>JAEEGL016148467.1_pt1 | contig 41076 bp, 41 predicted proteins | sample 9134231 | NCBI WGS metagenome assembly JAEEGL01 (sample SAMN16246548, study PRJNA631951) | gut metagenome | biome: gut microbiome; feature: rumen; material: fiber-attached | host: Bos | place: Iran: Karaj | collected 2018-10
GAGCTTAGTGGAGTTAAAAGTGTTTTTTGATTTGTATAGTCATCAGCCGCCAGGACGGCGGCTGAAAATGCACGCTGAGGCAGGACGCCGAATGTGCATTGGTGACTATACAAACAAAAAACACTTTTTTAACTCCACTTTGCGAACGTAATCGATAAGCAATTATTCTTAAACTAGGTGGTTAATCTATTTTGATATCATGAAAATGTCCGTCAAGCTTCACACATTCTATTCGAACTGTAAAAGCTATAGAAAGACACATGTAAATGCTCCCTTTTGGCGCTAAGGAAATCTATAATCTTCGCGAAATTGTAACACAGCAGATGCAAAGCCTCGGTGCCTGGAGGGGAGCAAGTGATACGTACTAAAGGTGGGCAAGAAAAAAACCCAGGGCTAATGCCTGGGCTGGTGATTCGCGTTATAGGTCGCGGGATTTTTCGATGCAGACACGTTCGGCTTCGATTACCGCGTTGCGGAAGCCGAGGGCTTCGAGGGCTGCAACGGCTTCGATTGTGGTGCCACCTGGTGAGCATACGGCGTCTTTGAGGGCACCTGGGTGCTCTCCGGTTTCAAGAACCATCTTGGCAGAGCCAAGGACAGCTTGAGCCGCAAACTTGTAGGCTTGGTTTCGAGGCATGCCTTCTGCAACGGCGCCATCAGCAAGAGCCTCGATGAACATGTAGACGTAGGCTGGCGATGAGCCACTGATGCCTACTACGGCGTCTTGAAGCTTTTCTGGCACGATTTCGGCTTCGCCGAAGGATTCGAAAAGCTTGAGGACTGTTTCACATTCGTCGTCTGTGACAAGTGAATTTGGGCTGAGAGCGCTCATGCCTTCACCAACAAGTGCTGGTGTGTTTGGCATAACTCGAATGAGCTTGAGCTCTTTGCCAAATAAGCCTGTGAGTTTCTCAAGGGATTGTCCAGCTGCGATGCTGACAACCACCTTGCCTGTGAAATCTAAGTCTTTGATTCCTTCTATGGCACCTGGAAGGTACTGAGGCTTTACAGCCAAGAAAACAATGTCTGCAAAATTAACAACGTCTGCGTTGTTGGTGCTAGTGGCTACTCCGAATTCTTCTGATACTTTGTCAAGGACAGCTTGAAAGATGTCGCTAGCCATAACGTTTGTGGCATCTACAATCCCTGATTTTATCATGCCACCCATCATGGCACTTCCCATGTTGCCTGTTCCGATAAAACCAATTTTCATGATAAACTCCAATCTGATAGCAGTGCTATCACTGATACTCTAGTAATTAATATATATTATGAATCTTGGTAGATAATAATTCAATCATCAACTCAATATTATTGTTTTGCGTGGATGAGCTTTTCAATGTATGCAATACGAGCGCATACAGTGAATATCTCAGCTGCCTTCTCTAACTCTTCTATAGAAGGAAGTGTTGGAGCAAAGCGAATTATTGAATCCTCAGGATCCATGTGGTATGGGAATGGAGCGCCTGCTGGTGTAAGCTTAACTCCTGCCTCGCCGGCAAGGTCTACAATGCGTGTAGCTGTGCCGCTTGGAGCTTCAAATGTGATGAAGTATCCACCTTTTGGAGAAATCCAGCTACCACATCCTGCCTCTGCAAGATCTCTTTCAAATGTCTTAATAACAAGCTCAAACTTTGGACGAATAATCTTGGCATGCTTTTCCATGTGCTTACTAACAGATTCAACGTCTGCGAAGTATCTAGCATGACGAAGCATGTTGATTTTGTCATATCCAATTGTCTGAACTGTAAGTGTCTTTTTGAGTTCTTCGCGATTTCTGTGATTACAAGCAATTGCAGCGATACCGCCACCCGCAAATGTAATCTTTGATGTAGAAGCAAACTCGAATACTAAATCTGGATTGTCTGCTTCCTCGCACTCGTGAAGGATATTTAATATCTTGCACTTTTCCTTATATAAATGATGTACCGCATATGCGTTATCCCAGAATACTCTGAAATCTTTTGCAGCTGGCTTAAGATTTGCCATACGACGAACAACATCATTCGAATATACGATACCCTGTGGATTAGAGTATTTAGGAACGCACCAGATACCCTTGATGCTCTCATCCTTTGATACTAAATCCTCTATCATATCCATATCTGGACCATCCTCATTCATAGGGATGTTAATCATCTCAAAACCAAAGTGCTGTGTAATAGCGAAGTGTCTGTCGTAACCTGGCACAGGACAAAGCCATTTAACCTTGTCGAGCTTGCACCAAGGTGTGCATCCGCCAAAACCAAACATATAGCCACGAGCCACTGCATCAAACATAAGGTTGAGTGATGAGTTGCCGCCAACGATAACCTGCTCAGGCTGACAATCCATGATTTCTGCCATGAGGTGCTGTGCTTCAACTATGCCTTCAAGCTGACCATAGTTACGTGTCTCTACACCGTTCATGCATTTCATCAATGACTTGCCATCAAGAATATCAAATAAAGGCATAGAAAGATTGAGCTGCTCTACTGATGGCTTACCGCGGCTCATGTCGAGCTTAAGGCCCTTTGCCTGCCAGCTCTTGTACTGAGCTGTGAGCTGCTCCTTCTCTGATGCTAATTCTTCTAGTGACATTTCGCTGTACTTTTTCATTACAAGTCCTTCCTTTACTATGTGTATTACTATTTTGTTGTTGATGTGTAAATCAACTTGTGAAATTAACCTTGTAGATTAATTATTTCTTATCATATCTAAATATTGATTGATAACCTGCTCGTAACCTAAGTTGCCAGGCTGATAAAAATCGCCTCGCTCCAAACCATCTGGAAGATATCTCTGATGTGAAAAATGATTTGGAAAATCGTGAGCATATTCATAACCAACTCCGTGGCCAAGCTTGCTCGCTGATTTGTAGTGAGCATCCTGTAGATGGGTTGGGATTTGTCGCGTGGTGTTGTTTTTAACCTCCGCCATTGCCAAGTCGATAGCTCCGTAGGCTGAATTGGACTTTGGCGCACAGGCAACGTATGTTGCTGCATGGGAAAGGATGATTCGAGACTCTGGCATGCCAATTCGCTCAACTGCAAGAAAAGCAGATGTGGCAACTACCAGTGCCTGTGGGTCGGCATTTCCAACATCCTCGGACGCACATATGCAGATGCGCCTTGCGATGAATTTGGGATCCTCCCCTGCATAGAGCATGCGAGCCAAGTAATAGACTGCTGCATCTGGATCTGAGCCTCTCATACTTTTGATGAACGCCGATATGGTGTCGTAATGATTGTCACCATCTTTGTCGTATTTAATAACTCGACGTTGGATGCATTCGCTTGCCACATCAATAGTGATGTGAATCTTGCCATCCGTCGCTCTGTCGGTGGTGAGAACACCAAGCTCTATAGCCGTGAGAGCTGCTCTAGCGTCGCCGTTGGCAATATCAGCAAGGAAATCTAGCGCATCATCGTCTATGACCGCCTCGTAGCTTCCTAGGCCCTTTTCTTGGTCTGTTATGGCTCTCTTGATAAGAGTCTTGATATCATCTGCCGCAAGAGGCTTGAGTTCAAAAATGATAGACCTTGAAAGAAGAGCTCCGTTTACCTCAAAGTATGGGTTTTCAGTTGTGGCACCAATCAAAATAATTGTGCCATCCTCAACAAATGGAAGCAGATAATCCTGCTGCCCCTTGTTGAATCTATGAATCTCATCTATAAAAAGGATTGTTTTCTTGCCGTAGGCGCCAAGAGTTTGCTTGGCTGTATCGACCACGGCTTCCATATCCTTTTTGCCAGAAGTAGTGGCATTGATAGATGTAAATTCTGCCGAAGTGGTGTGCGCAATCACCTGAGCCAAGGTAGTCTTTCCTGTGCCAGGTGGTCCGTAAAATATAATAGAAGAAAGCTTGTCAGCTTTGATTGCTCGATAAAGGAGCTTGTCCTTGCCGATGATGTGCTGCTGCCCCACAACCTCATCAAGGGTAGTTGGTCGCAAGCGCGCCGCCAAAGGAGATTCCTTTTTCTTAGCTTCCTGTCTCATGTAATCAAATAGATCCATGTGATACCTTCCTTAAATTTAGCATTATATTTAGTTTTATTGTAACAATCCACTTTACCAAACTAAAGTTTTTGCTTTTGATACTATACTATAAAACATATGAAGATACAACAATTATTTTTTGTAGGACGGACATTTGTCCGTGGTAGAAAACAATTTGCTGCCTCAAGCGTCGATTTGTAAAGGCAACTTCTTTAAGCTGCCATGTACTCGTAGTATTCATCCTCTGTTGCAAAGAGCGCGTAGCTGCCATCAACCCAGCCCATGTACCCTTCGTCGATTAAATATCCTTTCATAAAAAAACCTCCATATCATAATAACCACTGTAATTAACTGTGATTATAATAATATGGAGGGGTGTACCTATTTAGTCCCAATAGTCTTAATACAAAATATTTACACTATTCCTAGAATGCAAAATTAAAACCAACCCATCTTTGCAAGTTCTTTATATAGTTTTGGAGTTATGCCAACTGACAACTTATTTCCATAATAAAGGGCTATAGGATCCTGTGAAATCTCTTTAAGATCATTTTTATCTTCATACTTTGCAAAACCCTCATCATTTACAAGTCTAGAAGACTTAACTAGTCCATTTTGAATATCAAATTCAATTCTTCCACTATCAACGTTGTATACCCAGTGTTCTCCGCCATTATCGATAGCTTCGACCTCGTTAGGATTTCCATATTTTCTAATAACGTAATCAGTTGATAGATTTAATGATTTTCCATTTGGAAACTCTACTGCATCAGTATTGAAATCAAGGTATACTAGCCTTCTTTCACCATTTTCATTAAATATTCCTGCAGTAACATCTACACCTTCAATGCCAGGTCCATCTGTATAATAGAACACTTCATATTTAACATCTGGATAGTTCTCAAGAGTGTACTCCCACGAATGGCTTTCATCATAGTTAACAAAATCATAACGTGCATTTTCTGCTTCGCTTGGAACTACCATCGGATTACCATTGTATTTAAGTTTTGTAAATATTTCATCATTTGAAATTTGACGAGCGTCCCATGCTTCTATACTGTTTGCTGGAATAGGAACTCTAGCAAGGATGTCATTCAGTTGCTTCTTATATGAATCAGGTGTGACGCCATTATTTAAATCTTTTCCATATAATGGTGACATTATATCCTCTGATACATCCAAGAGGTCAATTGAATCATCATATTGCTCAAATAAACTATTATTAATTAATTCAACAAAGTTCAATCCTTCTTCGTTAAAATAAAACTCTGATCTATTATCACCATTGACATATATTAAACTAGAGCCCCATACATCAGGATTCTCCTCGTTAGGCTCACCAAAAACTGCCTTTACATCATCAATTGAAGCACCCATTTTTATGCCGCCGGCTAGTTCTACTTTATCAGATGATACATATAAGTATGCAAGTTTATTTCGGATAATATCTTTAAAAACGCCAACATACACATCATAATCTATTGGGTCTTCACCACCACCATAATAATACATATCGTAGCTAACGATTGGATGGTTCTTTAAATCATACGACCAAGAGTCTGAAGCATTTTTCATTTCAAACCAGCTTCTATCATATGGCTGTACCTGAACGATGTTTTCTCCATCGTATCTAACCTGTCTTACACCCATTCCCTGTTCGTTTAATTCATAGTTATCTATGTCAACCATAGCTAGCATTTCGTGAATTTGACGCACTCTGTCCAACATTTCATTAACTCGGTCAATTTCTGCATCTAATTCACTATCTTCATCAACCTCTTCATAAGATGAATAATCATTTGTAGATTCTTCATTTTCAACTTCCTCACTTGTGACTTCTTCAGTTGCGGTTTTGTCATCTGTCACTTCCTCATCAGTGGTTTCTTGACGTGGGGTTTCGTCTTCTGCCACTTCCTCAACTGGAGCCTCTTGACGTGGGGTTTCGTCTTCTGCCACTTCCTTAACTGGAGCCTCTTGACGTGGGGTTTCGTCACTTGCCACTTCCTTACTTGCGACTTCTTCAGTTGTAGCTTCATCAGTTGCAACTTCCTCGCATGGAGTTGCCTCATCAGCAGTTACTTCTGTTTCTGCTTGAGCAACAGCCACTTCATCATCAAGAGCTGAAGCATGTGCAATAGCTGTAGATACAGCAAATGCAAATGATGTTGCCAATAAGCTTGTCACAAATTTTCTCTTCATTTTGTGTCCTCCTTATATAAGCTGTTTTCGAGTAATAAAGAATTATAGTCATTCTTTCGACCTAAATGCAACGCTATAGATGTTATGTCCAAATATAATTATTGTCCTTATTACCCTATTTCCGCCAAGCATTGCCCTTTGTATTTATATTGTATTTTTATCAAAATTATTATAATAAGTTTCCGCTTGTCCTTTGATAATAGTCTATCCATATCAGCAAAAAAGGAAGTCAGTTTCGAACTAACTTCCTTTTGTCTAATCAAGCATTATTCTTAAACTATTTGCACATCTCTGCCACAATCATATTGATTACTTTGCCATCGGCTTTGCCTTTGAGCGCTGGCATAACTTCCTTCATGATTGCACCTTTGTTCTTTGATGCAATGACTTCCGCAAAATTTTCTGAAAGGAATTGACGAATCTCGTCTTCGCTCATCAATTTAGGAGCATACTCCTTAATAACATCATATCTAAACTGATACTCTTCCTTGAGGTCTGTTCTTTCAGCAGGGCAAGTGTCAAGCTGCTCTTTAGCTGTCTTGAGAGATTTGAGGATGACTTGATCCACCAGCTCATCAGCGATATTGTCACGTGTTCCGGCATCAATAGCTGCCTTTTTGACATCTGAAACCAAGGATGAGATGGCATCTTTTCTAGCCTTATCTCTTGCCTTCATAGCAGCGACCATATCTTTTTGTAATGTTTCAAATTGCATAATAACCTCTATTCTTTTACTAAGAATTTTCTAAAATGTCCAATTAAATGGATTTGCTTTTGGAATTCTAACTGCATAGAAATAATCATCGCTATATTCTTCAAGAGTAGACTTTACAGCTACTGAATAATTGCTCAACACGTTAGACGTAAAGTAAAAATCTACTCTAACATTGTCATTTTCGTAGCGTAAAAATGTTTCATTACTATCTTCTTGTCCAATAGCAGCTTTAACCTCTTCAAGTGATGATCCAATTTTAATTCCATTTGAAAATTCAAAGTCTGTTGATAAAATGCTTAGTAATTCTAGCTTAATATCTCCATTGTCATCAAACACCTGAACTGTGTCACCTTTATCAAACAAAGTTCCAGTCCCATATACGATACCTGGACGATATTCTTCTTTCCAGTTGATTTCACTATTTGGAACAACTACATCATCTGCAAAAGAATCATAATCCACTAATGAATAAGCAACTCCGTTATATTGTAGTGTTTCAAAACCAGATTCAGATTGTACATCAGTTGCCTCAGTGCCAACTGTAGCTTGCTCAGTTGTTTCGACATCCGCGGTGGTTTCTTGCTCCACATTTGTATCATCTTCTTTTTTATTATGATGATTGTAATACTTTGACCACTTGTGAGAATGCTTGCCTGGTCTTGCCTGCGCAACCGTGACCTCACCTTCATGTGCAGAAATCTCTACCTCAGGGGTGATACTACCACAAATAAGCAAAAAAGATGCAACTGCGCTTCCAATAATAAATTTCATTTTCATAAATGAATACCTCCCGTCTAGTTATGTTAATTGTGTTAGTCTACGTTATAACATAATCCGAGGATTGATTCAATGATTCTAGTTAATTATTCTATTTACCTATCACACCTTTGGGTGTAGTAATCTAACATTGAGACTAATCCAAATGAGGTTAGCCTCTTTGTACTTATAGCCTTTTGTACTCATCATCAATCATATCGAGTGCTGTTCAGCTATACACTTCCTCATTGCCTAGGCGTGTTCGGGACTTGAATCCGTTAGAAACGTGCGGCGCTAGGCGCACAACCAAAAAGGACATCCAATCCTTCGATTGAATGCCCTAATATATGGAATGGACTACTTCTGACCACGTCCTTGGGTATTAGTAGGTCCTAGGTTTTTGCTCTGACTTACAGGCGTCATTGAATTATTCAATCCTCTATTATTATATTCCTTATTGAATTGACCACCGCCTATTCCTAAATCCGTATAATTTACTCGAGTTAAACCTACTTCTTGTCCATTTTTCGTTATCATTTTATGCTTCTCAGTGACCTTCGACATGACTTCGCTTAAACGCGCCATGTCGATCCTTCCTAATCTAATATCACCGAGCATCATATCGTTCATCTCATTTACTCTTCGCGCAGTCAATGGACGACCATCAACTCTATTTGTCTGTTCTAGAGTACTATTTAAAAGCACCTCAGAATTCATATCTCCATAAAAATCCATTATAATTCTCCTTTAATATAATCAATATAACTCTCTGACCAATCTCTCTCGTCCTCCAATTCATTAATCATCCTAGAATATTCTGAAATAATATTCTTGGTATCTTCTCCTTTATCTGGCAAGCTTTCTATCTCTTCGATGTAACCTCTCAATACTGATATCATCTCATCAGCCTGGTCTCTTCTGTCCATGTAGAGGTCAGCGAATGTCTGAAAACTCTCAGCCAGGATTTCTTCCCTCTTTTCAGGTGAAGCCTGGAAGACTTTAACATGTCTGTCGACTGTATTAAACTGCTCAAATGCATGATTTATCGTCTCGGCAAAATTATCTCTCTTTTGCTTGCCCTGCTGTATAATCTCATGTATCTCGGCGTAACGTACTTCACCTAGATCTATATCATTATCGCTGTTAATTGCGTTTTTGTAGATTGTTATCTCATTCGAAATGAGTTTGCCAATTTCGTTGAGGTTGGCAATTGCCTGGTTGCATTCTCCAATAAGTTCCTTCTGATAATCCGGTTCATCAGACTCAGCTTTAGCAACCGCTTCAACATTTACTTCTAATTTTTCCACACCAAATTCAATGTCCATAAGGAGGACATTCATCTGGTTAATAAGATTTACAAGCTCCTCATTATTCAAAAAGTTTTTGATTGGAGTTTGTAATTTGTTGATGATATTGTTCCAAGCATCCTTGTACTGCTCCTTGAACTTTTCTTCGCGCACAGAAGCATCACCTGCATAACCATTAAGCTCATCAATGTACTTCTGAGCTTCTGGTGAATGCAAATTCTCTTCCAATTCATCCAATATTTTTCCGCTTTGCCAATGATTCTTTTCTACATCCTTCATTAGCGCAGTCATATTCTCGATTTCATGGTCAATGCCTGCCAATAATTGATTCTTTCTATCAACATCATCACTATCAGTAGTTTCTACTGCAATTCGGTCAGCCATTAGTGCTAGCTTCGCTCTATTTGCAGTTGAATATATATTCGAAAGCGCAATTTTATGGTTACGTAAATTGCTCTGATTTTGCATTGTTAACGGATCATTTTCATATTCTTTTTTTGTTCCAAACATATTCATATTACCCATGGAAAATTATCCTCCTTTTCTTCATCAAATGCTAGATTGAATTTTATTATCTCGCCCTCTATTTTTAATTCAATAAAATTTGAGAAATTTTTCCATTTTTGCAAAAAAAAATCAACTTTTTTTAAATTTTTTTTCCCCAGAGATGATTTTAAACGTTTTCGTATTAAAAATGAATCGTTTTTTGGGCTACCTTTGACAATATTTTAATGAGTGTTACAATGTTTTGAATAAGTTACTAGAAACAAAGCACTAGAAAGAGAGAATAATCATGGTTAAAACAAAACTATTGAAATCTACTATTGCTCTTACAGCACTTAGCTCACTTCTGCTTGTCGGTTGTGGTTCAGCATCTGCTTCAAAAACAGACAAGGCTGATGAGGAAACTCAAGCCCCTGCTGCATCAGAAAACACCGACAGCGTTTCAACTGAACAATCGCCTGCGGCCACCGGTGTATTCGGCGAGGCATTCGCAAATGGCCAGGTTGAGAATAATGGTAGCAGCTTTGTTCGCGTCGGCGACAAAGTATACTACCGCGTTATGGCTCCAGAAAACGTCCAAAAAGGAACTTTAGGCGGATGGTTAGACGAATCCGCTGGTGAGGCGTCATCTTCTATTATGAGCTATGATTTAAAGACAGGAGAAGCAACTAACGTTGCATCAGTACAAGGCGTAGATGAATTATATGCTGTCCCTGAAGGACTTGTTGTATCTTCTATCAACTACAAAGAAACACTTCTATGCCCTATGGATGGCTCTGAACCCAGAAGCTATCTGGACGGTTATCCCGTTGCAGTTTCTGACAACGGAAGAATGATTGCAACCCATAAATATGTTGATGGAGAAAGCAACTACAACAATTTGTATGTTGATGGCAATGAAGTAGCCAAATTAACGGATGAAGAGGACTGGAGATATTCCTTTAAATCATCTGGCAACAACATATTTGCCTTAAAAGAGCACTACAACACAGTGGATGATATTCAAAAACCTTATCTTTATTCCTATGATGAAAATGGAAACTGCACTGAATATGGTCAAGTTCAACTTGCCGCAGATGATGAGTATTTGACCCAAGCATATGGCCTTAGCCAGGTTCTTCAGGACGGTGATGATGTTTATCTATTGTTTACATATTATCAAGGCAGCGGCGGCTATTATGCCGGATATGAGATTCATAAGCTCACTGTTGGAAAAGCCGACAGTTTGACCCTTGTTAAAGCTTCTATTCCAGATAAAGAAGCAAGCTCAGAAGAAGAAGGCATATTAAACGATAGTGGGGTTCAAAGCATGTATCTCGATGACAGTAAAAACATCGCTACAGCAATGAATGAGGTTGGTACCGTAGGCACTGAATCTTCTACGGACGATAATTCTTCATTAGTATTCTACGATAAGCCAGATCATAGTGTACAGATAAAGGATTCATATTTTTCAACCACAGATTCTAATAAGCAATTCTTGAACTCAGGCGCTGCATTTGGCGATGATGTGTTCTTAATTGTAGCTGATACAGTAAGCGATCCTGAGCAAAGCATCGGTTGGCGTGATGGTTATTCCATCCAACAAATTCGCTTCGTGCACATCAACAAAAAAGATGGCAAGGAAGATGTATTAGAAACATTAAAACTCTAAGCACAACTAAATAGAAGCTATTACTGCTTATATGCTAATAGCTAGAATATTTTTTACTTCATAGGGAATTACAGAGCAATTTCCGATGAAGTAAATAAAGAGCTTTTCCTAAATCTAATAACTAGATTTGTGGAAAAGCTCTTTTAATGCTTTATAGGTTTTGATTTCCTAGAAAAAACTAGAAATACTCTTATCTGTTGTGTTCAAAATCTCTGTTTCTCTCAGAATATCTATCGCCTTCTCTATTATTTTGTTCTAAAGTTCTTCTTTCATCTTCTGAATCTTGTCTTCTTGAATTATTCTGTGGTTGAGAATCATAATTGCCATTTGAGCCACCACCGCCAAGTCCTTGCATACTCTTTGTAGTGATCTCACAGTAAGTTTCTGGGCAATAATACTGCTGAGCAGTCTCAGGACAGAATACAGCTCCTCCATCAGAGGAAGACTGATCCCCTCCGCCTGCACAAGGGCTACTGCCATTGTTTGGAGTGCTTGGACAGTTTGGACAATAATAATACCACTCACCATCATCAGTGCAATTGGAATCATCATTGGTTTGTGCGCATGGAGAAGAGTTATCATCATTGGTTTGCGCACATGGAGATGATGTATCATCGTCACAGCAATAACTCCACCATGGGCTACATATGTAATTACAACTTGGTGGTGGGCAACAACACCATGGACCATAAGTTGGTGGACAACAGTACCATGTGTCATCACCAGCTTGGCCGCCACCATTATTATTATCTTCTGGAGGGCAATAGTAGAACCACTCACCACCGCAGAAGAAATAGTAGTGTCCACAGTAATAATAGTAATCAACACCCTCGCATGTGAATGCAAACTGTAATCCTGCTTCTACCTCTTCGGTCATTTGAACCTGCTGAGGTTGAGAACAATCTACACACATAGTATAGCAATCATATGTATCTACATTATAAATCAAAATATGATCTAAAGTCTCACTACCGTCTAGGCAACAATCAGAGGTTCCGTCTTCTCCGCCAAAGTTAAGCATAAGCGCTAAATCGCCAAATAAATATGTAACCTCGGCTCTATCTTCACCGCTACAGCCAACATATGCATGGCATAAGAATTTACCTTTTTCTGCGCCATAAGCTTTGACTACGTCTGCGATTGTTGCGCCTCTTTTGATTCCCTTAACTAATTCTACATTGTCATTATTTATATTAATATCGCTAAAGGTACTTTTTCCTTCTTCTTCCACAGTGGTAATTGTCATGCTTCCACAGTCGTATGTACGGGATTTAAGGTTTACACCAACATAATATTCCACTGGGCCTTCATCGACTGATTCAGGCTCTCCAAATTCATCTATGAACGCTGGGTCAGTTGATATTTTTATCTTCTTTCCCTTGTAAGTGATATTTTCTAATCCTTCTTCAACAGCCGTCGCCGTCGCGTTTATTTGCGCCGGCTTATCATTTTTTACTATTTTAATTTTTACGGCCTTGCCATCTTCCGTCTCCATTTTGCTGGAGCCACTTACTCCGCAGCCCACTGCCATAGCCATAATCGCAACTACGGCACTGATTAAAATTACTCTCCTCATATATATTTCTCCTCATAATATTATGCTCCCCTTATTACATATATTTTCATAACTTATTTAACCTTATTATAAATCCATAATCACTTTTTTTCCATAAGTAAGAAGTAAGAAAGAGTTTTGCTATGCAAAACTCCAGCAGTGCGAGGCGACATTTGCTGTAAGCAAAAATATCGCCGCGGTATGATTTTGCCGCGACGATAAAAGAGTTATGCTACGATTACTCGTATGCTAAAAAAGGTGCTTTCTTAGTATGTCCTGATTTTATATAGAACCTCTGAACCAGAAATGTTTGGATTATCTTTATCGTAAGTATTTGGCGCATCAGTAAATAAGTATACAACCTTTTGATCGCCCAAATCATATATCATCTTAACCTCGTTTGCATTGCATTTTCCTCTTTGAGGTCTGAAATATTTTGCGGAATAACCTTCTTTATAGTATGCCGCGTGTACATCATCCACTGTTACTCCAAGCTTAATTTCACTCAGGCTGATAGGTGTAAATTCTTCTTCCGCGTCAAGATTAACCTCCTGAACCGAAGCCTCCTCTGGTGCTGCCTGAGTTGTTGTCACATCACCCTCTTCAGTGACAGCCTTTGTCCCTGAACCACAACCGGTTGCTAAAACCATTGCTGCAATAAGTGTTCCAGTTACGAATTTTCTTTTCATAAATACCTCCTCGTTGCAAAAAAGTTTTTATGGTTACAATAAATCCTCTGCTAAACGCAGATCAAAATGCAACTACAGTTGCACTTTAATCTGCACTCATAGTATATTTTTGCTGAATCGGTTTATATATTATTCGAATGTGTTCTAACTTCTCTTCGCCATCTATTTTTTTATCACTTGCACCTGATGGTCCACCAAAATCAAAGAACACCTCGTAATTTCCAAAATTATATGTTGTCGTTATTCTGTCTTCATTTAAACATCCTGTATAAGTAAAACATTTAAATGAATCATCATTTATACTGTAAACATCTTTTACTTCTTTTGCTGTCGCTCCAATCTTGATTCCGTTACTTAGCTCTACAGACGGACTGTCTATGCATATTTCATCAAAAAACACTTTGTCATTGTCTGTGATGGTAGCAACACTAATACTATTGTCCTCAAAGTATTTCTTTTGCACTGAAACGCCTGGACGACCATCCACCTGATTATCATTACTATTAGTTAATTCCCCGAGCTCGCTTATAAAAGATGCATCTTCTGTAAGCAAAATACTTTCACCATTGTAGATGACAGTGTCTATTCCTTCTACATCTGGATTAGGCTCGTTCTCTGCACTCATTGAATCAACTTTTTCATATTCAAATTTATCATTGTTTATCTGTGCATCGCTTTCTTTCGAACAACCAGTTGCCATCAGCATGGCTGTTAATAATAGTGCACACATAATCTTATTTTTCATATGCTCCCTCCTAAAATAAGAAAGAGTTTTGCTCGCATAGCATATATGTTTACTTCATAGTAAATTGCTCTGAAATTTGCGATGAAGTAAACATATATTTCGCCGCAGCTTTCGCCGCGACGAAAAAATAGGGGTTTCCGTTACAATTACTTGTAACTTAATTTGATGAAAAAATGTATGCTTGCGGAAGATTGCATTAACTACTCCCGCAAGATGTATATATATTAAAAAAATAGGGGGGCAAATTTAGTTGCTAGTGAAACAATACAATTCCATATCTTCTGTCAGAGGTGATATGCTATGAGCATTAGTCACTCCTGGCTTGTAGATAGTTATTTCATTTAGCGTTTCAGTGTTGGTGACCGGTTTACCATAACTATTTGGCTCACCTAAGAATGAATACTGAATATCGTAAATTCCCAAATCATAAGTTACATCAACGTTATTAGCATTCACACAACCAACTGTGACATTCTGAGATTTAGGTAAAACTCCATATTGTCCTCTTAGAGTTCCCACCAAATCATTGCTAGTTGTTCCTAATTTGAATCCGCCGACATAGTCAGTCATATCTGTGTAAATATTAATACTTGTCACTTCTGTATAACCAGACTGATCTAAAAATGCATTGATCTCAAATCCATTGTATTGCAGTTGGCAATAATAAAGATTTGAACTATCAGTAACATCATGTACTGTAAATGCCATTGGATTACCAAATTGTTTTAAAATTCCTTTTATATTCATTGTTGAATATAGGTTATCTAAAGTCTGAAACAATTCATTAGTCTTGTTTCCCATATTTACTAGGTTAGATTTGGTGATCTTTGACTGAGCCTGTGTTTCAGTCACTTTACCTTCAGTTGTATTGACTTTTGCGCCAACACCACAACCTGTCGCAATCATCATTGATGCAACCAATGTTCCAATAATAATTTTTTTCTTCATATTTAACCTCCGTTGTCTCAAAACAATGTTCACGAGTTATAAACCACTCTTCCAAAAGAAGTTATACCCACTACTAAAAGCAGGTCAAAATGCAGTAGCAAGCTGCTGCATTTTAATCTATTTTTAATAGAAAAGAAATGAAAAAGATTTTGCGGGAGATTGCAATGCTACTCCCGCAAGGAAGTTATATATAATTAAAAAATAGGGGGCTAAATTATTCCCAAATCACATTATCAGGGAAGGCTGCTTCTATATCGCTGTCGTATACTTGAATTTCATATAACGTAGCATCATCACCTACCTGTGAATCTCCATTATTATCACTAAAATCAAGTCGAATCATGTATTCTTTTCCGCTATAGGTCACTTGATAAAAAATAGATACTCCATCAAACGGGTCATCGTAATTTGCAACCCAATTTGCTGGTGGAAGACCATATGTGCTTTTTAGCTGTCCTAAAGTCATTCCAATTTGTAAGCCATCCGCAACAACAGCCTTTGGACTCCAAATATACATTGTTCGAAATGCACCGTTGATATATATAAGATCATACTCGTTATCTTTCACACAATTACCTAACATATTACAAGGTCTATCTATTAATTCACCTTCACTATATCCTCCAAGCACTTGATTAGCTTGTGCGGCTGACTGTATATTCAAAGGAACGTTGTTATACATTACAATATTACCAATTGGAACTAAATGCCCAGCAGCATCTACCTTTGCCCCACCTTGTGGTGCCACAGCAGTTCCTGGATTAACACCTGTTCCATTCGGAACACACTTTCTGCCAGGAGCTTTACCAGGCGCCTCCGACTTGCCCTCATTCTTATCCTTGTCTTGAGCTGAATCCTCCTTTTGCTCTGCCTGACTTGTTGTGGTTTCCTTGTTATCATTCTTTCCACTACCACCGCAGCCAACGGCTGAAATCATTAGGGCTGTGACTAAAGTCACAATTAAAAAACGTCTTTTCATAATTATTTATCCTCCGTACATCTAAAAATATTTGTATAGCGTTTGCTATACGCCCCTCTCTGCTAAAAGCAGATTGAAATGTAGAAATAACTTTCTGCACTTGAATCAACCTTTACCTCAATCCTAAAAGGATTTTCTTTGCCGTAGCCGAGTGCCACGGCAAAGATTAGGGGATTTGTTACAGATTACTGTAACTATCTAAACTAAAAACTAAATATGAAAAGGAGAAGTAGTTTTTAAGATGTAAGCTTAATTATTACATGTTCTGTGAAGCCTTCGTCTTATCTAAATTTGAAACACAAAAGCTTTCCACATTTTTGTCTTCTGCATCTGTAATGAATAATACAAATGTATTGCCAATGTAATATTCATATCTATGATTGTTATCTAATTGTTCTACTGCATCTGGCTCACCGTATTTTTCTATTACAGCTTCCTTTGTATCTCCAACTTTGATTCCTCGGTTTGTTTCAATCTCATCTGTTGAAACTTCAACACCTGTAATATTTCTATTTGAACCGTCATTGTAAACATCTATAAGTAATTTTCCATTTTTATATGTGTAGAACTCAATGGTGTTTCCAATTTCTTCTGTTTCAGGTTTACCAAGCTTTTCTTTTACCTCATCAACATCTGAAGTGTAATCAATCTCTGTTCCATCAACTACGATTTTACTTTCCGCAATTGTTTCTTCTGTCTCTTCGTGACTGTTATTTATTTGTTCTGGACCAGCTACCTCCTCAGTGTCAGAAATAAATCTATCTTTATTACCTATAAACTTTTTTTCAGTGTTTTCTTCAGTTGGTGTTGCATTGTTTTGATCTGTACAACCAGTGGCTAACACCATTGATGCCACCAAAGCACAGATTACAAGTTTGCTCTTCATAATATTACCTCCTGCTGTAACTGTGTTATCTGTGTTAATACAGTTATAGCACAGAATTTAAAAAAACGCAACCCCTTTTTTCAAAAAAATTACTATTTTATTAAATTTTTGTTTCATTTAGGAACTATATTTGTCGGAAAATATTATTGAAAAGGCAGTATTTTCGCACTTTGACTAGCTTTTTTTGCCCCAACGTACTATAATGTTTTTGTTAGGTAATAATTTCACTTAATGACGGGGGTGTATGAGAATGGCAAAAACAGCAACTACTAGTACAACTAAAAAAACTACAACTAAAAAAGCAACTACAAAAACTACTGCAACTCGTAGCCGTAAGAAAGCAATCGCTTCTACATCGGTTATTCAGTTCCAGGGTCTCGAATTCAGCGAGAACGATTGCGTTAAAAAAGCAAAAGCTGGATTCAGAAAGCACTACAGAGGTGTAGAGCTTAAAGATCTCAAAATCTACATCAAGCCAGAAGAAAGAAAAATCTATTATGTTGGCAATGGAGACCGTGTTGGTTCAGTAGATTTATAATCAATCCGTAAATACGAAGAAGCAATTACCACTTGTGTAATTGCTTCTTCTATTTATATATATTACTTAAGTACTGTTGTGCTGGCACCATATTCATTAGAAAGTGTGCCAGAAGTTATCTCAACTGTTTTGCCATTAACTGAAACATCACTACATTCAAACTCTATATTACCCTCACCCAATTCTTTTGCAGATTTATTTACAGCATTATTTTCAATAGTGTTACCTGCGCTGGCACCATCTGGATACCAAGACTTAACGATTGCTGCATCTCCTTCTGCAACAAAGATGTTGTTTGTGATTTTGTTTGTTGGGCTACATGCATACTGCAAATTCAAGCATGCACGGCCTGTGTTGTATACAGTGTTGTTTGTAATCTGGCAATTCTCTGCAGAACCATTTTCAGATGGATCACATCCACCAAGGCTGATTCCAGCTAATGCATTGTTGTTTACAAATGTATTGTTGTGAACATTAATATCGCTGACAACTTTACCTTTATACTCTGCTGATACTTCTACACCGATATCACAGTTTGCAACATAGTTGTCGTAGATTTCAATTGACTTACCGCCATCAACATAAATACCGCCTGCACATTCATCATCATATGTAGGGTTTTTACCTGATCCGATATTCTCAACTGTATTTCCATAAATCTTGCCGTTTCTAGCACGATCTTTTTCCTGTGTAGCTCCATCCTTACCGTGAGTCTTTTCGTAACCGATTGCATCGATACCGATATTATCACAGTCGTGGATGTAGTTGTTGCATACTGTAAATGTGTCTACATCGCCATTGATTGCCACAGTTTCACTTTGACCAAGTGTAAGATTGTAAAGCTCACAACCGCTAATTGTTACATTAGAAATTGGCTCACGAACCTCGCCACTTACCAAAATACCATGGCCATTGTATTCCTCTGATTTATTATTGTATATGACACCCATGTCATGAATCTTACAGTCCGAAATACTAACGTTATTGACTTTTCCTTCGACAGTAATGCCCACTACAGCAACCTCATCATCAGGCTTATCTAAAGTAAGACCTGTGATTTCAAGACCACTGATTGATACATCGCTCTCATAAACGGTAATCATTGAAAGACTTCCGTCGTTTGGTTTGATGCCATCACCGTGCAATACTGCTCCAGGTTCACCAATGATTTTGATGCCTTCTGTCTCTACTGAAAACTGGGCGGCATCATTATAATAATCGCCCTTTTTTATCAAAATACTATCACCAGGTTCAGCTTCTTCCAAAGCCTGGTCTATAGTCATGCCCCCGTTACTTACCACGTAGTCGTAATTATTTTCTGCCTCAACCGGTAAATAAAAATTAAATAAACTAAAGGTGAAGCAAGCGGCTAATGCGCCCGCCGATAATACTCTACTGTTCTTCATAAAAAACCTTTCCCTTGTTGCTTCTTATCCCAGGATAATAGGTCCAATAATGTCTAGGCATTTCTATTCAATTAGCTAATTAATATATACTGTAACATATTTGGTCGAAAAAATGAAGTATTTTTTACAAATTCGACAGTTGTGTAAAATATTTGTAACAAAAAACAACTAAAATTACCACTGGATGTTGAAACTTATAGCAAGCAAAGAGATTGCAAGTTAAAATAAAAGAGGATTCAGGGGCTATCCGCGGATAGTCACTGAATCCTGTCCTTTTTTAGAGGAGTTTTTTACAGCCCCATGATAAGATTAATCCAACACAGAATCGTTGATTGAAATATATTGATGACCGTTATCCATATATGTAGTAAACACACCTGTAATTGTAATTTCTTCCCCTACTGGCGGATAGTCATCTTTGGAATACTTATCGACATCAAGAGAAAACTCTAACCCCTGCTGACAACATTTAGTTGCATCCTGAACTATACAAGAGTAATAAGTTTTACCAGATGATGGCTCGGTATAAAGATTACATGTACCTTCCATTTTGATTGTCTTTCCCTCGTATTCCTCTGGCGTCACAATCATATTGAACACCTCGGAATAAACCATAGTTGCCGAAAAGGATGTTAAATCCAAATCCACTCCACTGGTAGAGCCACCTTCTCCATCTGGAGTAGGGTCAGAACTGTCGTAATCATATTCCGCTTCCTCTTCGTCGGGAACCTCAACTTCCACTTCAGAAGATTGCACCGTAACTGGTTTTGTTCCATTATCTTTTTCTTTTTTGTCACCGCCACATGCCATAAAACTAAGTGAGCATATGCAGCACAACAACACTAATAATTTCTTTTTCATTTTAACCTCTTGCATATTATATGAAAATCTTGCATTCTATATTGTTCTTCCGTTGGCAAAACATTGCTAACAAAAATCAAGCCTTTATTCTTCCAACAATAGTACATGTAAAGAATAATAACACATCCACCGCCACAATAGTAGAACCTACGGGCGTGCCTGCCAGAATTGATATCAGTAAACCTGCCAAGGCACATGTCAACGATGATATCGCTGAAAAAACTATCACCGCCCTAAAGCTTTTTAAAATACGCATAGCAGAAAGCGCCGGAAAAATCACAAGGGCTGATATCAGCAATGATCCTACTAAATTCATTGCCAAAACTATAATAATTGCGATAACGGTTGCAATCAAAAGATTATAAAATCCCACATTGGTTCCTACCGCATTTGCGAAGTTCTCATCAAAGGTTATCGCAAAAATCCTGTTGTAAAAAATGATAAAAATTCCAACAACAATCACTGCCAATATTCCACTGACCAAAACCTCCGTCTGGGTCAGGGTCAATAAAGACTGCGAACCAAATAGGGTTGAGCACACATCTCCAGACACATTTGAAGATGATGGGAACACGTTCATCAACAGATAGCCAAAGGCCAACGCTCCAACCGAAATCATTGCTATAGCAGCATCACCCTTTACCTTGGCATTCTGACCTTTTCTAAGAAGTAAGATTGCGCTTACTATTGTTAAAGGCAACACGATTAGCATTCTGTTTGTAAAATTTAAAACTGTGGCAATTGCTAGTGCTCCAAAGGCAACATGTGACAAGCCATCACCAATGAATGAATATCTTTTCAAAACTAATGTGACTCCAAGTAGAGATGAGCACAAGGCGATGAGTACACCAACTATAATTGCATAGCGGACGTAAGGGAATTCCAGGTACATAAATAATTTATCTAACATGAAGGCGCCTCCTTCCCCTCATCAGTCAGCTCTGCTGACAGCTTCCCCCCAAGGGGAAGCCTTTGTTTATCTATGCTCTTGTCTAACATAGCCTTCCCCTCAGGGGGAAGGTGCCCCGCAGGGGCGGATGAGGGGTGGTTCACATCATATATATGACTCGCATAGTTTTGTATGTTTTGAATGTCGTGGCTAATCATAATTATTGTCAGCCCCTCATCGTTTAATTCTTTTATAAGCTGGTACATCTCAGAGGTAACATTAGGATCTAATCCTGCAACAGGCTCATCTAAAAGTAGTGCTCTCTTGGTAGCACACAGTGCCCGAGCGAGAAGCACTCGCTGCTGCTGACCTCCAGACAACTCACGGTAGCATCTATTTTTCAAATCAGCGATGCCCATCTTTTTAATGTTTTTGTACGCTAACTTTTTTTGCTCATCGGAGTAAAAGAATCTTCGCCCCAAACTATTTTGGCAGCCCGATAACACTATCTCAAATACCGAGGCTGGAAAATCTCGCTGCACCTCTGTCTGCTGTGGCAGATATCCTATCTCATTTTTTGAAAAACCATCGCCATACTCAATCTTCCCTTCTATAGGCGACTGCAAACCTAAAATCGTCTTCATCAATGTGGTTTTTCCCGAGCCATTCTCGCCCACAATACAGAAGTAGTCTCCTTGGTTGATTTCAAAGTTGATGTCAGATAATACTCCATGGCCATCATAGCCTACAGTTAAATTTTTCGCTGCTAATATTGACATATTTACCTCCAGCCCCTCATCCGAGCCCTGCGGGCCCACCTTCCCCCAAGAAGGAAGCCTTTATTAATTCATCTGCTTTGCTAATACTTTATGCCTTCCCCCTAGGGGCGGATGAGGGGTGCTTTTAATTTAATGCATCCTCAAGAACTTTTAGGTTGTTTTCCATAATTGTTAAATATGTCTCCCCGGCTGTAACATCATCACTTGTGGTAGACTGCATAGAGTCCATGATGAGCACAACTGCATCCTTGTCTTTTGAATTATCAATGATTGTCTTGGCAATCTTTTGGTCTGAGTTTTCTATTGTAAGAACTGCTTTAAGTCCAAGCTCGTCCACCTTGTCAACGAGGAAGGATACTGTCTCAAAGCTTGCCTCTGTCTCTGCTGAGCAACCAACAAATGCCGCATAATAATCCAAACCATAGTCGTCTACCAAATATCTGAAAGGGAATCTGTCGCCGAACAATAATGTTTTGTTTTTGGCGTTAGCTACCACATCCTCGTATTTAGCATCTAAATCTGCAAGCTTTTTGTTGTATGCCTCTGCGTTGCTTTTGTATGTATCCGCATTTGCGGTATCAATTTCTGCAAGTGAATCTGCGATAGCGCTGACAAGAACCTGGCTGTTCTTTAGAGAAAGCCATACGTGCTCGTCGTATTCTACCTCTCCCTCTTCATGGTCATGTCCATGCTCGTCATGCTCTTCCGCCTCAGCATCCTCGTCATGATTGTCATGTTCATCTTCATCAGCATCTTCATGATCTTTTTCATCTGCATCCTCATGCTCTTCGTCGCCATCTTCGTGATCATGCTCATCTTCGGCCTGCATACCCTCTTTAACTTCTTCCTCTTTTACAGAAGAGCCAAGTGTATCAAGAAGATTGATTACTTTCATATCTTTATTTACAGCTTCCTTTAAAGCATCCTCAACCCACTCATCTGACTCGCCACCAACATAGATGAACAAATCACATGTACCGATTTTCATTATGTCTTCAGCTGTTGGCTGATAGCTGTGCAAATCAACGCCGTTGTCAAGAAGCATTGTAAGCTCAACATTTTCGTTGTCACCAACGACTTCCCTCACCCAGTCATACTCAGGGAAGATTGTAGTTACAACTGAAATCTTTTTATCTGAGCCATCTTTAGCATCTGCTTTTCCACCTTCAGATGAATTGGCTGCCGCTTGAGAGCCACAACCTGCAAGTGCACATACCATAAATATGGATGCAGAAATAACAGCCATAACTCTACGGCTTTTATTAAGCAATCTTCTTGTGAAGATTTTTGATATTAAATTTTTGTTCATTTTAATTTCCTTTCGTAGATAAATATTATAGAGCTTCCCCCTCGTTCGAGCCCCTCGGCCCAAAGAGAAGGATAATTACTACTTTAATTATCTAGTCGAACCTTTTGGGAAACTAATGTAGTCTGAACAGACTGATAATTATAAAATGAAACAACAACCATAGCTGCCTTTACAAAAAGGGCAACTACAGCTACTGTTATTAGACCTGAACTGATTGTTCTAACAGCACACTCGCACTGAAGCATCATTGAACATACCGGACAGTGGTCACTGTCGTCGCAGTGATGCGCAACATGACTAGTTAGATAATGATTAGAAAAAAGCAACACAAAAACAGCAGCAAAAATTGCTACTAAAGCAAGTATTCTGTTGGTCAGACGTGTTGTTTTCATTGCTCTATTCCTATCGTATTTGATAAATAAACTTGATTTATAGGCTATAATCTCCTATATCCCACGCGGTGTAGTTGAAACTAACTACCCTTCAAGGATAATAGGTGACAAAATCTTCTTTGTCAACCTTAATATCAATTATTTTTCTCAATTAGCAAAGAGCTCATAATGAAAGCTCTCCATTATGAACTCTTTAATCTTAGCCACTATTTCTATTAACCAATTATATCAATATATTCCCCGCTAAGGGCCTTGTTCATGCTACGAACTGCGCAGAATTTTCCGCACATAGAGCAGGTGTCATCGAACTCTGGTGAGCGATCGTCGCGGATAGCCTTGGCTGACTCTGGGTCAATGGCGCACTCCCATTGCTTATCCCAATCGAAGCACTGTCTTGCATCTGCCATTGCATTGTCACGATCCATTGCATGTGGAATTTTCTTTGCAATATCCGCTGCGTGAGCCGCGATTTTTGAAGCGATAATTCCCTGCTTTACATCATCAACATTTGGAAGAGCCAGGTGCTCTGCTGGAGTCACATAACAAAGGAATGCTGCTCCGTTTTGAGCTGCGATAGCACCTCCGATTGCAGATGTGATGTGGTCATAGCCAGGAGCTATATCTGTAACAAGAGGTCCAAGAACATAGAAAGGCGCTCCCATACAAATCTTCTGTTGTATCTTCATGTTGGCCGCGATTTCATCCATAGGCATGTGCCCTGGACCTTCAACCATCACCTGAACATCTCTAGCCCAAGCACGCTTTGTAAGCTCCCCAAGACGAACGAGTTCCTCTATCTGACATACATCAGATGCATCTGCCAAACAACCAGGACGGCAAGCATCTCCAAGAGAGATTGTCACATCATGTTCGCGACAAATCTCAAGAATCTCATCATAGTATTCGTAGAATGGATTCTCCTCACCTGTCATTGTCATCCATGCAAAGATAAGTGAACCACCGCGGCTGACGATATTCATTTTTCGTTTGTGCTTCTTAATCTGATCGATAGTCTTTCTTGTGATTCCACAGTGAAGTGTCACAAAATCAACTCCATCTTCAGCATGAAGTCTTACAACATCGATGAAATCCTTAGCTGTAAGTGTTGCCAAGTCGCGCTGATAATGGATGACACTGTCGTAGATTGGAACAGTTCCAATCATAGCTGGGCACTCAGATGTGAGCTTGCGGCGAAATGGAATTGTGTCGCCGTGGCTAGATAAATCCATGATTGCCTCAGCGCCCATGTCGACAGCAGCCATCACCTTTTGCATCTCAATATCATAATCCTTGCAGTCTCGGGATACTCCCAGGTTGACGTTGATTTTGGTGCGAAGCATGCTTCCCACACCCTCTGGATTAATACACTTGTGATTCTTGTTTGCAGGGATTGCCACCTGGCCATCAGCAACTAAATCTCGGATTTCCTCTGGTGTGCGGTACTCCTTCTTTGCAACAATCTCCATCTCCGGTGTGATGATGCCCTGTCTTGCAGCGTCCATTTGTGTAGTATATTTTTTCATTCTAATCTCCTTCTATACATATATATAATCATTAAAAACTGGTTGCAGACCTTCATCTGAAATATCTACATACATCTTGCCTAAGCTTCTGCCATCAGAAATTTCAAATTGCTCATCTCCGGATGGATCATCAGATTGCTCCCCAGTGTATTTTTCTTCGTGGTCGCCTATTCCAGTTGAGACTCCCGCCGATACCTTGGTTGCCGCAATTTTTACTATTCCATTTCTAAACTGAGCGGTCTCTCTTGATGAAACAGTGATTCCGCAAAACGGCAGAAAAATTCTATAGGCGCATAGTATCTGGCACAGCTGCTTTTCGCCAACATCCAAGGGATTAATCGTGTCGTTATTGATGATTGGTCGAAGCCTTGGACACGACAGTGACATCTCCGCATATGGATATTTGCGCTGCAGATAGTACACATGTAACGCAGAGGCCAACGCATCTTTTCGAAAATCAGAAAGTCCAAGAAGTGCTGAAAACGCAACTCCTCTCATGCCTCCCATAAGCGCACGCTCCTGGGCATCGAATCGGTATGGCCAAATTCGTTTATTCCCCATCAAATGTAGAGTTTCGTATTTATCGCTGTCATACGTCTCCTGAAAGACTGTTACATAGTCAACCCCACATTCGTGGAGATATTTGTAATCCTCAACGTTGACTGGATAAATCTCAATACCTACCATTCGAAAATACTTACGAGCAATCTTGCAGGCTTCGCCAATGTATTTAACATCTGATTTAGCTGGACTTTCGCCAGTCAAGATAAGAATTTCTTCCATTCCGCTTTCTGCAATGATTTTCATTTCGTGCTCAATCTGCTCGTAACTAAGCTTCAATCTCTTTATTTTGTTATAGCAATTAAATCCGCAGTATACGCAGTAATTTTCACAATAGTTTGCAATGTAAATCGGTGTAAAAAGATATACCGTATTTCCGAAGTGCTTGCTTGTTTCTCTCTGGGCTTTCTCCGCCATCTGCTCTAGGAAAGGCTCCGCCGCTGGTGATAAAAGTGCTTTAAAATCCTCGACTGAGCATTTATCCTTGGCCAATGCCCTTCGAACATCTGAGGCTGTATATTTGCTGTAGTCGTATGAATCAAATTGCTCCATAACGCATTTACGAATATCTGAATCTATGACGTCCATCCCCGGCAGGTATTCCATATGATTAATCCTTGCGGATGGATCAGTCTCAAGCTGATGTTTGCGTTTCAAGCCTGTTTCTGTCAGTTGGTCTGAGTCTATTAAAAAGTTGTTTTCCATAACTGCCTCCTAACGCAAAAATCCTGTTAGAGGATCTGAGGCTTGAGCTCCGCGAGTCAAAACTCTTCCAAGCCCTGCAAGGTAAGCCTTTCTACCTGCTTCGATTGCATCTTTGAATGCGGAGGCCATCATGGTCAAATCTCCTGCAGTAGCCAAAGCTGTGTTTGCCATGATTGCTGCTGCTCCCATCTCCATTGCCTCACAGGCCTGGGATGGCTTGCCTATTCCCGCATCAACTATTATTGGTAAATCAATTTCATCTATCAAAATCTGAATGAATTCCTTGGTGGCCAAGCCTTTGTTTGAACCTATTGGTGATGCCAAAGGCATGATAGATGCCGCCCCAACATTTGCAAGTTCTCTTGCAACATTCAGATCTGGATACATATAAGGCATTACCACAAAGCCCTCTTTAGCAAGGATTTCTGTTGCCTTTATCGTCTCGTAGTTATCTGGAAGAAGATACTTGGTATCTCTCATAATTTCTATTTTTACAAAATCACCACAGCCTAACTCCCTTGCCAGTCTAGCTATTCTGACAGCCTCTTTTGCATCTCTTGCACCGCTAGTATTAGGAAGTAAGGTTACATTCTTTGGAATAAAATCCAAGATGTTTTCCTCATCCTTGGTGTTTGTTCTTCGCACAGCCAAAGTGATTATCTCTGCGCCTGCATCCTTTACCGCAGCCTCTATTAGATTCATGGAATACTTGCCTGAACCTAATATGAAGCGCGAGTTAAATTCATGTCCTGCAATTACTAATTTGTCGTCGTTCATTAGAACTCCTTTCTCTGCTCCTAATCAGTCCTCCCCTCTATGGGGAAGCTATTATTTCTACTAAGAGCTTATAATTATCTGTAAAACTTTGTGGGCCTCGTGACCTGCACACACCATAACCCTAGATGATATCAAGCCTATTCCGTCGTTGACGTCGCTAACTGAATCCCCTGATAAATAAAACTTTTCGGAAATTCGTTTAGTCGTAATAAGGTTTGCATCTGAAAATCCAGCCATGCCAGAGCTGGATAAAATGTACCTATCAGGTGCCTTTTCAAGGATGGTATTCACAAGCATTGCTTTACTCTCAGCCTTGTCAAAGGCTTCGCAGACGATATCCGCATCCTTGGTTAACTCTAAAGCATTGTCTTCTGTAATCATCACCTGATGAGTTTCTATTAATATGTAAGGATTTATTTCCCTAAGATTTTCTGCTAAAGCATCTGTCTTGTTCATCCCAACCTGGTTTATCTTGTACTGCTGTCTGTGGAGATTTGTCACATCCACCTGGTCAAAATCTATTAGAATGAGTCGACCTACACCTGCTCGTGCCAAGCAAATAGCTATGTTGGAACCCAATCCCCCTAGACCACATATTGCCACTGTAGCATCATCAAGCTTTTTTTGATTATCTGCTCCATGGCGCGCCACTAGGGCATCGTAAAACTCTTGTTTAGAAGGAATCATTTTCAACCTCCACCTACAAAGCTTACAACCTCTACAACATCACCATCCTTTATGACGGTTTCGTCGTAGGTTGCTTTTGGAACTATTTCTTCGTTTATCTCTACTGCGATAGTGTCTTTGTTATAATTTAGTTCCTTTAGAACATCAGATAAATTCGCATTTACGTATTCATGTTCTTTTCCGTTGATAAAAACCATAGCACTCCTTTCGTCCCCCAAGAGGAAGTTTTATATTCTATTCATTTGTTAACTTACTAAGTGACACAAGGGCCCTGAACCCTGTCCCAAATCAAGTCCATAGGCTATTGCTTTTGTTATATAGTCTTTTGCTCTTGCAATTGCGTCTTGCAAATCGTGTCCCAATGCAAGATTACTTGCAATTGCACTAGACAAAGTACAACCGGTTCCATGAGTATTAGGATTGTCAATCCGTTGTCCCTCAAACCAAGTGATTTTTCCGTCTTGATAAAGCACATCGCAAGCATCCATTACGTTGTGCCCACCCTTTACTAAAACTGCGCAGCCATACTTATCACCAAGTGTTTGCGCCGCCTTTTCCATGTCTTTCTTCGATGAAATTTTAAGTCCTGTTAACGCCTCGGACTCTGGAATATTTGGGGTGATTACTTTGCTAATTGGAAAGAGCAACTCAGCCATTGTTTTGCTTGTTGAATCTTGTATCAATTTACTTCCACTGGTTGCAACCATCACAGGATCCACCACCAAATTGTTGATTCCAAACTCTTTTATATTTTCAGCGACCACTTGCACCTGCTCAGCGGATGGCAGCATGCCAATTTTGACTGCATCCGCAGGAATATCCGAAAGGCAAGCCTTGATTTGTGCATCCAAAAATTCTGGAGCTGATTCAACTATGCCCGTAACCCCAGTTGTGTTTTGAGCTGTCAACGCCGTAATGGCTGTCATTCCAAAAACACCGTGAGCGCACATAGTCTTTAAATCTGCCTGTATGCCTGCACCTCCGCTTGAGTCACTCCCCGCAATAGATAAAACTACTTTCATAATTTTCTCCTGTCTTACTAATAATCTCTAACTCATTGACTATATTTTTAAAATCAATCCATAACAAATCATCTAATATCCAGGAACTTTTCCTTTATGGCTGATGCTGCAGCCGTTGGGTCATCTGCCTTCATGATTGCAGATACTGCACATACTCCATCTATTGGAATTCCTGCAAGCACATCCATATTTGAAGGATTAAGACCGCCTATTGCATTAACCTTGATTGGTACAGCATTACAAATATCTTCCAAAGTCTCAGTAGAAGTTAGCACTGTCTTAACTTTTGTCGTTGTAGGATAAATCGCTCCCACGCCCAAATAATCTGCGCCTGCCTCATAGGCTGCCGTCGCCACAGGAACTGTTTTAGCGGTAGCACCAAGAATCCTATCATCACCAATAAGCTTTCGCGCCGTCGCCACTGGCATATCCTCGGCCCCTACATGCACGCCCTCGGCTCCCGATGCCAACATCACATCAACTCGATCATCGATGATTAAAGGTACGTTATACTTTTGAGCGATTTCATGCACCTTTATAGCAAGGTCGATATACTCTCTAGTTGTTCTGTTTTTCTCACGCAGCTGCATAATGGTTACGCCACCCTGCAACGCTTTGTCTACTCGTCGCAGAAACTCTTCCTCATCAAAGCCTGTACTATCCGTAATAAAATAAAGTGTTGTATCAAATTCCATTGTTTTCTCCTAACACATCGTCTTCACTTACTAGCAAAAACAAATTTCCTAATATCAAAAAAGAGAGTACCCAATTTGGGTACTCTCTGCGCAATCGTTCACATATTCCTACTTGTAATAGGCATCCCTACGTTGGCATTATCCAAATCAGGTTCTCGGTCGAAGGTCACACCTTCCTCTCAGCCTGTCTACAAGCTCCCGTCGATATTAAATTATTACCTAAACCGTATTTGCAAAGCAAAAACTCTCGGCTCCTAAAATAGTATACCGTATTATTTCCAAATTACAAGTAAAACTAACGCCTAATTACTATTCACAGTTTATAAAATTAATTAAAAGGCACCAGCCCATCCCCACTCACTACTACACCAGCCCTGGCCCGCCCTTCTTGCAGCCCCAGAGGACCTGCTGACATAGCATAAGATTATGATTTTCTAAATGCCAAGTGTCGCTTCTTCTAGATTCGGGTGTGTGTTCAACTATTTACAATCTGCAATAGGCATTGTGTGCCTTTGAGCGGACACATTTCTAGTTATGCAAGAAATACTTCTGCAAACCTTATACCGAGCAATATGCATTGCATTAGAGTGCGCCTAGTGAAATAAAAAGTGATTTTTGAAATATATAGTCATCAGCCGCCAGGACGGCGGCTGAAAATGCACGCTGAGGCAGGACGCCGAATGTGCATTGGTGACTATATATTCAAAAACCACTTTATAAATTTCACTTGGCAAATGGAATTTGCAATGCAATTGCCGGTATAAGGTTGCAGAAGTATTTTGTAAATCTAACAGTGTCCGCTAGAGGGCACACAGCCTAGCAGATTGTAAAATCGACGAACGCACACCCGACAGAAGCTCCCTTTTGGCATTAAGAAAATCTATAATCTTAGCTAAATTGTCAGCAGGTCCCCTGGGGCTGCAAGAAGGGCGGGCCAGGGCTGGTGTACAGGAAGTAACCATATGGGCTGGTGCCTTTCAAACTAAAAGTAACAACTGTGAATAGTAATTAATCGCACAGCATCTTGATGCCTTGTTTTAGACGGCCAAGACCATCCTCGAGGGTTGCCTTGGTGCAAGCTACGTTCATGCGAAGGAAATATCGGCCTGGTTCGCCGTATTCGATGCCATCGGATAGGTAGAGGCCTGTATTCTTGCGAATGAAGTGTGCTACCTCGTCGCTAGATTTTCCGAGCGAACTGATATCGAGCCATACTAGATATGTGGCGTCACTTTTTACCACTTTGATTTCTGGAATCTCGGCTGCCACAAACTCCTCAACTCGTTTGCGATTCGTAAATACGTATTCACGCATTTCATCTAGCCACTGTCCTCCCTCGTTGAATGCAGCCATAGTAACCACCTGAGCAAATGCATTTGGCTCGGCAACCTCATCAGTATTTAAGGCTCTCCACACCTTGTGGTGCAAAAATCGATTTGCAGTAAACACGGCTGAGGTCTGCATACCCGCTATGTTAAATGCCTTGGTTGGCGCAATAAGAGTGATACTGATATCCTTGCAAGTTTCTGAGACAGAGGCAAACGGAATATACTCCTTGCCTGGCTCTGTGATATCGCAATGGATTTCATCTGAAATAACCGTCACACCATATTGCTTAGCCAGCTCACCAACTCTTGCCAAAGAATCCTTGTCCCAGATCTTACCTGCTGGATTTTGCGGATTGCAAAGAACCATCAAGCTTGCCTGAGGATTTGCCATCTTCTCCTCTAGATCTTCAAAATCCATAGAATACTGACCATCTTCGTATCGCAAAGGATTCTCTAGTGGCTTGCATCCATTATTGATGATGCTATTGAAAAAGATATTATAAACCGGTGTCTGGATAATAACCTTTTCGTTTGGAGTCGTAAGCTTTCGTATAATCGAAGATAGTGATGGAATTACTCCTGTCGAAAATATAAGCCACTGCTTTTTTATCTCAAAATGATGTCTTTGCTTCCACCAGTTTTGGTAGGCCTCGTACCAGCCATCCACAATATCCGAATAGCCAAACACACCATGCTCTAGACGTTTTGCTATAGCTTCACGAATTTCCGGAGCTGCCTGAAAATCCATATCCGCCACCCACATTGGAAGCTCGTTTTCTTTCACATCCCACTTAAGGGAGCCTGTGCCTCTACGCACTACATCAACATCAAAATTGTATTTTTTCATATTATTGTTTTCTCCACTCAACCACATCTTCAGTCTTTCCGATTTTAGCGCATACTATCTTGGTCTTGCTAGGATCAACCTGATCTTGTTCTACAATCAAAGTGTCTATCTCCGATGCAGATATCTGGCCGCTGCCTGGATTGAATACGCTATCAATTTTGGTTGTGATTTCAGCATCAACATCATAAGCATATTCAAAGGAAAGCGTTGTGTTAATCAGCTTGCAGTTTTTCATGGTGATATTGTTGATGTAACACATGCCCTGAAGACTTTCGATTGTACAGTTTACGAACGTAAGATTCTTTGAGTTCCAGCCCAAGTATTCACCACAGATGTAGGAATCATAAACTGTGACATTTTCTGTATTCCAAAGTGCATCCTTAGATAGAAGCACCGCATTTCTGATAGTGATATTCTTGGCGCCATCAAAGCAATAGTTGCCATCAAGCTTGAATCCGTCAATGTCTATATTTTCAGAGTTCATCCCGAAATAATGACCAGACGCAGTGACGTTTTTAAACTTAATATTTTTACACATCCAAAATGTCTCTTCTGCGTGAGTCATTGTGACATTTTCAAGGCTGACACCATCACAACGTCGGAAGTTCTTCGGTGCCTGAATCAACGCATCTTTGACGGAGATGTTTTTGGTATACCAAACTCCCGAACGCGCCATATCTAACCAATTACAATTATCAACCTTGATATTTTTTGAATACCAAATAGGATATTTGTATTTAAACTGAGAGTCATATACCTCTACATTACTGCTTTCCTTTAGGGGTGATTCACCCTCATCGAAAATAGAATCATATATTTTAACACTATCAACTGCAAACAATGCTCGTTCGCCCTTGAAAAATTCCTGTTTAAACTCTTTCATAAGGGATAACCTCCAAAACTACCTGACACATATAATCTCTTGGAGCATACTCCAAGCTAAGGATATTTAACAAAGACATTATACTATCCTTAATTGATTTTGTAAAATTAAATTTTGCAAAATTCACAACCCTTGTTTTTCTTCACTTATACATAAATCTATCATCAAACTTTATTATTATTCTCTCTTTTTCTTATTCTATCGTAGTCCTTGTATGCTTTGTGACATATCATAAGTAAGTTGACTATTCCATCAACTAGGAATACGATTCCCAAGAAAATCATATACCACTTTAGGGTATCCTTTGGAGCAAACAGGATGAATGCACCTAAAATAACTAGCATTACAACCTCTGTCACTAGCTTGACCTTCTCAGCTCGGCGCTCCTTTTTCTCTGTCTCCTCGCAAAGATTTTTAAACACTATGGCATTACGATATGCCCAAGCCAAAAATGACACGCCGATTGCTACACTTCCAATAAAGAACAGCGCATCCTCCTTAACCAGCAACATGGCGTATATGCCAATCATGACAATGCACACATACACCCGGGCGGATTCCTCCTGCAAATTCCAGTGGGATTCCTTCAGATGTCTGATAGTAACTCCAATTTCAAATACAATCAACGCAAACAATACAAGGCTGATTCCCACCTGCAAGAAATATTCAGGAATGCAGAACAAAACTGCGCTTGCCATTATCATAACCATGTATGGAATCCATGTATATTCCATAAAGTTTTTCTTAATCTTTTTTGCCTTTAATGGATCTGGAGCTCTGTCCAAAGCTGCAGTCACTGGCAATTTCATAAAGGTTCTAACCGTACTTCTATCTAAGTTCAAAATCTCAATCAAAATTTGTTCAACGGCAAAAGGCCCCCGCTCTTGAATCTGACGAGTTGTTTTCATCCCATTATTTTCAAAAGCACTAAACACATCGTTGACGAAACTAATTCGCCTCTCGTTGTTCACGCTCTCAATCCACTGATCCAAAATTTGATTTATAAAGATACTACCAGGAGAATTGGTATCCACTTCATCCGGCCTGCCGTGGGCAACGCCCCAAGTGGCAATCTCATGCTGAAGCATACCTTCTGCATTACTCCTAACAATCTTTACTGGAATATCCGTCTCCTCAAATAGCTTTCCAAAGACTGAATACTCAGGAGTATATCTTGTAGATTTGTGTTTAATCTTATCCACACATGATTTATCACAAACCTCTGGGCAAAGCCCAGGTCCATCGTTCATATATATCCATGCAAGCTGATCTTGATATTTATCATCTAGGTGAGCTGATGCATATAAAGCTAGATTAGCACCTTTGCTGTGCCCCACCACATAAACCTTGTGCACACCGTCAAAGCTTGACTGTAAATATTCCAAAGCACGCTTTTGCGCCTCGGTCTCAGTGAAGCTTATCATGAAATCTTCCTTCCAGCCGGCGAGAGTATCGTCGGTTCCACGGAATGCTACCACTCTGACCTCATCCGTCAAATCAAATGTAAGAGCCGCAAATTGAGCTGATAAGGACGTATTGTAAACATCCTCATGATTTACCAAACGAATCTCTCCGAAACGCTTGGTGCTTGCAGCTTCCTCAATCAAAGGTACATAGTCCCCCAAAGACCCCTGAATACCGCTTTTCACTTCGAGCTCATCGATAACCCTTCTAAAACATTTTGGGACGTCCACACGAATATCCGCCACAATAACGTAGGCAAGTTTGCTCAATACAAAATTGTCCACCTCGGTAAAGGGCTTATCTTCAAATGAAAACTCTCCATACCACTTTAGGTAATCTGATAAAGTGTCCATATATTTCTCCTATTAAATTTGCTTATTTTATTAAAACATTACATATATAATTCAATAAAATAGGCTCGCTTTTTTCCATTTTGATAAAAAAAACAAGTAATAGTTATCTGTAAACCAGTAAAAATCATTGTCTCCTACTAATTTAAATAGTAACTATTACTTGTTTCAAATACAAGAATCTAATTTAAAAGAATGTAATTTTATTTTTACCTGCTTATAAGCTTCTCGCCATCGGAGTCAATTGTGATAGTTGAACCCTCATGAATATCGCCACCCAAAATGATTTTAGCGGCCATTGTCTCAACATTCTTCTGAATATATCTACGAAGTGGGCGAGCACCATAGGCTGGGTCGTAACCAGAATCGATGACAAACTTCTTTGCCGCATCGGTAAGTTCTATCTTCAACTGGCGATCCTCAAGTCGCTTATTAAGCTCTTTCATGATAAGGTCAACGATTCCGCCAATGTTGTTCTTAGTAAGTGGCTTGAACATAATAATCTCATCAAGTCGATTCAAAAACTCTGGTCTAAAGGAATCTCTAAGATCACCCATAACCAATTCCCTTGTACCATCGGTTATTTCACCTGTCTCCTCATCGATACCCTCAAGAAGATACTGCGAACCGATGTTACTTGTAAGGATGATGATGGTATTCTTGAAATCTACTGTTCGACCCTGTGAATCAGTGATTCGGCCATCGTCCAATACCTGCAAGAGCACATTGAATACATCAGGATGAGCCTTTTCAACCTCGTCGAAAAGAACTACCGAATAAGGTTTACGGCGAACTGCCTCAGTAAGCTGACCTCCCTCATCATAACCAACATATCCCGGAGGTGCACCAATCAAACGAGTGACACTGAATTTCTCCATGTACTCGGACATATCAAGTCTGACCATAGCGTTTTCATCGTCAAAAAGTGCCTGGGCCAAGGTCTTAGCCAGCTCAGTCTTACCAACACCAGTTGGTCCCAAGAATAGAAATGAACCGATTGGCTTGCTTGGATCCTTGATTCCTGCCTTTGAACGGATGATAGCTTCTGAAACAAGCTTTACAGCATCATCCTGACCCATAACTCGCTTATGTAATTCCTCATCCAAATGTAAGGTCTTATTTCTCTCTGTTTCGTTTAGCTTTGCAACAGGAATGCCTGTCCATCTGGAGATAATTCGGGCAATTTCCTCCTCAGATACATTCTCATGAACTAAGCTTGCATCTCTAGTCTTAAGCTTTTCCTCTGCCTCTTCAAGCTTTGTCTGAAGCTCTGGCAATTTGCCATACTGAAGCTTTGCCGCTTCCTCCAAATCATACTTTTGCTGAGCAATCTTAATCTGTCCTTGGACATCATCGAGCTCTTCCTTTATCTTTGCTACATCCTCAACTAGCTTTTTCTCGTTGTCCCAAGAAGCTTTTCTAGTGTTGTATTCATCCCGAAGCTCTGACAATTCCTTCTGCAAATCCACAAGTCTATCTTGAGAAAGCTTATCAGACTCTTTCTTCAAAGCAGCCTCCTCAATCTCTAGCTGCATAATTCTACGATTCATCTCATCTAGCTCCGCCGGCATAGAATCAAGCTCTGTCTTGATAAGAGAGCATGCCTCATCAACCAAATCGATTGCCTTATCTGGAAGGAATCTGTCGGAAATATATCTGTTTGAAAGTGTCGCAGCACTAACCAATGCGCCGTCCGCGATTTTAACTCCATGGTAAACCTCGTAGCGTTCCTTCAAACCACGCAGGATAGAGATTGTGTCCTCTACAGTTGGCTCATCTACTTGAACTGGTTGGAAACGACGCTCAAGAGCTGGATCCTTTTCGATGTATTCACGGTACTCATCCAAGGTTGTGGCACCGATACAATGTAACTCACCGCGGGCAAGCATTGGCTTTAACATATTGCCTGCATCCAAGCCACCACTGCCATTTTTTCCGGCACCTATGATGGTATGAAGCTCATCAATAAAGAGGATGATTTCCCCGTCTGAACCCTTGATTTCATCAAGTACGGCCTTTAGTCTTTCCTCAAACTCACCTTGATATTTGGCACCTGCAATCATTGAACCAATCTCAAGTGAGAAAATCTTTTTATTCTTTAATCCGTCTGGCACATCACCTCTAACAATACGCTGTGCCAAACCCTCTGCAACCGCAGTTTTACCAACACCAGGTTCACCGATTAACACCGGATTATTCTTGGTCTTACGACTAAGAATTCTGATTACATTTCTTATTTCTTCATCTCGACCGATAACTGGATCAAGCTTGTTGTCACGAGCGCGATCAACCAAATCGTAACCATATTTTTCCAAGGTTCCGTAGGTTGCCTCTGGATTATCCGTATTTACGGTTTGATTTCCACGAACAGACTGTAATACCTCTAAGAACAAATCTCTTGTTATACCAAATCTATTGAATATGTTCTTGATTGGTGGGCTAGGCTTTTTTATCATTGAGAGCATTAAGTGCTCTACGGAAACATAGCTATCCCGCATAGCCTTTGCTTCATCTTCAGCGTAATTGAGCACATAGTTAAGATGCTGCCCCATTCTAAGTTCACCGCCCTGAACCTTGACTCTAGCTTGAAGTGCGCTATCGACAGAGTTCTCAAGCTGCTCTAAGTCTATTTCCATCTTTGAAAATAATGATGGTACCAGACCGTTTTCCTGGCGCAACAAAGCCATCAAAAGATGCTCCTGCTCTATCTCCTGATTGCCATAATCCATTGCTATTTTTTCACAGGTATTAATCGCTTCGATTGATTTCTGTGTAAATTTCTGAATGTTCATTCTATAACCTCCCTAGAAGTACAAAAAACCTAGTTTTTATTGGTACAGATGAGAGCACCAATAAAATCTGACTTTCATTTCATTCTTTTAGTAATTATGTTGTAACACAAAAATTAGCACTCAGCAATATAGAGTGCTAATTATTTATAAATATTTAAGATTTCCATAATATAATTAAGAAAGAGTTTTAAATATGACACATCTTCCGAGCGTAGCTCATTTTTTTACTTACAAGGAAATAATTTTTCCTAGTAAGTAAGAAAGAGTTTTGCTACGCAAAACTCCAGCAGTGCGAGGCGACATTTGCTGTAAGCAAATAATTAATTTCCTATAAGGTAAAAAGCCTCACAAAACCTATTGCCATAGGCTTGTGAGACTTGCTGCCATTAGGTAATAATCATAACCTAGTGGCTACTAATGTATGTTAAAAAAGAAAAAAGAAAAACCGAATTATATGGACAACTTATTTTGAATCAACCATGATGATACATAATAGAATATAGCTGCAACTACTGCATGAACTATAATCACAGTGATGTATTTATCAACTGAAACTAGCATATCTATTGATACATGCAATCCTGCCAACTGGAATATCTTTCCTACTGCTACATAGATTGCAATAAAAATACCTACACTTGCTACTCCACTAAACTTGCGTCCGTTGAGAAGAGTTGCAGAAATTGAAGCTGATGCACAAGCTAATGCAACAACGTCAACAATCCATACTAGTATTGAAAGAATTAGCAATGTCACTTCTACTGGTTTTGAAGAGAATGCCACGTAGCTAAGAGCCGAAAGCTCAACAAAAAGTGTTCCCTCTTGTATATCTAAATCACATAATAGCTTTGTATTCAAAACCATTAGTGAAGTAAAGATAGCTCCACCAACTAAAACTACTATAAGTAACTCAAGCAATTTAGAACCTAAAATTTTGTAGCCGCTATTAGGTGTCAAGAAGAGCATGTAGCCACGATTAGTGGTGATATCCTTTTTGTATGTTTTAATCGTAGTAAGAACAATAACTGCTACCGTTGCAACACCTGCTAAACCAAATAGTACTATCAATCTGCTCATAAGAATTGCATCATTCCTAAAATACGCACCTATAAGGATATATATTTCATAAAGTGCTGTCAATGCTAAAAGTGCAATATTTATACCCATCGATTTTCTAAATTCATATTTTAAAAGTTTTCCCATTTTATTTATGCCTCCTTTGACATCTTGCCATAGATTTCACGATATTTATCTGCAACTGAAATGCCTTCTTCCATTCTCATATTATCTAAATCATAAAAACCAACAAGCTTTGCCTTGCTGAAGAAGACTGCTGTATCTGCTACCATCTCTAACTCTTCTACCAAATGGCTTGAGATAACGAGAGTATTATCTTCGTCTGCGTAAGTAACGATGGCTTTCATAACCTGATCGCGTGCTAGAAGATCGATTCCATTAAGTGGCTCATCTAACAAATAAACCTTTGCTTGTCGTGCCATTGTGGCTGCTATTTTAAGCTTTGCCATCATACCTGATGAAAGTGTCTTAAGCTTAAGTGTCATATTTAAATCCATATCTGTGATAAGGTTTTCATATCTCTCCATTGAAAAGTCTTTGAAGAAATCCTGATAGTACTTTCCAATATCTTTAATTGTCATCCACTCATACATAAATGGCTCTGTTGGCATGTAGGCGATTTCATTACGAGTGTCAACTCCGATATCCTTGCCATCTATTTTAATTAATCCTGTTGTTGGCTTTACCAGACCGGCAACCATCTTCATCCATGTAGTTTTACCGCTACCATTTGGACCTAGGATTGCATATATATGTCCTTTTTCTAACTTCATTGAAATGTCGTCAACAGCGACTTTTGTAAGATACTTTTTTGTAATATTATTTGTTTCTAACATATCTTCCTCCTACACGATACATATATCGTTTGCTTCGTTAATCATTTCGATTGCTTCTTCCTTGGTGATACCAAGATCGTTGAGGCTAAGTAAAAAGCTTGTGAGAGTTTCTTCTGCCATCTGACTCTTGCAAAGCTTGATTCGCTCTTGGTCTTCTGTAACGAAGGTGCCCATGCCTCTTTTAGTAAAACATATTTCTTGACGCTCTAGCTCTTGATATACTCGAGCTGCTGTGTTGGGATTGATGGTGTATTTCACTGCTAAATCCCTACCAGATGGAAGCTTGTCACCGGCTTTAAGCCTTCCATTGATGATGTCTAGCTTGATGGCGTCAACAACCTGTAAATAAATTGGTGCGTTAGAATTAAAATTCATTTCTACTCCTATTCCCTCATCACTAGTGTACTATGTGTATAGTACACTATGACAATATAGCTGTCAACACTTTTTTAAATTAATAACACTTCTTTTATACAATGCTCTTTTATTAACTTCTAAGAAAAAGTTTTTCCCACGAAATACCTATATTCCGCAAAGATATCAAGCAAAAGGAGCCCTAGAAAACTAGAGCTCCTTTCACTTAGGATTTATTCTTTAATAGGATTTATTTTGAAAGATTAGGTGTATTGGAATCTAATCTTTTCAAACATGTCAGTATTCAACAATTAGAACAATGCCTTAACTGTTGGATAAAGCTTCTTGAATTCCTGATAGCGTTCTTCGTATTTTGCAACGAGATCTGCATCAGGCTCAACTGTAGTTTTAACCTTTACAAGCTTATCGCAAGCCTCTTCAACTGTAGCATACTCTCCGCAACCAACTGCTGCAAGAATAGCTCCACCAAGACCTGGTCCTTCCTCGTTCTCGAGGATATCAAGCTTAAGGTTCATAACTGAAGCGATAATCTTCTGCCAAAGTGGAGACTTTGCACCACCGCCACAAATCTTTGAGCGCTCGATAACGATGCCCTGCGCTCTTGCAACCTCAAGAGAATCGCGAAGACCAAATGCAACGCCTTCAAGAACTGCCTGTGTCATGTCCTCACGAGTTGTATCCATTGACATGCCAATGAACATAGCACGTGCATCTGGATTGTTGTGTGGGCTACGCTCTCCCATAAGGTATGGAAGATAGAATACATGGTTCTCACCAAGATTCTTGATGCCTGCCTGCTCTGCAGGATAATCCTTTGTCTTTAGGATGTCATCCATCCACCACTTATTACAGCTTGCTGCCGAAAGCATGCAGCCCATGAGATGGTATCCACCATCTGCGTGGTCAAATGAATGAAGTGCATTTGCAGCATCAACTGTAAAGTTCTTACTAGAGATGAAGATTGTACCTGATGTACCGATTGAAAGATTGCACTTGCCCTCTCCAACTGTACCTGTACCAACTGCTGCAGCTGCGTTGTCGCCAGCACCAGCAATAATCTTGACATCGTTAGTAAATCCAAGCTCAGATGCGACCTCTGGCTTGATATTTCCAACAACCTCGTAGCTCTCGAAAAGCTTTGGAAGCTGAGACTCTGAAACCTTGCAGATATCCATCATCTCTTTGCTCCAGCATCTGTTCTTTACATCAAGTAAAAGCATACCGCTGGCATCTGAGTAATCTGTGCAGAACACACCAGAAAGCTTGTAAGCGATATAATCCTTTGGAAGCATAATCTTTGCAACCTTTGCCCAAGCTTGCGGCTCGTTCTCCTGCATCCAAAGAATCTTTGGAGCAGTGAAGCCTGCGAATGCAATATTAGCTGTGTAATTAGAAAGCTTGTCTTTACCAATTACTGTATTGAGATATTCTGTCTCTTTGCCTGTACGACCATCATTCCAAAGAATTGCTGGACGGATGACATTGTCATCAGCATCAAGTGTAACAAGGCCGTGCATCTGACCACCAAAGCTGATACCAGCCACCTGACTCTTATCAACCTCTGATGTGAGCTCTTTGATACCTGCTACAACCTGTGTCCACCAATCAGCTGGGCTCTGCTCAGACCAGCCTGGATGTGGGAAGCTAAGGTCGTATTCTTTTGAAACGATTTTTGCAATCGTACCATCACCTGACATCAGGAGTAGCTTAACTGCAGATGTTCCTAAATCTACACCTATATAATACATAACTATAATCTCCTTATAAAAAATGCCTTCCCCTTTAGGGGAAGGGGGACCGCGAAAGCGGTGGATGAGGTATCATTAATCTAACAACACCTCATCAGTCACCTTCGGTGCCAGCTTGTCTCGCCTCCCGGCTCGGTCGTTGCTAAACAGGCTCCACTGGAGCCGAGCAACCTCAAGGGGAATCCTATAAAACTAGCAAGCTAGTTGATCTTATATATGCACTTATCTCCAAGGAGTCTCTGTAGGATATCTTACACCTGCTGGCTGATTGTATCCGATTTCATCTACTGCTACTCCGATGTATTTGAATACTTCAA
>JAEEGL016543800.1_pt1 | contig 41076 bp, 35 predicted proteins | sample 9134231 | NCBI WGS metagenome assembly JAEEGL01 (sample SAMN16246548, study PRJNA631951) | gut metagenome | biome: gut microbiome; feature: rumen; material: fiber-attached | host: Bos | place: Iran: Karaj | collected 2018-10
GCACACCAACGGCATCCTCGAAGCCATCCACAACCAGCTTGGCAACGACGTCGAGGTCATCTGGGTTGAAAGCGACCCCTCGACCACCAATCCCGCTGAAATCACAGGCAGCGGCTCAACCCAGGGCGACTGGACCAACGGTGGCAGCGTGCCCTATCCCATCATCAACGACGAAGGCTTCAACGCACTGATTGGCAACAACAACATCTCCGGCTATCCCACCGTCGTTTTCGTATCGCCCAACGGCTACTGGTGCGACCTCTACGGCAACGAGGACTGGCAGTTCGGCCCCTATGACTCTACCGAGGCCGTTACTAAGGTAAGCGCCCTGCTCAACGCCTATCCGCAGGCAGGTGTGGTTCCCACCATCGACATCGTAGGTCCCACCACCGTCATCAACGGCAACACTGTGACCTTCGAAGCCAGCATTGTCAGCGTTGACGAGGTTACCAACATCACCTGGACCGCCAACGGCGCAACCGTCACCAGCGGCAACACCAACACTCTCACCACCAGCTGGACCACCGACGGCGACTATACCGTCGAACTCAGCGTGACCAACACCACCGGAACCACCACCAAGACCATCAACGTTCACGTTATGAGCTGGAACTGGGGCAACACTATGAGCTACGGTGTCAACTTCAACGACAACACCGCCAGCGCCGGCTTCCGTATGAACAGCGGTTCGACCAGCACCTGGGGCGTTATGTTCCCCGCACAGTTTATGGCCAACCGCCAGTATCTGAAGAGCGTTTCGTTCTATGCTATCGGAACTATGAAATACACCCTCGACGTCTATCAGGGTGGCGACAATACTCCCGAGACCAAGATCTACAGCCGCGCCGTCAATGGACAAGGCGAAGGCTGGCAGACAATGAACTGCAGCGGCGCCGTGGCTCTCGACCCGACCAAGAACCTCTGGATCAGCCTCACCGCTCCTCACGCAGCCGGCTACGTTATGAGCCTCTATTTGAACGATGCAGGTAGCGGTTATGTCTATAGCGGCGACCCCAACGGTTGCTGGGCAAAGAGCAGCCAGGGCTGGAGCACTATGGCCGATATGGGCTATGAAGTGACCTGGGCTCTCAAAGCCACCACAGGCAGCGAGCCCAACGCCGGCATCAACAGCATCAACGGTGTCGAAATCAACCTCTATCCCAACCCGACCACCGGTATCGTCAACATTGACGCCGAGGGTATCGAGAGCGTTGAGGTCATCGACCTGAGCGGCCGCACCGTGATGAGCGCCAACGGCAACACTATGGACATCAGCGCCCTCAACAACGGCGTATACACCGTCCGCATCAACACCGTCAACGGCACCAGCATCCAGAAGATTGTCAAGAAATAACAATCAACTATATGCCGTTAAAAACGATATAACCAAATCGCTTTTTGACGAATAAAACAGAGAGGGCCGCTGCGATTGCAGCGGCCCTCTCTGTTTTGTTAAAGATGCTGCCTGACGGCAACACCCAAATTCTTGAAGTAAAACCTTCGGAACATCGACTGGCCGTAGACGGCTCTGTACTGGCGACGGAAACGCAGATACTTCCAGCTGCGGCGCACGACGCGCACCACAGCACGACGGTGACGCTCGGGACAGTGCATATAGATTCTCTCGAAATCGTCGTCGTCGAGGCCTTTCCTGGCAAGACGCTCCTCGCCGCAACGAAGATGCAAACCAAACAGCTTGTTGCAATAATGAGTCATCAGGTCGGCAAAGATGTCGACGTCGGTGCCTGATTTCAGTTGGGCAAAAGCTTCGAAGTCGAAGCCGTCGGAACCCAGCAGCAGGCTCCAGTCAAGCAGCGTGCGGAGCCGCACCGGATTGTGGAAGAACACGGCGTGATGCTCACAATGCTTGGCAAGAAAGAACGCCGACTGCACGGTCTGTAGCGTAAGCATTTTTCCGAAACACACCACATCAGACGAGACATTTGCATCGTTCTCCAAAACCAGAGGCTTTGTTTCCCAAACAATATCGTCGTTGTGATAGAGCAGATAACTGTGGCACTCGAACGTTGTCTTGGCGTATGAAAAGGCTATATGGCGCGGATCCTTGCGGTCGACGGCTATGCCAAGACTCTCCATCAGAGCGCCGATGCGTTCGGTGTCGGCACCGGTGTACAGGTCGTTGTCGCCACATTCGCGATGCAACGGCTCAGGATAGAGACAAGCCAACGATGACCCCTTTACAACCACCGTAGGCAGCCGAAGCCTTTCAGCAACGAGGTTGGCAAAACTGCCTAACGCCTCCTCGCGGCGACGGTTGTCACTTTCGATGGCATTGGCAAGCGTAAGAAAATGGAACAACACGCTGCGCGGCGGACGTGCTTCGTGCGGCAGTTTGAGCACGGCATCGTACGCCAGTGCCGTCACAGCCTGCCGTCGCGTAGCGTCGAACAAATTCCGCCATTCCTCTTCTGTGGTCGGAAGAACAGCCGGCAACGCGCCGCCAAAAAGGCCATAGCGCAGCAGCGAAACAAGACAGCTCATCTCTTTGGTCTCAATGTTCGGCATAGGCAAGCAAACAATCGGTAGACAGGCATAGGGCAGCGATGCACAGGACCGACAACAGACATAGTGCGTTCCAAATCGGTCCACGGGCATCCCTTAACAGCCATAACACGCAGATAGACGTAGCGCATACGCACGTAGAACTGCGGCACAGCACTGTCGGTATGCCTGTCGGCATAGTCTTTCAGAAAGGTGAAAAAGAGGCAGATATCGGTGGTAAAAAGAGCGCTGCGCCGCACCGACCAGGCTCCGGCCGTCAGCGACGGATGGTAGGTGCGACGACGGTAGAAGCGATAGGTGTCGTTGCAAAGGCAGCCCGACGCTGCTTCGACAACACGCAAACTGAACACGGTGTCTTCGAGCAACGACATTTCCTCGGGGTAGCGCAACTCGGTGTGTTCCGCCAGCCAGCTGCGGCGGATGATATTGGTGGTATGGTCGGCAATGCTGCCGTGCGGACGGACAAGCATTATTGGATTGTACCTACGTGTCGCCGACGCATCGGGACGACAAGGTTGTGCAACCTCGTCGGGACTGTTCTGAGCGACAATGTCGCCAATGTGGAAAAAAGAAACATCGGCAGGCATAGCCTTCAAATCGTCAATCAATGCTCCGATACCTTCGGTGTCGACAGCATCGTCGGCATCGACAAACCATAAAAACTCGCCGATGGCATTGTCGATACCTGTGTTGCGTGCCGCTGCAGCGCCACGGTGTTCAATCCGGACAATGCGTAGACCTTCGGCCGTCATAGCCAAAGGCTGTAGCGAGCCATCGTCAACGGCCACTATTTCAGCCACGCCACCGGAAAGCAGCGGACGCAGCGAAGCAACACATTCCGCAAATGCGGAGGCATTGTTGTAGACAGGTACGATGAACGATAACAGCATTGGAAGCGGAAAACAGAGAACGGAAAACGGAGAACAGGCTAACGCATAAAATCGTTCTCCGTTCTCCGTTTTCAGTTCTCCGTTAAAAATTATTTCTTTTCAGGTATAGCCTCAAGAGCAGCGACAAGATAGTCGAAGAACTTCTTGCAGCTGGGTATGTTGGCGCGCTCGTCGGGGCTGTGGGGGCTCTGCAGCGTCGGGCCGAAGGAGATCATCTCCATATCGGGATACTTGCCGCCCAGCAGGCCGCACTCCAAACCGGCGTGGATGGCCATAATGGCAGGTTCCTTCTTGTAGAGCTTCTTGTAGGTCTGCTTCATAGTCTTGAGCAGGGTGCTCTGCATATTGGGTTTCCAGCCCGGATAGGCGCCGCTCAGCTGGCACTTGCCGCCAGCCAGCTCGGCGAGGCAGACGAGACGCTCGGCAAGGGCATCCTTGGCAGTGTCGACACTGGAACGCAACAGAGCGTAGACGACGAACTTCTTGCTAGCGGTAGTCTTGGTGATGGCCAGGTTCAGCGAAGTTTCGACGAGGCCTTCCATATCCTTGCTCATACGTATGACACCGTTGGGGGCCACCATCATCAGGTTGATGATTTTCTGGGTGCCCTCTTCGTCGATGACGGTGGGGTTCATACGCACTTTCTCATATTTCATAAAGAAGTCAGGCTCGACGGCGGCGAGTTCTTTCTTCACCCAACCGGCAACCTTGTCGAACTCCTTGAGGATGCAGCCCTCGTGCTCCTTGGGCATAGCGACGACAGCCTCGGCGTCGCGCGGGATGGCGTTGCGCATATTGCCGCCTTCGATGCTGATGAGACGTATGCCGCACTCTGCAACCCAGCGCAGATGACGGAACAGGAGCTTGTTGGCATTGGCACGGCCGGTGTTGATTTCCATACCGGAGTGACCGCCCTTGAGGCCGCCGATGGTGAGCTTGTAGGCGACCATACCCTTGGGAGCCTTCTCGGTGGCATAGGGGATGCTGATGGCAGCGTCGATACCGCCGGCGCAACCCACATAGAGTTCGCCCTCGGTCTCGCTGTCGAGGTTGAGCAGGAAGTCGCCCTTCAGTTCGCCAGCTTTCAGGCCGAAGGCACCGGTCATACCGGTTTCCTCGTCGGTGGTGATGAGAGCCTCGAGAGGACCGTGCTTGATGGTCTTCGACTCGAAGACGGCCATAATAGCGGCCACGCCCATACCGTCGTCGGCACCGAGGGTGGTGTCGCAAGCGTATACCCAGTCTTCAACAATCTTGGTCTCGATGGGGTCTTTCAGGAAGTCGTGCTTCTTGCCGGCACGTGCCTGAGGCACCATATCCATATGAGCCTGCAGAACAACGGGACGGCGTTTTTCCATACCCTTGGTAGCAGGTTTGGTCATAATGACGTTGCCGACCTTGTCAACACGGCAGTCGATTTTTTTGCTTTTTGCCCATTTAACTAAGAAGTCGCGGACAGCATCCTCGTGCTTCGAGGGACGCGGGCAGCGCGTAAGGGAGTAGAAATTGCTCCACAGCGCTTTCGGTTCAAGATCTTTGATTGTCATAGTATTATATCATTTAATAGTTATACTTCATTTCAAATGAGGGTACAAAATTACATTTTTTATTTGGAACAGCAAAATTTTTTTTTAAAAGAGTCGTTAGAAAAGATATGACACACTGCCCCAAATGCCCACGGAAATGCAAAGCCAAGCCAGGTTTCTGCAACAGCGATTCGGAACATCCCGAGATTGCCGCTGTGTATGCACATACAGGTGAGGAACCGCCCATTTCAGGCAAAAAAGGTATCAGCAATATTTTCTTTGCACATTGCAACCTGCAGTGTGTCTATTGCCAGAACCACAGCATTTCGCGCGCAGAAGTCGATCCCACGATGATTACGCTGCACAGCGTCGATGAGATTGTCGATGCCACGGCACAGAGCCTGAAAAAGACAGAAAACATTGTTGGACTGGTCAGCGCCACCCAGTATAGCGACCTCGTCATACCTATCGTGGAAGGGCTGCACAAGAAAGGACTGTACCCTACAATAGTGTACAACACCAACGGATATGAGAGTGTCGACGTGCTGCGACAGATTGCCGACTACGTTGACATCTATCTGCCCGACTTCAAATACAGCGACCACGTCTTGGCACGGAGTTATTCCAACGCTGCCGACTATCCCGATGTCGCCGCAGCAGCCTTGAAAGAAATGTACAACCAAAAAGGGTCATCACTACCAACAGACAACGACGGGTTGGCATTCCGCGGCCTCGTTGTGCGCCACCTTGTTCTGCCCGGACAGGTCGACAACTCGATACGCTGTCTTGAATGGTTGGCCGACAACCTGTCGCCCAACATATACGTTTCGTTGATGGCGCAATACTATCCTCCCGAAGGCATCAAGCTGCCCGACCAGTTGGCACGACGTCTCAAGGCAGAGGAATACGAGCAGGTAGTCGACGCATTCTATAGTCTCGGTTTTCATCGCGGTTGGGTGCAGGAGCTCGATGCATCCGAATGCTATAGACCCCATTTCGGCACAACAACAACATTCGGAAACAAACAATAACATCATTCAAAACCCATAATTAAAATGGCTCGCCAGGAAAGACTAAAGTTCGACTACGAAGAGTATTTCAATGAAAAACTTGAATACACCGCAGTACTGATGTGGAACACCCACCATCAGGCATTCACTTTTGCCTTCTACCTCAACCAGCTCTACAACCTAAACCTTGAGCGGCGCGACGACATAGAGTCGGGCGACGGTGCCACACTGTGCCCGCTGTACAGCTGCCAATCGGACAACAACCAGATAGCCTTTTTTCTAGTTGACAGGCCTGCCACAACATCAATGCAGAGTGAATATTTCGACAAAATAATGCTCATTGTGGGTGCCGACGCATTCGAAATAGCACAAAACATATACAACGAGACATCGCAAAGCGGCGAGAAACTGCCAGCATCACCAGAACACGAGGAGATACTGAATTCCTTTGTAGAAACAGGCATTTTTGAATGTGCTATGTTTGATTTTTCCGACCCTGACAGACCAGAGACAACATATTTCCCCACGACAAACAGCAACGCAGCGTTGCAGAAGAAACGTTCACGTTTTATGAAAGAGCAGCGTGAAACAGTAACAGACATAATCCTTGCCCTCGAATCGCTATTGCCCGAATACGACTCAGAATGACAGCTATTTCTCGTTGAGGCGTAGAAATATTTTTTTCACAGATTAATTTTTTTGTTTACCTTTGCATTTCAACAATGAAAGGCCAAAGGGTCTACATTATTAACCAATCTACTTAAAAACAAGCAATTGTAACACAAATTCAACATTCTATGGACGAACCAAAAGAAATGCAGAACGAGACTATGGATGCACTCAATCCGCAACCCGAAAACGAGGCAATCCTGTCCGAGCAGACACCCGAAACGCTGGCAGAATCACCTGCTGAAACCATCCCTGCCGAAGCCCCCAAACAGGAAGCTGAAAGCACTGACATCCAGCCCAATGCCACAAATGAGCATTCAGGAGAAAACATCGAAACAGCAGAATCCGAAGAGGCGGAAATCGAGGAAGAACCTGTCGTGGACTATAACAGCCACAGCCGTGAAGAGTTGGTAGAAGCCCTCAAAGAGCTGCTGCAGACCGACGACATCACCAAGATCAAAAACCGTGTAGGCGCTATCAAACTACGCTTCGCCGAAGCCGACAAAGAGGCCAAAAAAGCCGCTTTCGACAAATTCATCGAAGATGGCGGCAACAAAGACGAATACGAAGGCGGCGATGACGCAGTGGCCGAAGCCTACCGCAAAACATACAGCATCTATCGCGAACGCAGACAGAAACACATCGACGAGATCGAAGCCGCAAAGAAACACAACCTCGAACTCAAACAACAGATACTCGAAGAACTGCGCAAACTCATCGACGACGAGTCTGAGAGCCTTAAGCACTCCTACGATGAGTTCAACGCCATTCAGGATCGCTGGAAAGCCATCGGCGACGTACCACGCGCAGAAATGAACGGACTGTGGCAAAGCTACCACTTCCTTGTCGAGCAGTTCTTCAACAAAGTCAAAATCAACAAAGAGCTGATGCTCCTTGACCAGAAAAAGAACCTCGAAAGCAAGACCCTGCTCTGCGAGAAAGCCGAAGAGCTCATCGTAGAGCCTTCCATCGCCAAAGCTGCCAAAGAGTTGCAGAGCCTGCGTGAGCAGTGGCGCGAGATAGGCCCCGTACCTGTGGAACAGAACGACGAGATTTGGGCTCGTTTCCGCAACGCCGCCAGCCAGATCGACGAACGCCGTCGCGAATACTACGAGCAACGTCGCGAAGAGATGGAGAAAAACCTGCTTGCCAAACAAGCACTGGTCGAAAAAGCGCAGGAACTGACCGCAGAGACACCCACCACAACAAAGCAGTGGAACGACATCTCCGCACAACTCGACGAGTTGCTGAAGGTGTGGAAGAGCATAGGTCCCGTGCCTCGCGAGCAGAACGAAGAAATATGGAATACCTTCAAAGGCAGCATCGACCGCTTCTACGCTGGAAAGAAACAGTATTTCGACAGCGTAAAGGACGAACAGAGCGAGAACTACAACAAGAAGATGGAACTCTGCCTGCAGGCCGAAGCCATTGCTCAGCGCGACGACTGGAAAAAGGCCACCGAAGAGCTGCTCAAGCTGCAGGACGAGTGGAAACACATAGGCCCCGTCAGCCGCAAGGTAAGCGAGAAGATATGGCAGCGCTTCCGCGGTGCCTGCGACGAATTCTTCAAACGCAAGTCTGATTATTTCACCACATTGCGCGGCTCGGAGCAGGAAAACCTGCAGAAGAAAGAAGCCATCCTTGCCGAGCTCAAAGCCTTCGCCTTCGGCGACGACAAGGATGAGAACCTCACCGCCATCAAAGACTTCCAGCGTCGCTGGATGGAGGTAGGATTTGTACCCATCGCCGACAAGCAGCGCCTTCAGAAAGAGTTCCGCGAGACCATCAACGCTATGTTCGAGAAACTGAAAATCACCGCACGTGAGGCAGAGCTCAGCTCGTTCCGCGAAACCCTCCACAGCACCAAAGGCAGTCGCCAAATCAGCGACAAGCGCGAGCAGTTGCTCGAACAGATACAGAAGCTGCGCGGCGACCTGAACCTGTGGGAGAACAACCTCGGATTCCTTGCCAGCTCGAAACAGGCCGACCTGCTGAAAGAAGAGTTTGAAAAGAAGATGCAGGGTGCCCGCCAGGAGATAGCCCTGCTCGAAGCCAAGCTAAAAATCCTCGACAGCGAAGAGAAAGCCGCTGCAGAAAGCAAGGCCGAAAAGCCCACCGAGGAGAAGGCAGAATAACAGCATTGCCGCACAGCGGTAAACATAAAGAGGCGCGCCCCTGCGGGGCGCGCCTCTATTCTCAAAAGTCAGTGCGTGTAAATATACCGAATTTCACGGTTCCACTTTTTTTCGTATTTTTGCAAACTGTTTAATAAATATGGAAACGATGAAATTGTTCAAGAATATTTTGATTTACAGCATACTGCTAATTTTTGCCACAACCTCGTGTCATCGCAGCGAGGGGCAAAAAAGCGGCAAGGGCATCGATATTCTGCGCTATGAGCAAGTACTGTTCGACACGCCGACAGACAAACTGCCCAACGCGATGCTGGACTTCCAGACGAAGTTCAACAGCCCGCTGCTGAACATATACCCAGACGACGCACAGTTTATGGCACAGGTCACCGGCTTTGTCAGCGACAACACCGTTCGCGACATATACAACATCACTCAACGTCACTACCGCGACCTACGATGGCTTGAAAAAGAGCTGGATGCTGCGCTGCAGAAAGCCCAGGCTCTCGACGCCGGCATCGATATCAACAAGTTCGCCACTTTCGTTTCCGGATATTTCGACTACAGCCAGCGCATCCTCGCCGACCGCAACAGCAAGAGCCTTATTGTCAGCATCGACCAATACGCTGTCAGCGATATGGAGAAATACAGCTTTTTCGGACTGCCGCTATACATCGTGGAGCTGAGCGACAGCATCTTTCTGGCATCGGACATTATGGCCGAGATTGCCCGCCAGTATATCACCGTGCCCGACGAAAAGGAAATCACGATGCTCGACCTGATGGTGTCGGAAGGCAAGGTGCTCTATTTCCTCGACCAAGTGATGCCCAAGAAAGACGACCGCCTGAAGATACGCTACAGCGAGGAACAAATGGACTGGATGCGCGAGAACGAGGGGCGCATATGGGCCTATTTCATTCAGAACGAGCTGCTCTACGAAAAGGACTACAACCGCTACCACAACTTTGTCGACGAGGCTCCGAAGACAAATGCCTTTAAGGATTCGTCGCCAAGAACGACGCAGTATATCGGCTGGCAGATTGTCCGCAAGTATATGGAAAACAGCAAATCGACACTGAAAGATCTGTTTGCCAACACCAACTCGCAGGAAATACTGACAGTGTCGAAATACAAACCTTGAAAAGGAAATAAAAACTGAAGATAAAGCGGACAAAAGATATTAGCATATCAACTCACAAACGTTTCAACTATATCAACAAATGTCACAGAAAAAAGGATGGTTCAATCCCAGAAATGTATACGGGTACCTGATTGTCAAAATATTGATTGCTCTGGTTATGCTGACGCTAACCCAGGTGATGTACTATGCTCTGAACAGCAGCCACTTTCAAATAAACGGTTTGAATGAATGGATGGGCATTGTGTGGGGCTTTCTGCGGTTCTCGATGGCCACAGTGACGCTGGTCCTGCTTCCGTTCATCGCAATGAACCTCATACCTTCCAACATCCGTTGGAAAGGCTGGTACCGTGCAACGAGCAACATCCTTTACCTTGTGCCAGTACTTGTGGTTGTCGTTGTGAACCAAATCGATGTAGCATATTTCCAGTTCACCTACCGCCGTATGAGCAGCGAGATGTTCGCCTATATGGGTGTCGGCGGCGATATGGGCAACCTGATACCCAAGTTCCTGGTAGACTATTGGCCCGTCAGTGTAAGCGGCGTAGCCATCATTGCACTGTTGCTGCTGTGCTCGCACAAGACCGTCTTCCCCACCCTTAACGAGTATGGCATCAACCGCCGCAACGACTGGATAGGACTTGGTGCCGGACTACTGCTGACATTCTTCTTTGTACGCGGCGGTGCCCAAAGGCATTTCATCGCCCTCAACGACTCGGCACGCTACTGCCAGATGAAAAACACCCCTATGGTGCTCAATTCGCCCTACAACATTGTCCGCACACTGGGCGTCGCCGACCTTGAAGAGCTCAACTATATGAGCGACGAAGAAGCAAAGACTCTGTTCGACCCCGAATTCAGACCCCTTGCCGCCGACGGCAGGTTAGCAAAAAAGGCATACGGCGACTTCCGTGCCGGCGCCGGACAGATAGCCTACACAGGCAGCGACAGCCTGACCTACTACAGGGGCAAGAATATTGTAATCATCATTTTGGAGAGCTTCTCTCAAGAATATATGGGATGCTACAACGAAGGCATTATGGAAAGCTTCACCCCGTTCCTCGACTCGCTGGCAACGCAGAGCCTGCTTTTTCAGGGACGCTCGAACGGCAAGAAATCGATTGAGTCGATTCCATCGGTGATGGCATCGTTGCCGACGCTGATGGACCGTCCGGTGCTGATGTCGCAATTCAAAGGCAACGACATCGTCGGACTGCCAATGCTGCTGAAGAAGCACGGATACAACACTGCCTTCTTCCACGGCGCCTACAACGGTTCGATGGGCTTTGACGCTTTCTGCAAAAAGATTGGCTTCGACGCCTATTACGGCCGCAACGAATATGGCAACGAAGCACACTACGACGGCACTTGGGGCATCTTCGACGAGCATTTCCTACAGTATATGGCCCTGCAGTTGACACGCACACCCGAGCCATTCTTTGCCGGCGTGTTCACCATCTCGTCGCACCACCCCTACACCATCCCCAAGGAATATAAAGGCACTTTCAAACAGGGCATCCACCCCATACTGGAATGCGTCAACTACAGTGATATGGCACTGCGCAAATTCTTTGCCACCGCTTCAACACAGCCCTGGTACGAAAACACGCTCTTCATCATTATGGCCGACCATCCGGCACAGGCACTGTCGGCCCAGTTCAGCGACTATGGTCCCTGGTATCGCATCCCGATGATTATCTTCGACCCGCAACACCCTGTCGGACAACGCAGCAACCGCATTGTTCAGCAAAGCGACATTATGCCTACGCTGATAGACTATCTGGGCTACGACGACCGATGCATCTGCTTTGGCAACAGCATCTTCCAACAGCCCGACGGATGGCAGGTGGCATACGGATGCGGCTATCACCAGTTGGTGACCAACGAAGGGGTAGCACTGCTCGAAGAAACCCCGAGCCGCACCTTCGAAGACAACGGCAACGGTAAGCTTAAAATGCTGGAAGCCATCCTTCAGCAATACTCCAAACGTATGATCAACAACCAACTGAAAACCGAAACAGAATAAATATGAAACGAAACCTTCTTTTTATCGTCAATCCCATTTCGGGCATCGGCAAGCAGAAGAAGATTGAAGAACTGCTTGACAAAAGCATCGACAAAAGTCTGATAGACTATACTGTGCGTTACACCGAGCGCATCCATCACGGCAAAGACTTGGCACGTGAAGCCGTCGACGAGGGTTGCTTCGACGCCATTGTCGCCGTGGGTGGCGATGGCAGCGTCAACGACGTTGTGTCGGGTATGGCGGACAGCGGTATGACACTGGGCATCATACCTTGCGGAAGTGGCAACGGTTTGGCACGCAACCTGAAAATACCACTCACTCCGACCAACGCCATCGAGGTGCTGAACCATTTCAAAGTCGAAGAAATCGACACAATACATCTCAACGACCGCATCATCACAAGCATCGCCGGCATTGGATTTGACGCCCGCGTGGCTCGACGGATGAAACTTGCAAAAGCCCGTGGGCTGCAAGCCTACGCGAAGATTGTTCTCACCGACTACCCGACCTATAAGGAACACACGTTCCACCTCAACATCGACGGAAACGAAATAGAACGCAAAGCTTGGTTCATCAGCTTTGCCAACTCCAACCAATTTGGCTACAACACAGCCATCGCACCGTTGGCCAAACTCGACGACGGCCTGATAGACGTATGCATCGTCGACCGCATACCGCTACTGCACCTGCCTTTGACAGCGCCCCTACTCTACCTCAACCACTTCGAACTGTCGCAGCACGTCGAATTCTTCAAAGCCCACGAGGTCACGGTGTACAACAACGACGAGAAATGGGTCAACATTGACGGGGAAGGCGAACGCATAGGCAAAGAGCTTCACTTCTTCAACGTACGCAAATCACTTAAAGTGCTGGTGCCGTAGTTTTAACCTTAACTTTAACCATAACTTTAACCTTAACTTTAACCGGCTGCCGCATTCCCTTATCAACAAATCAACACCTCAACAAATAAACACCTCAACACCTTCAACAACCTATGTCGAAAAAGAACAAAATAGGTGTGGTTTACTCCACCAATCCCGACTTCAACTATGAGTATGAGGACGACGAGCCTTTGCAGGAGACTCTGCCACCCCAGCAGCAGAAACTCCACGTCACCCTTGACCGCAAGCAACGTGGCGGCAAACAGGTGACACTGGTTACAGGCTTTGTCGGTACCGACGACGACCTTGCCGCACTGGGCAAGATGCTAAAAACCAAATGCGGCGTAGGCGGCAACACCAAAGACGGCGAAATCCTCATCCAGGGCGACCACTGCGAGAAGGTCAAAACCCTGCTGATTGCCGAAGGTTACAAAGTGAAATAGGAAATACTAATACTTCGTCTTCACGGCCTTGTGGCGGCCGCCTTTATAGAAATGCTTCTTCCAGTAACTGTTTTCCAGCGAACTGATGGTCACACCGTTGGACGTGGACGAATGCACAAATAGGTCTTCTTTAAGATAGATACCCACGTGCGACACCTTACCGTTCGAGTTGGTGAAAAAGACTATATCGCCTTCACGCAACGCATTGCGGCCTACCATTTTATCCATATCCTTCTGTATGTCGTTTGCAGTTCGATGCAGCGTGGCACCATATACTGACTTGAAAATATTACCCACAAAACAGGAGCAGTCGACACCCGTAGTGGTGCACCCGCCATAGAGATAGGGTGTGCCGTGCCACGCGTCGATGGCAGCATACAAATCCCTGTTGTCCTTGTCATTGAGTTCCATTCCGAATCCACCCGTATGGGTACCGCCATTAGGATGCTGCGAGGTGGTGCGACGGTACTGAGCAGGTTTTTCCTTGACATATTCGTCAGCATACAGTTGGCCGACAATATATTCTTCGTCAGAAAGATCAGTATTGAGAAACTTCTTTATTGCATTGCACGACGACATAGTCGATGCAAGCACTATAGCCACGAAAAATTGTAATACAGTTTTTTTCATATTATCATTTCCACCTTTTAACCTTCAAACAATAAGACTTTCACTCCTTGTCTTCAATGACAACAATGAACACATCCTCATTCTTGCGCTTCATATAGTAATTCTCACGTCCATAACGCTCTATGGTGTCAAGATTGTACATAAGCCGCACAGCCTGCAAACTGTCCTGATGGATGCCCTGCTTCATCGTGTCGATGGTATACTCCAGTTCGGCAACATCTTTGTGCAATGAACGGATTACAAGCAGATTGTTCTCGTCGAGCACGAGAATAATCAGGAAGAAAACAAATACTACTATAAAGTATTTGTTTTTAATGATTTTCCACAGCAATGTATCCTTGAATTTCTTCATATTCTTATTGTTTGCTTTTTCCTATAAATAAACCGCTGCAACAAAAAGATCAGCTCTTGACTTTCAGCTTCTGGCCCACCCTGATAACATCGTTCTTCAGCCCATTCATTTGCTTTAGCTTCTGCGGTGTAGTGCCATAGCGTTTAGCTATTGTCGAAAGATTTTCGCCTTTCTTGACAGTGTGATATACTGGTTGTTTTGGCTTCGCCACAGGTTTTTGAGCCGCCACTCTGGCAGTTGTCGTGTCGCTTGCAACGGCAGCGCTGTCGGACGTCGCAACACTGTCAGCCACAATTGAATCAGACGAATCCTGACTGCTCACAGTAGCCGGCAGATATATTTTCAGCTTAGTTCCGACTTTAAGTGTGCTTTTGCGTCCCTTGCCATTCCAACGACGCAGGTTTGACGCAGAGACACCATATTTGTTTGCAATGGAATTGAATGTCTCGCCCTTTCTGACTTTATGGTAAACAATTGTGCCGGAATTAAGAGAAATTACCGAATTCTTCGTTATGGTGTCTTTCGACTCCTTACAGATGGTGTCCTCATACTTCAAAAACAACGATGCCTTGTTTGCAGGAAGACTCAGAGCGTAAGTGCGCGACGATGCCGGCACAACGTTGGTGCGGAACTGAGGATTGAGTTGGCGCAGCTGCTCGCGGGGAATGCCCGTGAACTTCTCAACAACACCAAGATGCACATCGCGATGCAAATGTACCGTATCGATGCGGATAGGTATTTCGTATCGTCCGGCGACAAGACCGTGCTCGTGATAGTAATTCATTATGTATGTGGCAGCTATGTATTTTGGGATATAACCTCTTGTCTCGCGCGGCAGATAGGGATATATCTCCCAAAAGGTGCGCTTACCACCCGAGCGCGCCATAGCCTTGTTGACATTGCCGGGACCGCAGTTGTAGGCTGCCATTGCCATCTGCCAGTCGCCATACATATCATAAAGTGTACGCAAGTAGCGAGCCGCTGCGACAGTAGACTTGTAAGGGTCGCGACGTTCATCGACCAGCGAGCTTATTTCCAAATCATAATGCTTGCCCGTTCCATAAATGAACTGCCATAGACCGGCAGCTCCAGCACGTGATGTAGCCTGAGGGTTCAGAGCCGATTCGACAATGGTAAGATACTTCAACTCCTCCGGCACCTTGTAATGGTCGAGCGTTACTTCAAATATAGGAAAATAATATTCTGACAACGAAAGCATTGCATCCAGACGATGACTCATTATGCGCACATACACCTTGATATAGGCGCGCACCTCGGAATTGTAAGTCAGAGGTACAACAGTATGCAGTTTTTGCAGACGATGCACCAGCACCGAATCAGGAATATTGTCAAAATCGTCATAGAGCATCGTAGCCCTGCGGTTCATATGTCGTGATGCCGAACTGCGGAACTGCTGCATATAAAAATTATTGAGCAGACTGTCGTAGTTTGCAGCGTCAATAGTCATATAATAACTGGTATCAACCTTGTTTTCAGGCTGCTGTGCCCTTACACATAAAGGCACGACCGACAAGCTAAAAACAAAAAAAAGAAAAAGAATATGTCGCTTCAAAATAACTGGCATAGCATAAAATTTAACATATTAACTAAAAAACACGGATAATATTGCCTCAAATTACCAAAAAAATCGAATTTGAAGCACAAAAGCACAAAACACTATGAATTAAGCACTTAACAAAAGCACTTCAAGTCCTATATAGGAAAAAAGCCGTCATATGTACAGTATTTGTACAGTATATGTACAGTATATGTACGCTTCTGAAGCGTACATATACTGTACAAATACTGTACAAATACTGTACATATGACAGTGCAGGCAGAGTACAAAAACAGTCCAAAAACACAGACAGCATCTCGCTTCCAATGGTTTTTTGTCAGTTTTTAGCTTCAAGCGCCAACAACAGAATCAACGTAGGTGGCATCTTTTCAACGCTGTAAAAGCGGACAAAAAATATGTTGCAAGAAAAAAAATGACAGTTTTTTTTCATCTTGCATAAATCTGATATTCAAGCAGCAAACAATAGTTATCAACACTTTTTTTCATAAAATATGTTTTTCACACTCAAAAACGGACTCCAATTCGAAAAAAATTCTTAATTTTGCACATTATTTAATCTGAAAAAATTTGTAAAATATATGAGTACTAAAAGATTCACCCTAGTTATCAATCCTGGCGCAACATCTACAAAAGCAGCCATTTACGAAGGAGAGACCGAGGTCTTTACCGAAAACCTCAGCCACCCCATCGAGGAAATACAAAAGTTCAAAGAGGTCGCCGACCAGTTCGACTACCGCAAAGGAGCTATCCTTGATATGCTGAAACGCCACAATGTAGGCACCGACGAAATAGCCATCGTTATGGGCCGCGGTGGTCTGACCCGCCCCTGCGAGTCGGGCACCTATGAGGTCAACGACTTGATGAAGCAGGAATGCCACGACGGTATACAGGGCAAACACGCCTGCAACCTTGGAGCACTCATTGCCGACAGCATTTCCAGAGAAATCGGTTTGGCTCACGCCTATATTGCCGACCCCGGCATCGTTGACGAGCGTCCCGAAATGGCCAAAATCAGCGGCCATCCCGTTTTTGACCTTGACCCGAGCCGCGAAGGCGTCATCTGGCACTGTCTGAACCAGAAGATGACTGCCAAGCTTTACGCTCGCGAACTGGGCAAACACTATGAGGATTTGAACCTTATCATCGCTCATATGGGTGGCGGTGTCAGCGTTGGCATCCACAATCACGGCAAGGTGGTCGAGGTGAACCGCGCCCTCTGCGGTCTTGGCGCTTTCTCGCCGACCCGTTGCGGCAGCATCAACGCCAGCAAGCTGATCGAAGTTGCCTGCAGCGGCAAGTACACCGAATCCGACCTCAAGAAGATGATCACCGCCGAGGGCGGTTTCGTAGCCTATCTTGGAACCAACGATGCCTATGAGGTTGAGAAGAAAGCCTTGGCCGGCGACGAGAAATGCAAACTTCTGGTCGACGCATTCTGCTATCAGGTATCGCTCGAAATCAGCCGCCTGGCTGCTGTGGTTTGCGGCAAAGTCGATGCCATTCTCCTCACTGGCGGCATAGCATACAGCAAGCCCTGGATGGCTGAAATCACAAAACGCATCGAATGGATTGCCCCCGTCAAGATATACAAGGGCGAGAACGAAATGCTGGCACTTGCAATGTGCGGCAAGGAAGTCCTGGACGGTGTAAAAGCCAAAATATACAAATAAAACTGTCTGACAACAATAACTCGAATGTTGAGTGTCTTTACTCCAAGGGCACTCAACATTCAACATATAAAGATATACAATGAAAAGAATAATCTTGACACTCTGCGCCCTGTGCTGCACAGCAGCCGTCGTTGCCCAAACGCCCGAGGTAACCATAAAACGAGGCAAAGCCCAAATGGACGAAGCTTATTATTATCAGCTGAAACAGAAAGCCGATGCATATAGTCAGATGGAAGAGCAGAACGCAAAGCTGCAGCAGGCCCTTGAAAATGCCAATTCCGAACTGAAAAAGAAACAGGCACCACAAATCAAGACCTTCAACGACTCGGCATCCTATGCCATTGGCAAGGACATTGCCACCAACTGGCAGCAGCAAAATCTTGGAATCAACCTCGAAGTTGTAGCGCAGTCACTTATTGATATGGCTCACGGTAAAAACAGATGGGACCGCAAAACAATGAGCCCGATACTGCAACGTTTCCAGCAACAGTTCGAACAGCGCCAGCAGCAAAAGCACAAAGAAATGATGGCTTCGCTTGACAAGAACAAAGAGGAAGGCGCCAAATTCCTCAAAGAAAATGCCAACAACAAATCGGTATACACCACAAAAAGCGGCCTCCAGTATCGCAAACTGAAAGAAGGCAACGGCAAACACCCCACTGCCAACAGTACCGTGAAAGTCCACTATACCGGCAAACTTATTGACGGCAAAGTTTTCGACAGCAGCGTTGAACGCGGTGAACCTATGGAGTTCCCCGTCGGAGCCGTCATTCCAGGATGGACTGAAGGTCTGCAGCTTATGGACGAAGGTTCAAAGTATATTCTTTATATACCATACAATCTGGCCTATGGCGAGAATCCCGCTGGCGAAATTCCGCCAGGATCTACACTCATCTTTGAGGTTGAACTTATTGAGATTGTAAAATAAACACACCAGTGTCGAACACTCTGGGCACATTTTTCAGGCTTACCACTTTCGGCGAGTCGCACGGCAAAGCCATCGGTGGAGTCGTGGACGGCTGTCCATCGGGCATTGCCTTTGACGAGACGTTTATTGCCGATGAAATGCTGCAGCGCCACATAGGCAATGGCACCACAGCACGTCGGGAGCCGGACAGAGTGGAAATCATTTCGGGTGTCTACAAAGGACAAACCCTCGGCACACCTATCGCATTCATTATTAAGAATTGCGACACACACAGCGAAGACTACGACGAGCTTGCCGACTATTTCCGGCCCGGCCACGCCGACTACACCACCGTGATGCGATATGGCATCCGCGACCCTCGTGGCGGTGGACGCGCTTCGGGACGCGAAACGGCGATATGGGTTGCAGCAGGTGCCATTGCCAAAATGGTTCTGAAGACGAGGAATATATCCGTCAAGGCAACTGTTGCCAAGACTGCCACGCCTCCAGACAGTGACAGTTGCGGCGGCATTGTCGAATGCATTATTGACGGAGTGCCTGCCGGCATAGGAAACCCCGTTTTCGAAAAACTGAACGCACGTCTTGCCGCAGCAATGATGAGCATACCGTCTGCCATAGGCTTTGAAATGGGAGCAGGATTCGCCGCGACGCAAATGACTGGCAGCCAGTACAGAGACAACTGGAAATCCGACTTTACAACCCAAACGAATCACTGTGGCGGCATACAAGGAGGCATCAGCAACGGTATGCCCATAATGTTCCGAGTTGCATTCCATCCCGTTGTAACAATCCAACAACCGACAAATTGCATTAATAGCAACGGCATCATCCGCACAATAACACCACAGGGGCGCCACGACAGCAACCACATACCTCGCACGGCTGTGGTGGTCGAAGCGATGGCAGCCATCACTATAGCCGATTTCACCTGCAGAACAAACAGTTAAAGAATAATGAAACATAGATTTATCATAATATTAGCCCTTGCCACCTTGTTTGCAACAGGATGCAATAGCGACAAGAAAAGTGGAACAATGACCTTCAACATTGAGGGAACATTTGCCAATGCAGCAGACAAAATGCTATACATAGAAGAAATGACGCCCGACAACGGACCGCATTTTGTGGACTCCATAAAATGTGACAAGGACGGCCATTTCAGCTATAAAGGCACTATGGGCTATCAGACCTTCTTTAACTTGCACAGCAGTGAATATGATTACATAGTGCTTTTGCCTAACGACGGAGAGAAAATCAACATCAACGGCGACGCCAACGACCTCGGCACAACATATATGGTTGAAGGCTCACCCGAGTCGCGCCTTATGTGGCAGATACAGAGCTACATCAACGATGCCAACCGCACCATCGCCGACATAGCGCAAAAAGACAGACAGAACCGCGAAACGCTGAGCGAAACGGAATATGAAAATGCCCACAGAATCACCGACTCAATCTTTATTGCGGAACACAAACTTGTCAGCGTGATGTTCTTGAACTTCATCGAAGACAATAGCGGCTCGCTCAGCACTCTATATGCTGTCGACGCCCCGTTCAACCACACTGGCCGTGTTTTCTATGCCGAGTCAGATTTCGAGGTTTTCGAAACTGTGCTCGAAGGTCTTATGAGACAAATACCTGACAATCCGCACACACAATACTATCAGACACGTGTGGAGCGTGCCCGCAGCGCACGTATGATGGCTCAACAGCAGCAACAGGCCGGACAGGAGTTTATTGTGGAATAAAGGTTAACGTTTAAAGGTTAAAGACTGAAAGATGAGGCAGAAGACCTATTTCGTCACCGACGCACACCTGGGCAGCGGAGCAGATACAAGGCAACGCGAACTTGACCTTGTTCGCTGGCTTGACACTATAGCGCCCGAGGCCAAAAGGGTCATTATGCTTGGCGACATCTTCGACTTCTGGTTCACTTACAAGAACGCCGTTCCGCGCGGCTTCATCCGCCTGCTCGGCAAAATGGCCGAGATGGCCGACAGCGGCGTGGAATTCCATTTCTTTATTGGCAACCACGATATGTGGATGTTCGACTATCTTGAAAAAGAGATTGGTGCGGTTATGTATAACGAGCCGACAGCAATGGAACTGGAAGGTAAACGGTTCTTGGTGGGCCACGGCGACGGACTCTGGAAAGGCGACCACAAGTACAACTGCCTGAAGCGCGTCTTCCGCGGTCGGCTCAACCAATGGCTCTTTGCCGGCATCCACCCCAACATAGGCTTTCCCATTGCCAACCGATGGTCGGACAGCAGCCGACGCAAACACAGCCTGAAAGACCTCGGCTACCTCGGCGACGACCGCGAAGGCATATATATCTATTGCAAGCAGATGCAGCAACAGAAACTCGATGCCGGCGTGCAGCCCTACGACTTTTTCCTCTTCGGCCATCGCCACACACCCGTCGTCCGTCCACTCGGCACCGCAACCTACATCAACGTCGGCAACTGGATTGAACACCGCGACTACGCCGTATTCGATGGTGAAACCTGCGAATTGAAGTCTTTCAAATAGTCTTTTTCACTACCATCTTTCATCTTCCGCCCTACGATATTTTAGTTACCAACTAAAAAAAACGCCCATTTTTTTTAGTTGGTAACTAAAATATTCGTATATTTGCAGTACCTGCAATCGCTGCTCCAAAAACAAACTTTCTCACTGTACTGTTGACTGCGGATATACCCTTAACCATAAATAAATGTGTTTAAATATATAAATAAAATATTTGTCCTTACCTCAACCAGCTTCTTGGGTTCTGGCTTTCGCGGCCTTTCCAAAGCTGGAAACTGAATTCGCCGTGACCTTCACCGTCGCTGGCCACAGTGCCTATAGTGGCACGTGTGGACACACTCTGGCCTTTCTTGACGCTGAGTGAAGCCAGGTTGGCGTATACGGTCATATAGTCGCCGTGGCGGATAATGACACCCCAGCTACCGTTTGGGCAGACAAAAGTGCTGGTAACCTTGCCCTTGAATACAGCATAGACATTGGTGCCTTGCACAGTGACAAGGTCAATGCCGTTGTTCATATTCTGACCACCGCTCTCGTGGGTATAAAGACCATAGTTGCGTGATATAGAAGTATATGCCACTGGCCAAGCCAATTTGCCTTTGTTCGAGGCGAAGTCGTTGCTGAGAGCATTTTCTTCGGCCAAGGTCTTGTCGGTAATGGTGGTTACGTCCGATTTTGGTTCCGTCGTTGAAGAACTCTTGCCAGCCGACGGTTTTGCGGTTGAACCCTTTGAAGACGACGATTTGGCGGCAGCAGCCTTGGCAGCGGCAGCCTTGCGCACCTCCTCGTCGATGAGACGCTGTATCTGTTGTTGCAGTTTACGTTTCTGCGCCTCTTTCTTGCTCAACTGCTGTGAGAGTTGTTTCTCGTTGGCCTTCGACTGTTTGACCGAAGCCTCCTTCTGGCGCTGCTCCTTGGTGAGCTGGTCGCGCTGGCGTTTCTCCTGGCTCAAAAGGCTGGTCTGCTCCGAACGCTGGCGTTGCAATGCATCATTAACATCCTTCAGTTCCCGTTCGCATTGTTTGATTTTGGCCGATTGCTCCAGACGGTACTCATTGTATTTCTTGAAATATTTGGTACGCAGCAGAGCTTTGTTGTACGAAGGCGAGTCAAACAGCAACACCCACTTGTCAATATTGTTGTATTCGCGATAGAGGGCACGCACCGTGGCGGCATAATTCTCCTGCAGCGACTGTCGACGCGACTGTATACGCACAATGCTGTCGTTCATTTGCGAAATCTGGTTGTCGAGATGCGAAAGTTGACCGTTAATATTATCAATCAAACGGTTGCGCTCTTTTATCTTCTTATTGAGCGCAGTCAACTGGCTGCTTGTAAGTTTGGTGTTTTTCTTCGCCTTTGCAAGGTCGGCATTGAGTTTCTTGATTTCGGCCTCAAGCTGGGTCTTTTCCTTCTCCAGCTGCTTCTTCGATTTCGACTGTGCCATCGACGGCTGGACAACCAGGACAGCCAACAGGAACAATAACGGTGCGATGTATTTTATGATGTGCATACTTCAGAAATTGATGTATTATGTAACGCGTAAAAACGGCGCATATTGTATGCAAACATTAATATTCAAATATTTTTGTGTAATTTTGCATTTCGAAAGAACAAGCGAACGATTGTGCAAATGAAACAAATACTGCTGATTAACGACGTAGTAGGATACAGCCACGTAGGTATGGTGGCAATGCTGCCCATTCTCACATACCTCGGCCACCCGACATACAACCTGCCCACAGCACTGGTGTCGAACACACTGGACTACGGCCACTTCGAAACTATGGAGACCACCGACTATATGCGCGGCACAATACCCGTATGGCGACAGCTGGGCTTCAAATTCGACGCCGTCTGCACTGGATTGATGTTCAGCGAGGAACAGGCACGACTGGTAGCCGACTACTGCAAACAGTTGCACAACGAAGGCTGCACAGTGTTTGTCGACCCTATTATGGGCGACGGCGGACGACTATACAACGGCATCAGCAACCGACACGTGGAGCTTATGCGCGAAATGGTCAGCGTGGCCGACCTCACCTTTCCCAACTACACAGAAGCCTGCTATCTAACTGGAATAGAATACAAAGCTAACGGACAGACCTGGAGCGAAGCCTGCACAATGCTCGACAGCATCGCCGCTCTCGGAGCCAAGGCTGCCATCGTTACCAGCGCCAAGGTGGACGGACACAGCTGCGTGGTGGGCCGTCGCAGCGACACAACACTGTCCGGCTTTGCACAACGGCTGGATGAAGGCCGCTATTTCCGCCTCGACTACGATGAAATTCCCGTTGCCTTCCACGGCACAGGCGACATATTTTCAGCCATTCTGATTGGCCACCTGATGAAAGGCGAGCCGTTGATGGAAAGCACTCGAATTGCAATGGACACTGTCAGCCGCCTGATAGACCGTAACCGCTCCCTGCCCGACAAATGCCGCGGCATCCCCATTGAACAATGTCTTGACCTGCTTTAAAGGAAAACCGCACAACATTTCCATTAAAACGTTATAATACAACCAATAACGCCAATTCATTTTTCATAAGGTCTCACACCTTACTTTTGGCGTTGATAACGTATTTTTCTGTATACATTCCCCGTCATATGTACAGTATTTGTACAGTATATGTACAGTATATGTACGCTTCTGAAGCGTACATATACTGTACATATACTGTACAAATACTGTACATATGATAGGGAAAAACGGGGGATAGGCCTTTTAACCGGGCGACCACGCACAGGGCTTCTCCACGCGATAGGCCGGAAACTGCTACAGAACAAAGTCCTAATTACATCGTAAACACCTGACTGTTTATCCCATATGGCAACACGTGGTTAGAAAAAAGAGAGAATGCTGGCTTTTTTTGTTCGTGAATGGATTTTTTTTCGTAAATTTGCATTTTATGTCGCTTCGGCCATCCGCAACAACACATTGGTCGTCAGAGCGATAATAGATTTTAATAATAAAAAACAAAATAAATTTATATGGAAAAACTGATAATCACCGCCGCAATCTGCGGCGCCGAAGTAACCAAAGAACAGAACCCCAATGTGCCTTATACTGTTGAGGAAATCGTGCGCGAGGCCAAGAGTGCCGTCGACGCCGGAGCTGCCATCGTACACCTTCACGTGCGTGAGGACAATGGCACACCGACACAGAGCCACGTGCGCTTCCAAGAGTGCACCGAGGCCATCCTGAAGGCTTGCCCCAATGTCATCCTTATACCTTCGACCGGTGGCGCTGTTGGTATGACCCCCGACGAGCGTCTTGACTCGACCAACACCACGCCCATACCCGAAATGGCTACCCTCGACTGCGGTACCTGCAACTTCGGCGACGAGATTTTCGACAACACTATGCCCACGATGCGCGCCTTTGGCAAGCGTATGATTGAAAAAGGCATAAAGCCCGAATATGAGTGCTTTGAAATGGGTCACCTCGACACCATCCTCACTATGGCCCGCAAGGGCGAGGTTCCCGGCAACCCGATGCAGTTCAACTTTGTGCTCGGTGTTCCCGGCTGCACCCCTGCCACCGTCGACAACCTGTGCTGGCTGGTCAACAAAATTCCCGCCGGCAGCACCTGGACAGCCACCGGCATCGGTCGCCACGCCTTCACGCTGGCCGCTCCTGCCATTGTTATGGGCGGCAACGTACGCGTCGGTTTCGAGGACAACCTCTATCTGGAACGTGGCGTTCTGGCCAAGAGCAACGGCGAACTGGTCGACAAGGTGGTGCGTATGGCCAAACTGCTGGGTCGCCAAGTGGCTACCAGCGACGAGGCCCGCGAAATCCTCAGCCTGAAGAAACGCTAATCTTGACTTAAACAATATCTATACTTGCAAAATGAAAAAACTGTTTAGTCTTGCCATCAGCCTCCTTGTCATAGGAGCAGCAATGGCCCAAATCGAGCCTGTAAACAAAGAGATGCGATTGAAATCTGTCCGCGAAAGCTTTCACCAGCGCGACATTTCAAAACAGCAGATAAAAGCCAACCATCCCGTAGCTCCTGCACCCAAAGAGGCCGTCCAGCCCAAAGGCACCGGTCTGCAACTGCCGGCAAACAACTGGTTTCCCGGCGAATGGGAAGAGGTTAAAGCCATCGTGGTCACTTGCTATTATGACTATCGCGTTCCCGGTCACGAGAACGACGACTATTGGTATGCCGACCCCATCGTGAGCGGATATGCCGACTACTATCACTACAGCGGCGGCTGGCAGCACAATGGCGGCGGTGCCTATGTGGCAACACCCTGTCTCGATGCAGCTGTTTACGGTGATTTTGTCAATGTGTTCCTCTACCTTATGGACGCCATCCAGCTGGGCGGTGCCGAGGCGTGGGTCCGCATTGAAAGCGCAGAAGACAGCACCCTCATCAAGAACAAGCTGACAGGTATGGGTCTTCGCACCAACAATCTGAAATGGATTATCGGTACAGGAAACTCGTTCTGGTTCCGCGACTGCGGCCCCATCGCTTTCTACTATGGCGACCAGGACAGCGTTGGTATGGTCGACTTCGGCTACTATGCCGGCCGCGCCCTCGACGACTCTCTGCCGTCGCTGATAGAGCAACAGATGGGCATACCAAACTACATCACAATGATAAAATGGGAAGGCGGCAACTGTGTGGTTGACGGTGCCGGAATGGTGTTAAGCAGCGACGCCATCTATGGCGGCAACCAGAGCACCTACGGACAGTACACCTGGGACGGTGTCAATCCCAGCACGATCCAGATATCAAACAAGCCCTCGCTTTCGCATCAGCAGGTTAAGGACTCGCTGGCTCACATTATGGGTCCGCGTGGATGCTATATCATACCCGCTTTCCAGTACGACGGTGGTACAGGCCACGTCGACCTGTACTGCGAACTGGTGGACGAGAACGAGTTCGTCTTCTCCAAATTCCCCGAGCACTACAAAAACTGGGTTGACTACAAAACCGCTGCAAAAAACATCGACTCGCTGTGCAGCTACACCAGTGTGTTCGGCAACAAATTCAAACGTCACTTCATACCGTTCCCCTGCACCAACAACGGCGGATATTTCTTAAACCAAGTTCAATACGACAACAACTTCACCCGCACGTATAGCAACCACACTTTCGTGAACAATGTGATTGTTCAGCCCTGCTTCTCGCAAGTGGTCAACGGCGAGCCGTCGGCCGAGTGGGACCGTCTTCGTATCGACTCGATAAAAGCCGCCTATCCGGGCTACACAATATATCCTATAGACGTGCGTACCTTTGACGGCAGTGGCGGTGCCATCCACTGCATCACCAAACAGATTCCCGCCGACAACCCCGTGCGCATCCTGCACCCCTCCATCACCGGCAACACCGAGAATGCTTACTACAACACAAATGCGCCCATCACCGCCACCATCACCAACAAGAGCGGCATAGAGAGTGCCAAGTTGGTCTATCGCGTTAACGGCGGCCAGTGGAACGAGGTGGCTTTGACGGCAGGAAGCGACAACAGCTTCAACGGTGAAATCCCCACCTCGACATTCACTTCGAACAACGAGACGTTCACAACTGTTGAATACTACATCAGCGCCACCAGCAACAACGGCAAGACCATCACCAAGCCGATGCCTGCCGCTCAGGGCGGATACTACACCTTCTATCTGGGTCACAACCCCGCCGCCGGCATCAATGCTGCCGAGGATGAGGCTTTCGGCCAGTTCTATCCCAACCCCGCCAACGATCACAGCAGCATTGAAGTTAGTCTGAATGGCAATGAAAGCTATGAGGTTGTTATCGTCGACCTAATGGGTCGCATCGCTCACCGCTCAACCCTCAACGCTCAGGGTGAGATTATCTACACTGTAAATACCAGCAAACTCAGCAGCGGTATCTACAACGTCGTATTCCAGAACAAGAACGAACGCATAGTACGCCGTCTCGTTGTTAAATAATGGAGTTTATCGACTTCCATACACACCGTGAAACTGCGGAGGGTGTCGTCACCCCCCGCAGTTTTGGTATCCATCCCTGGTATGCCGAAAAAGAGAATACGGCTACATTCGAAGAATTTGCCTACAACCACCGCGACGACTTCGCAGCAGCACAAATCATTGGCGAATGCGGCCTCGACAAGGCTTCGGCAACGCCATTTGACATTCAGATGCGTTTGTTTCAATGGCAGATACGCATTGCCCAAAAGCTGGACAAGCCGATGGTTATACACTGTGTGCGCGCTTTCAACGAACTGCTGCAAATGCGACGCAGCAACAATGGCGGCATTTGGGTGGTGCACGGATTCATAGGCAACGTTCAAATGGCCAACCAACTGTTCCGTGCAGGCATATGGGTTTCATTCGGGTATGCACTGCTTGACTGCCGAAGGACAAAAGTGCGCGATTGCCTTACAGCACACCCCTACCCTTTCCTGCTCGAAACCGACGACAGCGACTGTGGCATAGAGACAGTATACCACACTGCAGCCGAGATAAAAAAAATCGACATCGAGGAACTCGGCAGGACAATAAAACAGAACTACGAGGCGTTACTGACAAATAAACTATGACAATGAAACCGATATCAGGCATAATCACAACCCTGAACGAGGCTGCCAACATCGCAGAAGCCATACATTCGCTGCAACAGGTTTGCGACGAAGTGATTGTCGTCGACTCGCTGAGCAGCGACAACACTGTATCACTTGCCGAGCAGGCTGGAGCCAAGGTCATACTGCAGCCCTATCTGGGCGACGGCATACAAAAAAATGTAGCTCTCGACTACGTAAAGAACCTATGGGTACTGAGCATTGATGCCGACGAGCGACTGACACCAGAGTTGGTGGAGTTCATAGACAAAACAGACTTCGAGCACACCCCATACGACGGTTTTGCGTTGCGTCGCCGCAACTACATAGGCAGCAGATGGGTGAAATGCTGCCGCTGGTATCCGGACTGGCTGGTACGCCTGTACCGCCACGACAAACTGCGATTCTGCGATGTGAAACAGCACTCGCACGTACCAACAGAAAACACGCTTCGTGTCAAAGCAGACTTGATACACTATCGATACAAAAACACAGGCGAGTTGTTTGCCAAGCCTGGTAGAAACTACAGCTCACGAGGCGCAAAAATACTATATCTCAGCGGTAAGAAAGTCCACTGTTGGTCGCCTGTGAGCCACGGTATCGGCGCCTTTCTGGTCAACTATTTTCTTCGCGGCGGCATACTTGGCGGTATAGACGGCCTCAGCCTGACACTTTCCATAGCACAAAACAGCTACCTAAAATACGCCAAAGTCTTAGAATGGCAACGCGACGAAAAAGTGCGCAACAGCGAGAATTTCGACAATGTATGGTAGTTGATTGTAACCTTAACTTTGACTTTAACCTTAACAATAAATGCCTGAAAGAAAAATAAACGCCCCCGGACTTTTTGACCATTACACATTTGAGCAAAAAGAGAAACTCTATGAGGCTCTCAGCGAGCTTTACTCGGAAAACAAGCGCAATCTCTTTGACAGCCTTGTGCAGCATCGCACACGCCACATAGCTGTTGTGCTTGAAGACATCTACCAGTCACACAATGCCAGCGCTGTGCTGCGCAGTTGTGACTGCTTCGGTGTTCAAGATGTCCACGTTGTCGAGAACCGCAATGCCTTCAACCCCGCCGGAGATGTGGCTGTGGGCAGCAGCAAATGGGTAGATTATTACAAACACCACGACATCAAAGAAGCATACAAACACCTGCACGAAAAAGGATACCGCATAATCGCCACACTGCCGCACGAAAACGACACGATGATCGGCGATTTGGACCTTAGCAGCCCCGTAGCACTAGTTTTCGGCACAGAGCTGACAGGGCTGACTGCAGAAGCTGTAGAAGGTGCCGACGGATACGTAAAAATACCAATGTACGGCTTCACAGAAAGCTTCAACATTTCAGTCTGCGCCGCACTCAGCCTTTTCAGCACCACCGAACGCATAAGACGTGACCCCGGAATAAAATGGGAAATGAGCGAAGAAGAGCAACTGGAGCTGAAACTATATTGGAGTTTGCAGGTCATTCGCGACGGTGAAAAAGTCCTCAAAAACATCGTAAACAAACTTCATCTCTAAAAAATTTTGTCCATATAATTATTGTTAGTATATTTGTAATTCATTAGCAGAAAAACAAAACAAAATAAAATATTAAAAATGAAAAAGATACTCATATTTGCAGTAGCTGCATTGCTTAGTCAAACAATGCTGTTTGCACAAAACGGCAAGAGCGTCTCGGAAAAAGATGTACCCGAACGCTATGTTAAAGACTTCCATCGCCAAGCACAGGATGTTAAAAACGTGGATTGGAGAATAATCGACACCTTAATCTACGACGCATACTTCGTAAACGATAATGGCACGAAGACCTCCTATCGTTTTTCACCCAAAGGCACCGAGACACGCTGGTATGTAGACGAAAAATACTATCCGCACAGTATTGTCGAAAAAATAAAAGAGATGCATCCCGGCTACAAAATCAAAGAACTTTACGCACTGCAAATCAAGAACAAAGTCACTTATCAGGCACTTGTAGGACAGCGCAAAGGCCTGTTTGCAAAAAAATGGAAGAAAATGAGACTGATGAACTTCGAAACCGATACGAAATTCATTGACGAAATAGAGCTTTAAGCCTACAATAAAAAACACAACAAAAACAGACGGACGTTCAAACGCAAACCGTCTGTTTTTTTGTAAAAAAAAGAAAGTTTTTCCCTATTCAACATCTTTTTTGTATATTTGCAAATTATTTACAAACGGAACAGTAGTATAATAAAGAATCATAATAAATTATATTTCAAGAGTATGAAGAAAGTACTATTACTGGCAGTCTTTGCAACGGCAGTATTTATGTTTAGTTCGTGTAAGACCAATATGCGACGCGACGCAAAGTTGCTGGCACATAAGACGGAGCAATGTTTCTCAATAATCAGCGACGAAGGTATCACAGCCGACAACAAAGCCAAATACTATGACTGCTATGCCGAGCTGGAAGAAATGATGGACACCTTCGACAAAAAATACAAAAAAGAGAAATCTGCAAAGAGATTCAATGATTTATTTTTGGAAGAGATTCGAAAAAGCGACCTTGACGACAAATCAAAAGAGATTATAGAAAACGTCTACAATATTGCAGACCAAATGAAAGAAAACAATTAAACAGCAAAGCCCTATGAAAAAATTATCATTGTTGGCCCTCGCATTTACAATGCTTGCAGGGCTTAAAGCACAGACCGTGCAAGAGACCACAATCCAATACGGCGACTTCACAGTCCCAGCATTCACATTAAGTGTTACACAAGAGAAGGACATCGTAACCGAGGCCTTGAACCAGCGTCTCAAAGAATCGTCGGTAAAATCAACCAAGACAAACGGATATGTGGCTGTTCTGAACCAGACTTTCGACGCCATCTACGCCCAGCCTGTCGATTTCTACGCCAAGATCGAGGAGCAGGGCAAGAAGAAAGACCGCGTCACCGTCATCACCTTCTTCGCCAAATCACCCAACTTGACTATCAGCCAGAACGAGCTGAACAACAATGTACGCACCTTCGCCGAGAACTTCCCACGCTATGTTTCCAAATTTGAAGCACAGATGAAAGTCGGCGCCGAGCAGAAAAACCTTGAGAAAGCACAGAAAAATCAGGAAAAAGCTGCTGCCGCAGTAGCTAAAATCGAGAAAAACATAGCCTCCGACCAGCAGAAAATCGAAAAGAAAAAAGCAGAAATAGCCAAATATCAAAAGAAAATTGAGGACTGCAACAAGGAAATCGAGAAGCTGAACGCCAACATCGACAAGAACAAAGACAAAATGGGTGCTGCCCAAGAAAAAGTCAATGCCGCCGACGAAGCTGTACGCAACTCGGAAAGCGACCTGAATCGCTATCAGCAGGAAGTTGGTAATTGATTACCCCAATTTGTACAAACAGAATAAAGGCATAAGGTTTATCCTTATGCCTTTAATATTACTCAAAATTCAAGATTGGGATTGAAATCGCCCCTGTCTACAACAGTTTCAAATCCAATTTTGCGGATACGTCCTTCTGTACAGGCACGGCATTCGGCAGCTTCCTCGCCTGTACAAATCTTATTGTCATAAATTGAATAATCCTTGCGGTGATCTCGCGGAGACAGGTTTGGCATCACGACATTGGCTCCAAACTGGATGCCAAGTTCACGTCCCTGAGGGTGCAATGTGCCCAACGCTGTGGTAGCCGGCAATAGTACCGGAGGATGCATCAGGCGAATGAGTGCCAATAGTCGCAAAGTATAACTGACTTTACCATTGGGCTGGTCGGCAAAAGGCGTACCAGAAGCCGATATGAACGGTCCTATGCCAACCATCTGCGGCTGGAACGAACGGATGAACTGCAAATCGGCAAAAAGCGTGTCAAACGTCTGATAGGGAGATCCGACCATAAAGCCACAACCCACCTGATATCCAATTTCTTTTAGATTATGAAGACAGTCAATACGGTTTTGAAACGACATCTCGGAAGGGTGCAGTTTTGCATAATGCTCGGGCGAAGCGGTTTCGTGGCGTAACAAGTACCGATTGGCACCGGCATCAAAGAGAGCTTGGTAGCTTTCTCGGCTGCGTTCGCCAAGTGACAGAGTAATGGCACAATCAGGATATTTTTCTCGAACAGTACTGACAATACGACACATCCGTTTATCATCAAACCATCCATCTTCCCCACCCTGCATAACAAAAGTACGGAAACCGAGTTTGTAGCCCTGTTCACAACAGTCATATATCTGCTCGTCGGCAAGGCGATAACGAACGGCCGCACTGTTGCTTCGACGAAGGCCGCAATAGAGGCAGTCATTTTTACAATGGCTGGAGATTTCAATAAGTCCACGCATAAAAATCTTGTTGCCATAGGCAGCCGTGGCGACTTCACGTGCCGAATTGCGCAGATACTCTATGCTGTCCTTGTCTTCAGTCGTAAGTATCAGTTGCAGTTCATCGCGTGTTATGTCGCGTGTTTCGCGGATATGATCGACAATGTTCATTTTACAATCTTACATTTTATTGCACGATGCCTCGCCACGAGCGGCAGGCTGGCAGCAGGCTGGCAGTTTCTCTATGGCACGAGGATTGGGAGTCTGGTTAGCAGTGCGAACACCATTGGCAGCCAATGCTCTTTCAATTTTTACAGGGTCGGTCTTGCCTTCGCGATAGACCACAGAGACTGTCTTTTTCTCTTGATGCAGTGTCCAATCCACGACTCCGCGCTCATAGGCCAGCGTCTTTTCGATGGTGGCGTTTAAACCTTTACAACAGTAGCCCGGAATGGAAATCTCAACAGTCTTGGTGTTTTTCGAAGTCTTTTTTTGTGCAAATGATGCACTGCAGCAACATAACGCCAGGATCAGGATAAATATATTTTTCTTCATAATTTTAATGTTTTAGCTATTAACGAAACCAGTATTCTTAATATTGTTTATTACTCCACATAATGCTACATAATATTGAATCTCAAGCCAAGATAATAAAGTCTACCCATCAAAGGAGCATATACAACCGAAGCGTCGAAGGCCTGTGAAAACGGGGCATCATAGCCGATGACCGGCGTTGGTTGAACATAACCTGTGATATTCTCGACACCGCCATAAAGCTCAAAACGTTTGAATCGACGCGTCACCTGTCCAAGCATATATAAATACGCCTCGGTTTCGCCCTGCACATTGCCCTTGTTCAACGGCAGACGCTGTGGTCCATTGAGTTGAGTTGTTAGGTCAAAGCGCCACTTGTCAAAACGAGTATGGTAACTTAAGACAAGAAGACCTTTCCAAAACGACGTATACGGCTTACGCATCAACATACCGTGGTAGGTGCAGCGCACATCGTTGATTTTTCCAGCCAGCGACACGGAAAAACCCTCCAAAGGTTCGATATTTAAATCGGCTTGAAGCACACTGGAATAACTTTGTCCATCAAGATTGTAGAAATAAATCTGATCAGCAGCGACATCAAGGTCGACAACAGCCTGATTGATAAAGTTTGTATAATAGTAATCAACTGCAAAACTGATTTCTCTGTCACCCGAGAGTTTGATTTTCTTTGTGATATTGATTCCACCGTTCCAAGCCTCCTCACGACCAATCCACTCCGATATCACAATGTGACGTCCCGAAGCGAGAATGCCAAAATTTTCGGCAATGATGTTAGGAGTGCGGAAACCGCGTCCGATAGAGCCACGTAGAATCCAGTCGTTCCAGACATTCCATCGGAAATGCAACCGAGGTGTCAGAGAATGACTCAAATAGTCATCTCCTGCGTAAAATGCTGCAGGTGCAGACTGTGCAGCCACAGATGCAGGAGGAACACTATAGTCGTAGCGCAGCCCCAAAGTAGCATTGAAAATATCACCGTACCGAAAAGTATACTGACCAAATATTCCAGGCAGTATCTCACGATACACAAAATTATCCCCTCCATTGATATTCAGCAGCGGAGCACCAACGTAGGCCAGATACGAAAGATGCTCGTCAATGTCACAATAACGGAAGGAGACACCGTAATCAACTATATGTCCACCTCTCACTTCCGCATTGACAAGAAGATTTATATATAGGTTTTTCTCTTCACCGCGATAGTCAGAAAGACCATAGTAGGCATCTTGGCGAAACCAAGTGGCTGCGACTTGTGAGCCAAATGAAGCGGTGTTCGAAAGTCTGAAACCGTTTTTGGTAAAGAAATGCAATCTGTCAGTGGTGCCGCCAAATCCATAGATACTGTCATTGCCACGCATACTCGACTCATAACGCATATCTCCTCCCAAACGGAACTCGTGAATATAGTTTATGAGCGATTGGGATACAAAGCCTTTACCATTCTCATAATGCCATCGATTTGCGATGTTCAACTGTTGCTGCAAAGGATAGTCCGAAAAGCCGTCGTGACCGATATGGTCGGTGCGCTGTGCGTTGAAGGTTCCATAGACGAGAAAACCTGTTGCAAGATGTTCATTGAATCTATGGTTCACTTTAGCGGTAAGCTCCGATTTCAAATCGCTGTTTTCATATAGATTAAGTGAAAAGCGATCACCCTTGTTAGGCTTTTCGTATTCCAGATTAATGGTACCAGTAATAGCCTCATAACCGTTTTTGACTGTTGCCACACCTTTGCTAACCGAAATACTTTCCATCCATTGTCCTGGCACATAGCCAAGTCCGAACGGTGCAGACAGTCCGCGCAGGAACGGAGTGTTTTCAAGAAGCATCTGGGAATAGATTCCCGCGAGTCCCAGCAGTTGAATCTGCTTGCTGCCAGACACAGCATCGGAATAGCCGACATCGACCGTGGCCGAGTTTTCGAAGCTCTCTCCCAAATTGCAGCAGGCAAGTCCGCGCAGTCCCTCGACAGTTATCACTTCTGTCTGCTCAAGTGAAGACATCTTTGTAAACGAAGCACGACGGCGTCCACGTACAGAAACCTTTTTCAACACAACACCACTGTGATGCAAACGTATTTCTACAGTAGTGTCAGAATTAGATAATAACACCAACGTATCATTGACATATCCCACATTTCTCACAACAAGTGTGTGAACAGTGCTATGTCTCGGCAGCGAAAAAACACCGTTGGAATCAGTAAGTGTGCCGACATTGGTTGTCGACCAATTAAGCGATACAGCCACCAACGGTTCTCCATTGGCTGCATCAACAACCCTTCCCTTGACTTGTTGTGCCTCTGCAAAGAATGGCATCAAACAAATCAAAAGCAGAGTTGGTCTGATTTTCATATCAGAATCAGAAAAGTAGACCTACACCGAGACGATAGTACATATCGCCTTCTGAAAAACGTGCGACACGACCGTCAACGTAAAGAATGTCAAAAAGGTCAACTCCGACACCGAAGATAAGCGAATACTTGCTAAAATCCATTCCACCTTCTTCCGTAGCACCTTTAATAGTGGTGTAGAATTCCGGACCAGCAAAGACTCTAAGATCAACAAGCTTTTCTATATCAATCAGATGTACTGCAGCAAGTACAGGCACCGAAAGATTAACAGTCTGGACATTCTGGAAAGCTGCCAGAGTTGATGAAATAAAGTCACTCTGTGCATCAACAGTGTCCCAAATCGAGCTGATTGAAAAATTAGCCTCAGGTTGGATAGTTATTAAGCGTCCGATGTTTACACGCAACAACAGACCGCCCTCGCATCCTTTAAGGAATTCCGTAGAAAAATTCTGAACTTCTCGGTTGACACTGTTTACCATTTCATCAACCGACTCAGAGGAGTACTGCAACTTGAGACCCATCTGGAAAAGCTGTGCTTTTGCAGAGTAAGTTATGCTTCCAACAAGTAGGAGCAGGATAATGATTCGCTTTTTCATAATTGTTTGATTGTTTGAACGTTGATATTCTATAATAAAAGTATTCATTTTCATTCCTCGGCATTACGACCGTGACAATTTTTATATTTTTTGCCACTGCCACAAGGGCAAGGATCGTTGCGGCCGACTTTCTTTTCTACGTGTACCGGCTGCGGTTTTTCACGTGGGGCAGTACGCTGAGCTTCAGGAGCATCATTATTACGGCTTGTGCGCAAACCTTTCTGATTGCTGGTAGGCTGATGACCTTCCTTCATATCGCTTTCCTGTTTGACAGGCAGGCTGGCACGACTTAAGAACGAGGCTATCTGTCTGTTGATTTCGAGCAACATCTTTTCGAATAGGTTGAACGACTCGAACTTGTATATCAAGAGAGGATCCTTCTGCTCGTATGAAGCATTCTGAACCGAGGTCTTCAGATCATCAAGTTCGCGCAGATGCTCTTTCCAGGCGTCATCGATAATAGCCAACGTGATATTCTTTTCTATTGAGAGTTGCACCTCGCGGCCGCCATTCTCATAAGCCTTCTGAACAGGACAGATGACATTCATCGTCTTGACGCCGTCGGTTATTGGAAACACAACATTGAGGTAGCGTGTGTTATCGTGGATATTCTTGATAAAAGGATATGCCGTCTCGGCCAGACGCTGCATACGTTCACGATAAGAGTTGTATGTTAGCTCGTAAAGCTTTTGAATCATTTCACTGCTACGTGCATTGAACAATTCTTTTTCAGTAAACGGAACATCGAGCGCAAAGACGCGAATCATCTCCATCTTGAATCCTTCATAGTCGTGATTCTGGTCAGCATCATTGTACAGGAGTTCGCAAGTATCATAGAACATATTTGAGATGTCGATACTCAAGCGGTCACCGTAAAGCGCATTGCGACGCTTGTTATAAATAACAGTACGCTGGTTGTTCATCACGTCGTCATACTCAAGCAGACGTTTACGCATACCGAAATTGTTTTCCTCAACCTTCTTCTGCGCACGTTCTATCTGCTTGGTAATCATCGAATGCTGGATCACTTCGCCTTCCTGCAGGCCCATACGGTCCATTATCGAAGCAATACGCTCCGAACCGAAAATACGCATCAGGTCGTCCTCAAGCGACACAAAGAAAAGCGAACTACCCGGGTCACCCTGACGGCCGGCACGTCCGCGCAGCTGACGGTCAACACGACGGCTCTCGTGACGTTCGGTGCCAATGATGGCCAGTCCACCGTGTTCGCGCACATCGCCCTTCAACTTGATGTCGGTACCACGACCTGCCATATTGGTTGCAATGGTTACGCGGCCCGGCTCACCGGCCTCGGCAACGATGTCAGCCTCTTTCTTGTGCAGTTTGGCATTGAGGACGTTGTGTTTGATGCCCTTCATCGTCAGCATCTTGCTGAGCAGCTCGGATGTCTCCACACTGGTGGTACCCACCAGCACAGGACGGCCTTCGCCACGCAGGCGTTCAATTTCCTCAATGACAGCCTTGAATTTCTCGCGTTTGGTCTTGTAGATCATATCGTCCATATCCACACGGGCTATGGGCTTGTTGGTAGGTATAACGACAACATCAAGCTTGTAAATATTCCAGAATTCACCAGCTTCGGTCTCAGCTGTACCAGTCATACCCGCCAGTTTCTTGTACATACGGAAATAGTTCTGCAGCGTGATGGTAGCGTATGTCTGCGTTGCAGCCTCGACCTTGGCGTTTTCTTTTGCCTCGACAGCCTGATGCAAACCGTCGCTCCAACGGCGGCCTTCCATAATACGGCCCGTCTGTTCGTCGACAATTTTAACCTGACGGTCCTCGGTCAGCACATAGTCAATATCCTTTTCGAAGAGGGTGTAAGCCTTCAAAAGCTGGTCAACGGTGTGGACACGGTCGCTCTGGATGGCGAAATTATTGTATATCTCCTCTTTCTTCTTGCTTTTCTCCTCTGGCGTCAAAGCTTCTTTTTCCAATTCGGCGATCTCGGCACCCACATCGGGCAGCTGATAGAAACGGCGGTCTTCACCCATATCGGCCAGAAAATCCATACCCTTGTCAGTAAGCTCAACGGTGCGCTGTTTCTCGTCGACAACGAAATAAAGCTCGTCGTCGATAATGTGCATATACTTGTTCTGCTCCTGCATATAGAAGTTCTCGGTCTTCTGAAGCAGAGCCTTTACACCGGTCTCGCTGAGGAACTTGATGAGTGCCTTGTTCTTCGGCAGACCGCGATAGGCGCGCAGCAGAGCCATAGCACCCGGCTGGTCAGGTTTCTGGTCAAGATTGTTGTTCAAATCGCGCTTGGCGTCGGCCAGGATTGTAGTGACCAGCATACGCTGAGTGTTGTACAGTTTCTCGATGACAGGTTTGAAACGGTCAAACTCCTGATCGTCACCTTTAGCCGTGGGACCACTGATAATCAAAGGTGTACGGGCATCGTCGATAAGCACCGAGTCGACCTCGTCGACTATGGCGTAGTTGTGGCCGCGCTGAACCAACTCGTCGGGATTGCGGCTCATATTGTCGCGCAGATAGTCAAAACCGAATTCATTGTTAGTACCATAGGTAATGTCGCAGTTGTAAGCGCGCTTGCGCTCGTCACTGTGGGGTTCGTGCTTGTCGATGCAATCCACAGTAAGGCCGTGGAACTCGAAGAGCATACCCATCCACTCCGAGTCACGTTTAGCCAGGTAGTCGTTCACTGTGACCACGTGGACACCCTTGCCCGGCAGCGCATTGAGGTAGACAGGCAGCGTAGCGACAAGGGTTTTACCCTCGCCCGTTGCCATCTCGGCAATCTTGCCGCTATGCAGCACGATACCGCCGATAAGCTGGACGTCGTAGTGCACCATATCCCACGTAATCATATTGCCACCTGCCATCCAATGGTTCTTGTAGTGCGCCATACCGGCATCGTCGATGCTCACACTCTCACGCGTTGCCGAAAGATCGCGGTCGTGATCGGTGGCAGTAACGACAACTTCCTCGTTTTCAGCAAAACGACGAGCCGTTTCTTTCACAACCGAGAACGCTTCGGGAAGTATTTCATTCAGGATATCCTGAGTTTTGTCGTATGATGTTTTCTCGAGTTCGTCAATGCGTTTATAGATTTGCTCCTTCTCATCGATAGGCATATCGTATTCTTCCTCAATACGTTTGCGCAATTCTGCGAGTTCAGCCTCCTCTTCACTGACTTTGTTACGTATACGTTCCTTGAATTCTATGGTCTTGGCGCGCAGCTGATCGTTGGTGAGTTCCTTGATAGCAGGGTAAACTTTCAATACCGACTGCAGGAAAGGATTGACCTCTTTAAGGTCGCGCTGCGACTTACTGCCGAAGATTTTCGATAAAAAACTTGCCATTTTATAAGTTTACAAAATATTTATTACACTCTATTACACAATGTTGCACACCACAATACGTGATACAACAATCTACAAAGATACAATTTTTCAGCAAAATAGCAAAATACTGCAAAAAATTATTAATTCTATCTTTTCAGCAGGCGTGATGTGATGCGGTGGCCGGAGGCGGTGACGAGGGTCAGCAGGTAGTTGGCCGGGGGCATCGAGGAGAAATCGACCGTGTAGCGGCCTTGCCCTGCGGCTTTGAGGATTATGTCGTATGAGCGGCCGCTGATGTCGGTGACGAAAGCCGATGCGAGAGGCTCCTCGCCGTCCCAGTCCACCGTGACGCGCTGCGTGCAGGGGTTGGGATAGACCGTAACCACCGGCTCGCCGTCACGCACCACCAGCTGGATGTCCTGCTGGCTGCCCGGCTGCACATAGGGATGCATAAACGCTGTGTCGACATAACGTGCTATGAACGACTGGCTTGCGCCCGCGTTAGGCACTGTTATGTCGCCGAACTGCGCCCCGCCCGACGCCAGCATACCTGTCAGATACAGCACGCTGTCCTGAAGGCACATTGAGCGTGTGCCGTTATTAACACTGCCGTTAACGCCATAGTCCACAAAATACAGCTCGTTGCCGTCGTAGTCCCACACGGCGAAGCCCATACCCCACTGCGTCTTTTCAGGCTTCTCGTAAAGGCTGTCGGCAAAATCCAACCACCAGCGGTATTTAAACTGCCATATCAGACGGTTGCCGGAGGCCTCAAAGTCTGTAAAATAGGCTCCGCCACCACCAAATGAGCTCTGCTCGGCAGAAACCGTTACGGCTTGATTAACAACAGTTCCATTTTCAGGATTGACTCTGATGAATGTTTTGTTCAACTCTACTTCGGTGGTGTCAAAGTAGCAGCTTGTAATCGAGGAATCCATTGACGAGGCGCCTCCCAGAATCGTCAAAATGCCATCGTCGTCAAACTGGCAGCCCCACATTGCGCTACTCAAGCCCCTGTTTCCATTGAGCACTATTGACGTGTCCCTTTCGTACTGCCTCAAATAGACAGGATTTAACATCGTGTCGTATTTTACAAAGAAGCCTTCACCGCTGTCGTAGCTGTGGAAATGCAAACACAAACTATCCGACCCGCCAATCTTTAGGCTGTTGGCCTCCCCAGTCGCAGAGAGATTATAATCACTGTTAGCGACCAGATAGACATTGCCGTCCTTGGCACACTTCAAATCATTGACCTGGATTTCGCATATTGTATCCAGATGCTCCAGTGTCGGTTCAAAAAGAAACTGCGACGCCAGCAAACTGTCAAAATGCGGTGAAAACTTCAGTATCTGATAATTATTATTATAGCCCGTCGACGGCCTTACGTCAGGCAGAGGAATGTCAAAATAACGCTTGCCATCGACATAAATGCGCAAACCGCTGACCTCAGGGCTTTGAATGTCGTAATGTGCATAAGAATTAGTATCGTTAATGTTAACAGAAACGTTTTCTCGCATTTGCCGAATTAATACTATATTGCCATCATTGTCAAAAATAGTGTTTAAGACACTTAAACCATTAGTTAATAAAATATTTTTATTGTTAAGATTACCTCCTATTTGGTCGTATACATTAAATGGCTCTCTTTCGCTGTTTAGGAGTGCAACTGTTAACCAATGCTGTTCCACAATATTTCCGTTCAAATCAAACACAACATATGCGGTGGCAGGTAGCACATTGAAAAAAAAATTGTAGTTATACAAATTACAACCATTATGTACAATGCTGTCACCTTCGTAAAAATACATAAGCGTATCCAAATAATACACATATGGAATTGTTTGAATCGACCAGTCACGGGGATATGAATGTGGAATATAAACAGGTATATAGCTGAATATCAATGAATCTCCTAAAAGCTGAATATTGTCTATCCCGTGGCTATGGCCGTTGCCGTGGACGATTTTGCTCCAAACAAGATTTCCATCTGCAGATATTTTCCCAATAACTCCACAAGATGTATTCCATTCTGATCCATAAGGAGACATTGGAAGAAATATGTTGCCTCGGAAACCAGCATCGACTGAACATCTGCCCGAAAAATACAAGTTCCCATTGTTGTCTACAACACAACTTCGAATATCATTTGTATTATTTTGATACCCAGAAGCTTCGCTACCAGTATACCTTTCAACCCAGTCAAAATACTGGGCACGGGACAAAGACGGAATCAACAACAATAAAAGAACAATTGACAATTTATGGTTTTTCATATTATTTCCTCCCTTCTTTATTAGGCGATCGCATCGGTGGTCGGTGCTTTACTTTGCAATTGACGATTTGGATTAAAGTGCAAAAATACAAAAAAAATCAAAAATGCCAACTTTTTCGGACGTGAATCAAACTAATTTACCTTTTCATCAGGCGTGATGTGATGCGGTGGCCGGAGGCGGTGACGAGGGTCAGCAGGTA
>JAEEGL017002512.1_pt1 | contig 41064 bp, 37 predicted proteins | sample 9134231 | NCBI WGS metagenome assembly JAEEGL01 (sample SAMN16246548, study PRJNA631951) | gut metagenome | biome: gut microbiome; feature: rumen; material: fiber-attached | host: Bos | place: Iran: Karaj | collected 2018-10
CTTATAGGTTTGGAGCACCATATTCTGCTCGAGAGTGAAGTCGAGGACGAGACCGTGCTTGTGCCTGTCCTCAGGTATGTGGCTGAGGTGCTCGCCTCTTTTGCGGATAGTCGCCCTCGATATATCCTCGCCGCAGAGGGTTACGGTTCCGGAGCTTGACTTGTCGAGCCCGGTGAGCCCGTGGATGAGCTCGGTCTGACCGTTGCCGTCGATACCGGATCTGCAGAGTATCTCCCCGGCGCGACCCTGGAAGGATACGTTATGAACGGCGTCGCGCTTGTGCAGGTGGCTGGGCACGCAGAGATCCTTTACGTCGAGCACGACGTCGCCGGGCTTTGCGGGAGTCTTGTGCACCTCGAGCTGGACAGGTCTGCCGACCATCATATTGCTCAGCTCCTGCTTATTCGTGTCCGCAGTGTTTACGGTGCCGATATAGCGTCCCTTGCGGAGCACGGTAACGCGGTCGGCAACGGCCATTATCTCATTCAGCTTGTGGGATATGAAGAGTATGCTTTTGCCCTCCTTGGAGAAGGCCTTCATCGTCGCCATAAGCTCGTCGATCTCCTGCGGCGTCAGGACGGCGGTGGGCTCGTCGAAAATGAGTATCTCGTTGTCGCGGTAGAGCATTTTGAGTATCTCGACGCGCTGCTGCATACCGACGGTGATATCCTCGACCTTAGCGTCGAGATCGACGTGGAGCCCGTATTTGTTCGAGAGCTCCTCGACCTTCCTGCGCGCCTCTTTCTTCTGCAGAAAGCCGAGCTTAGTAGTTTCGGCGCCGAGGATTATATTATCGAGAACGGTGAAGACCTCGATGAGCTTGAAGTGCTGATGCACCATTCCGATGCCGAGAGCGGTAGCGTCGTTCGGGTCCTTTATTTTGACCTCCCGACCGTTCTTCAGAATCTTGCCCTCCTCGGGCTGATAGAGGCCGAAGAGAACGCTCATCAGCGTGCTCTTGCCTGCGCCGTTTTCGCCCAGAAGAGCGTGTATCTCGCCCCTTCTGAGCTGGAGGGTGATATCGTCGTTGGCCTTTATTCCGGGAAACTCCTTCGTTATGTGGAGCATCTCAATCACGTACTCGGGAGCTTTGTCCATGATACCGTCACCTGCTTTCTCTATTTATTGGTTTTATTATACAAGAAAACTAAGGATAATGCAATAAAATATAGTGAAAAACAGAGAAATCCGCCCCCGTTTTCAGAGGGCGGACGATCGAGCATGTGACGGTTCAGTTGTGCGGCTTATAGCTCACAGTTCCGCAGACGCGGTCGCCCGCGTCGCCTGCCGCAGTGGGTATGTAGCCGTGCTCATCGAGGGGGCCGGGCGCATATCGCGCAGCGTAGATATGCACGTCGGGGTGGTTTTCAAGAAGCAGCCTTACGCCGACCTCAGAGGCAAATACGCACATGACCTTGATGCGGCTGCAGCCCGCCTCCTTAACGAATCTGACGGCGGCGTCGACGCTGCCGCCGGTCGCCAGAGCGGGATCGACGATTATCACCTGTCCCTCGGCAACGTCGACCGGCAGCTTGAAATAATAGGTGTGGGGCTGGAGCGTGACCTCGTCGCGGTAGAGACCGATATGACCTACCTTTGCCGTCGGCGAGAGGGAGCGGAGACCGTCCACCATGCCGAGACCGGCTCTGAGTATGGGAACGATGGTGAAGTCCTCCGCGAGGACGGGGGTTTCGATGACGGAGAGAGGAGCCTGTACGGTGACGTTCTTGGTCTTGAGATCCTTGAGAGCCTCATAGCCCATCAGCATACTGAGCTCCTTTACGAGCTCGCCGAACTCCTTGGAGCCGGTGTTCACGTCGCAGAGGTGGCTGACCTTGTGGGCGATGAGCGGATGATCGAAGACAGTCAGGTTGGGAAATGAGTCCATTATGATTTACCTCGCTTGTTTTTTCGGTAGGGTTATACTATAATGATACCATATTCTTTTCCGGAGGGAAAGCGCTATGGCGAAAATTATCGTAAGTAATTGCCTTATCGGCGCCGAGTGCAGATATAAGGGCGACGCCTGCCGCTCCGAGGAGGTCTGCGCTCTGGCGAAAAAGCATACTCTTATAGGAGTCTGCCCTGAGCAGATGGGCGGGCTGCCCACGCCGCGCACTCCCGCCGAGAGAGTCGGAGACAGGGTTCTGACACGCGACGGGAGAGACGTTACAGCAGAATATGAGAGGGGCGCGGAAGCCGCGCTGAGGCTCGCCGAGCTGAATCGCGCGAGATACGCCGTTCTGAAGGCGAACAGCCCGTCCTGCGGCTGCGGAAGGATATACGACGGAACGTTCACGGGCTGCAAAAAGGAGGGCGACGGGGTCGCCGCCGAGCTCTTCAAAAAGAGCGGGATAAAGGTGTTCACGGAGGAGAACTCCGAAGAATGGCCGTTCTGAGCCTGCCGGATAACGATATAACGATATAATGATATCGGGACGGGAATGATACCCGCCCCGATGCTTATTTGCTGCACTTATTTTTTGGAAGCTTTCTTGGAGGCTTCCTTTTTCTTTGAGTTGGTATCCTCGACCTGAACGTCGCCCATGCCCTTTACGGAGCCTGTGAGCGGATCGATCTCATCCTCTCCGGTGCCGATGTGGCCGCCGTTGACTACGAGATTGGTGACGATTCCGAAGATGAAGGCGGTGGCAAGGCTCGTTACGGTGAGGAGCGGGCCGCCGGTCGTCGCGTTGGTGCCGAAGTTAAGGGCGAGGCCGCCGATGCCGGTAACGAGGATGGCGGAGACAACAAAGAGGTTCTTGTTGTTGCCGAGATCGACGCGCTTGAGCATCTGGAGACCGGAGACCGCGATGAAGCCGTAGAGAGCTACGCAGGCGCCGCCCATAACGCATTTGGGTATGGAGTTGATTATCGCGACGAAGGGGGTGAAGAAGGAGAGTATCATGCAGCCGAGGGCGGCGGTGAGTATGGAGACGATGGAGGCGTTGCCTGTGATAGCCACGCAGCCGATGCTCTCTCCGTAGGTGGTGTTCGCAGCTCCGCCGAAGATGCCGCCGACGATGCTTCCGACGCCGTCGCCTACGAGAGTCTTATCGAGGCCGGGGTCGGTTATGAGGTCGCGGTTAATGATGTTGCCGAGGTTCTTGTGGTCGGCAATGTGCTGAGCAAGCTCAACGACTGCGATAGGCACGAAGGTGAGGGCTATGTTGCCGATGGCGGCTCCGTCAAGCGGATACTGGCCGTTGGTCTGGATAGCCTTGAGGAAGGTGAACTTCGGGTAATCGACGATAGAGGTGAGCTTGAAGGGCACGAAGGTCGCCTTGAAGGAGTCGAAGGAGAGGACCTTGAGAGCTTCTACGTTGGCGGCGTTTCCGATGAGGGTGAGCACGAGAGCGAGCACGTAGCCGGCGCCGATGCCGACGATGAAGGGGATGAGCTTTACGGTCTTGCCGCCCTTGACGGAGGCGAGCACAATGGCGAGGAAGGTGAAGGCGCCGATAGCGATGGTCACGAGGCTGTAGTTGTCGCCGCCGTTAGACGCCATCCAGCCGGTAGCCGTGCCGGAGAGCGAGAGCCCGATGAGGGCGACGATCGGCCCGATGATGACGGCGGGCATGATCTTGTTGACCCAGCCTGAGCCGGTAGCCTTGATGATGAGCGCGAGGACGACGTATACGAGACCGGCAAAGCCGATTCCGATGAGAACGCCCCAATAGCCGTAGTTGGCGCCGATGACGGCGGCGTATGCGCCGAGGAAGGTGAAGGAGGAGCCGAGGAAGACCGGGCTCCTGCGCTTGGTGCAGAAGATGTAGACTATCGAGCCGATGCCTGCGCCGAAGAGCGCGGCTGCGGGATCGAAGCTGAGGGTGGAACCGTCGGACATTGCGAAGGTGCTCATAAGGATGGGCACGAGCAGAGTTGCCGCCATGATGGCGATCATCTGCTGGAAGGCGAAGATCAGAGTCTGCGAAAATTTCGGTTTGTCGTTTACGTCATAGATAAGCTTCATTTTTCTTTTCCTTTCCCAGATATTCAGCCTCGGATGAGAGGCGTTTTTTCATATATAGAAACGCTCGTCTCGCCGTCTGTCTCGGTGAGCTTTACGCTTACTATCTCGCTCGTGCTTGTCGGAATGTTCTTTCCGATATAGGTCGCCCGGATAGGCAGCTCGGAATGCCCCCTGTCGATCAGGGCGAAGAGCTGGATGCGGGCGGGCCTGCCGAGGTCGGTGACCGCGTCCATAGCGGCTCGCGCAGTGCGGCAGGTGAAGATAACGTCGTCGACGAGGACGACCGTCTTTCCGGCGACGGGGAAGGGCACGTCGGTCTCGCTCAGTATGGGTGATTCCGCGATATTCGTGAGATCGTCGCGGTAGAGGCGGATATCGAGCTTGCCGACGGGTATTTTGGCGCCCTCTATCCTGCGGATGTTTTCGGCTATCCTCTCGGCAAGGGGCACGCCCCTCGTTTTGATACCGATGAGGCAAAGTCCGTCGACGCCGCCGTTCCTCTCGATTATCTGATGCGCTATGCGGATAAGAGCGCGCTCAACGGCGGCCTCGTCCATTATCTGTGCCTTGAATTTCATGCTTGAGCCTCCGCAAAAGAAAAACGCCCCGTCCTCAAGACGCGGCGCACCAATGCCAACTCAGCTTCCATAATGACATCTTGCCGGTCTCTCCGTACCGTCTTAAAGATTTTCCGTCGGTAAATATACCACCTTAAAAAGCGCAGTGTCAACAATTTGTTCACAATTTCGACATTTTCGTCAGTATGGATAAGGCACGAGGAATTATGTAACCCGATTTTGGCGAAGCCTATATTCCTTGCTAAATGGCTTGCAATTTCGGGGAAAAAGTATTATAAATGGTATACTTTCTTTAATGAATTAAACTATCAAAATATGAAAGGGATGAACAGGATGAAGGAAGTATTTGCGTCTAAGGCTCAGTTTGAGGAGATAGCGCGAAAGTACGGCACACCCGTGCATATCTATAACGAAAAAATGATAAGGGAGAACGCCCGAAAGCTTTACGACGCCTTCTCCTGGAACAAGGGCTACAAGGAGTATTTCGCCGTTAAGGCCACGCCCACGCCCGGCATACTGAAGATACTGAAGGAGGAGGGCTGCGGAGCCGACTGCTCAAGCCTTACGGAGCTTATGCTCTCCGAAAAATGCGGGCTCTCCGGCTCGGATATAATGTTTTCGTCGAACGAGACGCCGGTCGCCGATATGCAGAAGGCTTTTGAGCTCGGCGCTTATATAAATCTCGACGACTACACCCACGTTGATTTCCTGAAGCGCGTCGCCGGAGTGCCGGAGACGGTATGCTGCCGATATAACCCCGGCGGAGTTTTCTCCGTTGCAAACCAGATAATGGATAACCCGCGCGACGCCAAATACGGCATGACGAAGGGGCAGATGAAGAGCGCCTACCGCGATCTTATGGCTGCCGGAGCGAAGCATTTCGGGATACACGCCTTCCTCGTTTCAAACGCGACCTTCAACGAGTACTATCCGATGATGGCAAAGAAGCTCTTCAGTCTCGCAGTCGAGCTCAAACGCGACACGGGAGCGCATATCGCCTTCATTAACCTCTCCGGCGGTATAGGAGTGCCGTACTACCCGGAGCAGGTCGGACCGGATATCTACGTTATCGCCGAGGGAGTCAGAAAGGCTTACGAGGAGATCCTCGTTCCCGCCGGGATGGACGACGTTAAGATATTTACCGAGCTCGGCAGATATATGCTTGCGCCTTACGGCTGCCTTCTCACGCGCGCCGTGCATCAGAAGCACATATATAAAGAGTATATCGGCGTGGACGCCTGCGCCTGCGACCTTATGCGGCCTGCGATGTACGGAGCCTACCACCACATAACAGTCCTCGGCAAGGAGAATATGCCTGAGGATCACCTCTACGACGTGGTCGGCTCGCTCTGCGAGAATAACGACAAGTTTGCTATCGACAGAGAGCTTCCAAAGATCGACATGGGCGACCTCCTCGTTATCCACGACACCGGAGCGCACGGTCACGCTATGGGCTATAACTACAACGGAAAGCTCAGAAGTCCTGAGGTGCTGCTCTGCGAGGACGGCTCGACGAAGCTCCTCCGCCGCCGCGAGACGCCGGACGATTACTTTGCAACGATGATTTTTGATTAATAGTAAAAGGCAAAATAACGGAGGAGCGTGACTGCACGCTCCTCCGATTTATTATTCGATGCTTATCTGACTCTCCTGCTCCTCGACCCTGAGACGCCAGCAGCGGTGGCACATGGCAACGTAGCTGTCGTTGCCGCCGATAAGGACCTGAGCGCCGCGGGTGACGACTCTGCCATTTTCGTCGATCCGCGCGTTTACGGTAGCCTTTCTGCCGCAGGAGCAGACGGTCTTTATCTCCTGTATGGAGTCCGCAAGCTCCATGAGCCGGCTTGAGCCGGGGAAAAATTTCGTCAGGAAGTCTGTTCTGAGCCCGAAGCAGAGGACGGGTATGTCCTCAAAGTCTACTATCCAGCGCAGCTCGTCTATCTGCTCCTGAGTGAAAAACTGCGCTTCGTCGGCTATTATAACGTCGGAGCTGCCGTTTTTGCGGTACAGCTCCCTTATGCTGTCGCCGGGACGTATCACGTCGGCGCGGCGGGAGAGACCAATGCGGCTTTTTATAACGTCCGCCCCGTCTCTGTCGTCGGTCGAGGGCTTTATGAGCCACACGGACATACCGCGCTCCTCGTAGTTGAACTGGGTTATAAGAGCCTGAGCCGATTTTGAAGAGCCCATAGCCCCGTATTTGAAATAAAGCTTTGCCATTATTATCTTCTCCCGAGGTATCCGCGTATGCGCTCAAGCACCATCTCGAGGGCGACGGTGTTGCGCCCGCCCTCGGGGATTATTATGTCAGCCCTGCGCTTCGAGGGCTCGACAAATTCCTCGTGCATGGGTTTTACTGTGGTGAGATACTGCTCTATCACGCTGTCGAGTGTCCTGCCGCGCTTTTTTACGTCGCGGACTATGCGGCGGAGTATCCGGACGTCGGCGTCGGTGTCGACGAAGAGCTTTATGTCGAGCTCGCGGCACAGCTCGGGCTCTGCGTAGATTAGTATGCCCTCCACTATCAGAACGCGGGCGGGTTTTATGAGCTCGGTCTCTTTAGAGCGGTTGTGCACGGTGTAGTCGTAGACAGGGGCCTCTATCGCCCTGCCGGACTTGAGCGCACGAAGATGCTTTAAGAGCAGGGGAGTGTCGAAGGAGTCGGGGTGATCGTAGTTGAGGCGGCACCTCTCCTCATAGCTCAGCTCGTTATGAGCCTTGTAGTAGCTGTCGTGATGGATGACGGAGACGTCTGAGCCGAACTCGGAGATTATCTTCTTGGTTATCGTCGTCTTTCCGCTGCCTGTGCCTCCGGCTATGCCTATTGTGAGGTTATCCATCCCTATCCCGCCTTTCCTTTTTTCTAATTGTAACACAAAGAAACTTATCTGCAAAGTCTATTTTCGGAAATTGACATTTCCCGCCGATGTTATATAATTAACGCATAATAAATTATAAGGAGGCATAACGCAATGTCTGTTCCAACACCTCACAACACGGCGAAAAAGGGCGAGATAGCGAAGACCGTTCTCATGCCCGGCGATCCGCTTCGCTCGAAATTTATCGCTGAGACCTTTCTCACCGATCCCGTTCTCGTTAACAACGTGCGCGGAGTCCAGGGCTACACCGGCGCGTGGAAGGGCGTTCCGGTAACGGTGATGGCTTCAGGCATGGGCATACCCTCTATCGGCATCTACAGCTGGGAGCTATACACGGAATACGGAGTTGAGAACATTATCCGCGTCGGCTCCGCCGGCGCGCTCCAGGACGATATCCACGCTATGGACATCGTTATAGCGCAGGGCGCCTGTACCGACTCAAACTTCGCGCATCAGTTCAAGCTGCCCGGCGATTTTGCCCCGATAGCGGATTACGAGCTTATGAAGACGGCTGTCGACGCTGCGGAGAAGAAGGGCGTCAGGGTTAGAGTGGGTAACGTTATGAGCGCGGACAACTTCTATTCCGACGGCTCGGACGGACCGGATCCGTGGAGGAAGATGGGCGTTCTTGCCGTGGAAATGGAGTGCGCGGGGCTATATATGAACGCCGCCCGGCTCGGCAAGAGGGCACTCGGAATCCTGACGATATCCGACCACCTTTATCTGAATGAAAACCTGCCCGCCGAGGCGAGACAGACCTCGTTTACCCAGATGATGGAGATAGCTCTCGATACCGCGGCGGCTATGTCGGAAAAATGAATGGGAGCGAATTGCACAAAACAGGACGGCTTTATTAGTGTAATTCGACATTTCCCGATTTAGATCCGCTTTTTTCTTGATTTGCCCGACCAAAAAATGATATAATGTGAGAAACGCGAAGTATTCGCGCGAAAAATAAAAATGGAGGAATGTACAAATGAAAAAGCTTATTGCTCTCCTTCTCGCTCTCGCAATGATCTTTGCTCTTGCCGCCTGCGGCAACGGAGGCAAGAAGGATGAGGGAAAGAAAGCCGGAGCCGACGATATCGCCGACACCATGGAGTCAGCCGACGGCACCTATAAGGTAGCCTTCGTTACCGACGTCGGTCAGCTTAAGGACAAGAGCTTCAACCAGGGCACCTACGACGGAGTCAAGCTCTATGCCTCCCAGAACAACCTCAGCTATAAATACTATCAGCCCGCCAACGGCGATCAGGCCACCGACGACGACCGCTACGACGCTATGAAGGCCGCCGCAGAGGCAGGCGCGGAAGTTATCGTTTGCGCCGGCTTCATGCAGGCCGGAGCTCTTGAGAAGGCCGCCAAGGAGTTCACCGCCGTCAAGTTCGTCTTCATCGACGGCTGGGATATGGGACTTGCCAACGTTGCGGGTATCGCCTTTAAGGAAGAGCAGCCCGGCTACTTCGCCGGCTACGCTGCCGTTAAGGAAGGCTATGAGAAGCTCGGCTTCTCCGGCGGCGGCGGCGGAACCAACCCCGCAGTCAACCGTTACGGCTACGGCTTCGTCCAGGGCGCAAACGACGCCGCTAAGGAAATGGGCAAGACCGTAGAGGTCAGATACACCTATCAGTACGGCGCTTCCTTCGCAGCCTCCAACGAGCTCCAGACCCTCATCTCCGGCTGGTATCAGAACGGCACTGAGGTCGTCTTCTCCTGCGGCGGCTCAATCTTCCAGTCCATCACTGCAGCCGCCTCCGCTAACGACGGACTTGTAATCGGCGTCGACGTTGACCAGAGCCCCGATTCCGCCACCGTTATCACCTCCGCCATGAAGGGCCTCTCCGCCGCAGCCCAGTGGGCTATCGGCAAGGCCTACGACGGCACCTGGGCTGAGATCGGCGGCAACGGCACCGGCACGAGCCTCGGCGTTAAGGAAGATTCCGTCGGGCTCCCGACCGCTACCTGGAGCCTCAAGAACTACACGGTTGCCGACTATGAGGCCCTCTACAAGAAGGTCCTCGACGGCTCCGTCACCATCGACGACGCAGCCCCCAACGCTGAGGGCATCGCCGCCGTTGACTTCTCCAACGTAACGGTCATTTACGAATAATCCGTGCTTTTCAGGGCGTCCGGTCTTTTGACCGGGCGCTTTTTTGCGCGCAAAATCAAGAGAAAAAGACGGCCTGCTTCTTGAAGAAACGGCGCGTTTATGATATGATAAACAAGGAATACTGTGCAGGGAGCAGGAATAATGAACGAGAGACTTTTTGATTTTATCGAGAAGAGCCCGACGGCCTTTCAGGCGGTCGACAACATATCGAACATGCTCGAAGAAGCGGGCTATGAGCGCCTTTCCGAGAGCGAAAGAAAGCCGCTTGAGAGGGGCAGGGGCTATTACGCAACGCGAAATCGGTCGTCGATCATCGCCTTCCGGATCCCGGAGGAGATATCCGGCGGCTTTATGATAACGGCGTCGCACTGCGACAGCCCCGCCTTCAAGCTCCGCGAGAGCGCGGAGGCGGAGGGCGGGAGATTCACGCGCCTCTCCGTCGAGGGCTACGGCGGCATGATCTATTCGACGTGGCTCGACAGACCGCTCGGCGTTGCGGGAAGAGTGATAGTTAAAAACGGCGCGGGGATAGAGACGAGGCTCTGCGACCTCGGCGGCGCGGTATGCCTTATGCCGAACGTCGCCATTCACATGAACAGAGGCGTTAACAAGGACACAAACTACAATCCGGCGGTCGATCTGCAGCCGCTCTATTCGATGAAGGGCTCGGGCAAGAGCCTCAGAGCGAGGGCGGCGGAGGCGGTCGGAGCCGAGGAGAGGGATATCGCGGCATACGACCTTTTCCTATATAACCCGCAGAGAGGCGTCGAGTGGGGAGACTTTATCTCCGCTCCGAGGCTCGACGATCTACAGTGCGTTTTCAGCTCGGTCGAGGCTTTTTTAGCCTCCGAGGGCGGCTCGGCGATACCGGTCTGCGCCGTTTTCGACAACGAGGAGGTCGGAAGCCGCACGAAGCAGGGCGCGGACTCCACCTTCCTGCGCGACACCCTCTCACGGATAGCCGAAGGCGTGGGAGCCGACCTCGGCGAGCTGCTTGCAGAGAGCCTTATGCTCTCCTGCGACAATGCGCATTCCGTGCATCCCAATCACCCGGAGCTTGCGGACAAGAACGAGGCGCCCTGCCTGAACGGCGGAGTTGTCGTCAAGTTCAACGCCGCTCAGAAATACACCTCCGACGCCGTTTCCTATGCGCTCTTCCGCATGATAGCCGAGGAGGCGGGCGCTGAGCTGCAGAGATACGCGAACAGGCCGGATATCCCCGGCGGCGGCACTCTCGGAAACGTTTCAAACGCGCAGGTGAGCCTGAACACGGTCGATATCGGGCTTGCCCAGCTTGCGATGCACTCCGCGTTCGAGACCGCGGGAGCGAGGGACACGGAGACAATGATAAAAACGCTGAAGCTCTTTTTCGAGAAGAGCATTAAGTCGGGAAAGGACGGAGAGTATTCTCTCCTGTGAGATAGATAATGAAATACGACGTTGCAATAATAGGAGCGGGACCCGGCGGCATATTTACCGCCTATGAGCTGCTCAGGAGAAGACCGGATGCGAAGATAGCTCTCTTCGAGGCGGGAAATCCCCTTGAAAAGCGCCGCTGTCCGATAGACGGAAAGAAGATCAAAAAGTGCATCGGCTGCCAGACCTGCGCCATTATGAACGGCTTCGGCGGGGCCGGAGCCTTCTCCGACGGGAAGTATAACATAACGAACGATTTCGGAGGCACGCTGTATCAGTATGTCGGACGCGAGACCGCCCTTGAGCTTATGCGCTATGTGGACGAGATAAACCTCGCTCACGGCGGAGAGGGCACGAAGCTCTATTCGACGGCGGGCAGCGAGTTCAAGAAGCTCTGTATGAGAAACGGGCTAACTCTGCTCGACGCCTCCGTGCGTCACCTCGGCACGGATATAAACTACATCGTGCTTGAAAATCTCTACGCCGAGCTGAAGGACGGTATGGATATCTTCTTCAACAGCCCGGTGAGGGCTATCAAGAGGGAAGAAAAGGGCTTTCGAGTTATCTGCGACGGGCGCGAGGCGCAGACGGAAAAATGCGTCGTCTCCGTGGGACGCAGCGGCTCGAAGTGGATGGAGAGCGTTTGCTCGTCTCTCGGAATAGAGACGATGTCGAACAGAGTCGACCTCGGAGTTCGCGTTGAGATACCCGCCGCGATTTTCAGCCACATAACGGACACGCTCTACGAGAGCAAGATTGTATACAGAACGAGAAAGTTCGAGGATCCCGTCCGCACCTTCTGCATGAATCCGAACGGGATCGTGGTGAATGAGAACACGAACGGGATAGTCACAGTGAACGGACACAGCTTTGAGGACCCCTCTAAAAAGACGGAGAACACCAACTTCGCCCTGCTCGTCTCAAAACATTTCTCCGAGCCCTTCAAGGACTCAAACGGCTACGGAGAATCGATAGCGCGGCTGTCGAATATGCTGGGCGGCGGAGTTATAGTCCAGCGCTTCGGCGACCTTGAGAGGGGCAGACGCAGTACGGTGAAGCGTATCGAGGAGGGCTTTGTGCGTCCCACTCTCTCCGCCACTCCAGGCGACCTGAGCCTCGTTTTGCCGAAGAGGATACTCGACGGCATTATCGAGATGATACACGCCCTCGACAAGATAGCGCCGGGAACTGCGAACGACGACACGCTGCTCTACGGAGTGGAGGTCAAGTTCTACAACATGGAGGTCAAGCTAAGCGAGAGACTTGAAACTCAGATACCCGGTCTGTATATAATCGGAGACGGGAGCGGAGTTACTCATTCGCTCTCACACGCGAGCGCGAGCGGAGTTTTCGTCGCGCGCGAGATAGCGGAAGAAATATGACGCGGGGGGGCGAGCCCGGTGAATTACGAAGTGTTCGAGACGAAGGAGCGCGTTTTGGCCGACAACGAGAGAGCGGCGCGGGAAATTGGCGAGATGCTCAGGGAGAAGGGCGCGTTTTTCGTTAATTTAATGGCCTCTCCGGGAGCGGGGAAGACGACGACGCTTGAGCGGCTTATCGAGCTGCTGAAGGATAAATTCAGAATAGGCGTTATGGAGGCCGACGCGGACGGAGAGACAGACGCCGCGAGAGTAGAGGCGGCGGGAGCGAGGGCTATCCAGCTCCACACCGGCGGGCTCTGCCATATGGACGCGGATATGACTAAAAGAGGGCTTGAGAGGCTCGGTACCGACGGGCTCGATCTCATATTTCTCGAGAACGTGGGAAACCTCGTCTGCCCTGCCGAGTTCGACACAGGCGCGGATTTGAAGCTTATGATACTCTCCGTTCCCGAGGGCGACGACAAGCCGCTGAAGTACCCGCTTATGTTCACGGTATCTGACGCGCTTATCGTCAATAAGCTCGACACGCTGCCCGTTTTCGACTTCGATATGGAGGCGCTTTGCGAGCGGGTATCAAAGCTCAATCCGGACATGCCGGTCTTCCCCGTTTCCGCAAAGACGGGAGAGGGCTTTGAGGCTCTCGCCGCCTATGTCGAGAGGAGGGCGGGAAAATGAAGATAATAGAGCTGGGAAAAAACGTGCTCGCCGCGAACGGCGCAGAGGCGGAGGCGCTCAGGGAGAGAATGAAAAAGGCGGGCGTGCTGCTCGTGAACCTTATGAGCTCGCCGGGGAGCGGAAAAACGACTCTTCTATCTCGGCTCATACGCGATATGGGCGATACGAGGATAGGCGTTATGGAGGCGGATATCGAGTCCGCAGTCGACGCCGAGAGGATAGAGGCGCTCGGCGCGAGGGCAATACAGGTACACACGGGCGGTATGTGCCATATGGACGCATATATGACGGCGGAGGCGCTTCGCGAGATGGGAGAGGAGGGGCTTGACCTCGTCTTTCTGGAGAACGTGGGGAATCTCATCTGTCCGGCGGAGTACGATACCGGCGCGGGAATGAAGCTTATGATACTCTCCGTTCCCGAGGGCGACGACAAGCCGCTGAAGTACCCTCTCATATTCCGCGAGAGCGACGCTCTCGTTATAACGAAATGCGACGCGCTTTCATATTTTGACTTTGATATCGCAAAATGCCGAGAGAGGGCGAAAAAGCTCAATCCGGCTATTGAGATATATCCCGTTTCCGCAAAGACCGGGGAGGGAATGGAGGCTTTGGAACGGTTTTTAAGAGGCAGGCTTACGGCGTGGAGAGAATGACCTTACAGGGGGGACAGGGTAAAATGAAAGAACAGAAGAACAGAATGGTAAACGAGCGTGACTTTAAGCAGGACCCAAATTACAGGGCGCCGGACAAGGAGAAGGAAAAGCTCATTCTCAAGCTCGGCATGATGATAACCGACAGATACCTCGTTAAATACACGCGTAGCATGAAGACGGACGACCCGGAATACTGGGCGCTCGACGAGGTGCTGACGAAGGAGGAGGCCAAATTCCTTCTAAACTTCAAAAAGACCCGCGTATCCTACGACACTCCGACCCTCGCAAGGATGAACAATATGACCGAGGAGGAGTGCCAGCGGATGATAGACCACCTCTGCTGGGTGGGCGTTCTTGAGATGAACAGGGAGAACGAGGATAAGCATAAGCAGTACAACGTGCCGATCTTCGTGCCGGGCTCCGCCGAGTTTATGATGATGAACGACGAGCTTACGGCGCAGCACCCGAATCTCGCCACATTCTTCAATCTTATGACGCAGATGCCGCTTGAGAACGTGACTCCGATGATACCCCTCGGAGGCGCGGGAGTCGGTATGCACGTCATACCCGTTGAGAAGGCTATTGAAAATGAGAGCCGGTCCGCGAGCGTCGAGCATATCTCGCACTGGCTCAAAAAATACGATAAATACTCAGTCGGTCAGTGTACCTGCCGTAAGCAGCAGTCGATGCGCGGCGAGGGCTCCGGCGAGATAAACGGAGAGTTCTGCATAGGCGTCGGGGATATGGCGGAATACTGTGTCGACCGCAATATGGGCAGATACATAACCTACGACGAGGTTATGGAGATACTTGAGAGAGCTGAGCGCCACGGCTTCGTGCATCAGATAACCAATATCGACGGCGAGGAGAAGATAGTCGCCATCTGCAACTGCGCTCCCGGCGTCTGCAACGCCATCAGAACGAGCCAGCTCTACAACACGCCGAATATGTCGCGCAGCGCATACAGAGCCCACGTTGAGAAGGAGAAATGCGTTGCCTGCGGCAAGTGCGTCGAGGTCTGCCCCGTCGGCGCGGCGAAGCTCGGTCAGAAGCTCTGCACGAGGGAGGGAGAGGTGAAATACCCGCTCACCAAGCTGCCGGATTCAAATAAGTGGACTGCGGACAACTGGAACGTCAATTACCGTGAGGACGCGAAGATAAACTGCTACGATACCGGCACCGCGCCCTGCAAGACAGCCTGCCCTGCCCATCTCGCCGTACAGGGCTACGTCAGGATGGCGGCGGAGGGCAGATATATGGAGGCTCTCAAGCTTATTAAGCAGGATAACCCATTCCCCGCCGTCTGCGGAGCCGTCTGCAACCGGCGCTGCGAGGACGCCTGCACGAGAGGGACTGTCGATCAGCCTGTCGCGATAGACGAGATAAAGAAATTCATCGCCGCGCAGGAGCTCTCGGCGGAGCGGAGATACGTTCCCGTATGCGAGAAGGACGACGGAGGTATGTGGGGCCCGGACTATAAGATGGCAGTCGTCGGAGCCGGCCCCGCGGGTCTTTCCTGCGCCTACTACCTCCGCAAGCGCGGCTACGACGTGACCGTTTTCGAGAAGGAGAAGAGAGCGGGCGGCATGCTCACGAACGGCATACCCTCGTTCAGACTGGAAAAGGACGTTATCGAGGCGGAGATCGACGTTCTCCGTCAGATGGGCGTTGAAATACGCTGCGGAGTGGAGGTCGGACGCGACGTTACGATAGACTCTCTCCGCAGGGACGGATATAAGGCGATATATATCGCCATCGGACTTATGGGCGGACGCAGAGCCGGAGTTCCCGGCGAGGATGCGAAGGGCGTTGAGAGCGGAGTTGACTTCCTTAACCGGATAAATCAGGATAACGGTCTCAGGCTCAGGGGCGACGTTGTCGTTATAGGCGGAGGAAACGTCGCCGTAGACGTTGCGCGAAGCGCCGCGAGAGCGACTGACGGCAAGGTCACTATGCTCTGCCTTGAGAGCGAAAAGGAGATGCCCGCAGCCGCCGACGAGGTCGAAGAGGCGAAGGAGGAGGGCATCGAGGTCAGAAACGGCTGGGGTCCGAAGGAGATACTCACAGAGGACGGAAAGGTCACGGGAGTCGTATTCAAGCGATGCACGAGAGTGTACGACGAAAACCGCAGATTCTCCCCGGAGTACGACGAGAACGACACGGTAACGGTAGAGTGCGAAAGCGTCCTCGAGGCCATAGGCCAGAGCGCGGCGTGGGGCGGGCTGCTGGACGGAGTGGATATTGCGAGAAAGCCGAACGGCGCGATCATCTACGATCCTGTCACCTTTGAGACGAGCGCGAGGGATATTTTCGTCGGCGGCGACATAGCCTACGGAGCCCGCTTCGCTATCGATGCGATAGCCTCCGGAAGAGCGGGAGCGGAGAGCATGCACAGAGCCGTTCACGAGGGTCAGAGCCAGAGGATAGCGCGGGATCTCCGCGAATTCAGGGAGCTCAATAAGGACGATATTGTTATCGAGAGCTTTGATAACGCGAAGCGCCAGATACCGGGCAGGAAGCCGGGCAAGGCCACGGAGACCTTCCGCGATCTCCGCCTGACGCTCACCGAGGAGCAGGTAAAAACCGAGGCGGCGCGCTGCCTCGGCTGCGGAGCTACCGTCGTCGATCTCAATCGCTGCATAGGCTGCGGACTCTGCACCACGCGCTGCGAATTCGACGCGATACACCTGACCCGCGATCTGCCCGACGCCTCGAATATGATACGCTGCGAGGATAAGATGGGCAAGGTCGCCGCCTACGCCGTAAAGCGCGAGGCGAGGATACTTTTCGGAAAGAAGAGCTGATATGCACGAGATGGGCATAGTCCTCCACCTCGCAGAGACGCTGAACGAGACGGCGAAGGAGCAGAGACTTACGAGGATAGGCTCCGTTACCCTTCAGGTCGGAGAGGTGAGCGGGATAATGACGGATTATTTCATCGACTGCTGGAATTATTTCAAGCCGCGGCATCCCGTCCTCGCTGATAGCGAGCTGAGGCTTGAGACTATCCCCGCCGTTACCTGGTGCGACGGCTGCGGCAGGACCTACGAGACTGTTAAATACGGGCGCGAGTGTCCCTACTGCAAGTCCGGAGAGACGTGGCTTCTCTCGGGAAACGAGTGCATTATCAAGGAGATAGAGGCGGAGAGCGAGGACGGAGAAGAGGGCGAGAGCTCTTTTGAAACGGAAGACCTGAATTGAACGAACGCCGCTCCCCAAAAGGGAGCGGCGGTGTTTTTTATTCTGTTTGGCTGTACGCTGCGGCTACGGAGGCTATATGCTCCCGCATTTCCCGCACTACGCTTTCCGGCGCGGTTATCCGCGCCTCGGCGCCGAAGCCCGTTATCCATGCGAAAAACTGCGGGCTTACGGCTATATCGGCTGTGACCGTGAAGCCGTCGCCGTCCGGAACGAGGATAATGTCCTGACCGAGCCTGTCGAGGACGGGCGTTACGAGATGAGAGGCGAAGCGGACGGTGACCTTTTCCTCCCTGCCGGAGAACATCCCGAAGACCTTGCGCGAGTATTCGCCCATATCGACCTTGCGGAAAGCTTCCAGCCCGTCACGCTCCTCGTCGACCGTCGAGATCGAGGACATCTTGTCGACGCGGTAATGCCGAAGCTCGGCGTTTTCGGAGTCGTAGGCGATGAGATAATAGTTCTCGCTGTCCCAGGTGAGGGCGAAGGGGCTCACGAGATAGTACTCTCCGTTCTTTCTGTAGCTGCGCTCCCTGCGGACGTCGTAGTCGAAATACCGGAAGCGTATCTTCCTGTTCTCGGATATGCCGGAGTGGATCTCGTCCACGTTGTAGTAGATGCTCTCGTTCATCGTTTTTATCCTGCCGGAAACGTAGACCTGACGCTCGAGCAGCTTAGCCTCGTAGACGCTGGCGAGCTTCTCTATCTTCTTAATCAGGGCTGAGGTCTTCCTGCGAGTTATGAATTTAGAGGACTGCACCGCGTCCACGAGCAGCTTGAGCTCCGGAAGCTCGAAGTCGCGGGAGGATACGTAGTACCCGGTATTGCGCCCGGAGCCGGACAGCTCTATATCGAGACCGTACAGCCGGAGAGCTTCGATATCGTCGTAAACGCTCTTCCTCTCCGCGGAGATACCGCGCTTTTCAAGCTCGGAGATTATTTCGCCCATCCGGGCGGGATGCTCCTCGTCGGTGTGCTGCATGAGGTAGTCCATAAGATAGAGAAGCTTGAGCTTCTGGTTTTCCGACCTTGCCATTTTCCCACTCCCTTTCCTTTTCTCCCATTATACCACGGTATCTGTCCGATTAAAAGTACAAGAAACGCCGCTCTCAGAAGAGGGCGGCGAGATTTTTGACGTAGGGCGGCTTTATTATGCCCTTTTCGGTTATTATCCCGGTTATAAGCGAGTGGTCCGTCACGTCGAAAGCCGGGTTATAGCACCTGACTTTTGCAGGAGCCATCGGCTCGGAGTACCAGAGAGAGCGTATCTCCTCGGGGTCTCTCAGCTCGATCTTTATATCGGCTCCCGTTTTCGCCGTGAGGTCTACCGTGGAGGTCGGACCGAGAACGTAGAAGGGGATACCGTAGTGCTTTGCGAGTATAGCGACTCCGGAGGAGCCTATCTTGTTCGCCGTGTCGCCGTTTGCCGCAACTCTGTCGCAGCCCACGAAGCAGAACTGAACGCGGCCCTCCTTCATAACGGCTGAAGCCATATTGTCGCAGATGAGGGTAACGTCCACTCCCGCCTTCTGCAGCTCCCAGGCGGTCAGCCTCGCGCCCTGGAGCAGAGGCCGAGTCTCGTCTGCATAGGCGCGAAGCCGCATGCCACGCTCCGCGCCGAGAATGAGCGGGCCGAGACCCGTTCCGTAGCGGCTCGTTGCTATAGGTCCGGCGTTGCAGTGCGTGAGCACTCCGTCGCCGTCCTTCAGAAGACTGAGGCCGTATTCGCTTATGGCGCGGCACATGGCGACGTCCTCATCGAGTATGCGCTCCGCCTCGGCGCGAATGAGCGGTATTATCTCGGCGGGAGCTTTATCAGAATTGCCGTCCGCGACATTTTCGATGCGCCTCAGAGCCCAGCTCAGATTGACTGCCGTCGGGCGCGAGGAATTGAGATAGAGGGAGAGAGAACGGAGCTTTTCCCGAAATTCGGGATAAGGAAGAGAGGCGAGAGGGCGGGAGAGAACGTAGAGGGCGAGGCCGGCGAAAATGCCTATCGCGGGCGCGCCTCTTACCTCAAGCCGCTTTATCGCGCGGTACATCTCCTCGGCCGTGTGCAGCTCGAGGCAGACCTCCCTGTTCGGCAGCTGCGTCTGGTCGAGGATAACGAGCCCGTCCTCTCCGGGCGTGAGCCTTATGTGTCCGAGGCTTTCCATACGCTTCACCTCAGGAGAGGAACTGGTATGCGGTAAAGGCGACGTAGATGAGAAGCAGAGTTATGCCCTGCCAGCGGGAAAGCTTTCCCCTTTTGAGAGCGGGAAGGCACATAAGAGCCATTACGGCGAGCATTACCGGTATGTCGATCACGAGAGAGGAGTTGACTTTGAAAACTGTGCGCTCGGAGGGAACGCTGAAGGGCGAGATAGTTATCGCCGCTCCCGATACGAGAACGATGTTGAAGAGGTTCGCACCGATGATATTGCCGAGAGAGAGGCTTGAATGCCCCTTTATGAGCGAGGTTATAGCCGTGATCAGCTCGGGCAGACTCGTTCCGAGAGCGACCATAGTCAGACCGATAACGGCCTCGGGTACGCCGAGAGCCTTGGCGATGACGGTGCCGTGGTCGACGAGGAAATTCGCGCCTATCGCTATGCATACTGCGCCGAGAACGAGAAGCAGAAGCTCCTGCCAGAGCTTGCGCGGCTTTTCGGACTGCTCTTCACCGTCCGCGCCTTCAGCCTGGGTCTCGACGGTCTCCGGATTCTTCTTCATCTGCACGACGGTCACTATCATATAGGCGACGAACATGAGAAGGAAAAGGACGCCGTTCCACCTTGTGAATTTGCCCGCCGTTATCGCAAAGCCGGAATACAGCACCGCTGCGATAAAGAACGCGGCGACGGGGAAAACAAGGGATTTCTTATTTACAGCGGAGGGCCGTATGGCGATCGTGAGGGCGGCTATAAGGCTTGTGTTGCAGATTATGGAGCCTATGGCGTTGCCGTAGGAGATGCCGGCGTTGCCGACCGCCGCCGCCTGACTCGATACCATGACCTCGGGGAGAGTGGTGCCTATCGAGACTATCGTGGCGCCGATAAGCAGCTCGGGCAGGTGAAAGCGGTGCGCGAGACCGACGGCTCCGTCGACGAACCAGTCGCCCCCCTTTATCAGGAGAAAGAAGCCGATGAGAAAGAAAATGACGGATACGACTATCTCGGAGAGGCCGAGACCGTAGAGCGCGGAGTATACTCCGCCGAAGAGTTCACTTATCATGGCGTTACCTCGCAGTTTTTTTCTCTGCACACTATAGCACCTTTTTCCGACCCGTTCAAGGGAAAGACGCCGCCCGGAGAAAAAATTCAAATAACGGCTACACAAAGCCGCCGGTTTGTGGTAGAATGTACCCTGTAATATAAGGCGGAGTGTGCGCCGGAGAGAGGAGATGAGGGAAAAATGAAGAGAACTGCGCTGTTCGGGCTTGTTTTTGCCCTCGTTCTGTCTCTTGCGGGCTGCTCGGGAGGCTCGGCAGAGGAGCTTTACTCGCTCCCGCGCCTCTCCGCCGCCTATCTTCAGCTCCAGAATGAGATCAACGAGCTGCTGGACTCCGGCGCCGAATACTCGGCTCCGTCCTCCGGGTCCAACCGTCAGGCGGTGCAGCTTGAGGATATCGACGGCGACGGACAGAAGGAGGCGCTCGCCTTTCTCTCCTTCCCCGCCTCCTCGAAGCCGCAGAAGATAGTTATTTTCCAGACGGTTGAGGGGAAGTACACCGAGGTCGCGAGGATAGAGGGAGAGGGCACAGGCATCGACAGCATAAGCTACCTCGATATGGACGGCTCGGCCGCCCGCGAGATAGCCGTCGGCTGGAGGATAGCCTCCGGAATGAACATCCTCTCGGTCTATTCGATGCGCGGCTTTCAGGCCTCGCAGATATTGAACACCGACTATGCGAGATTTTCCGCGGTAGACCTCGACGACAACGGAAGGGCGGATATCGTTGCCATGAGGCTCAGCTCCTCCGACGAGAACGGCGAGGCGACGATGTACTCGCTGCACGAGGACGGCGAGATGGTCTCCAGCACAGTGCAGCTTTCGCAGGGCATAAGAAGCCTTGCAAGAGTCAGGACGGGAAGGCTGATGGACGGGCGCTCCTCCATTGTTGTTGAGAGCACGGTGGGCATATCGGGACTCGTTACCGACGTTCTCGCCTGCCGTTCCGGGATCTTTCAGAATATAACCCTCGACGCCGCGACCGGCACGAGCAGCACGCAGCGCTCATCTCAGGTCTGGTGCCGGGATATAAACGGCGACGACGTTCTCGATATACCGCGGCTGGAGCCGATGCCTCAGCTCCCGGACGCTGGAGCCTATTATCTCACGATCTGGTCGAACTACACGGTCTACGGGCGCAGCGCGAGAGTTGCGACGACGTTTACGAACAACACGGATTCGTGGTATCTCATCGTGCCGGAATACTGGGTCGGCAGGATCTCGGTGAGACGCCGCGACGAGGTGAACGGAGAGAGAGGCGTCGTATTCTCCTACATCGGCGACGGGGTCGAGAACGCACGCGATTTTCTGACGGTATACACCCTCTCGGGCGACAATAAAGAGGAGAGAGCCTCTGCAGGCGCGCGATTCAGCCTCGCATCGGACGAGGACAAGCTCTACGCGGCGGAGATAACGGATGCGGAAGGGCTTCCTTTTTCGGTTACGGAAACGCAGATCAAGGAGAATTTCAGAGTGCTTTACTCAGAATGGATAACGGGTGATCAGTGATATGAAGAAGATACTTGTTCTTGAGGACGAGGCGAGCATAAGAAGCTTCGTCGTAATAAACCTCAAAAGATCGGGCTACGAGCCCGTGGAGGCGGGAACGGGCAGGGAGGCCCTTGAGAAGATGCGGGAGAATCCCGATATCAAGGTCGCCCTTCTCGATATTATGCTGCCGGATATCGACGGCTTCGAGGTGTGCCGCCAGATAAGGGCGACAAATCCGCGCATAGGCATAATTATGCTCACCGCGAGAACGCAGGAGATGGATAAGGTCACGGGCCTTATGACGGGAGCCGACGACTACGTAACAAAGCCCTTCTCGCCCGCAGAGCTCACGGCGAGGGTCGACGCTCTCGTCCGCAGAGTGGGCGGCGACGAGGAGATAAGAAGCTCAGACGACATTATTCACGGTCCCTTCCACCTCAACACGCGGAACCGCACGCTTGAGAAGAACGGCGAGCGCATCCGACTTACGCAGGTGGAGTATTCGATAATGAAGCTCTTTATGGACAATCCGGGCAGAGCCCTGTCCAGGGAGGATATCCTGAATACCGTCTGGGGCAGGGATTACTTCGGAGAGCTGAAGATAGTGGACGTCAATATCCGCAGACTCAGGATAAAGATCGAGGACGACACGGCCAATCCCGCGTATATAACGACGGTCTGGGGCTACGGCTACAAGTGGGGCTTCTGATTTAGTAAACGCCGATCAAATGCCGCTTAAGGGAGGGGAGGATAATTGAATATATCTGAAAGCCCGATTATGCTCCCCAGAGTAAGGGGCCTGAGGCGGCGCTGGATAATGAGCACGCTCATCGTTATACTGCTCATCGTCGTGCTCGCCGTGTCGCTCTTTTCCTTTATGAGCATAACGAACAACAAATCGACCGTGCGCGAGGGGCTCATAACCAAGGCGACGACGACGACGGACTTCTTCGCCAACTATATAACGCGCACCTTTGCGGAGTATTACGATTCCGCATATCTGTATATTGAGAACTTCGACGACGCAAACAAGCTCGACCTGCAGTTTATCGACACGGGCGGAAGGATACTTATCTCGTCCTACTCCACGATGTCGGCGGGAACGGCGCCGGGCACCGAAGATATCGAAGCCGCGCTCACGGAGGACACGGTCTCCGTTTGGGAGGGGAAAAATCCCGCGACGGGCGAGCATATAATGGCGGTCTCAGCCCCGATGCGCTACGCGGACGGGCAGGTCATCGGAGTTATGCGCTACGTTACCAGTATGCGCCTTGTGGACGAGAGAAATTTCGGCACTACGATGGCCGCCGTCGGCTTCGGCGCGATGGTGATGCTCCTCGTCGTTATACTTAACCTTATGTTCCTGTCAACGGTCATAGAGCCGATGCGCGAGATAACCTCGGCTGCACAGCTCATCGCGGAGGGAAGCTACGGAACTCAGATACCGAAGAAATACTCCGACGAGATCGGCGATATGGTCGACGTTCTTAACGATATGTCGATCAAGCTGTCGCGCGCGGAGAAAACGCAGACGGAATTCATTTCGCAGGTGTCGCACGAGCTTCGCACTCCGCTCACCGCCATTTCCGGCTGGAGCGAGACCCTGTCCTACGATGAACAGCTTGACGAGGAAGAAAAGCGCGGAGTGGGCATAATACTGAAGGAGAGCCGCAGACTGACGAAGATGGTCGAGGAGCTTCTCGACTTCACCAGGATGCAGGACGGACGCTTTACGCTCAACGCCGTGGAGATGGACGCCGCAGCCGAGCTTGAGGACTCGATATTTGCCTACAGGGAGCTTCTGCTCCAGGATGAGATGGAGATAAGCTACGAGCCCGCCGACGAGGAGCTCCCGCTCATAAACGGAGACCCGGAGAGGCTGAGGCAGGTGTTCTTCAACATTTTCGACAACGCCGCTAAATACGCCTCAGAGGGCAAAAAGATAGTCGTTACGACGGCGACGACAGGCGACAGAGTGATACTCAAATTCCGCGATTACGGACCGGGCATACCGGAGGACGAGCTCGACAAGGTCAAGATGCGCTTCTATAAGGGCAGCTCGAAAAAGCGCGGAAGCGGCATAGGCCTCGCCGTCTGCGACGAGATAATAAAATTCCACGGCGGCACGCTCACCCTTGCAAACGCTGAGGGCGGCGGTACTGAGGTGACTATAACCCTACCTGCCGCGGAGACAGGCTGAGTGTCCGCGTTATTGTACAGATATCCCAGTATAATAAGTAATAAAGGAAGTTTACGTATGAGTGAAACGAAGAGCTGTTCCGCCTTCAAGACCTCGATAGGCGGGCAGGCGCTGATGGAGGGCATCCTGATGCGCGGGCCGAAAAAGGAGGCAATAGTCGTCCGAAAGCCGGACGGGACTTTGGAGGAGAAGGTCGAGGAGGTCACGAGCCCGAAGGATAAGTTCGCGCCCTTCGGCTGGCCGCTTATTCGCGGCAGCGTCAACTTCGTCGATACGATGATCAAGGGCGTCAAGGCTCTGACCTACTCCGCATCGTTTGTTCCCGAGGACGACGGCGAGCCGGATAAGTTCGACAGGTGGATAGAAAAGCATTTCTCCGCAGAGAAGGCGCAGAAGATAATAATAGGCATTTCTGTAGTTATCGGGATCGCCTTTTCCGTGGGGCTGTTCATCCTGCTTCCCACCGTTCTCGCAGGGCTTTTTTATAAGCTTGTCGAGAGCCGGATACTGAGAAATCTCATCGAGGGTCTTATCAGAATAGGGATATTCCTGCTCTATATGATACTCGCCTCGAAAATGAAGGAGATAAAGCGGGTCTGGATGTACCACGGAGCGGAGCATAAGACGATCTTCTGCTATGAGGCGGGGCTCCCGCTCACGGTCGAGAACGCGAGGATACAGTCGAGGCTGCACCCGCGCTGCGGAACGAGCTTTATGATAATAGTGATGGTGGTAAGCATACTCGTTTTCTCCGTTGTCAATCTGGAGAGCGTTTGGCTGCGTATGGCGCTGAGGCTTGCGCTCCTGCCCGTTACCGTCGGGATAAGCTACGAGCTCATCAAATATGCGGGAAGGCACGACAACCGGTTTACGAGGATCATCTCAGCGCCGGGCAAGGCGCTCCAGCTCATAACGACGCAGGAGCCGGACGACTCGATGCTCGAGGTGGCGATAAGGTCTCTCGAGCTTGTAAAGCCGGAAGAGGCGGGAACGGATAACTGGTGATAAGGCGGGGCGATCAAAATTAAGACGTATAACGATCTCTATCTGAATGCGAGAAAGAGGCTGAAGGCCGCCGGAGTGGAGGCTTACGACCTTGAGGCGCGGCTTATGATAAGCGCGGTAAGCGAGAAGTCGCGCGAGCAGTTCTTTCGCGACCTGAAGCTCTACGCCCTCGGAGACACCGAGGAGAGAGTGGAAAAAATGACAGAGCGCAGGATAGCGGGCGAGCCGATAGCCTACATACTCGGAGAGTGGGAGTTTATGGGGCTTCCGATGAAGGTCAGCGAGGGGGTTTTAATACCCCGCGCCGATACGGAGACTCTCGCGGAGCTTGCGATAAAGCTGCTTCGCGCACGGAAGTCCACAGCCGGAGCGAGAGTGCTCGACCTCTGCTGCGGAACGGGCTGCATAGGCATTTCCATAGCCTCGGCAGTTGCGGACGCGAGGATCGTGCTCGTTGACAACTCGCTTCGCGCCCTCAGAACGGCGAGGCAGAACGTGATAAGAAACTCCGTGCAGAGGAACGTGACGGTCATTGAGTCCGACGCTCTGGCTCAGCCTCCGATGCTGCTCGGAAGATTTGATATAATCGTATCAAATCCGCCGTATATACCCACGGCGGAGATACCGACTCTCGACAGCTCGGTGAAGGATTTCGAGCCGCGCGAGGCTCTCGACGGAGGCAAGGACGGCCTCGATTTCTACCGCGCGATAATCCCGCGCTGGACGGAGATACTGCGCGAGGGCGGCTGCGTGCTCTTTGAGTGCGGCGAGGGTCAGGCGGCGAAGGTAAGCGCTATGCTCTCCGAGAGGGGCTTTACGACAGCCTGCCACAAGGACGCGGCGGGCGTCGACAGAGTCGTCGCCGGCATGAAGAGGTAATAATTTATATTCACATATGGAGGAAGAAGAAATGGCAGAAAAGAAGAAAGCGGTCGCGGCGTCGGTGCTTCCCGACAGCACGGAGGATAAGAAGAGAGCGCTTGAGAGCGCGATAAGCCAGATCGAGAAGAGTTACGGTAAGGGCAGCATAATGCGCCTCGGAGCAGGTATGCAGGTGAACGTGGAGGCTCTGCCAACGGGCTCGCTCTCCCTCGACCTTGCGCTCGGCATAGGCGGAGTCCCCAAGGGCAGGATAATCGAGATCTACGGGCCGGAGTCGTCCGGTAAAACGACTCTCGCCCTGCATATGGTAGCTTCGGCGCAGAAGAACGGCGGCGAGGCTGCGTATATCGACGTTGAGCACGCACTCGAGCCGGCTTACGCCCGCGCCGTCGGAGTCAATATAGACAACCTGCTCATCGCACAGCCGGATACCGGAGAGGACGCGCTCTCGATAACGGAGACTCTCGTGCGCAGCGGGGCAGTCGATATCGTCGTCGTCGACTCGGTCGCAGCTCTCGTGCCGAGAAGCGAGATAGAGGGCGAGATGGGCGAATCCTCCGTCGGAGTCCTTGCAAGGCTTATGAGCCAGGCGCTCAGAAAGCTGGCGGGCGTCATATCCAAGACGAACTGCATCGTTATCTTTATCAATCAGCTCAGAGAGAAGATCGGCGTTATGTACGGCAACCCGGAGACGACTCCCGGCGGCCGCGCCCTCAAATACTTCGCCTCCGTTCGCATAGACGTGCGCCGTATGGAGACCCTGAAGAACGGCACGGAGATGGTGGGCAACCACACGAGGGCGAAGATCGTGAAGAACAAGGTCGCGCCCCCGTTCAAGGAGGCGGAGTTCGATATTATGTACGGCGAGGGCATCTCAAAGATAGGCGAGATAGTCGATCTTGCGGTCAAGCTCGATATAATCGAGAAGGGCGGCGCGTGGTATACCTACGGCGAGACCAGAATACAGGGACGCGACGGCATGAAGCAGTTTTTGAAGGACTATCCCGACGTGGCGGACGAGATAGAGGCGAAGATAAGGGCGAATGCATATAAGCTTATGACTCCGCAGGCAAAGATAGCGGCTCAGGCCGCGGGTAGAGCCGTCGATATCTCCGCGGAGGACTTCGAGGGCTGATGAAGCTTATAAAGCTTGCCCGCTCCGCAAAAGACGCGGACAGGTGGTACGCAGACTTTGAGTCCGGCGAGAGCCTTAAAATCGACACGGGCGCTGTCGCCGAGCTCTCGCTCTTCTCCGGCAGGGAGCTTTCGGAGGACGAGCTTGAGAGGCTCAGGGCGCTCGCATCGCGCTTCTGTGCGAAGGAACGGTCCTTCAGGCTCCTCTCGGCAAGGCAGATGAGCCGGAGAGAGCTTGAAAAAAAGCTCAGGGAAAAGGGCGCTTCCGAGACGGATATAGCCTCGGCCGCCGACCTTATGGAGAGGATCGGCGCGCTGAACGACGGGGAATATGCCTCCGCAATAGTAAGACACTACGCAAAAAAAGGCTACGGAAAAGGCAGAGCTGTCCGGGAGCTTATCCGCCGGGGAGTGCCGAAGGAGCTTTGGGAAGAGGCGCTTTCCGAGCTTCCGGAGGATACGGCGGCGATAGACGCCCTCGTTTCCCGGAGACTGAAGGGAGAGATACCGGAGGGCGGAGAGAAGAAAAAGCTCTGCGATATGCTCCTGCGCCGCGGCTATTCGTGGATGGAGATAAAGGAAGCCCTCGCAAGATACGGGGCGAATACGGAAGAAATCGAGGACGATGAATAATGCCCAAAGTATGCCTGATAAGCCTCGGCTGCGCTAAAAACCTCATAGATTCAGAGGAGATGCTCTCACTTCTCGATCTCGCCGGCTATGAGCTGACGGACGAGCTGTCTGAGGCGGACGCAGCCGTTATTAATACCTGCGCCTTTATAGAATCCGCTCAGTCGGAGGCTATCGAGACTATCCTCAAGGCAGCGACGTATAAGGAGAGCGGAAAGCTGAAAAAGCTCATCGTTACCGGCTGCCTCGCTCAGAGATATAAATCGGAGCTTCTCAAGGAGATGCCGGAGATCGACGGACTTCTCGGCACGGGAAGCGTTTCGCGCGTTGTGGAGGCTATCGAGACCGAGGGGGAAAAGCCGGAGTTTTACGACGACATAAGCGCGCCGCTCAGGGAGGAGCAGAGGATAGTCTCCACGGGTCCCGCGTGGGCTTATATAAAGGTCGCCGAGGGCTGCAGCCACAACTGCGCCTACTGCGTTATCCCCTCGCTCAGAGGCAGATACCGCTCCCGCCCGATGGAGCTCGTTGAGGCGGAGGCGAGAGCCCTTGCGGAGAGCGGAGTGCGCGAGCTTATAATAGTGGCGCAGGACCCGACTCTTTACGGCGTTGACCTTTATAAAAAGAAGGCCCTCTCCGAGCTTATAAGGAGGCTCGCCGAGATCGAGGGCATACGCTGGATAAGGCTGCACTATCTCTATCCCGACGCCGTGGACGACGAGCTTATCGATACCATAGCCTCCGAGAAGAAGGTGCTCAAGTACCTAGATATCCCGATACAGCATATAAACAACGGAATACTTAAAAAAATGCGCCGCCGCGGCTCGGGCGACGATATAAAGGCGCTCTTCAAAAAGCTCAGAGAGCGTATCCCCGGCCTCGTTCTGAGAACGAGCCTTATAACCGGACTTCCCGGAGAGGGCGAGGCTGAGTTCGAGGAGCTTTGCGAGTTCTTGAGAGAGGCGCGCATCGAGAGGGCGGGAGTTTTCCCCTTCTCGCCGGAGGAGGGCACGGACGCCTTCAGTATGCCGCACGTCCCGACCGAGGTCGCCGAGGAGAGGGCTATGCTTATAAACGCTCTTCAGGCGGAGATAATGGACGGGTTCAACGCCTCGCGCGTCGGAGAGAGGGTCGAGCTTCTCTGCGAGGGCTACGACGAGGAGATGAATATGTACGCCGGAAGGAGCTTCGCCGAGAGTCCCGACGTCGACGGAGTCATCTGGTTCACCGGCGAGAACATAGAGGCAGGAGAGTTCTACACCGCGGTGATCCGCGGAGAAATTGACGGCGAATGCGTCGCCGAATTGGAGGTATAACAATGAAGGACGTTATGAATCTTCCGAACAAGCTCACGATACTCAGAGTGATTTTGGTACCGCTCTACATAGTATCGGTATTTCTCATCTCGAAATACGTCGCCATGGGCGTTTTCATCCTCGCCTCTGTGACGGATTTCGCGGACGGAAAGATAGCGCGCAGCCGCGGGCTCGTTACGAATTTCGGCAAGTTTCTCGACCCGCTTGCCGATAAGCTTCTCGTCACGGCGGCTCTCGTCTGTTTCGTCCAGCTCGGTCAGCTGCCCGCATGGGTCGCCATAGTCGTTATCGGACGCGACCTTGCAGTGGACGGACTTCGCATGATAGCCGCGACGCGCAACAAGGTCATGGCGGCAGGCTGGTCTGGAAAGATCAAAACGGCGACTACTATGTTCTGCATACCCATTATGCTCATAGAGCCGCTTGCAAAGCTCGGCTGGGGCGTTTTCACGGTCAACAACCTCTGCGTCCTCATTATCCTTGCGCTCAACATCTACTCGATGTGCGATTATTTCATTCACAACGGCAAGGTTATTTTCGAGCAGTAATTGACACGCGCTCCGCAAGATGCTAATATAATGAATTGAAAAGCCGCTGTGAAGAGGAAGAGTAGCGGGGATAAGGGCAGAAGAGAGGCGCCGCCGTCGGCTGTGAGCGGAGCTTGCCGGGATCCCGTGAAGTGCGCCTCGGAGCGAGAGGGGAGGAAATGCCCCTCCGTTTTGCCGCGTTAAGGCGCATCGAGATATAAAACGGAGTGGAACCGCGTTTATAAGCGCCTCCCGTGATCCCTTGGGTCACAGGAGGCGTTCGTATTTTTATTGGAGTGGATTAAATGGGAGAATTAAAGGAACTTATAGCCGCATATAAGGCGAGGGACCCCGCCGCGAAGAGCACGGCGGAGATCGTGCTGCTCTATCCCGGCATCAAGGCAGTCAGAAGGCACAGACGCGCCCATTTTCTCTGGGGTCACGGCTTCAGGTTCCTCGCCCGATGGGTGAGTCAGAGGACGAGACGCATAACGGGCATTGAGATACACCCGGCGGCGAAGATAGGACGCAGGCTCGTTATCGACCACGGCGACGGAGTGGTAGTCGGAGAGACGGCGGAGATAGGCGACGACGTGCTCATCTATCAGGGCGTCACCCTCGGAGGAACGGGCAAGGAGAGCGGAAAGAGGCATCCGACTATCGGCAACAACGTGCTAATCGGCGCGGGAGCGAAGGTGCTCGGCCCGATAAAGGTGGGGGACAACAGCCGCATAGCGGCGGGAGCTGTCGCACTGAAGGATATTCCGCCGAACGCAACGGCAGTCGGCGTTCCCGCCCGCATAGCGAGGATAGACGGGAAGAAGACGGACTACGCCACAGAGGTGGATCAGATAAGCGTACAGGACCCCGTCCAGCTCGAGCTCATAAATCTCAGAGCGCAGCTTGACGAGATCAAGGATATTCTAACGAGATTGGAGAAATAACGATGAAGCTTTATAATTCAGCAACACGCACGAGAGAGGAGTTCGTGCCTAATCACCCGGATATCGTGAAGATGTACACCTGCGGCCCTACCGTTTACCATTTCGCGCATATCGGGAACCTCAGAAGCTATATCATGGAGGACGTGCTCGAAAAGTACCTGCGCTTTATCGGCTATAACGTGAAGCGCGTTATGAATATCACCGACGTCGGACACCTCGCCTCAGACGGCGACACCGGCGAGGATAAGATGCTCAAGGGAGCAAGACGCGAGCATAAGAGCGTTATGGATATAGCAAAATACTATACCGACGCCTTCTTCGCCGACTGCGCGAAGCTGAATATAAAGCGCCCGGACGTGGTGGAGCCGGCGACCAACTGCATACCCGAATACGTTAAGGTCATAAACAGGCTCGTTGATACGAACTACGCCTACAGAGCCGGCGGCAACGTGTATTTCGATACCTCGAAGCTCAAGAGCTATTACGTTTTCAACGACTTCAGGGAGGAGGATCTCGCCGTCGGAGTCCGGGAGGGCGTCGAGGCGGACGACAATAAGAAGAACAGAAACGATTTCGCGCTCTGGTTTACCAAGTCGAAGTTCGAGGATCAGGCGCTCAAATGGGATTCGCCCTGGGGAGTCGGATATCCAGGCTGGCATATCGAATGCTCCTGCATATCGATGAAGCATCTGGGCGAGGATATAGATATCCACTGCGGCGGCATTGACAACGCCTTCCCGCACCATACAAACGAGATAGCCCAGTCCGAGGCGTATCTCGGCCACAAGTGGTGCAATTTCTGGGTACACGTCGCCCATCTCAACACGCCGGACGGAAAGATGTCGAAGTCGAAGGGAGAGTTCCTGACTGTCTCGCTTCTCGAGGAGAAGGGCTACGACCCGCTCGCCTACCGTTTCTTCTGCCTCCAGAGCCATTACCGCAAGAGCCTCGTCTTCACCTGGGAGAACCTTGACAACGCCTCTGGAGCATATAATAAGCTCATTCAGAAAATAGCCGCCCTCGACCCGGACGACGGGGAGACCGACGGGGCTGCGCTGGAGGAGTACAGGGACAGATTTATTTCTGCGATGGATAACGACCTCAACACCTCGATGGGCGTCACCTTCCTTTACGACGCGCTCAAGGCGAAGACGAACGGGAAGACGAAGCTTCAGATAATAGCCGAGGCGGACAGGGTGCTCTCTCTCGGACTTATGGAAAAGAGCGGAGAGCTGAGGAAAAAGAACGCGGCTGCAAAGCCCGTGAAGGCGGAATTTACCGTTATACCCGAGGACGGAAATGAGGACGGAGATATAAAGGCGCGGCTCATCGCCCGCATGGAGGCGAAGAAGGCGAAGGATTTCGCCGGGGCTGACGCCATAAGAGAAGCTCTCAGAGCCGAGGGTATCGAGATAACCGATATCCCGGGCGGAGTCAGGTGGAAGAGAGTTTAAGAGAAAGAGGGATCACTCCATGACCGTAATGGTTGTTGACGGCAACAGCATAGTGAACAGGGCGTTTTTCGGCATTAGAATGCTGAACGCTCCCGACGGCACTCCGACGAACGGAATCTACGGCTTTTTGAGCATCCTGAGGCGCGTTGTGAACGAGGTGCGTCCGGACGCTCTCGCCGTCGCCTTCGATCTGCACGGTCCGACCTTCCGCAAGCTGAAGTACGAGCAGTATAAGGCTCAGCGCAAGGGTATGCCGGACGAGCTCGCCGTCCAGATGCCGATACTCAAGGAGGTGCTGGACGCGATGAACGTGCGCCGCTACGAGCTGCAGGGCTGGGAGGCGGACGACCTTCTCGGCACTATAGCAAAGCGAACACGCGAGGCGGGCGGACGCTGCGTGCTCGTGACGGGCGACCGCGACTCGTTCCAGCTCATCGGCGGAGGCACGGAGGTATACCATATAAAAAGCCGCCTGGGTCAGACCGAGGTCAAGGTCTACGACGAGGAGGCGTTTCGAGAGGAATACGGCTTCGAGCCGGTTAACATAATCGACCTGAAGGCCCTCATGGGCGATGCGAGCGACAACATACCGGGAGTAGCGGGAGTTGGGGAGAAGACAGCGACGGAGCTGATAAGGCGGTTTACTACCGTTAGTAAAATATACTCGGAGCTTGACAGCCTCGATATAAAGGACGCGGTCAAAAGGAAGCTTGAGGCGGGCAGGGATTCGGCGCTTCTGAGCTATGACCTTGCGACCATAAGGTGCGACGCGCCCATTGAGACAAGGCTTGAGGATATGCTCATCAAGGCGCCGGATAACGACGCGCTGTATAACGTTTTTTCCCGTCTCGGCTTCCGAAGGCTCATCGGAGAATACGGACTGACTGAGCCGAAGGAGCATACGCTTCCTGATGAAAAGCGCGAGGGTCCCTCGGAATGGGTCTTCGTTTCGGAAAAGACGGAGGAGCTCGCTTTGGCTCTCGGCGGAAAGCTCTGCGGCTTCAGGGCGGACTGGGACGGTATGAGAGCGGCGCTCTTCCCGGAGGACTCGGAGAGAGGGTATATCCTGTCCGGCGAGGCGCTATTTTACGCGCTTTCGTCCGAGGTAAAAAAGGCGGGCTTCAATATCAAGGACGATATTAGAGAGGCGCTTCGCCGCGGCATTGAGCCCGGCGGCTGGGAATTCGACTCGGCTCTCGCCGCGTATCTCCTTGACCCCGCGAGAAGCGCATACGTTCTCTCGGAGCTGAGCGAGGACAGGGCGGGCTACCGCGTTGAGTCCGGCGAGGAGGAGAACGGTCAGCTTTCCCTAATCTCCGACGGAGAGAGCGAGGAAAGGCGCCTCGTTTCGGAGGCCGCAGCATCCCTCTATCTCGCTTCTGCTCTTGAACCGGCGATAGCCGCGGAGGGGCTTCAAAAGGTCATGCGCGAGATAGAGCTTCCGCTCTGCCCGGTGCTTGCGCGAATGGAGCTTGCCGGCTTTCTCGTGGACAGGGCGGCTCTGTCCGAGCTCGGCGCAGTTCTCTCGAAGGAGGTCGACAGACTTACGGTAGAGATATGCGCTCTCGCAGGAGAGAGCTTCAATATTAACAGCCCGAGGCAGCTCGGAGAGGTGCTTTTCGACAAGCTCGGACTGCCCGCGCCGAAGAAGACGAAAACGGGCTATTCGACGAACGCGGACGTGCTCGATAAGCTGAAAAGCAAGCACCCGATAGTGCCGCTCGTGCTCGAATACCGCGAGATCGCGAAGCTGAAGAGCACCTACGCCGAGGGACTTGCCAAGGTCATCGAGCCGGACGGCAGGATACACACGAGATTCCAGATGACGGTAACTGCGACGGGACGGCTTTCGTCTACTGAGCCGAACCTGCAGAATATCCCCGTCCGAAGAGCTTTGGGCGGAGAGATAAGAAAGACCTTTATCGCGCCGGAGGGCATGACTCTTGTGGACGCGGACTACAGCCAGATAGAGCTGCGCATACTCGCGCATATTTCGGGCGACGCGGCGATGATAGAGGCGTTTAATTCCGGAGAGGATATACACAGGCTGACGGCGGCTTCAGTCCTCGGAATAGCTCCCGAGGAGGTCACGAAGGAGGAGAGAGGCAGGGCGAAGGCCGTCAATTTCGGCATAGTCTACGGCATCTCCGCCTTCTCGCTCGCGGACGATATAGGAGTTTCCGTAGCTGAGGCGAGAGATTATATAAACGCCTATATGGCGAAATACCGCGGCGTTTCCGATTATATGGAGCGCACGGTCGCCGAGGCAAAGGAGAAGGGCGCGGCGGTAACGCTTTACGGCCGGAAGAGACCGATGCCGGAGCTTAAAAGCTCGAATTTCAATCTGCGCTCCTTCGGCGAAAGGGTGGCGCGGAATATGCCCATACAGGGCACGGCGGCGGATATTATGAAGATAGCGATGATAAGAGCCGACGCGGCCCTGAGAAGAGAGGCGCCGGAGGCGAGGCTCCTCCTTCAGGTACACGACGAGCTTATCGCACAATGCCCGGAGGGCGAAGCGGAGAGAGTTGCAGCTATCCTGAAGCGTGAGATGGAGGGCGCGGCAAAGCTATCCGTGCCGCTCACAGCCGAGACGAATATCGGCAGAACGTGGTACGAGGCGAAGTGATGGAGATAAGAAGAGCTTTACCCTCCGATATGGACTTCGTGACCGAGCTTGAGCGGCAGAGCTTCTCCGTTCCCTGGTCGCGCGACGGCTTCGTGTTCGAGCTTGAGAGCCCTTACGCAGACTTCCTGATCGCCGAGGAGGACGGAGAGCCGGCGGGTTTTGCCGTTGCGCATCTGGCGGGCGACGAGTCCGAGCTTTTCAATATCTGCGTTGCGGAGAGGTTCAGGAGGCGAGGAGCCGGAGAGAGGCTCGTTTCAGAGTGCCTGCGCCTTGCAAAATCGCGCGGAGCCTCGCGTATGCTCCTCGAGGTGAGAGCTTCAAATAAACCGGCGAGAGCTTTGTATATGAAAGCGGGCTTTCAGGTCCTCGGCATAAGGCGCGATTATTATGAGCTTCCGAAAGAGGACGCGGTTATTATGGAACGCGAGCTTGAGTCAAATTGAATAGAAAAACCGCGCTTCAACAATATGTTGTGGCGCGGTTTCTTCATAACGCAATTTATTCCGTGTTGACAGAGGCATTATTTGGTATTATAATAAAAAGTAACAAAAAGTTACAGAACTATGAACGAACGGGAGCTGAACGGAAATGAAGAAGATAAAGATACTTCCCATCCTTCTGGCCGCCCTGCTTATATTGACCGTCGCGCCCTCTGCCTCTGCCAAGACCGATGCGGAGGCTGTTTTGAACGGGGCGACGCTGAGACCCGATCACTTCCTCGCAAAGGGCAGCGCCGACTACGAGTATGAGCTTAAGGCGGGCGGAACGCGAAACAGTATGTCGGGTCAGACCTTTATGCCGGAGGACGCGGATAAGCTCATAGTCGAGGCGATAGAGGCGAACACGACGGAGAATATGACCACGTATCAGAAGGTCAAGGCGATGTATGATTTCCTCATCGTGCAGACGAAATTCAAGAATAACGGCTACGGGAACCACCAGTCCATATATTCCGTGCTCGTTCGCAAGACGGGCTCGTGCTACGATTTCAACTACACGATGATGGCGTTTCTGCGCTACATAGGGCTCAACGCCTACACCGTAAAGGGCTATACCTCCCGCTCCGGCGGAGGTATGGTATGGCATATGTGGGCTGAGGCGGTAATAGACGGAGTGGCCTACGTTTTCGACCCGCAGGTAGAGCAGAATATTGCGGGCAGGCGGGTGCCGACAACGTATTACCGCTTCTGCAAGAGCTACGACGAGGTCGGAAATAACTACAGGGCGGAGAAGACTGAGACTAAGGTATATTTTGCAAGCTCGAAGACGAGCGTGAAGATATCGGGTATAGTCAAGGAGGGCAGGACTCTCGGCGACTTCTGCGTTGAGGAGGAGGATCTCCAGCTCCTCGGCTACGACCCGGAGACGATGCGTTTTGCCGGCTGGTATTACGACGAGGCTCTGACTCAGCCGATCGACCCGGAGAGAACGGTCAATCGCGACGTTACCGTCTGGGCAAAATTCGCGTCACGCGCCTTTTCCGACGTGTCGAAGTCGGTATGGTACTACGACAGCGTTATGCGAGTTACGCTTGAGACTATTATGACGGGCGTCACCGAGGACAAATTCGAGCCGAAGGAGTCGATAACGCGCGAGGACTTCGTTAGAGGTCTTGCGCGAGTCATCTACGTCGGCGGCGGCGAGTACGACGGGAGCAGGACGGGCTTCTCGGACGTCGATCCCGAATCGCTTTATGCGCCCTTCGTCGCCTGGGCGATTGAGGCGGGCATAACGAAGGGGGCGGGAAACGGGACCTTCGGAGTCGGCAAGCCTGCGACGAGGCAGGAGATAGCCGTTTTTATCTACCGTTTCCTAAACTACATCGGCAGAGGCATCGTTCCTTCGCCGACGGCGACAGAGAGCTTTATGGATGCGGACGAGGTCGCGTCCTGGGCCGCCGACGCGGTCGAGGCGATGAGGTCCGCCGGCATATTCAAGGGCTCGAAGGGCTATTTCAAGCCCAAGGACAATCTTACGAGAGCGGAGGCGGCCTCCCTCTTCATAAATCTTGTTGAATACCTGGGATAATGTAACGCGGCTCCGGCAGACCGGAGCCGCGATGCTTTTTATTTCTTGACCTTATTACCGGCGTTTGATATAATATCCGCATTACGGATAATTACTCCGAAAGGGGAAGATGACAGTGGCATTTGATCTTGAGGGCTATGAGCCCAGAAACTTTATAGAGGCCTTCGTCAAGGAGGATATCGGACCCGGCGGCCGCTTCGAGGGTCAGAGGGTGCATACCCGTTTCCCGCCCGAGCCGAACGGATATCTCCATATCGGTCACTGCAAGGCGCTCTGCATCAACTTCAGAACTGCGGAGCGTTTCGGCGGGATAACGAACCTGCGCATGGACGATACGAACCCCGCCAAGGAGGACACCGAGTACGTCGAGGCCATCCAGGAGGATATCAGGTGGCTGGGCTTTACCTGGGACGACAGGTTCTTCTACGGCTCGGATTACTTTGAGAAGACCTATGAGCTCGCCGTCGGCCTTATAAAGAAGGGCCTTGCCTACGTCTGCGAGTTGACTCCGGAAGAGTTCCGCGAGTACAGGGGCGACACCTCCACCCCCGCGAGAAGCCCGTACAGGGACAGACCGATCGAGGAGAGCTTGGACCTCTTCGAGAGAATGAAGAACGGCGAGTTCCCGGAGGGGAAATACACGCTCCGCGCTAAAATTGACCTCGCGAGCGGAAACTTCAATATGCGCGATCCGGTGCTTTACCGCATAAGATACATCGAGCATCACCGTCAGGGCACTAAATGGTGCATTTTCCCGATGTATGATTTCGCGCACCCGATTCAGGACGCTCTCGAGGGCATAACGCATTCGCTCTGCTCCCTTGAATACGAGGATCACAGACCGCTTTACGACTGGGTCATAAACAACGTCGACGTGCCCTCGAAGCCGAGGCAGATAGAGTTCGCAAGGCTCGGCATAAACTACACCGTTATGTCGAAGCGCAAGCTCCGCAGGCTCGTTGAGGAGAAATACGTTTCCGGCTGGGACGATCCCAGAATGCCGACGCTCTGCGGTCTGCGCAGAAGGGGCTATACCCCCGCATCCATCCGCGACTTTACCGACAGGATTGGCGTCGCCAAAAACACGAGCACGGTCGAGTATTCCCTTCTTGAGAGCTGCCTCAGAGACGATCTGAACCTCCATGCGCCGAGGCGTATGGCAGTGCTGCGCCCCGTGAAGCTCACGATAGTCAACTACCCCGAGGGTCAGACCGAGACTTTGGATATAGAGAACAACCCGAACGACCCGGAGGCCGGAACGAGACAGGTGAGCTTCTCCCGCACGCTCTACGTCGAGGCGGACGACTTTATGGCGGAGCCGGTGCCGAAGTACAAGAGACTCACGCCGAACGGCCCGGAGTGCAGGCTCAAGGGCGCTTATCTCGTGACCTGCACAGGGTATAACGCGGACGAAAACGGGAACGTGACCGAGATACTCTGCGAGTACGACCCGGAGTCAAAGGGCGGCGACCCCGCCGACGGCCGCAAGGTCAAGGGCGCGACTCTGCACTGGGTCGACGCCGCCACGGCCGTTACGGCAGAGGCGAGGATATACGATTACCTGTTCTCAGACCCCGAGCCCGACGCCGCCGAGGACTTTATCACATGCCTCAATCCCGATTCGCTTGAGACTGTGGACGGCGTCAAGGTCGAAAAGGCTCTCGCCGACGCAAAGCCGACCGATTCCTTCCAGTTTTTGCGCCTCGGCTATTTCGCCGCGGATAAGGATTCAACTCCGGAGCATCTCATTTTCAACCGCGCCGTCGCCCTTAAGGACAGCTTTAAGAAATAATAAGACTAATTCATCTGCCGACGATATGTTGCTTCGTCGGCAGATCCTTTAACTGAAAATGAAATTATTTATACGCGGGAAATAACATACATCAATGCAAACGAGCAAACATAGTGATATTCTTTCTTCAGGGAGGCTGAAACAAATGGAAGAAAAGAATATCAAAAACGCGAGAACGTCAATCACAGTCACCGCTGCACTTACATTTTTTGTCGCAGGCTTTGAGGCGCTTGCTGCGCACGGCGGCTATAAGGTGGGGATGAACTTATTTGATTTTGCAAGCTACGCAACCGCAAACGCAAACGGCTATTGCCTCGTCCTTGTCCTGGCCAATCTCATCCTGCTGCCGTCGGTTGTTTTGCTGTATAAGCAGAACTCGATCAGCCTGAAAAGGGAGATTGCGGAGAGAAAAACGCTTGGCAGAGATATTCTCATTGGGCTTGCGGCTTTAGCCGCAACTTTGCTTCTGTCACTTGCGTATGCCTTTGTGCATAATGCGGGTACAACCGAGCTTGCTTTTCGTGAAACAGACAATTCTCTCGGAACAACGGTTTTCAGAGTCATAGCTCTCGTTTTGGTAAGCGGTGTTTTTAAGGAGATTTATTTCCGTGGTATCGCAAAGCGGTTCACAGGTACGGTGCTGGGAGAAACAAAGGCACTGTTGCTTTTTAACTTGATGTTTGCTATGCTGGACTGGTATAACATAGGCTTTTCTTTCTTTGCCGGACTCGTATGGATCTGGGCATATAAAAAGAGCGGACATTTGATTTCATCGATGATAGCGCACGGAGGCACAAATTTAGTGGGCATCATCTATACACTGATTATCAGCGGAGTGGTGTAAATGAACAGGGAGATGATAACGGCTCAACTGAAAAAGCTAGCGGTCGCCAATGAAATCGAGATCGACGATGAGACGCTGGGTAAAGCGGTTGAGCTTGCGCGGTTCAAGGTGTTCCCAAGATCCGAGATCATCAGGAGCATAGGAGACAGCGCGAATACAGTGGGGATAGTAATTGACGGACTCGTCCGCAGCTACTATATCGACAGCGAGGGTAACGATATCACAAGAGGCTTCTGTGCCGAGGGAACTATGTGCATGGACGAAGGCACCGTAGGGTATCCGGAGCATATTTGCATGTGGGAGACGCTTGAGGAATCCATATTGATGCTTATCGAAGCAAGCAAATTAAAGGGGCTGATTATGGCCAGTGAGAGAATGAAAACAATGTGGATAAAGCTGCTCGAAGATGGGTTGCGGTATAAAATGTACCGAGAGAACGCTTTCCTCATGGAAAACGCCACGGAACGGTATCTGAGCTTCAAAAGGCGTTACCCGAGGGTATGCGAGAGAGTGCCACAGAAACACATAGCGACCTGTATAGGAATTATGCCGGAATCGCTTAGCAGAATAAGAAAAGCGATGAGAGAGGAATAACGAAAACGCCTCCTTCGTGGAGGCGTTTTTTGCGTTTACGACAGTATTTTTCGGATAATGAAAAGCTGGAGCGGGCGGGGCAGGGCGCTTAGCAGAATGAGCAGTGGATTGCGGTTGAGGTTATAGACAAAGCGCGGATGCCGGGCAGAGAGGGGACGCAGAACGGTCTTTGCAAGCTTTTCGGGCGATACGGTTTTTTGCTCGAAGCCCGCGACTATCCTTTTGAAGCGTTCCGCGTTAACCGGGTAGAGGCGCGTGGTCCCGATGAAGCGGTCGAGAGCGCGCATCGAGGCGGGGAGCATACCCGTATCCACTGCGCCGGGGCGGACGACCGAGACGGAGCAGCCGATGAGCTGAAGCTCCATGGCGAGAGAAAAGGCGTATTTATCCAGAGCCGCCTTCGTCACAGCGTAAACGCCCGTGAACGGCAGAGGCTCGAGAGGAGCAAGCTCGCTCGTTATTATCACGATGCGCGCGTTTTTCCCGAGAAGCGGGATAGCGAGCCTGTTCACCCGGGCGACGCCGAAGAGGTTGACGGCGAAGATGCGTTGAAGCTCTGACTCGCTCATCTCGACGAGGGAGCCGAGATCATAGAGCCCGGCAGCGTGGACGAGTCCGTCGAGCTCTCCGAAGCCGGCTATCGCCTCAAACGCCGCCTCGACAGAGGCGGGATCGGAAAGGTCGGCGCATATGAACTTGCAGCTTTGCCCGGCAGGAGCTTTGAGGTCAAGGCCGATCACCTCGTCGCCTCGCTTAGTGAGCGCGCGGCAGATGGCGGAGCCCATACCTCCGCCCGCTCCGGTTATAAGGTATCTTGACATAGCGCCACCTCAAAGGATTTCTTTTCTTCAGTATAGCCTAAGTCAGCGGGCTTGGCAAGAGAACAGAAAGGGAGACTTATCCGACAAGTTCAAAATACGCGGCGCGGTCTTCCTCTTCGACCTCACCGAAGTTTCTCGAGAACCTGAGCTTATGCCCGGAGGACGTTTCTATCAAAACTATCGGCTGAGTGTAATAGGCGTCCTCTTGCGTTATAGTGTGGCTGTCAAACGCGAAACGCTCTGTCGAATGACCGACAACATCCGGGAAAAAACCGGATACGTCGACAAGCTCCGTATCGGGAAGCATGGAGTTTACCCATAACGCGGCGTATTCGTCTATAATCATAGCTCCTCCGTCATAGACGAAATACAGAGTCTTTTTGAAGCAGCTGTCCTTCGCAAACTCCGGCAGACGGAGAGAGTAGAAAACCGGCTCTCCCGCTTTGCCCTCCGCGAGCACCCTCGTTATTCTTTTTCCGACGGCTGCCTCATAAGAGCCGATTCCGGAGTAGGGACGGCCGTTTTCTATTGCCTCGTATATCTGCCATACCGCCTCATTCAAAATCGGGTGCGCCTGAACGGAAAAGATCTATGAGCCTGTTTCCGAGTTCCCCGAATCCGTGATCGTATCCCATCTTTTCCACCTCCCGGTTTTATTGTATATTATTTTGTGTACGATAAAAAGGGCAGAAAACGCAA
>JAEEGL016155300.1_pt1 | contig 41062 bp, 23 predicted proteins | sample 9134231 | NCBI WGS metagenome assembly JAEEGL01 (sample SAMN16246548, study PRJNA631951) | gut metagenome | biome: gut microbiome; feature: rumen; material: fiber-attached | host: Bos | place: Iran: Karaj | collected 2018-10
AGGAAACAACGACGAAAGAAGTGACAACTACTCATGCGGAAACGAAAGCAAAATCCATAGAAGTGACAACAAAGAAAAATACACCAAAGGAAACAACGAACAGGATTGTACCTGAGAAAAAAATTAGAACGAAGAGCAAATCCAAAATTCCGTTCATGATTTTCCTGGGTGGTTTGTTTGTAATGGGAGCGGTGATTGCACAGTATTTTGCCAGAGCGAGTCGGAAGAGAGCAAGGTTTAGAAAAACAAAAGAGAACCTTGGTGTACGATATATGATTCAGGAACTGTTTCAGGTGGCAGTTGCAGCAGGGGTTCCTGTGAAAGGATGTTCCGAGAAAGAAGCATTTGAAAGAATGCGGAAACAGTTACCGGGATTGGAGGAAGAAGAATGGTCCTGGATTTATGAGAACGGATTGCTGGCGGCATTTTCAAATCAGAAAACAGAAAGTCAGCAACGAAGAGAATTGGAACGTCTGTTAAATAAACTGAAACGAAGTGTTTGGACAGCTTTAAATCCTGTAAAGAAACTGCTCTTTAAAGTTCTTTATGCATTATAGACACATGAACAAAAGTTTGATATTATGTGAAGTGTGTTACAGAACCAGCAGGGGAGATGAAAGGAGAAACTTATGTGGACCAGAAAAGAATTAAAAGACAAAGCAAAATTAAATCTGAATAAAAACTACTGGATGGTAGTTCTTGTAACGTTTATCGTTATGATTACTTCCGGTGGTACCAGTTCTTTCGGTGGAAGTTTCAGTAGCGGATTTTCCAATGGATTAAAATCCGGAAGTCAGCAGGAAAGCACCCAAGAAGTGGACCGGTGGGATGATATGGAATTTGCTTCAGATGATGAAGAGATTTCAGATGTGATGGGAGAGGTAAAAAAAGAGTACAACAGTACTTTTGACAAGAGAGACGGATTTATCCTTGCAGGAGTCGGCGCAGTAATTTTAATTATCGTGTTGATTATCTTTTTGGTGGCTTTTGCATTATCCATTTTCTTATTCAATCCATTAAAGGTTGGATGTTATAAGTGGTATATTCACAATCGAAAAGAAAATCCACAGCTTGGAATAATCGGAGACGGATTTACTAAAAATTATATGAGAACCGTTGAAATCATGTTCTGCAAATCATTGTTTACCATCTTGTGGTCAATGTTATGTTTGATTCCCGGTATTGTAAAGGCTTACGAATATCGAATGATTCCGTACATCGTTGCAGAAAATCCGGATATTACCAGACAGGAAGCTTTCCAGATGAGTAAGACCATGATGACCGGTGAAAAGTGGAACGCTTTTGTATTGGATTTATCATTTATCTTATGGAATATTGTTGCAGGATTGTGTTGCGGAATTCCGGGATTCTTTTATGTATATCCGTACATTCAGCTTACCAATGTGGAACTGTATGTGAAACTGAAAGAAACACAACTTGGAATTCACGATACAGCAAATGGCGAGCAGGGAACACAGGACCCACAGCCTACAATTGATAACGGATACACAGAATTATAAAAAACATTGAAATAAAAAAGAATGGCAAAAAAATTGTCATTCTTTTTTATATTGTACTAGACAAAGGAAATATAATTTGTTAAAATTATAACAATCTTGCGTAAGCCTTAAAAAACAGTGATTGTTTTCGAAGAATATCATTGAATGCGAGGAATAATGATGTTATGATGGAAAGGTAAGCGTAAAAATTTAATGGAGGATGATGTTATGTCAAAGAAAGTTGTTATTGCAGGCGCATGTCGTACAGCTATCGGTAAGATGGGTGGAGCACTTAGCACAGTTCCTGCAGCAGATTTAGGTTCTATTGTTATTAAGGAAGCATTAAACAGAGCAGGAGTACCTGCAGATCAGGTTGACCACGTATATATGGGTTGTGTTATCCAGGCTGCTCAGGGACAGAACGTTGCACGTCAGGCAGCTCTTAACGCAGGACTTCCTATTGAAGTACCGGCTGTAACTGTAAACGTTGTTTGTGGTTCAGGTCTTAACTGTGTAAACATGGCTGCACAGATGATTCAGGCAGGAGATGCTGATATCGTTGTTGCCGGTGGTATGGAAAATATGTCTATGGCACCATATGCGATGACAAAAGCTCGTTTTGGATATAGAATGAACAATGCTACAATCGTAGATACTATGGTTAACGATGCATTAACAGATGCATTCAATAACTACCACATGATGATTACAGCAGAAAACGTTGCTGATCAGTGGGGACTTACAAGAGAAGAATTAGATGAATTCTCAGCAAACTCACAGCAGAAATGTGAAAAGGCTATGGCTGAAGGAAAATTCAAGGACGAAATCGTTCCTGTTGAAGTGAAGGCTAAGAAGCAGACAATTATTGTTGATACAGATGAAGGACCAAGAGCTGGTACTACAGCTGAATCTCTTTCAAAACTTCGTTGTTGTTCAGGTAAGGAAGGCGGAGTTGTTACAGCAGGTAATGCATCAGGTATTAATGATGGTGCAGCAGCAGTTGTTGTAATGAGCGAAGAAAAAGCTAAGGAATTAGGTGTAACTCCTATGGCAACATATGTAACAGGAGCACTTGGTGGTGTAGCACCTGAAATCATGGGTGTTGGACCTGTAGCTTCTACTACAAAGGCATTAGCAAAAGCAAATCTTACAATTGATGATATGGACTTAATCGAAGCAAACGAAGCTTTCGCAGCACAGTCTGTAGCAGTTGCAAGAGATTTAAAATTTGATATGAGCAAAGTAAACGTAAACGGTGGTGCAATCGCACTTGGTCACCCGGTTGGTGCATCAGGATGTCGTATTCTCGTAACATTACTTCACGAAATGCAGAAGACAGACGCTAAGAAGGGTCTTGCTACATTGTGTATCGGTGGTGGTATGGGATGTACTACAATCGTTGAACGTGACTAAGAACAAGTTAAAAATCCACGGCTGGTAGAACTTTTCTGCCAGCTTTCGTGGCGTTTATAAAGGAGAATTAAAATGGAATTCATTACTTATGAACAGGAAGGATTTGTAGGAGTCCTTACAATTAACCGTCCAAAGGCACTGAACGCTTTAAACAGCCAGGTGTTAGAGGAATTAGATGCAACATTAGACAGCATCGACATTAATGAAACAAGAGCATTAATTATCACAGGTGCCGGCGAAAAATCATTCGTTGCAGGTGCAGATATCGGAGAAATGTCTACATTGACAAAGGCTGAAGGCGAAGCTTTCGGTAAAAAGGGAAATGATGTATTCAGAAAGATTGAAACATTCCCAATTCCTGTTATCGCTGCAGTAAACGGATTTGCTCTCGGTGGTGGATGTGAAATTTCAATGAGCTGTGATATCAGAATCTGTTCTGAAAACGCTATTTTTGGTCAGCCGGAAGTAGGTCTTGGAATCACACCTGGTTTTGGTGGAACACAGAGACTTGCAAGAATCGTTGGACCTGGAATGGCTAAGCAGATGATTTACACAGCAAGAAATATCAAGGCTGACGAAGCTTTCAGAATCGGTCTTGTAAATGCTGTATATCCATTAGAAGAATTAATGGACAATGCAAAGAAGATGGCTGCAGGAATTGCAAAGCAGGCTCCAATCGCTGTTAGAGCTTGTAAGAAAGCTATCAACGATGGTCTTGATGTAGATATGGACGCAGCAATCGTTATCGAAGAAAAATTATTCGGTAGCTGCTTCGAAACAGAAGATCAGAAAGCAGGAATGGGCAACTTCCTTGAAAAAGATAAAGAAAAGAAGTTAAAGGTTGTACCTTTCAAAAACTGCTAATTATAAATCAAAGAAAATTTATGGAGGAAAAAAGATGAAGGTAGGAGTAATTGGTGCCGGAACAATGGGCCAGGGAATCGCTAAAGCTTTTGCACAGGTTGATGGATACGAAGTAGCACTTTGTGATATCAAGCAGGAATGGGCAGAAGGTGGAAAAGACAAAATTGCAAAAGGATATGCAAAACTTGTTGAAAAAGGAAAAATGACACAGGAGCAGGTTGATGGAATCTTAAACAGCATTACACCGGGTCTTAAAGAAGATCTTTGTGCTGATTGCGATTTAATCGTAGAAGCTGCTTTTGAAAATATGGAAGTTAAGAAGACAACATTTGGTGAATTAGATAAAATCTGTAAGCCGGAATGTATCTTCGCTTCAAACACATCATCTCTTTCTATTACAGAAATCGGAAATGGTTTAACACGTCCTATGATTGGAATGCATTTCTTCAACCCTGCTGATAGAATGAAATTAGTAGAAGTTATCGCCGGAGTAAACACACCAGAAGAAACAGTTGAAACAATCAAGAAGATTTCTGAAGAAATCGGTAAGACTCCTGTACAGGTTAACGAAGCTGCAGGATTCGTTGTAAACCGTATCTTAATTCCATTGATTAACGAAGCTGCTTTCATCAAGATGGAAGGTGTTTCTGATATCGCAGGAATCGATGCTGCTATGAAACTCGGAGCAAATCATCCAATGGGACCTTTGGAATTAGGTGACTTCATTGGTCTTGATATCTGCCTCGCTATTATGGATGTTCTTTACAATGAAACAGGTGACAGCAAGTATCGTGCTTGTCCATTACTCCGTAAGATGGTTCGTGGTGGAAACCTTGGTGCTAAGACCGGTAAGGGATTCTATGTACACAATGCAGATAGAACAAAGACACCGGTTGACGCTCAGTAATTACAATAATAATTGAGAGATTGATCTCTTTATTTATAACAAAGATGGAGGATTAAAAAATGGATTTTACATTAAGCGAAAAGCATGAAATGGCCCAGAGCCTTTTCAGAGAATTTGCTGAAAATGAAGCAAAAGACATTGCACAGGAAGTTGACGAAACAGAAAAATTCCCTAGAGAAACTGTCGACAAAATGGCAAAATATGGTTTCCTTGGAATTCCTGTACCAAAGGAATTCGGTGGACAGGGATGTGATATTCTTACATACGCTATGTGCGTAGAAGAATTATCAAAAGTTTGTGGTACTACAGGTGTTATCGTTTCTGCACATACATCACTTTGTGTTGATCCGATTCAGACATATGGTACACCGGAACAGAAGGCTAAGTATTTACCAGACCTTGCATCAGGAAAGAAACTTGGTGCGTTCGGTTTAACAGAACCGGGAGCTGGTACAGATGCTCAGGGACAGCAGACAAAGGCTGTTTTTGATGAAGCTACAAATGAATGGGTATTAAACGGTTCTAAGTGCTTTATCACAAACGGTAAAGAAGCTGACGTATATATCGTTATCGCTGTAACAGGAAAGATTGAAAAACGTGGACGTATGATGAAAGAAATTTCAGCATTCATCGTTGACAAGGGAACTCCTGGATTTACATTCGGTACAAAAGAAAAGAAGATGGGTATCAGAGGTTCATCTACTTATGAATTAATCTTTGAAGATTGTAGAATTCCTGCAGACGCTTTACTTGGTAAGAAGGGTAAAGGTTTCGGTATCGCAATGCACACACTTGATGGTGGACGTATCGGTATCGCAGCTCAGGCTCTTGGTCTTGCTGAAGGTGCTCTTGAAAGAACAATCGAATATGTTAAGGAAAGAAAGCAGTTTGGTAGATCTATCGCTGCATTCCAGAATACACAGTTCCAGTTAGCTGATATGGCTACTAAGGTAGAAGCTGCTAAACTTTTAGTTTACAAAGCTGCTATGAAGAAAGCTCAGTATCAGGCAGACGGAAAGACTGCATACAGTGTAGAAGCTGCTCAGGCTAAGCTTTACGCTGCAGAAGTTGCTATGGAAGTAACAACAAAGGCAGTTCAGTTACACGGTGGTTACGGTTATATCAGAGAATACGATGTAGAACGTATGATGAGAGATGCTAAGATTACAGAAATCTATGAAGGAACATCAGAAGTTCAGAGAATGGTAATCTCTGCAAACTTATTAAAGTAATTTGGAGGTACTAGATAGAATGAAAGTTATAGTTTGTGTAAAACAGGTACCTGATACAAAGGGTGGCGTAGAGTTCAATCCAGATGGTACATTAAACAGAGGTGCAATGCTTGCTATCATGAACCCAGATGATAAGGCTGGTTTGGAAGCAGCACTTAGATTAAAAGATGAATATGGCGCTGAAGTTACAGTTCTTACAATGGGACTTCCAAAGGCTGCAGCTGTATTAAAAGAAGCTATCGCTATGGGCGCTGATAAGGGTGTCTTAGTAACTGACAGAGTTTTAGGTGGTGCTGATACTTGGGCTACATCTACTACAATCGCAGGTGCTATCAGAAACCTTGAATATGATATCATTATCACAGGACGTCAGGCTATCGACGGTGATACTGCTCAGGTAGGACCACAGATTGCTGAACACCTTGGTGTTCCTGTAATTTCATATGCAGAAGATATTAAGATTGATGGTGATTCCGTAATCGTACAGAGACAGTACGAAGACAGATATCACGTAATCAAGGCTCAGACTCCATGTCTTATTACAGCATTGTCTGAATTAAATGAGCCAAGATATATGACTCCGGGTGGAATTTTTGATGCTGTTGAAGCTGAAATTACAACATACGGAAGAGCTGATTTAGTAGATGTTTTAGATGGCGACCTTGGTTTAATGGGTTCTCCTACAAAGATTGCTAAGGCATCTGATAAGGTTAAGAAGGGTGCAGGCGAAAAGGTTGCTCCTGATAGCCCGGATGAAGCAGTTGATTATATCATGGACAAATTATTAACAAAGCACGTTATTTAATAGAGAGGAGATTTGTAAAATGCAGAATATTAATTTAGAAGATTATAAAGGCGTATTTGTCTTCGCTCAGCAGGTAGATAACGAATTAAGCGGTATCGCTTTTGAATTGCTTGGTGAAGCAGGAAGACTTGCTGCCAACTTAGAAGAAAAGACTGTAACAGCAGTACTTTTAGGAAGCAATGTTTCAGGATTAGTTGACGAACTTGCAGCATACGGTGCTGACAGAGTTATTGTTGTAGATGATCCTGCACTTGAAACATACATGACAGAACCATATGCTCACGCTTTATCATCAGTAATCGATGAATTCAAGCCTGAAATTATGTTAGTAGGTGCTACTGCAATCGGTAGAGATTTAGGACCTACAGTTTCAGCAAGAGTTAAGACTGGTCTTACAGCGGACTGTACATTATTGGAAATCGGTGATTTCCCATTAGTTGCAATCCCTGGAAAAGAACAGAAGCACAATCAGCTTCTTATGACACGTCCGGCGTTCGGTGGAAACACAATCGCTACAATCGCATGTCCTGACAACCGTCCACAGATGGCTACAGTTCGTGCAGGTGTTATGCAGAAGAACGAACCAGACACATCTAGAAAAGCAGAAGTAGTAGAATTCAATCCTGGATTTGAAAAGAACAACAAATATGTAGAAATCATGGATGTTGTTAAGGCTGTATCTGATGTTGAAGATATCATGGATGCTAAGATCTTAGTATCCGGTGGTAGAGGTGTAGGAAGCAAAGAAAACTTCCAGATTCTTCAGGATCTTGCTGATGCAATCGGCGGAACAGTTTCTTGTTCAAGAGCTGTTGTAGATAATGGTTGGTTACCAAACGATCTTCAGGTAGGACAGACTGGTAAAACAGTACGTCCACAGGTATACTTCGCAATCGGTATCTCCGGAGCAATCCAGCACGTTGCAGGTATGGAAGATTCTGACCTTATCATTGCAATCAATAAAGACGAAGATGCTCCAATCTTTGACGTAGCTGATTACGGTATCGTAGGCGACTTAAATAAGATCGTTCCTCAGTTAACAGCTGCAATCAAAGCAAACGCTGAAAACAAATAGATGCGAAAGCTTTTGAGCTAAACGGCTTAGTAAATAAAAAGAGAGAATATCGACCTCGTGCTTGCACGAAAGGTCGGTATTCTCTCTTTTTATTTGCGTGAGCATTCAGCGAATGCTCGCGCGCAGACACCAAGTGTGCGTGGCAAAGGTCCAGTGGACCTTTGGTAGCTTGGAGCGAAGCTCCAGATGCTAAGTCGTTTAAGTGGTAACTCGTATATGCCTTATAGGGTATATAAATATAACTTTATTTGTATTTTTCAAACAACTAAAAACGGGTTATATTGGTATTAACAAATATTCGGAAAGTTATAAGTGAATAAGGAGGAAACGATGAAAGGTAAATTCAAAAACTTTTGGAGTGTGTTTATGGCGCTTGCACTGATTATTACCGGTGTACAGTATCAGCCAAAAACAATTAATGCAGCGGAAGGAATAAACGTCGTAAACGTTGCCAGTGCTAACGCAAAGAACTACGTCTTTTTAACTTCTAACGCGAACAATGACAATGAAGGTTTTTTAACCATTGATAACGGCTTCAGTTCTATCAACTGTGCCAACGAAAGTTTAACAAACGGAAACAACCTTTTAGGAAAAACAGCTACAACAGCAGAAGTAGCAATTTATGTAAATTTAAGAAGTGATTATGACATTTCCAGCGCATTGCTTTATCAGGGATCAACGAACGCAAGTTACACAGATTCCTATTGTAAGTCTTATTCGATTTACTATTCATCAGAAGAAGTCAATGCAACAAATCAGGGAAATATTACATGGAATTTAGCAGGAACCTGCACCAACGGAACAATTTATTCCGGAGCGCAGATTAATACTGCAACAGATGTCAGTTCCACAGGAGATACCATCCAGTTTAACGGAACATATACTGCAAGAAGCGTGAAAGTAGTCTTTGATAAAGATTCCTGTATGGGAACAACAAAGAGCGGTTCTGTCAGCGTATTATCCTTCCAGGTTTTCGGAACAGCACATCAGACACAGCAGGAATCCAGTGGAGAAACAACCACAACAACAACTTCCGGACCATCTTATAGCGGAACTGTAAAAGTACTCTTCATTGGTAACTCATTTATGTATTACAACACCTGTTGGAACATGTTTAAAGATATTGCAGCACTTCACGGAAGAAGCGTAAAAGTAACTGCCGCAACAAATGGTGGACAGAACCTCAGCTATCAGGCTACAGCAGACAATGTATTGAATGCAATTAACGCAGATGTTTATGACATTGTTATTCTGCAGGATAAAGTAGGAAGCAACTTCCAGAAGAGTGTATTCTTACAGGGATGTGAAGACATCATTCCTAAGATTAGAGCAAAGAGCCCGAATGCACAGCTTGCGTTCTATGAACCATGGCCTACAAAGGACCAGATTAGTTCAAAAATGGCTTATTTTACAGAAAGTTATATTGAAGCTGCAAATAAATACAATGCTTTATTGGCACCGGCCGGTGAAGGATTTTACGATTTATATGTCAATGATGGTTTGGATTACTACTGTAGTGATAACAGACATCCACAGCCACTTGGAACATTTAATTCCGCATCAACAATTTACTATGCATTGTTCCCGAATGATCCTTACTACACCTATTCAGAAAGCCAGCACAGCTCACTGAATACCGTAATTAACAACAACGTGGCTTATACCAGTGAAGGACAGTTAGACAGTTACAATATGAATACATTAAATAAGATTAATGCTTACGCATACAAGTATGCACATGCAGTGATTCCTGCAGTAAAAGGAACAGGAACATATACCTCTATAGCAAACGGTGGTCACGTTGACGATCCGGTTGGTTCAGAACAGCCGACAACCCAGGCCGGCAGCAATGATTCGACATTGTACGGTTCTTATACGGAAGACCTTGCGCAGGGCAAACAGGGATATGCAAGTTCCAATGACAGAAATCAGTCAACACCGACACCGACAACAGTCGGAAACCTGACTGATGGAAATGATACATCATTTATCGTAACACATAAGTCTGATTCACAGCCTTGGTTCGCAGTGGACTTAGGAAGTGTTCAGGATATTAATAAAGTAAATGTCGTACCTGGTGGAACCGGTGATTATGCAGGTTCTTATCCAATTGATTATGAAATCCAGGTTGCATCGGAGGTGATTGGAGTGTCCGGTGCGAGCAATGTAGCAAATCTTACATGGACAACGGTTGCAACAGTGACCGGTGGAAATTTAAATGCGAAAGCAACAACATTTCCACGTCAGACGACTCGTTGGGTTCGTATAAAAGTAAATAACGCAAGTACAACAACCTGTTCATTAATGGAATTGTATGTATACCAGACAAATCCGAGTACAACCATTGGAAACAATGAAAATAATGATGATGACACCATGGACGTTTTATTTATCGGAAACTCCATGACCTACTACAACAATCTCGCTAAAGTAGTAAAAGGTATTGCAGGATTAAAGGGACATACAATCAATTGTACCGCAGCAACAAACGGTGGACAGAACCTGATTTATCAGTCAACAGCAACCAACGTAAAGGCAGCAGTACAGAATGGTAACTATGACGTAGTTATTTTACAGGACATTGTAGGTGGCTTTGATGCTGATAAATTACAGCAGGGAGCAGAAGCAATGGTTACCCTTGTAAAAGAATACCAGCCAAACGCACAGATTATTTTCTACGAACCATGGCCAACAAAAGATACGCTTACAGGAGAAAACAGTTTACTTCCTTACTTCACAGGAAATTATATTAAAACTGCAAAATCCTTAAATGCGAAGCTTGCACCGGCAGGAGAAGCATTCTATGAATTGTACACAGTAAACGGATTAGATTACTATTGTACAGATAATAAGCATCCACAGCCACTTGGAACGTTCACATCTGCTTCAACCATTTATTACACATTGTTTGGCGGTGAAGCATATGGTGCTTTCAGTTCCGGTGATCAGAATGCATTAGATAGTTTAATCAATACAAACGTAGCATACACAGAAGAAGGAAAACAGGATTCTTACAGTCTTGAAACATTAAACTTAATTCTTTCTTTAGGATATAAATACGCAAGAGCAGTAGAAGGTGCTGTAAACGGCACAGACACATATACTTCTGTAGGCGGAAGTTATGTGGATTTGGATGCAGAAGTCAATCCAAACAATTTGCCGGCAGTACAGGGTACCGTAGCAGATAATTCCGTATTTGCAAACAACAACCTGGCACTTCATTGTAATGCATATGCATCTTCAACAACTCAGGCTGCAGGAAACGGTGTAGACGGAAACAATGGAAGCCGTTGGGAATCAGCTTTTGCAGATCCGCAGTGGTTCTATGTCGACCTTGGAAGCAAGAAAGCTTTTGATACCGTAGGATTCTCTTGGGAAGGTGCCTACGCAGCAACATATTACATTCAGATTTCTGACGATGCACAGAATTGGACAACCATTTCTCATGTAACTGCATCTTCAGCTCAGACAGTTCAGATTGCATTAGGACAGACTTACAATGCAAGATATGTCAGAATGTACGGAACAAAGAGAGGTACAGGATACGGATATTCCTTCTACGAAATGGGTGTTTGGAATAAAGCAGGCGCCGCAGAAGAAACATCAGAAGTACAGTCTCAGGAAGAAACAACAACAGAAACAGTTTCCGATACAGCAGGAATTGATGTGGTTGGTTTCCAGGTAAGCTCCGTAGTAAAAGATTCCAAAGGAAATACCGGTGGTATCCGTGTTGTTGGTGAAGTAGAACCGACAATCAACGGAAAAGCTGTTCAGTCTTACGGAATGATTTATTCCTTGATTGAATACAACGGAACATCATATCCTGTAACAGAAGAAGATATGGTTGTTGGAAATGACAACTACTATGTAGCAAGTTATGAAGCAGGAAGCGATAGCCTGATCAATGCTCAGATGGGCGATTCGACAACAGCAACTTACTATGCAATGACAATGACTTTCGGCGGTTCCTCTGCTGAAGTTATGAAAGCAAAATATCGTGTAAGAACTTATGCGGTATTAGCAGACGGCAGCTATGTATATAGCGATATCAGCCAGTACAGCGTTGTAAGTGTTTCTGATGTATTATACAAAAACCTTAGAATGCCAACCTATGCAGGACATCTGTTCTTGTATCAGAACATTCTGAAGAAAGTTTACCCTGACTATAAAGAAGTTGATTATATTTGGGGGAAAACAGTTGTTAAGAAAAACGAGTTATAATTTTAGATAAATGCTTTTCTCAAAATCTGCCGGACAGGGCAACCTGTCTTGGCAGATTTTCCCGTTTTGGAAAGCATTTTTTTTGTTGAAAAGTTATGAATGAATGTGGAGACTACAGAGTGGCGCCGATTTTTGATAACGGAAAGTCGTTGTTTAACGGAAACTTTAGTGTTAAAGAAGGTCTTCCTTTAGAAGAGAATGTGAAACGGGTAATTAGTCGCCCATTCCGTGGAACGCATCAAAGCGTGATGGAATACTTTGGCCGGGGATTTGACGTGGACCGAAAGAGGGCTTTGGCGTGGCTGGAAGGACAGCCAGAGAGCAGGGCAAAGGAAGTTTTGAAGTATCAGATTTGGAGGTTGGAAGATAAGTAAATATGGGAAAGAGAAGCTGTGATGGCTTCTCTTTTTTTATGAGTCTATATATATACAAAAAATATAGAGTGTTTGATAAATGTACATACATATGCTAAAATTATTGATTAGTGTGCAAAAACAACGTGCTTCACATTTAGTTGAAACACTTTATTATAGATAAATTGTTAGGGGAAAGGATGTAAAAAATGAAGAAGAAAATTATTTCGTTGTTGTTATCAGTAGTAATGATAACTTCATTAGCAAACGGATTAGAACTGAAGTATTTTAGTTCGAAAGCAATGGCAGAGGAAGAAGTTGCTGAAACATACACGTTGAAATATGCTGGTGAAATTCATAAATATGAAGTTATAACAACAAAAAAAACGTGGAAAGAAGCAAAAGAGTATTGTGAAAATCGAGAGGGACATCTGGTTACAATTCTTTCTAAAAAGGAAGAAAAAATTGTTAAAAGAATGATGAGAGAAAAGAATATTTCGAAAACATTTTTAGGACTTTTTAATCCTCCTAAAGGATATGAATTGCCTCAGGTTATGAAACAATCATCTAATAATGTTCAAGCAAAAGCGTTGCCTGTGACTCAAGTTATCAATGGGAAAACGAATGCAATCAGTTTAGCAGAATATTCTACGTGGTATTATAACAATTGGCAGTGGGTAACAGGAGAGTACTATGGAGCATATAATTTCGGAAAACTTGTTGAACCTACGACAAAGGAAAATGCTTATGCCTACTTTGATTTGGACAAAAAGAACTGGATTGATACAACAGAAAATGAAAAGAAAATGACATTTATATGCGAATGGGACAGCAATAGGTTTAATGTTTTCGATAATGGTAGAAGTGATGAAACAGATTTTTTGGGAACTGCAGCATTTAATTTTGTGACATTGTTAAAAAAGGAACAGGAAGTAGAAGAAGATGAAGATAAAAACGGCTCTACAGTTACAACTACGTCTGTATTCAGACCGGGATTTCCAACTTTTACAAGTGTACTAGATTCAGATGGGGAAAGAAAAATTAAAGAAGCACATTATAGTGATGTTGGTGATTTTAATGAATTTTGGGGAATAAAACTTGATGAGCCAGCAAATGATAATGATAAATTTGCAGATCGATTAAGAACTGCAATGATACGTTCAGGACATATAAAGGATGCTGAAAAAGGAAGTCCATTTGCCAATTTTAAGAATATGGGAACAAGTGGAAATGAGTTTTCTGTTTTTGGACAGGTGATTCATGAAGAAGTAGAACATTCTGAAGAGGATCATTTTTCAAAACTAATTTCAGACAAAACGATGTATATGCTCGGTGCATTTGGAAATACAAGTTATACATATTATGTTCCAACATCATTAGGACCGATATATGTTTATATTGAAGGAGGATTCGATGATGGTTCCGGATTATATTTTATTAGGGATAATATAAATGACAAATTCAGTGGAAAAGCGGAGATTGATTTGTATCTTCATGGAGAAGTCGGTTATGGAGTGCAGGGGGTTCTCTCGGTAGGAGTGTATGGAGAACTTGGAATTCCTATTTCGATAGAACCTATGGAAACAACTGCGTTTAAAGTGGATCTTACTGGTAAACTTGGCGTTACTGCCACAGCGCTTTTCTTTGTGAATATTGATAAAGAAATTTGCTCTTTTAGTTCTCTAGAAGTGTATAATAATATTCGGGAGGCATTGGCTAAAAAACTGAAGATAGAAGGGAAAAATACAATTATAACCAGTGCAGATTATCTTAAGATGTTTGGGACACCTAAAGCATCGTTGCTTTCTAATGATAATCAAAGTGCATCTGAAAAAACAAGTCTGATTGACACTACAAATATAGCGGATTGTGAAAAGAACTGGAATAAAAATAATAATGATACTTTGGAAGAAGATGAAAATGTAAACTTATTAGTTGACAATATTCTTCCAACAACTATTCCAATGCGTAAAACGATTGGTGACAAAGATGTTATGGTTTTCCAGTCATATGTCAAATCCGGAAACGGAACAGCAAATGATTGTGTTCTAATGTATTCTGTAAAAGATAAAACAAGCAATAGCTGGTCTACACCGAAACCGGTATGGGCTGCTCAAAAAGGAAAAGCTGATTATTATGCAGATTTGAAAATTGTAGGGGATAAATTAGTTCTTGCCTGGCAAAAATCAAATAAAAAAATTACATCAACAAATGAACAGATGCTGAATGATATGAGTTCGTCATCTGAAATTTGTATGGCAGTATTTGATGAAAAATCGAATACATTTACAAATCAACAGTATTTGACAAATAATAATTGCATGGACTCTATGCCGCAAGTTGTAGATAGTGATGATAAGATTGCCGTAACATGGGTTGAAGATCAGCAAAATAATCTTCTTCGAGGAAGTGTGGGCAGTTCAATTAAAGCTGTTGAATATAATCCAAAGAATGGAACAGTTGGAACGATACAGAATGTTGTAACAGCAAACAGTACAATTGAAAAGTATGTGTCAACAACGAAGGACAATCAGATTAAAGTAACCTATTTCGGAAAAGAGGGAACCAACGAAGTGGGAGAAGAGAAAAATGTTTTATCATGCTTTGATACAAATGCTAACAAAGTAGCTGAGGTATCGAATTGTTTGGCATTGTATGAGGGATCAAATATCTCGTATGCAGAACAGTTTGAAGATTATCTTACATTTGTTATTGATGGTCGTGAATATCGTTATGATTATGTAGGAAACTCTTTGTATAGTCCAAACGAAGATGGTGAAAAGGTAGGTTCGAATGCATCAGATGTATTTTGTATCTACGGTGATTCTGATAACGATTATGACTCGGAAGAAGCTATCTCTCTTAATTATGGAGATTATAAGAGCGGAAAAGTTTGGAGTAGTTATAATCCGGAAACCAAAAAATATGAAATTGTTGCTGCCATGGAGACTATGGATGGTTATAGTAAACGTGTAAAAATCTATGAATCTGATGATGAAATATATCGTGTTATTTCACCAACATTGGACGAAAATGGAAACTGGAATATTATTGCAAATGTTGAGAAAAAAGACGGAACGCATAAGTTGGTTTCATTTAATATTAAAGAGCGAACTGAAATCAAGGCGGATAATGTATTTATCAATGAAGAAAAAATTAACGAACAGGGCGAAACAGAAGTTGAAATTGACCTTGAAAATGTAGGTGATAAGCCTATTGATAAGGTGTATTTTAAAACAAATCTGAGTGATGAAGTTAAAGAACTTTCAATTAAAGATACAAGAGTTTCTGAAGAAAGTGGCAATGCTACATGGGTAGATGAAAATGGAGTATACCATATTGGTGTACCAAGACCAATGTCTGATAATTTGGAAATTGGGGAAAGCGCAACACTAAAATTTGATTATAATTTTGGTGAAGTTACTGAAGCAAAAGAGGTTGAAATATATGTTTATACCAATGAAAATGATATAAATAAATTCACAAAAACAATTGGTACAACTGATTTACAGACAAGTGGAAATATTTACAAGTGCGGTAATGATGCGGTAGTTGAAACGACTGTTAAAAATAATAGTGCATTGAAAGCAAAGGCTACACTTTATATTCAAGATTCACAAGGTAACGAAGAACCATTTGTTTCTGATGAAATTTCTTTAAATCCAAATGAAGAAAAAACATACAGATATACAATCTCACAGAAGCAATTAGAGAAATCCTTATTAGAAGATATTTATTTAATGAAAGTTAGAACAAAACCAGTTGGAAACGACAGTGATTGGAAAAATAATATCAAATATGTGTCAATTAAGAAGGAAGATTTTGAAAACAAAGTCGAAATTACCGGACATCAGATGAATTCCACAAACGATGGTATTAGGGTAATTTATTCTACTAATTATCCAGAGGATGAAATTGAAGAGATTGGTATGATTTACGGAACTAAAAAATCTTCCGAAGATTCCATCGATGATCTTTATTTAAATAATGATTCGATTTCGAATCTAGTATGTGCAAATTCAAATAAACTTGTATCTAATCAGGCTGCGACAAGTAATGGAAAATCTTCAACCAATTACAGTAAGTTAGAAAATGGAACATCATATATTCAAACAGTGCCATTCAAAGGTTTAAAAGTTGAGTCATATACACATCCGTTATATGAAAGAGCTTATGTAAAACTGAAGTCAGGTGAAATTGTTTACTCTAAGAAAAAAACAGTGTCATTCTATGATGTGGCGAAAAACTTATATGAACATAATAAACTTACTTCCGAAGAAGCGTATAACAGTGTTTATGAGAACATTTTAAAACCGGTTAATCCAGATTTTAAGAAGGGTACATTCGGTGGAAGCACGGTTCTTCCGAATGGAGTAAGTGAAGGTAGCTTGTCCGGTAAAGGTGTGGAAATCAACGGATTCTCCGTAAGTTCTACAGCACAGATTTCAGGAACAGGAGTTCCGGGTGGATTTAAAACAATTTATTCAACGAATTATAAAGAAGATGAAGTAGAAGAGTGCGGATTACTTTTATCAATTAACAGTAATACACAGGATTCGGATATGGTATTTGGTGGAAGCAATATTTTGAAGTATAAGGCAACATCAAACGGAATTGCTAATTATGGTGCTTCAAACTATAAAAATGCACGAACTTATGTAATGACAATGACTTTTGGTTCATCATATAATACACCAATGATGACATCTCCGATGACATATCGTGCTTATGTAAAATTAAAGAATGGCAAGATTGCTTATTCCAATGTTGAAAGAACAACTGTATTATCAGTAGCAGAATATGCCTATGAAAACAGTTTAATGCCAAACTTTGTAGGACACAATTTCTTATATGAAAATATTATTCAGCCAAATGATTCAGAGTTTGGTGAACGTGATTATGATTGGAACAAAGAACTTGATACAAATGATTATAAAAATCCGGTAGTGGATGTTACTTTAGATGAGTCGAAAAACGGAAAAAATATTAAAGTCCTTTATAAAGGGGAAGCGTTGTCAAAAGACTCTTATAAAGTAAAATTTAGTGCTGATAGAAAGAGTGTTCAGATTACACCGGTTGATGACTTATGGGAAGGAACTATCTATAAATCTATTCCTGACCATATTGGACCAAAAGATAAAGAACAGATTGATAGTGATAGTCGATACATTTCGTATATCACGAAAGATAAACTTTTAGAAAAAGATGAAAATGACCAGAGGATTATAGAAACTAGAGAAGACTATAATCATCAGCTTGAGGCAAATAAGGATTGTGTCATCAGATATTATACAAACAAAAACTGTACAATTAAAACAGGTGCAGTAAACGGTGCAACAGAAAACGGAGGACTTCCAACAGAACCTGGAAAATACTATTATACGGTTACGGTTCCTGCGGTGAACTCAGCATTCTGTACTGTTGTACGAAAAGATTTCTGTGTAATTGTCGAATCCAATGTGGAATCAAAAACTGCTGATTACAAAAATGTTCATTTTTCATTGAGAACGACAGATGATTTAGCGACAGAGCAGGATTTCAAGATTATTGTTTCTGAAAACGATAATTATGAAGGGGATGATGCAATCACACCTGTTGGTCTATATGTTGGAAAAGATAAAACTGATTTGACGAAAGACAGTTATAAGGCATTAAATGGATTACCTGTTCACGAAACGATTATCGGACCGGGAAAATATTATCTTATTCTGGCTTACAAGACGGAAGATAGTGATGAAGTAAAGACAGCGTTGGTTACAGATCTTAATTATCATAGAAATGTAATTGATACACAGGGTGGAGATTGGGATGTTCCTTACATTATCAATGCACATGGAACAGCATTGTCTATGCCAAAAATTACAAAAGAAGGTTATATTATTGACGGATGGAGCAGTAACCCAGAGGGTAATTCCAGAACCTACGGTAAGACAATTTGGTCTGGTGGTACATTATATGCAAACTGGGTATCTGAAGATGCACCAAAATTTGAAAGTATTACTTCAAGTAATGATATTGCAACTTTAGCAAAAGCAGGATGTGCAGACATTACAGTGACATATGATAAACCAATTAAGGAATACTATTTTGGAACAAGTACAACGTATCTTGATAATCCGAAATTTGATGCCGGTTCACAAACAAGTATCAAATTAAATCCATCCGCAGAAGGAAAATATCAATTAATTGCTGTGGATGAAAACGGAAATAAAACAGCAGTAAAATCATTTACAGTTTACAAAGGTACTTATGCATATGATACAACCAAGTTGTGGGTTAAATTAAATTCCAAAGATTTGAAGTTGTTTTTCAAAGGCGGAAAAATTCAGGGAGATAATATTCCTAATTCTTCTGGTACATTCTATACAACAGACTTAAATAAGATTACATGGAATTATTCACCGGCTAAAACATCCTATAGTTTTATTGGATGGGGAGCCACAAACGAAACAACAGCCTATGAACAAAGAACAGTCTTTGGATATAATAACAAAGAATACTATGCAAAATATTACACAACAGACACTTCAGCCGGATGGAATGTTTCAACTTCCTCTAATTTGGGAATGTCATACCTACCGTCAAACTTATTAGATAAGAATACACAAACATGCTGGTCTAACTATAAGACAGATTCAAAGCCGGTAATTACTTTTACATCGAAAGGAAATGCGGTTAGAAAGGTCGTAAATCTTAAACTTAACTGGAAAGCTCAGTATGCTAAAAAGTATCGTGTTTCATACTTGAATGAAAATGGTACTTGGGTAACAATAAAGACGGAGACATTATCGAAAGCAGAAGATCGAGTAACAAATATCAATAAAGAAACAAAATCAATTAAGGTTGAAGTGTTAGAAAAGAATCCATCATATGATGTAGTTTCACTTGGAGAAGCTTGGATTGGATATTTGTAAGAATAAAAAAGGAAGGGTCCGAATGGACCCTTCTTTTCAATATGTAAAAAAGATTATTTTAGTAAACCTTAGCTTCTTCTTCACCGGTCATTACTCTTAATGCACCCTGAGCAAGAGCGAGTAATTCGTCTTCACCAGGATAAATTGTAATTGGAGCAAGGAAGCTAACGGTGTCTTTGAAGTATTCCTGAGTGATTGCGTTGTAAGCAATACCACCGGTTAAGATAATCTGATCAACTTTGCCACCTAATACAACAGCCATAGAACCGATTTCTTTTGCAAGCTGATAATGGAATGCATCCATAACAAGCTTAGCTTTTTCGTCTTTTTCTGCAAGCTTAACAACATCTCTCATGTCGTTTGTTCCAAGGTAAGCATTGAAACCACCGTTACCGTTAATCATCTTAGCAACTTCAGCCTGTGTATATTTTCCGCTGAAGCAAAGCTTCATTAATGCACCTGATGGAAGTCCGCCGGAACGTTCCGGTGAGAAAGGACCGTCACCGTCTAATGCGTTTGCAACGTCGATGATTGCACCGTTCTTATGAGCACCGACGGAAACACCGCCACCCATATGAACAACGATTAAGTTTAAGTCTTCGTAAGCTTTTCCTGTTTCCTTTGCATATCTCTTAGCAACAGCCTTCTGATTTAATGCGTGGAAAATAGAAATTCTTTCAAAGTTTGGATGTCCGGAAATTCTTGCAACATCCTGAAGTTCATCAACAACTACAGGGTCAACAATGTAAGATGGTACATTGATTTCAGCAGCGATTTCAGATGCTAAAATACCACCGAGGTTGGAAGCATGCTGTCCCTGTTTACCAATCTTAAGATCTTCTAAAAGTTCAGGAGTAGTAGCGTATGTACCACCCGGAATTGGCTTTAATAAACCACCACGACCAACAACAACATTGATGTCAGAAAGGTTTACACCTTTTTCTTTTAATACGTCAAGGATTACATTCTTACGGAAATCCTTCTGATCATAAATTGTATCGTACTGAGCAATTTCTTCAGTAGAGTGTCTCAGTGTTTCTTCCATAAGCTGTGTTTCATCTTCGTAAACACCAATCTTAGTAGAAGTAGAACCTGGGTTGATAATTAAAATCTTGTATGACATTTTTGTATCCTCCATTTTTTATTAATAGAGGCGGCGATACGAGTGTATGCCGCCATCATAAGCAATGATTATTTTAATTTTTCAGCAACGATTGCAGCAAGTGCAATAGAGTTAACCTTTACTTCAAATTCATCGGAACGGGAAGTAAGAATTACAGGAGCCTTTGTTCCTGTTAAGATGTTTCCGTTCTTGCTGTCTGCTGTATGAACTAAGCTCTTGTATGTAATGTTTCCTGCCTGAATGTCAGGGAAAAGTAATACATCAGCATCACCAACGATCTTTCTGTCAGTTGTTCCCTTGTGGTAAGCAGCTTCCGGTTCAATGGCAAGGTCCATTGAAAGTGGTCCGTCAACGATACATCCTGTGATTTCACCAGCTTCGTTCATCTTTGTCAAAGCTTCAGCGTCAACTGTACAAGGCATCTTAGGGTTTACAACTTCAACTGCTGCAAGTGGTGCAACCTTTGGATTTTCAATACCACAGGCGTGTGCAATTTCAACTGTATTTCTAATGATGTTTGCTTTTGTTTCAAGATCAGGATATGGAACAAATGCTACGTCTGATAAGAAGAGCAGATGATCAATTCCCTTTACTTCAAATACACATACGTGAGATAAAGTCTTGTCAGTTCTAAGACCAACTTCCTTATCTAATACGCTTCTAAGGAATGACTTTGTATCAATCAATCCCTTCATATACATATCAGCTTCGCCATCATGAACTAACTTAACCGCAGTTCTTGCAGCTTCCACTGTATCTTTAACGTCAATAATCTGGAAATCAGTTAAATCCATCTTCATAACGTTTGCAATTGTTCTGATTTTTTCTTCATCACCAACTAAAATAGCGTCAGCAATTCCTCTTTCTTTTGCAGCCTTAACAGCTTCTAAAACTGCATCATCCTGTGCGCAGGCAACAGCTACCTTTTTCATTGGGCATTCTGAAACTGCAGCAAGTAAATCGTCAAAACTTTTACTCATTTTTGTACACCTCTTAACTTTTATTTTTATGTAACTATTACTTTAGGAAAAAACTCCCTAAAACAATAGAATAACACGCTATTTCTAATACTAGCATTATGGGAAAATGTAGTCAAGGTTTGTAGGGGAAAAAGTTCAGCCCCCCCACGCCTGAACCAGTTCAGCCCTCCCATGCCTGAACCAGTTCAGCCCCCCCATGCCTGAACCAGTTCAGCCCCCCCATAAATTCGTAAAACGGTGCCTGCGGCACCGGACATCTGCGATGCAGATGCGTTTTACTCATTTATGGGGCGCTCCGCGCAAATAAAAAAACATCTCATCGACCAAAAAAATGCGAGCATTTTTTGTGGTTCGACAAGATGTTTTTTTGTTTGGCTGAACTGGTGAAAAATAAAAACGTTTGAAAGTTTATAAAAACGTTATAATGCGTCTCATAATAATTGACAGTTAATATTATACAGGATACAATATTATCAAGATATATTGACGGCGAAATAATATTATAAGGGAGGAAAACATTATGGTTTTTAATACAGGGTCGACGTTATTAGAAGCCATTGTAATGTCTGTTGTTTCCAAAGAACCGGAAGGTACGTACGGATACAAAATCACACAGGATGTTCGACAGATTTTTGATGTATCTGAAACGACTTTGTACCCGGTCCTTAGAAGGCTTCGAAAAAAGAAATTTTTTGAAACCTATGACAAGGCAATTGATGGCAGAAACAGAAGATATTATAGGATCACTGAAAAGGGTGAAGAAAAGTTGGAAGAATATCGGAACGAATGGATTGACTACTCGAATGAAGTAGCAAAGGTTTTATTGAAAGGAGATAGTGGCGATGGACGATAAGAACATGAAACAAAAGGGGTACACGACAAAAAGCGTTATAGACCAGCCGGATGAAAGTAAAGCGTTCCCACTCGCACTGATTTTGGCCGTTGTAACATTTCCTTTATGGATTGGTTTAGTAGCAGCGATTGGTGGTACAATCATTGGAATTGCAGTTTCTATTGTTGCAGGTGGAATCGGTTTTGCCGTTGCAGGATTTTCACTTCTGATAACTGCTTATTCCGTAGGCGGATTTTCCGGAGGATTAGTGTTGACCGGTGTGGGATTTCTTTTATTTGCATTGACGATGTTGACATTAATTTTATTCGTAGTATTTTGCGGACAGTTAATTCCATGGTTGGTAAAATGCATTATTAAAATTGCAAATAAATTAGTTGTAGAAAAGGAGTAAGTGGCATGAAGAGATTTATTAAAACTTGTTTGATTATCAGTGGAACTCTCGCCGCTTTGGGTGTTTTATTTGTTATTATTGGAGTTTCCACCGGCGGGGTGAAAGTTATAAAAAATGACATCATCAACGGAAATATCGGATTTAACTGGACCGGAAATATTTTAGTAAATAACGCAGACGTAAAGGGCATGAAAGTCTATAAAGACGAGAAAATTTCCAGCAAGGATGTCAGCAGTATTGAATTCAACGGACAGTACGGAACGTTTGAAATTATTGTATGGGACAAAGAAGGTTATGCACTGGAAGGTGATGAAGAGAATACGAAGATTTACTATTCTTTAGAGGAAGGAAAACTGAAAGTAACACCGATAGGAAAAGAAAAAGGTATCATTAAAAATACGGTTGAGGGAAAACTTTATATTCCAAAGGATGCAAAGATTCAGAATCTTTTCATTTTGGTAGGTGCAGGAACTTTAAGATGTTCTAATGTTGAGGCAGAGGAACTGAGCGTTGAAATCGGTGCAGGAGAAGCAACCTTTGAAGGAACAAAGGCAATGAAGGCTGATTTTGATATTGGTGCAGGTAGTGCTGATATCAGAAAGACCTCTTTCGGAGACACTAAGTTCAAAGTTGGAATGGGCGAATTGTCCATGAACGGAGCTATTACAAACAATCTTGATGTCGATTGCGGAATGGGCGAAGTTGAATTGAAGCTGATGGGAAGACAGACAGATTACAATTACGCAGTGACCGTTGGAGCAGGAGATGTTCAAATCGGTGACAAAGACTTCTCAGGACTCAGAAATAAGACCGAAGTTGATTACAATTCTGATAAGACAATGACTGTTAAGTGCGGAATGGGCGAAACAATCATTGACTTTGAATAAAAAATTCTATTCTAAATAAAAAGGGAAAACAGGTTGGAAGAATTGTTCTTCTAACCTGTTTCTTTATTTGCCTTTTTAAGAAATGTGAATTATACTTAGATTTTGAAGGAATGAAAGGGAGACTATCATAGTGAAAAGTCTATTGAAATATTTAAAAAACTATAAAAAAGAAACTATCTTAGCACCACTGTTTAAAATGCTGGAAGCGGGATTTGACTTACTGGTCCCATTGGTGGTGGCATCGATGATTGACTACGGAATTGGAAAAGGAGACTCTACTCATATTTTGAAAATGGGTGGAGTTTTAATTGTTCTTGCAATTGTAGGGCTAACTGTGGCACTGACGGCTCAGTACTATGCTGCAAAAGCGGCCGCGGGATTTGGAACAGAGTTAAGACATGACCTTTTTAAACATATACAGTCCCTATCATATTCTCAGTTGGATCGTTTAGGAACTTCCACACTGATTACCAGAATGACTTCGGATATAAATCAGGTACAGGCACAGGTCAATATGGGACTCCGCTTGTTACTTCGTTCCCCGTTTATTGTATTGGGGGCAATGATTATGGCTTTCACGGTAAATGCAAAAGCAGCTATGGTATTTGTGGTTGCTATTCCGGTACTGTCTGTTATTGTGTATGGAATTATGATTATTACCATTCCGATTTACAAAAGAGTTCAGAATGGTTTGGACCGCATTATGATCAGTACCCGCGATAATCTGGCAGGGGTTCGAGTGATTCGTGCGTTCAATAAAGAGGAAGCGGAAGTAAAGCGTTACGAAGAAGAAAATTATTTCTTATATAAAGTGCAGATGTTAGCCGGTCGTATTTCCACGATTATGAATCCTGCCACCTATGTGATTGTAAATGCCGCGATTATTGGTATTTTATGGATTGGCGGAAAACAGGTGGATACCGGTGTGTTAAGTCAGGGACAGGTAGTGGCACTGGTCAATTATATGTCCCAGATTCTTGTGGAATTGATTAAACTGGCAGCACTGATTATAAATATTATTAAGGCACTGGCATGTGCTTCAAGAATTGAAGAGGTATTTCAGGTTCAACCGGGGATGCAGGAAGGAAAACTTCAGGAACCAAAGAAGAACTCAGAGTATATTGTAGAAATGGAACATGCATCTTTAGCTTACAATGAGTCGGGAGAAGAATCACTGACAGACGTGAATTTGAAAGTTCGTCCGGGTGAAATGATTGGAATTATCGGTGGTACCGGCTCCGGAAAATCTACATTGGTTCAGTTGATTTCCAGATTTTATGACGCAACCTCCGGTAAGGTAAAAATCTATGGAGAAAATGTTAAAGAATACACTTATGATGCCATGGGAAAAATGATTGCTGTTGTTCCGCAGAAGGCATTGCTGTTTAAAGGAACAATCCGCAGCAATATGGAATGGGGAAAAAAGGATGCTACGGATGAAGAAATCAAAGAAGCATTGAAAATTTCCCAGTCTTACGAATTTGTCATGGATAAAGAAAATACCATTGATGCAGTGGTAGAACAAAACGGCAAAAACTTTTCCGGCGGTCAGCGGCAGCGTCTGACGATTGCCAGAGCTGTTGTGGCAAAACCGGAAATATTGATTTTAGATGACAGTTCTTCAGCCCTCGATTATGTGACGGATTTGAAACTCCGTCAGGCACTGCGTGGGTTAAAAGACATGACTGTTTTTGTGGTCTCTCAGAGAACCGCCTCAATTATGGATGCAGATAAGATTGTGGTGTTGGATGATGGAAAAGTTATGGGAATTGGAACCCATGAGGAACTATTAAAGAACTGCGAAACATATCAGGAAATCTATGCATCACAAAATAAAAGTGAAGAGGAGGGCGCATAAATGAAGAAAAATATGAGTCAGAGAAGAGCCCTTCTTTGTGTAGGTGAACGGATTAAAAAATATTGGTATATCCTGTTGGCTTCGTTGGTGTTGGCAATCGTATATGTGGTACTGTCTTTGTATGTACCAAAGTTAATTGGATATGGCACGGACCGGATTATTGGCAAAGGACAAGTTGATTTTAAAGAACTTGGAACGATTGCAGTGAAAATTGCAGTGGTTTCAGGAATTGCAGCGTTGGCTCAATGGTTGATGGGACTGTGCAATAACCGAATTACCTTCCGGGTTGTCCGGGACATTCGCCAGGAAGCTTTTGAGAGAATACAAAATGTGCCGCTGTCGTATTTGGACAGACATTCCAACGGGGATATGGTCAGCCGAATTATTGCAGATGTGGATCAATTGGCAGACGGTTTACTGATGGGATTTTCCCAGGCGTTTACCGGAGTGATTACTATTTTACTTACTTTGGTATTTATGATTTCCATTAACTGTAAGATTGCCTTAGTTGTAATTTTGATTACACCGTTATCCTTTGTAGTGGCAAACTTTATTGCCAAGAGAACCTATTCCATGTTTATTAAACAATCGAAAACCCGTGGAGAGCAGACTGCTTTCATTGATGAAATTATCGGTGGACAAAAGGTGGTCAAGGCGTTTCATCAGGAAGAAGAATTGTTAGAGCAGTTTGATGAAATCAATGGTCGGTTAAAGACTTATTATCAAAAGGGAACATTTTATTCCTCTTTAACCAATCCATCAACGCGATTCGTAAATAACTTAGTATATGCAGGAGTAGCAATCAGTGGCGGACTGGTTGCAGTGCTTACCGGTGGAATTACGGTTGGTAGTCTGACCTGTATTTTGAGTTATGCAAATCAGTACACGAAACCATTTAATGAAATTTCCGGTGTTATTACGGAATTACAAAATGCCATTGCCTGTGGTGGAAGAGTGTTCTCCCTTATTGAGGCGGAACCGGAAGTTGTGACAGGAAATGAGCAGTGTTTGGAAAATGTAACAGGAAAAATTTCTTTGGAACATGTGGACTTTTCTTATGTGAAGAAAAGAAAGCTGATTGAAGATTTGAATCTTCAGGTTCAGCCGGGACAGCGAATCGCCATTGTAGGACCGACCGGTTGTGGAAAAACCACTTTAATCAATTTGCTGATGCGTTTTTATGATGTGAACGGTGGTTCCATTAAAGTGGATGGAAGCGATATCCGGGACGTAACACGAAAGAGTCTCCGTAATTCTTACGGAATGGTTTTACAGGAAACCTGGCTCCGCAATGATACCATTCGAAACAATATTGCCATGGCGGCACCGGATGCAACGGAAGAAGAAATTATTCAGGCAGCAAAAGCTACCCATGCCCATAGTTTTATTAAACGATTGCCGAAGGGATATGACACGGTTATTGGAGAAGACGGAGGAAGCTTGTCCCAGGGACAGAAGCAGTTACTTTGTATTACCAGAGTTATGCTGAAACTCCCACCGGTTTTGATTTTAGATGAAGCCACTTCGTCCATTGATACCCGAACGGAAATCCGAATTCAGCGTGCCTTTAACAAACTGATGAAGGGAAGAACTACATTTGTGGTGGCACATCGTCTTTCTACAATTCGGGAATCGGATGTGATTCTTGTAATGAAAGACGGACATGTGATTGAACAGGGGAATCACGAAAGTCTTCTTCGGGAAAAAGGATTCTATTACGAACTTTATAATAGTCAGTTTGCGCATTAGACAGTGGAGGCTTTAAAGTCTCGAAAAATGAACCAGGCAAAGACACCACAGATGATGCACAAACGCAATCCGATTGTACCGAAATAATAGAACCTTCCGGTATATGCGGAGTAACGAAAAATATATTGAACCAGAAAGCCAGTGGCCAGACTGATTACGGTTTGGATTGTTGGCTTTATTATATTGGTAACAGCTAAAAAACGGTAAGGCACAAATTTGTGCAGGTAGATTCCGTGTAGGAAGGTGGTTACCAAATTGCTAAAAAGCAGGCCCAACAAATAGGCGTTGATGCCAAAGCGGGGAACGCCCCACCAAATTGCAAACAGGCGAAGAACGATTCCAATGGTGTTATGAATGAAGGCAGCTGTGGTTTTTCCTAATCCATGGAGGATGGAACCAAAAGAAATTGACAGGTAAAGGAAGGGACAAAGCCAGGAAAGAATCAGGATATAAGTTCCTGCCTGAGGATGTCCGAAAATGTCGCTTCCAATAAAATTACCAAAAGAGAGGAAGAGACCAATGCCGAAAATTCCGGACACCGAAGAAAACCGGATGGATTTCTCGGTGGTTTTTCGCACCGCCTCGGCATTCCCGTCAACATTGGATTCGGCAACGGAAGGAAGCAACATGGTGGAAATAGAATTGTTAATAGCAGAAGGAAAAGTAACCACAGGCAATGCCATTCCGGTCAAAATACCGTATAAAGCCAAAGCCTGGTATTGAGTCATTCCGTATTGTTCCAGGGCAAGGGGAAGCTGGATTGCTTCAACACATTGCAAGAAAGTCAGGGACAGCCGGTTCAGGGTTAACAGGTAGGAAACGGAAAACAGGTTTTTTATGGAATGCATGATTGTTGACGGGTGTAACCGGTAGGTTTTTTCGAAGCCCATTGCCACGAGGCAAAAGAGCATTCCGGCAAGTTCCGACAAAATTGTGGAGTATACTGCAAGCATAGGGGTGATTGGATGATGTTCAGAAAGCCAAATGGTCCCCAAAACATAGAGGGAAAGAATTTTGACGGACTGTTCCACCATCATGGACCAGGCCGGAACAGCTGTCTTCTTTAAACCAAGGTAATATCCGGAAACACAGGCATGCAATGCAATCATCGGCAGTGTCAAAACAGAATATTTTATTAATTCGGAACTGGCAGTATTGTGGATAATATTGTCGGCAATCTCCTGAGAAAAATGGAACACAAATAGGAGGGTTCCAAAAGATAGAACCATTGAGAGGATGAGCCCGGAAATAAGCACACCAAATTGAGAGGATTTGGATTTTGTTTCTGCCACAAACCTTGAAACTGCAATCTGAATTCCTCCACAACTGAGAGCAGTACAAAATGCAATCACAGGGAAGGTTAACTGAAATAAACCCATTCCTTCTGCACCAATTAGATTGGACAGGAATATTCTATATAAGAAACCAAAGGCTCTGGTTATAATGTTGGCGATGGTGAGTATCAAGGCGCCCTTTACGACAGGATGTTTGTTTAACATAGTTCTTCACGCTTTTCTTTTAGTTTATTTTTCTCTTTTCGAAAAAATACATAGAAGATGAAAAGGAGAAACAATGATTTATTTGGATCAGGCAGCGACCACAAAACTGAGTGACAGAGCGAGGGTGGCGATGGAACCATTTCTCCGGGAAGAGTACGGAAATCCATCGGCGGTTTACGAATTGGGGGAGAAAGCAAAAGAAGCAATGGAGGAGAGCAGAGCCATAATTGCCGGGGCTGTTCATTGCAGACCGGATCAGATTATCTTTACTTCGGGAGGAACGGAATCCGACAATTGGGTGTTGCAAAACGGCGCGGAAAGGGGAAAACTGATTTTGACCTCCACCATTGAACACCATGCCATATTAAATCCCTGCAAACAATTGCAGTCTAGCGGAGCAAGAGTCTGCTATATTCCAACAGACAGAAAGGGAAGGGTAAACCTAAGATTGCTGAAGGAAAACATCGAACCGGGCAATACATTGATTTCGGTGATGTTTGCGAACAATGAAGTGGGAACTATCGAGCCGATAGAACAGATTGGAGAAATTGCAAAGAAGAATCAGGCAGAACTTCACACGGATGCAGTGCAGGCATTCTGCCATGTACCAATAGACGTAGAAAAAATGAATCTGGATTATTTTAGTGCCAGCGGTCATAAATTTCACGGACCGAAAGGCGTGGGGTTTTTGTATGTGCGATTTCCGGAAAACTTTAAACCAATGATATATGGAGGAGAACAGGAACGGGGATATCGAGCAGGAACAGAAAATGTAGCAGGCATTGTTGGCATGGGAGCAGCAGTAAAAGAACAAATGGAAACCATAATGGAACGAATACGAAAGGAACAACAATTGCGTAATTATTTGGCTGATAGAATTTTCCGGGAAATACCCCGTTGCAGAATCAATGGTACGAGGGAAAATCGTCTTCCGGGAAACCTGAATTTGTATATTGAAGGGATTGAAGGGGCGGCGATGGTAGTACTTATGGGAAATGATGGAATTTGCATTTCTGCCGGCTCGGCATGTGCATCCGGAAGTGAAGGACCTTCCCATGTTCTGAAAGCGCTGGGGCAAAGTGATTATGAAGCATATAGTGCAATCCGATTGACATTGGATGCCACAAACACCAAAGAAGAAATAGATAGGACTGTAGAATGTTTAAAACGAAATGTGGAACGAGTGAGAAAAATTAAGGAGCTGTAAAAAAACTCTCCTAAAGGAAACAGAACTGCATTGGCAAAGTCCAATGCAGTTCTGCTATTTAGAGATTTTTTTACAGCTCCATTTAGTAAGTTTTTTGAAAAAGTTATAATTTGTCTGTTTTTGGTTGAAATTTGTATTAAGTTGTTGAGATTGCTGTAACATCTTGCAATTGAAACGATTTTACTATACCATTGAAAAGATTATTTTTTTGTGAATAGTTAATGAAAAACGGAGGATATAGTAAAGTGGTAGAAAAGTTTAGGAACAAATTGTTAAAGCGTTCAACTGCGCTAGCTGTAATTGTAACACTTTTTGTTGTAGGTGTTATTGGGGAACATTATATTAGCAAAAAAGGTAGTGAATTTACAAGTGATGAAAAAGTTGCGATAAATGAAGTAGATTTACTCAATTATGATTACTCAAAAGTTGAAGGTAAAAACTTAAAATCTGCTGATGAAATTAGGGTAGCAACAACCGACACTGATATGGGGAAAATCAGTGAAGAATTGGTAGAAGCATATCATACTTTAAAAGAAAAGTGTGGTGATGACACAGAAGATAGGAAAGTTGCAGCTTCTACTTTTGACGAAAAAGTTAGAGAATTGAAAGAAAAAGCATCAAAGGAATTATCAGACGATAAAAACAAAGTTGCGTCAGAATATAAATCATTTGTTGAAGGTAAATTTGAAACACTTGAAGGCTATTCAGCGAAATTGTGCAAAGATGATTGCCAGAATGTTGATAGAATAGTAGAAAAGATTGGAAAACTTGTTGCTCCTGAAATGGAAGTTGCAAGTTTGTCTGATGATTTATCATTTAATGACGTTACGAATGATAACATTAAAGATGAACAAATCTCAGAAGAAGATTTGAAAGCGTTAGAGGAAAGTAATACAGAGGAAACAACTGCAGATGACAAAGTATCAAAAACTGATACAAATACTACAAATGACACCGTTATCAATGAAAAGATAAGGGAAGAGTTTTCGTCTTATGATAGTGTTCTTGATATTTATCAGCATATTCAAAATACATATCAAATGCAGTTCTATTATGGGGCACGTAAGGGCGCTATAGGCACTTTTGAACAAAAATCAGGTAATGACTATGATATAGCTAGTTTAATGATAGGAATTCTTCGTGATAGAGGAATATCTGCAAAATATGTTAGGGGAAAGATTCAGTTAACAGCAGAGCAAGCAATACAGTGGACTGGAGCAAAGGATGCCCTTTCAGCCGCAAAGGTAATGTCAGCACTTGGAATTCCGTGTTCAACTTGCAGTAGTGCATCAGGGGTAGAATATGTAAGAATGGAACATATTTGGGTTTTGGCGTATGTTCCATATACTGATTACAGAGGAACTGGTAATAAGGCCGGAAAAGAATTATGGATTCCGCTTGATGCAAGCTTTAAAAAAGTTGAGTTTGAAAAAGATATCGATTTAGAATCAATTAAGGCATATATTAATAATGATGAAAACCAAATAGACAGTAATACTAAAATCAATGATGTTAATGTTGGAGAATTAGCCGAATACCTTTCAGAAGATAATTCTGCCCTTGCAAAATATATGCTTGAAAATGGTTATGGTGAAGATACGTTAACTGAAGCATTTGGCGGTGTTCAGATTGTTGAAGAAGATTTGGAATATTTACCGCTTTCATCGCCTTATATTGTAGAAAATGTGATTGAAAAGTTTGATGATATCTCAGATGACTTAACTTCAAGCATAACTATTTCTTTGGGGAACAGTTCTGAACTTTTCACAGAGCTAGGAGATACCGCTGAGTTTAGCGGAAAGTTTTTGACTCCTGATTTGTATGGAAAGAGAATCACGATAGCGTATGAACCGGCAACGGAGGAAGATAAAGCTTTAATCGAAAAATCTAACGGATTATTTAAAGCACCGGCATATATGATCAAGTTAAAGCCGGTATTATATGTAAATGGAAAAAGTGTCATAGAAGGCAGTGCAGTTACTGCAGGAACAAGGCAGAGATACAAGATTGGTATATATGAACCGACTGATAAGCTTAAAGACAGTAGTGAGACAAATATAATCACAGCCGGAGGAATGTATTCAGTAGCGCTCAATTACGGTAATATAGCTTCAGATGAAGTTGAAACCATATCTGAAAATGTGAAGAAGATTCAGGATTACATTTCAGAAGAAAATATATATACTGAAGAAATAATGGGCGAACTTCTGAACGGTGTTTCAAAATCGTATTTCGGACAATTAGATATCTATAATACATTTGTTTCAGGACAAAAAGAAGTTGCTCAGACTAGAGCATTGAGTCTCGGTATAGTTGGTTTTTCGGTAAATGGTGTTTATTCATTTGGACGTGCTGCGGAACTTAACGAAGGTGGATATTTTCTTGATATTTGTCATGATGTACATAGTGTTGTATCCTTAAATGGTAGTATCGAAGATGAAAAAGCGTATATGCTTCAGACGGGGATTTATGCATCTGCCATGGAACATGGAGTGCTTGAACAGTTTACAGGTGTTGAATCAGTTTCTACCATTAAGGCGTTGCAGTATGCGCAAAAGAATGGAATACCACTTCATTCTATTTCTAAAGAAAATTATAGTGAAGAGATTACGAAACTAAATATTTCCAATGCAGTAATTGAAGACATTCAGACTGCTGTTAATACAGGAAAGATTGTTATTATTCCCGAAGAAACAATAGTTATTAATCAGTGGTCTGGTTCTGGCTATATGGTGCTTGATCCTGATACATATGCCTGTGGTTATATGATTTCCGGCGGCCTTAGTGGTGGTGCTATGACTGTAGGGGAGATGATAACATCATATGTTTCCCAGGTACTAATGGGCGTGGTATTTATGGTAGTGTGGGAGGTAGCTACTACAGCCTTTTTAGCAGTATTACCATGCGGAGGTCTGGTAGCATTAGCAAAAATATTATTAATGACTGCGCAAATTATTATGATGATGCAATACATAGAAAGTATTGTGGAATTGGGGGAAAAGTATCAACAAACAGGAGATATCAGATATTTACAAGAAATGGTAATTGCGATATCCGCAATGTTAACATTGACTGTAGTATCAGTTCTGGCAGGCGATAAGATAAATAATCTAAAAGAAAAAGTTGTGGATGCGATTGATAAAGCTGGATTGAAAGGTGCTTGTTTTGTTGAGGGAACAAAGATAGTAACTACATCGGGTCTTGTACCAATTGAGAGTATCAAAGTTGGAAATATGATACAAAGTTTCAATCCTGGAACAATGGAAGTATCAAAAAAGGAAGTAATTGATACGATTGAAAAGCAAACATCAGAACTGGTACATATTTCCATAAACAATGAGATTATTGACGCTACTACAAACCATCCGTTCTATGTATTAGACAGAGGTTTCACAAAGGCAAAAGATTTACGTGAAGGTGATGTTCTTTGTACAGTTAACGGAGAATATGTAATAGTTGAGTGGGTTCAGCATGAAATACTTGAGAGACCGGTTAAAGTTTACAACTTGAATGTGGACGACAATCATACATACTTTGTTGGCGAGAATGGTGTTGGAGTTCACAATTTATGTAATGTGGATACAGGAATTCCGCAATTAGATGATTTGCTTAATTCACTAAAGGAAACAACAAATAAAACGGGGAAAGCGAGAAATTTTGAATCTTCTGGTGGATTTGAACAGACTATGAGTGACTTTAATTCATTTAATCTTGAGAATGTAAAGTCAATTAATACTCAATATGGAGAGGGGTATATTGGTCAATTACCTAATGGAAAGACAATGATTGCAAGACCTGGAAGCTCAGGAAGCTCAGGAGGAGCACCAACATTAGAGGTTAAGATATCGAATAGTAAATGGTATAAGATAAGGTATTAAAAATGGAAAAATGGATTATATATAAAGAAAATGAGTTTAATGATGAAGTATACGATATTAATTTGAATTTTTCCGAAGAAAACGGATTAGTTGTAGTATTCAAGAGTATACAAAAAGAGTACAATTTTCATTTTGGTTTTATCAATGCTTTTAGAGTGTTAGATGAAAGTGTAGTGCTAAAGGAAATATATAAAAAAGAATCTATAGAAATGTTTAAAAAAACAAAATATAGAGATATTATTTATCAAGTTTTTGATGGGGAATTTTCTAAAGAGATTGTTGAAATGGCTTGTGGAGCAGTAGAAAAAGACAGGCAAAAACATTATGTTATAATGACTGAAAATTACTGTATAGATATTGTTTCTGATTGGGAACCAGATATAACTGTAGACTATCTATAATTAACAATATCTGATCGCACAAGAACAATGGAAAGGATATAGAATGGAAAAGAAGGTACAGAGTATTATATTGATTGTAGTAATGATTTTATCATTATTACATGCTAATACAATACTTGCAAAAAGTGAAAGTGGATTATGTAGTAGCGAAATTAATCGTATTTTTTCTAAGGCAGATAATTTTTTTTCTGGTGTAAAAATAGAAAATAAAACAAAAATGGCTAATGTATTAATGAGATTAAAAGATGTAAATAATAGTACAGCTGACACAAATAAAAGATGGACTTGTAGATGGAGTGAGGATATTTATGACTCTATCATATCGAATAATGAACAAATATCAAATTGCGTATTAGCCGATAATGAAATTGGAATATATTGGATAGATGAATTAATTGATAATCAAAATCCTGATGGTGGTTTTGGACTTGCATCAGGATACGAGAGTGATATCATCGACTCCAAAGAAGCTCTTAAAGCACTTCAAGTTCTAGAGGAAACAGAGGCAATGGAAAGGACAATAGATTATATTGTATCTTGCCAAAATGATGACGGAGGTTTCCCATATCAGCCGGGAATTGAGTCTGATGCTGAACTTACAGCAGACATTGCGAATATACTTGCTGATTGTGTGAAAAATAATAATGATTTGAAAAATAATATAACCTCCAACTTAATATTGTTGAGAAGGTATTTGGATAAAAATGCAGTGGAATTATCGGAACTTGGTTCAGACAATTTAAATAAAGTATATCAGCATTTCAATACAGCTTTGTTCAAATTGAAGATGGACAAAGAATATGATATTACTCCATATTATGATTTGCAGGAAGATAATGGAAGTGTATATGATGATGCCCTTGCAACAGCAATGTATTTAGAACTTCTTGTTTTAGAGGAGAATACAATTAAAGCTGATATAAGTGATATGTCGTTATTAACGGATGATGGAAAAGCAGCGTCAGTATATAACAGCCATGAAAATGTAAACATTGTTATAAACAGTAATTATGATAAAGAGGAAGGTAGACTGAAAATTGAGATTGAAACTCCTGAAAAAGAAATAATTAGTGTTAATAAAGAAAATGATAAATGGTTGTTTAATACTGGAAAGTATCAAAAAGGAACATATAAAGTAACTGCAAAAATAATTAATAAAAATAATGACAAGATTGCAGCTTCATACAGTAAGTATTTTAATATTAATCCTAAATTTTCATTAGACGGATTGGATATTTATTTTGCCAGACAGTATTATGATTATGTAAATTATGGACCACCGGAATTTAAGAGAACTTCATTCGCACATAAGGGAGAAACCGGAGTTTATCCATTTCTTATAGCAGATGTTCAATTGAATAATCTTAAAGAGGCGACGGACGATATTGTAATTTCATGGGAGTTAAAGCGAAAAACAAAAAAAGAGAGTTTCGGAAAAATAGTTGTTTCTAAAAGAGATGGAAAATATATGTTTGATGGAAGCTATTCCCTTGATGATTTGGGAATAATTCCCGAAGAAGATAAGAATAAGTGGAAGGAATTAGAGCTTGAAAATGCTGACCCTAGCGATGTCTTTAGTCAGGAATTTATCTTAGGTACTGCTTCAATTGATACAACAGAATCATGCACCTATGTTTTACAAACAGAAGTGTCAATGGGCGATGAAGTTTTAAAGAGCGGTACAGCAAACTTTATTGTATCTGGACAGGAGATGTCTCTTGTAACAAACACTGATAAAGATGAGCTGGTGGCACAGCAAGATAGTGCAAACGTAAATGTTAAATTAAGAGAAAAGAAGACAGTAGATATTGTTCTTGCCTCAAAAACAGATGATATTAATACATTAAATAAATATGCGGATAAGATTCACAGTATTGAAGACAAAATGAATAAACTTGGATATTCAGTGAATGTAGGGGCAACAACATCAACATATTACACTGCAAAAGATACTTTTGCATGGCAGGAATTTGATCACATAAACTATATAGAAGAACCTAGCAATTGGTATGAGACGACTAATTTCCCGAAACATATTATTTATGATGGCAATGATATCCGAATGGTTGGTTATAATAAAGAAGCTATGAAAGATTTTCTTCTGGTAGAAGGAACGGACGAGACCAGAAAAGAATTAGAATTTGATGTAGTGAGAGAAGACAATGAGGATTGGCACACATTAGATGGCGCAGGTTTTTTGTTTAACACATCAATAGAGGACGGGTATATTTCCGGTTATTGTGTTCTATTGAATTATAATAGTTTGAATGTATATAGAATCTTTAATAAGAATTTAGATGATTTTAGAAATGGACGTTATAACACTATCGCGAAGACCGGATATAAGGAAAAAGGTGTTTCGATTGACAATCCAGAAGAAAACCATCATATAAAGGTCGTTGTCGAAGATGATTATGCAAAAGTTTATGATAATGGAAAACTTGTAATATCAAATGCATATGTCGGTGGGAACTATAATGGAAATATGTATGGACCAATTACGAGTTATCAGAGCCATTGTTGTGGTCAGATATCATCTTTTAGATTTTCAAACATTAAAATGAAAGCATTTGGTGGAAAAAGTTTATTGAATGCCACTTCAAATTTTAATTATGAGAGTTATGATAGCAGATACATTGTTGATGTTTCGGACATAGAAGATGAGGACTTGATAGGACAAAAAAATCAAAGTACTGTTGGTGAGCGATTATATTATAACAACATAACATTACTTACAGTAGGAAGCAAGAATAATAAATCACAGTTTGAACCATTATACGAAGGAACTATATATGATGGTTATGAATATATTCCGCCAATAAACGGTAAGTTCTTTGATATCTCTGATGAAAATTCTTTAGAAGCAATTGAGGAATATATAATTAGTAGAGAAGAAGGAAAATATATAATTGATGAAAAAGAAAACAAGGCTACTGATTTGGTATTTACGGGTAAACTGCATGATGGATCTATTTACAAAAAGAAGTTTGAACATTTATATGAGGGAGAGCAAATAAGTATTGATATTCCGCAGATAATGGATGACCTTGTAGTTGGACAAGATACCCCGATTTTGACGGATGTATCTTTGACGTACAAGGATGAGTTGGGTGAAAAGCAAACAGTAAGTTGCGATGATATTTATCTTCCAGTAACGCAGTATACAAAGAAGATTGATAATCGATTAACAACAGACAAAGATGAGTACAAACAATACAGCAATTCGGAGATTTCTTGTCGAATTTATAACAAATCAGAAAAATATACAGGTAAAAATCTTGTAAGTGTTATTTCAATCAAGGATACTGATGGAAAAATAATTGAAAATTATAGCAAGGAATTACCTGAAGTGATGCTTTCAAGTGAAGTAGATCACAATGTGATATGGAATATCGGAGAAAGTGATGCAGGTGATTATATTATTGAAGCATCAGTATATGATGGCACATACTTGGTCACACAGAAAAGTAAAACGGTTGTGATAAAAGAACTTGATAAAACGTATGTGAATTTATCTGGAAATATTACATTGTCAAAGAAGATTCTTAAAAATACAGATGAACTTGTGATTACAAAGAAAGTAAAAAATGAATTTAAGAAAAAGATTGATAATGTAAAGGAATTGGTCAAAGTTATAAATGTAGAAACAAATGAGGCAGTATATGAAAGCGAAACACTCATGAATCTAGAAGAGAATGGAGAAAATACTACAACTGAAACGGTAATTGCCAAAGATGATTTTAGTAATGCTAAAAATGGAGAATATTATATTAGCCATGAAGTTGAACTTGAAGATGGAACTGTTTTAGAACTAGAAGGAGACGGATTTATTCTCGATACACAGAAGAAGACCGATTTGAAAGATATTTTTGGAAGTGGAACTCTGATTTCGTTGAATAAGGAAGCAGAAAAAAATGGAATCGAATTAGACGGGGCAATTATCACAGTGGATGGAACAATGCATTCGAATACCAATATTGAAGTGAATACATCAATTCTTAATGTTTCGGATATTTGCGAGGCAGTTTTACCACTTACTTTTAACGCTGTTATCAAAAATATTACTAATGGAACCAGAGTTTGTGGAAGCATTGATGTACCTGATGTTGGATGTGAGTTGTGTAAAGATGATATTTTGATTGAATCTCCGATATATGATGATTATTCAAGTAGTGGAAAACTACTTGCAAGTGAAGGCAATATTACTATCAGATCTTCTTATGCACGTTTCAAAGGACTTATTTATGCACCAAATGGAACGGTTACTATTGAGTCTTCAACATTTAACATGGAGGGAAGAATTGTAGCAAAGAATATTATTTACAAGGGTAGTGTACTTAATGTAAGTTCGTATGATGGCGATTTTAATCTTTTAAAATAAATATTCATAATAAATATTTACTTGAAAATTAAGGAACTGTAAAAAAATTCTCCTAAAGGAAACAGAACTGCATTGGCAATGTCCAATGCAGCTCTGCTATTTAGAGATTTTTTACAGCCCCTTTTTAAAGTCTATATTTGAAACATTTCTAATTGGTATTGGGTAAGTAATCCTTCGATTTTATCAAAACCCAAACCGATTTGTTCCGCGCGGTGAGCATCGGACCCGATAGTGACATATTTTCCGCCTAATTCCTGATAGCGCTTTAAAATGTCCGGATGTGGATGCGGATAGGAAAAACCTTTTCCAAAACCGGCAGTATTGATTTCCAGACAAATCTGATGCTGAATGATAAAGGTTAAAATCTCGTCTAAATAATCCATATAGTCTGTAACAGAGTAGTTTGCATCTTTGTTGGGACTGTAGCGGATAATGTAATCCAAATGCCCCAATGTATGAATATCCGAAAAGGAGTGCAATCCTTCCAGCGTGGCTTTGAAATATTCTTCAAAGGCACAACGGTCTGTTCTGTTTTTCCAAAATTCCGGATAATAGGGATCCATTCCTGTTACCACATGACAGGAACCGATTTTAAAATCAAAGGACTCCTTAGAAAGCAAATCCTGAAGATTCTTTTCATTTCCCGGAGCAAGTCCCAATTCAATTCCTTTTAGAACCTGAATGCGGTCTGCATAAGTCTCTTTTAACCGTTCCAAAGTAGAAGAATATTCTTCCATGGGAATTAAAGGAGTTTCACCTGCAACCGGCCAGTTGTAATCCTGGTGGTCGGTAAAACAAATCTGTTTCATCCCCAAAGAAATTGCCTGCTCTATAATCTGTTCCGGCGCCTCTTCCGAATCGAAAGAAAAGCGGCTGTGTACATGATAATCCGAATACATAGTTATGTCCTCACTTTCTAGTTGTAATAGTATCAAAATGAACGGGAAAAATCTACTGAATATTGCCAGCTTATGATATAATGAAAAAACAGTTGGAAATTTGGGAGGAGAACCATGAATAGAATTTTGGATTTGGTAAAGAATGATTTAGTGTGTATCTATGTTGATAAAGAAAATCCCGAAAAATTTTGGTTGGGATTTATTATCGGATATGATAATCAGTTTTTGTTGCTGGAACGAGTAGATGGCGGGGGGCGCAGCGATGGAATCAGTGTCATCAAAACTTCTGAAATTTACGCTGTTGAAACAAGAAATGCCTACACCAATAAGTTTCGGGGAGTGGCAGAACGCATTTTCGAAATGGAACTGTTTAATCATGAAGGGGTAATGCAGGAATTTATGAATTGTCTGATTGTGGAAAATGAAATGGTCTGCATCGAAACAAACAACAGTGATTGCGCGGATGTAACAGGAATTGTAAAAGAAGTCATTGACGGATGGATTTGCGTAGAAGCCTATGACGGAGAGAAAAGAGACGGAATTGCTTATTGCAGATTGGAGAATATTACTTCCATTGATATCATGGAAACATTATAATTCTTAATTCCTGATTGTCAGATACGTAAAAAAATGTGAAAGAAATAAGGAAATTGTGAATTATTTAACAAATTTGCAATAATTTGTAGAAAATGCCTTGATATTTATAATTGAATTCGGTAGAATAGAGAACAGGTCATGTTTTGGAACTACGCAGAAAGGACTTTTGGTCTTGAAACAAAGTTTCAAACACATAACATATTTTAAAAATTTATTATTATAGGAGGACAATTTAATGTCAGTTAAAGTTGCAATTAACGGTTTCGGACGTATTGGACGTCTTGCATTCAGACAGATGTTTGGTGCTGAAGGTTATGATGTTGTTGCTATCAACGATTTAACAAAGCCTTCAATGTTAGCTCACTTATTAAAGTATGATACAGCTCAGGGTGGATACGCTGGAAAGATCGGTGAAGGTCTTCACACAGTTGAAGCTGATGATGAAGCTGGAACAATTACAGTAGATGGTAAGACTCTTACAATTTACGCTGAAGCTGATGCTTCAAAACTTCCTTGGGGAGAAATCGGAGTAGACGTAGTACTTGAATGTACAGGTTTCTACTGCTCAAAAGATAAATCACAGGCTCATATCGATGCAGGTGCTAAGAAGGTAGTTATCTCAGCTCCAGCCGGAAATGACCTTAAGACAATCGTTTACTCAGTAAACCAGGATACATTAACAGCTGATGATACAATCATCTCTGCTGCATCTTGTACAACAAACTGCTTAGCTCCTATGGCTGATGCATTAAACAAGTATGCTGCTATCCAGAGTGGTATCATGTCTACAATCCACGCTTACACAGGTGACCAGATGATCCTTGACGGACCACACAGAAAGGGTGACCTTAGAAGAGCACGTGCAGGCGCTGCTAACATCGTTCCTAACTCAACAGGTGCTGCAAAGGCTATCGGTCTTGTAATTCCTGAATTAAACGGAAAGTTAATCGGATCTGCACAGAGAGTTCCTGTTCCTACAGGTTCTACAACAATCCTTACAGCTGTAGTTAAGGGTACAGACGTAACAGTTGAAGGTATCAACGCAGCTATGAAGGCAGCAGCTTCTGAAAGCTTTG
>JAEEGL016929031.1_pt1 | contig 41059 bp, 25 predicted proteins | sample 9134231 | NCBI WGS metagenome assembly JAEEGL01 (sample SAMN16246548, study PRJNA631951) | gut metagenome | biome: gut microbiome; feature: rumen; material: fiber-attached | host: Bos | place: Iran: Karaj | collected 2018-10
AGATAAGCGAAATTGAAAGTGCCGACTGTTTTTTCAGTTTATCCTGATATTCTTTATCAGCATCGTTATATACCTTCTTGGCAAATTTGTACGCATTCATCAACTCACCGTGATCTTCAGGATTCAGTCTATAAATACTCTTCGATCTTTGAAGCCAAAAGTGCAGATCATCCCCCATGAGATCTTCAAGATTGCGATATACATCTTCAATCAGACGTCCTGCGCCTTTTGAAGGATCTGAAAACATCTGATTGAGCGTATCAAACATCATCACTTCTTTATAGATTCTCTTCTGTTCATAAGTACCTCCCCTAAAACTACTCACAATCTTGCGTATCCCCTCTATGACATCCTGTCTGTCTATCTTTCTTACCAGTCTAGTTATAACCGCACTACTATTGTGAACAAGCTTAAACCCCGATTGAAACCTTGTTTCGCTTTTTGTGGTTCTCACCTTTTCGACCGCTAAAGATAGTTTTGTTAGAAAAGCATCAATCTCCTGATTGGATATGTCCAAGGAGATAGAGTAATCCTTACTATAGATTTTATCTCTTGCACACAATATCATAAGAAGTATTTTTTCATTCAATGTAAACTTTGCATCATAACTTATATCAACGGCAATCGGTATCTTTTGCTCTTGATTCAAAATTTCAAGGTAATTCAGATTAGTATCCATTTGTCTCCGATCAATGTAGCCCTTCCCCGTCACGATACTATTTAGCGCATTTGTTTCTTTTTGCGTAAATCTTTGATTTAATTTGAAATAAGCATTCTCACCGATATCAGATAGATATGTATCACTCTGATTTATTACAATAATTATTTTGTTATTCTTTTCATCACATATTGAGGCAAACTCCCTAAGCGAGAAATATGTCTCACTGAGCATTGAGTTTGTATCGAACAGGAACAAACAATCGTTGCTCTCATTAAACAATCTTCTCACGACATCAGTATCAATTTGGGATCCAGATGGAAAGTATACAGTTTTTCTTGTTCTTTCCCTTTCTATTAGAAGTTCGAGAAGTACTGTTTTTCCACTAAATCTTCGACCTTCAACGTATACCACAGGATAATTAATGAGTGCCTTGTCTATTTCATCAATTATGTCCCTATAAACAAACAATTCTGATCTGTAGAATGTATTCTTATTTTCATCAAAAGTCTTAAAACCCGTGAAATATTTAATATCTTCAGTGTTCCTTATTTCAGGATTACTATATCTATAGTTTTTTAATTCAGCTTCTACAACATCTGAGTGTACCTCTGTTATAAAACTGCTGTATAGACTGTTATAATCATTCACGATGATAATGTCAGTAATTCCATAATCATCCTGTAGGCTCTCCTCATAATACTGATCCGGTTTCTTTCCACATAGCATTATATTTTTCTTAGCATTTCTGTCATCATTTACGATAAGCTTATTTAAATGCCGCAAATCCGGCTCGTTATGAAGGCTACATCCAACATAAAGCAGATTTTCATCCTTCATAGCGGACAGGATTGCTTCCCTGATCGTTTGGTTTGTTGACAAACTGATGGAATTAATATACTGATCATAGTTGAAAACGAGGTTATCTTCTGTTTCGTAGTCAGTCTCCCATTTCGCATCTCCATGAATTTTATAGACAACCTTTCCATTAACATCACTCCTAGCATTTTTATACGGAAGAATCGGACGAAAGTCACTGCATCCCTCAATCCCATCATCAATATTTATTGTGAATGCCGTATGCCAAGAAAGATTTAAGAATTCTTTCTTAAGCCCGTCGACTTGAACATTTATAAAGTACTTTTGAAGAAGTTTAAGAAAATCTTTAATTGGAACACCTTCATGTTTAATGGACTTAAACAATGCAACCGAAACATCTGCCAGAGAGTTGGAATACTTTCTTTCTGGATCATATCGTTTGAGCAAATCTTCAAACAGTTCGGTACATCTTCTACCATCTGGCACAGTAGCCCTAAATTCTTTAGAACCACATTTCTCATTCATGGTAAATCCTGCCCCAAAGAATGGAATCAGATGTCCATTTACAAATAATGGAACAAGAACCGAATTTGCATCTGCTTGCGAATGATAAATCATAGTCTCTTCCCCTAATATATTAATGATGTAGTCATTAAGGACTACAGTTAATAGTTTCTATTTCCCAATCTATGTAATGGTCGAAGAGTGAATTCCCCTCTCATCAGATCTCATCAAGGAGCTTAACTAATAGTTATGCTCTTTACAAATCTTGTGCTGCTTCTAAATCTGAGCAATGATTAGATCTTTTAACATCATCAGTATTTATATATTCCAACAGTTTTTGCAAATTTTGTTATCGTAAATTTGCCGCTTCCATTAGGACCGGCAAATACTACGGCAAAGGTTTGTTATCCCATATCAGAATTCTTTTTTGTGTTCCAATATTCTGCATGTATGCTTCTTGGTATCTTCATCATAATTAATACCCACCAGCACAATCTTTCCGCCGAACCGCTCTAATATCCTGGGATAATTCTTATACAAAATCTGCTGGATTGCTCCTTCTTCGCTCTTATTCCACTTTAGCTCTATGATCATAGCCGGAAGCGGTGATCTCCTGTTCGGCAGGAATACAACATCTGCTATGCCATGCCCCGATGGCAATTCCTCTACCTTTGCATACTGGTCTACGCAGGAGATATATGCCATCTTTATCACATATCTGAGGCTTTGCTCATTATTATAGAAGTTCGGTGCATATTCTGAATCGTGAACCTCCTGAATGACCTTTGACACCTCATCCTCTTTCCCTGCCAAAGTATCCTGAAGAAGCCGATCCGATTTCTGTACCAGTTTGATCAACTCCTTATGTTTTGCCTTACGCAGTATCTTTTCGAACTCAGATCTGACCTCTTCGTTAGGTATATGTGCCAATCCGGTGAGCTGCTCATCATCTTCATCATAGGATTCTGATACTTCTTCATATGTCAGGTATCCCAGATGGATCAGCAAGGTCAGGACATCATCCTTACAGGTAAAGGTTTCTACATCATTTTGGAAAGAGTCTGTATCCACCACAATACTCTCTCCGGCGATCAGTCTGGCGATATCATCCTGTAAACCGTCCTGATCCATATCTATATAGGTCATCAGAGTTTCAGCAGCAGAGGTTTTCTTCCAATATGATTTATACTTACCAGTAGCGACAGCCTGCATCACGGAATACGGGTTATAAGTCGAGCAGCAGTCCCCCATAGTATAGCCGTCATACCACTGTTTCATCCTGTCAAAATTCCTGTGATACTTTTCACACTGTTCTTTGACTTCCTCTTCGGTAAAGCCAACATATTCTGCATAATCCAAAGGATCCAGAACTGAATACTCCCGGAAATCTGATATAGCAGACTGAGAACCATCCTTCTTGATGGGAAGAATGCCGGTTATATAAGCTGCCGCTACTGCTTCCGGAGTGAAATTATTATTCTTAAACCAACCCCTTAGTAGATTCAGATATATTTCTTGTGTATCCGGATCATCCTTTGCTTCCCTGATCAACGAGTCCCATTCATCAATGACAAAAACTATCTTAGTGTTGGTACTTCTTACAAACTTCAATAATCCATCATTTAAGGAAATGACGCCCTCCAAATCATTAGAAAAAGCTTTTAACTCGTCAATCAAACATTTATTTATCATGGCAGGAATATCCGAAAGCGGTGTCTTCATCTGCTTTGCTTCAGAGACGAAACCGGAAATATCCAAATTGATCACATGATACTTATTTATGTGTTTCTCATAACTCTCATCCTTTGCAATGCAATACTTTGCGAACAATTCATGAGAGTCACAGGTTTTATCATAATACGCACACAACATCTGAGCTGCATAGGATTTTCCAAATCGACGAGGTCTGCTGATACAGGTAAGCTTGTTATTCGTTTCGATGGTTCTGTTGATCAGACCGATCAAACCTGTCTTATCCACGTAATCGGTATTTAGTTTCTCTCTAAATCCGCTGTTTCCCGGGTTCAAATATGTTCCCATTTTCAGACCTCCTTCCTTGCTTTATCCGATTCGAAATACGATGATATTGCTTTCTTCCAAATAATCCCAGGGTGTATTCTAATACTTTTTATCCCCTAAAGCTTCCCACCAAAAAAGGCTCTGCCTAAGTGTTCACAGTGACAGGCATTTTATTTCGCTGCTCGATGCATACACAAGATGCTCTACGGGATGGTGACGGCATGCTTCTAAGATGTTAAAAAAAACTATTATATTGCTCTCAATGTACGCATCAGGATGATCTATGCTATATCGCACGCCCGCCTGTGCTGCCAGATTTACTACAACAGAAGGTCTATACTCATTTAACAGTTCGTTTATAAGAGATTTGTCTGCTATATTTCCTTTGATAAAGATATGTTCTACCAAAGATTGCTTTGATATTTCTTCAATTAACGAAAGTCGTTATTCCTTAAGTTTTGGATCATAATAATCATTCATAGAATCCAAACTAATAACTCTACCGCCTGTCATTTCCTTCAAGAGTCGAATTACAAGATTTGCCCCTATGAACCCCGGAGATCCTGTAACTAAGCTTATTATATTATTAAGTTCTACTTTTTTTATTATAAAGCTCTACTTTTTTTCATGAATAAACCCTCGTCAATCTGACAGTTAAATTGATTGGATTGGATCATCAGATTGTCTTGAAGTTATATTCAAAAAGTAACATTCAACAAACTACATTTTCCCAAGACAACCATTTGCTCTTTAATTTCAGATTTCGAGTTTATGGCTGTCACTATTCCTATCTGTCCAATAAATTCTTTTAGAACGTCAAATAGCCCTAAATGAGAACTGGATCTCACAAGGGTATTTGACTTTCCTCCTGTTATATTCCCCGTCTTCTTTTTGTTTGGGTCAAAATAGAATTCTCAAGAAACCTGTTCCATTTTGCGAGACCTTCCGATGCCCACCGGACGCTTCTCTCGACCCATATGGGGTTTTTAGGAGAAATGTCAAATCATGGATCATCCACCAGTCCGCATAATTACTGGATTCTTCGGGGTTGACCCTATTATCTCTCTATCTCCAATAATAAACACATGGCGTTTCAAATTTGTCTTATCTATGTTTGACTCAGTTTTCATTTCTCGATTTACTATAATACTCTCAAATTCAGCGATCAGGCAGCCTTAACCACTTTATCGTATTCAAAAATGGCAACATCTTTTACCATGACCTGGAGACGATTCACTATCTCCTCCAATTTTTCAGCTACATCATCACTGTAATACACTTCACCACACTGAGAGCAAACAAATGATTCCCATCTGGTTGGATCAGGATAGTATGCCAAAATAATGTGAGCTACTTGTCTCCCATTCTTTTACGCCTGCAAGATAAAAAGGGTATAGGCATCTATATTTTCTCAAACATCTTCTTCAGCCTAAATGTCGTTATACCATCTTTGCTCTCGTTATCCAATTCATAAATCTCATCCTGTGATAACATCAGCTCCGACGGGTTACGGCCAACAATGATATACTGGTTCTCGGTGTCTAATGCTATGTACCGTCGCATCTCATCATCCAGCAACAGATCGGCATTGTCCAACACAAACAGTCTGCCTTTTGCATTTCTGATTGTCTCTTTATAATCCTTATTGTGATCTATAAAGTTTAGACATCTAATCCTGCTATCTTCTGAAGAATACTCAAACAAAAACGAGCATACCGCAGATTTTCCGGTTCCGGAATCACCACTCACAAATGTCACATTCGAATCCAGTTTTAAATCCACAACAAAATTAGTATGCTTTGTTTGTATTCTGTCAAGGATGATCGGCTTAATCTTCATTTTTCCACCACGCTCTTAAGTCTTCATAATCATCGAACTCATAAATACCATCTTTATCCATGCCCTGCGCCTTTTCCATATTAAATGCTATCATCGGATACTCGCAATATACCTTCCCGGATTCCAGACTATATATAACTTCAAGAGCATTCTCACCGCATTCGCATATATCAAATATCTTGTCAGGATTATACATAATGTTCAAGACAGTCTTGCATCCCGTGGACAACTTGTCAATATTAAGCCTTGTTCCATCAAACCTTGATCCGATAGCATATTTTTCCAGCATTTCAGATTGATCGATCCGTTTTATGGTATCCTTAGCCCTATCATCAAGCAATTCAGCTGTATTCTTATTAAAATATATATCATTGAATCTGACAACTTCTTCCGATTCCGGAATTGCACTTTTCTTATATACCGTTATCATTTATAAACCTGCTTTCGCAAATGAATCCTTTAATACTGAATACTCAAAAAGTTCTTTGATCTTCTCATCCGCAGTTATACGCTTATCATTAAGTCCGCAGATATCATCTACTTCTCTTTGGATCCATTCGCAACAATCCACGCTGAAACAATCGCCGATCCTTCCCTTAGATTCAACCTTAATGCTCCTTATTCCTCTGGTTTCTATAATCATATTCCAAATCATTGTAAGGACTTTTTTGCTCTAGCCAAACTCTCGAATTCATATTACAATATCATATTCAGCGATCAGGCCGCCTTAACCACCTTATCGTATTCAAAAATGGCAATATCTTTTACCATGACCTGGAGACGATTCACTATCTCCTCCAATTTTTCAGCTACATCATCACTGTAATATACTTCACTACACTGAGAGCAAACAAGTGCCGGTACGTTCTTGATAATAATTATGCAATTTTCGAATTCCTGAATATATGTATGCTTCGTTTGAGTAGTATTCCCTTTACACATTATGCATCTCATGATTTCTACCCCTTTATGCATAAGCATTTTAGCTGCATTGACAATCTGTTCTAATTTCGACGCAATCTCGTCAATATAATATTTTTCACCACACAGTTCACACTACAGTCTATGATCTCCATAGATATGATAGAATTCGTGATAAACCTGTCGCAGGCCGGCATATCTGCCCGATGTCCTGATACCATATATCTCTTCCACACTATAGGGAAGATTGGGAAGATCTTCTCTTGTAACCAGACAATAATAATTATCCGATTCCCTCACTGCTCTTGCAAATTCATCCGTCGGAAGGAACTCATTATCCTCATCTATAAAGACTATGGAATCCCTCATTGTAGGAAGTATCGTCTGCCAGTCTCTTCCTCCGAGTACTCTGCACTGTTTATCGCATTTTAACTCTATACCGCTTTCCTGTCCGGACTCATAGTATTCATTTATCATTTCGACAAGGGTTGTTTTGCCGGTTGCGCTATCGCCCCTGATCACAGTGATATTTCTTTTCAAAGAAAACTCATATCTTACGGATGCATTGGAGATTGTAATCCGGTGAATACCTTTCATATCCTCTCCTATCTGACAATCATTCCTGCCACAGGGATCAGTTCTTTCATACTGTGGATAACCTGATCTGTATTAAGAACCTTTATCGTAAATTCACTATCCCCAAAGTCCATGATATGCCTTAAATTTACTGTTACATCCATTATATTTCCGATTTCCAACAACCATTTAGCACAGTTATCTCCACATGCGGAAGCATTAAATATCTTATCAGGTTTTTTAAATATGCATATCAATGTCTTCACACCACCGGATAGTTCTCTTGGTGAGATACCGCCTAAAACGGGGCTGTCTATAATTCTCGGCCCTATCACATCAGAGTTGTCTATATCCTTTATCATCTTTCGTGATAAATCATCTGTGATCCATTCATCAGTATAGGTGTTCTTAAAATATCGAGCCGGATTATATACTGCTTCCGGCATATCACCATAATATACTGATAACATCCTATACCTCTCTACTTTCTTTTTGGATATCAAAAATGTAAAGCCGGAACATTTCATTATAAACCTTATGATATGTCCTATACTTCTACTCGTCATTTTTCCCTATATTTCATCTATACTATATGGAAGATATGCGTTTATCCTATATCAGGCGGTTGTCTAACACTGATTCGTTGAGTTCCCGCATGGTGGACACGATCTTATTCAGATTTACAATCTCTATCTCAAACGGTTCCCTGCCGAAATTCATAAGATATCCCAGTCGGATCGTCAGATCCTTTTCCTTCGCTATCTTAAGGATCCATGATGCACAATTATCTCCACAGGCAGATGCATTAAAAATATGATCTGAATCAAACTTCATAAGGATCAATGTCTTCACGCCACCTGACAATCTTTCCGTGGAGATCGAACCAAGGAACGGACTGTCTATGACTCTGGGACCTATCACTTCTGATCCGTCAATATCTTTGATCATTTCCTTTGATTCCTGATCAGTTATCCATTCATCTTCATAACTATTATTAAAAAAGACATCAGGATTGAATATATAATTGTCTGCCTCAAGATCTCCATAGTATATCTTTAGCATAAGGTCATCATTCCTTCTTCCCTCTACCAATTATAGAGGCTCAGTTTTCATTTCTCGATTTAATGTATATTTCAATTCAGCGCAGACATATAAATCAGCAAATACTTACCCACACATTTCTGAAAAATACTCTTTTATAAGATCTTTATGTTCAAAACAAATATTCAAAACAAAATACAGGAACGGAACCTCTATCTTGTCATAATCCGGCTTCATCATTTCAACAACATAATCAAAGGGAATATTACAACTGTCTATTTTGAACAGTTTCCGTCGTTTCTTTCCTGTCCCCTCTGTATTTGCATATTGCTTTCTTTTATCAAATTCATCTATCGTATAGAATATATATTCAAAATCCATATGATCAATGGTCGAATCATCCTTTATTTCTACATGAATTAGCTTTGTAATGACAGAGTCCTCATAATCAGCAAAGTTTTTATCAAGTTCTTCAAAATAAATGTCTTTACCATTCTTGATAATCCATAATTGATCTTCATACACTTTTGAATAAAGCTTAGTCACACCAGCAAAATGAATTATATCGAAAGAAAAAATCCTCCCACACTCAACCTCTTCAAAACAATATTCAAAATCAAATTCTCCTTCATGAATCTCAGATGAACCTTTGAAAGCCATCTCACCAATCAGTTTCTTTTCGAATAGTTCATAAAGAACTTCCGCTAAACACTTTGAGCACCTAAGCATTATGGTTTTATCTATTTGAGCATCATATATCCTTGGAGGATTCTTTACTCGAAGTGTTCGATATTCGTCTATAGGTATAAGATCATACTTTTTATACTCTGATTTCTTATCAAACACACTGTCATATAGTTCATCGAGTTTAGGTATTCTGTCAGAAAACAGTTCTTCCTTCGTCTTATACTTCTTATGCTCATCATACTCAAAGTAAATTTGTAGGAAACGAAGCTGGCATTCTACACTCTTATCCTTCAAATCCTCTATCAATCCTGAATTATAAGAATTAACAAAAACAAACAATTCGTCCAGGCATTTAGCTTTCTTTACATGCTCTATTTCTAAATCATGCTGAATCTGAATTTCCTCTTGGCACTTTCTCCAAACTTCTTCTGAAATATTCTTGAATTCATAAGCTTTCCTAATAATTTTTTTCGAATGCTCACAAGTTCCATCGATACTTCGCTCTAGAAAAAATTTTAGTCTTTGTATATCCACGGGCTTATCCAGGGCTACTAATAACGTTTCATTCCCTTCTCTATACATCCCATAAATGGGACCATTTGCATATAATGCCTCTCTTTTTCCCGACCACTTGGGAACACTATTCAAAAATAAAACATTAAATTCTCTATCAAGCCTATCTGCTTCCCAATAAAGATTGTTAAGATCATCAGACATAAATTCCAATATACTCCATCACACCCTTCCAACCCAGCAGTCATAAAAATAATCCTTAATGATATCAGTTGATTTATGCATGATTGCACACAAAGCGCAAAAGCACAGGCTTATTTTCTTCAATTTTCCATATAATCTATGGCAATATGCAATATCTATGTACAAATCTTTAGATTCGTCTTGACTCCCTTTTTTATCTGTGGAAAAACAGAACCACCTAACTCCTCAAAACCTCATACCCTTCAAACAAATTACTTTGAATGATTCCCAAATATTCAAGCTTATCCAAACAGGTTATAATTGTCCCTTCACTAAATCTTGCAGCTTTGTCATCAGACCATTCCTTAAATCCATGTACTATTGCCGATTTGTTCACTGTTTTTTCATCTTTTATCAAATACAATGCTGTAGCTGCTCCCTCAAGGATCAGATCATCTTCAATCGAATTAACAAGTTCAATAGCCTTATCAACAAATACAGATATTCTTTTATATTGACTATCAGTCTTTTTAGAACATATAAGCTGATGTATTGAATTATAAGTGTCCCGTATGTTTGATAGTCCGTTAAGCTTCTGATATCTTCCTAACTTTTCAGAAGCTTGATACAGGTCTTTCGAATACGGTCCATACCTTCCTCTTGCAAATCCATATATATTAGCATTTGCATAATAATTTGTAAAAAACATTGTTTTTTGGAATCTCAGTGAGGTAACCTTTTCAAGCTTATCCCTAATACGCAATAGCAATAAATCATACACTGTCATCTGTTCGCGGAGAGTTGAATTTACTCTTACAACGGATGGCTCAAAGACTTCTATCTCTTTATTACAGTTTTTTAGTTTCTGTTCTATAATAGACTTTACTTCACTCCACTCTAGCCCACCATTTCCACATCCAAGTGGTGGAATAGCGATTTTTTTGATATTTAAATCAGGAAGTAATCTCACAAACGCATCCAGTCCATCAATAACATACTGTATTTGTGATGGATTACGCCACTTATCTTTTGTCGGAAAGTTGATGATAGTTTTTCCATTCTCTGTAAATGGAAAAACTATCCCCGGCCTCAGCTTCCCTTCCTTACACATTCTTTCATAATTCCTATTGTTTTCAGGGAAGCGCTGCTTAAACTGATAAGCAATACCTTTTCCCATATATCCTTCACAATTAACTGTATTGAAAATACAATCTGCTTCAGAATTAAATATGTTTCCAATGGTATACTTTATCATGCCATGCACCTCCTTTCATTGATTTCTCAAAAAAATGTTTCCATAACACTTACATATGGTGGCTGCTCGGTTATCCCTTTGTCCCAAAACAATTGTTCAACAAACTCTTTTGTCCACTCATCAGGTACATACACGCACTGAATAAGCGAAGCAGGTATTGTTTTATCACTCAATACCTCTGCCATTTTTACATTTTTAGAGTATTGATCATCCGTTCCTGCTTTCTCAAGCGTATCCCAATCCATTCGAGCGATTCCTTCTGAATACTCATATAATTCACAATCTTCACGAGACAACGGATGCTTTACCAGCACTTTGAATCCTGCCAAAGCTGCCAATTCTCTTTTAATAGTGATATACACAAATTTATCATCAGGATGACTTTTCTTTACCGCCACATCAAACGCCGAATACGGATGGAAGTGAAACGGTATATACTTGTCTAAACCAAGCATTTCACGTCTCGATATTATTTCCTGATCTGCGATATCGCTATACCTGATCCCTAAAGATCTGATTTCATTTCTGGACAACAATCCTTTCTCTATGATAGATGTCATATTATCCAGTCGCGTTAGATGATATAATAATTTCTTATTCCTTGTGTTCTCTAACCCCATCGTCTATACCACGTATATTTCTGAATTATTATCAGTTGCTTTTCCTTCAAATCACTCAAATAAAAAATTTTTGTAGGGCAATAATTGCTCTTGTCGAATTCCCAAATTAATATGACAATAACATGTCTATTCCAGAAGATATGGCTTCAATAAACAGTCCCATATTCATCAATCAAGCCGCCTTTACCACTTTATCATATTCAAAAATGGCAATATCTTTTACCATGACCTGGAGACGATTCACTATCTCCTCCAATTTTTCAGCTACATCATCACTGTAATACACTTCACCACACTGAGAGCAAACAAGTGCCGGTACGTTCTTGATAATATGTCAAAAACAAAAGACATAGCTTCGCCATCACGGAATATAATGAATATCCCACGCAGGTCTTAGCTATGTCCGAATACAGATCAAAATAACGTATTAACCGACTATCCTGTCCTCATCTTCCTACCGCCTCTTTTCAGAGCGCATACATAGTTCATTATAGAGAATATGGACATAATAGTCAAGTTGGGCGGCAGCCACGCTAGGTCAGGCGGCTTTCCATGGATTTTTTAAGTTCATCCAGATTTATCTCGGTGCCGTCGTTTAACAGGACTCCTTCCTCCGCTTCGTCGGGGAACCAGTATTTCTTCGGTTTCACCTCGAAGCCGGCCTTTACCATCCTGTCCCTCACCCTGATGTCCAGGTAAGCTTTGCGGTCGTGCATATTCACGGCTGCGATCCTGTTTTCGTAGGCTTTAAGGGGGCCCTTCATCACTATATAGCGATCTCCTTCCTTGTAGCCGTAAGACATACGGAGAAGGCCCTCACCTGTCCCGTCTTCATTTTCTCCCAGCATGAAATCGAGGAATCTTTCTTCTTCTTCATTCAGGTCGCTCACCACATAATCATCCCGGGCATCAGTTCCCTCAGGCAGATCCTTGTTCATTTCGGCCAGCCTGTCCTTAAGGCCCAGTTCCTTTACATTAATAAGGTTTTCGCGACGTTTTTGTGCTATCAGGTCATGGAGTTCTTCTATAGTAAGGTCTGTGCGGATAAATATATAGCCCGGGAAAATGGGCACTATGGCGAAGTCTTCCTTCCCTCTTCTGTAGCTTTCCATGCAAGGGAAAAACACTGTCCCCCGCCGGGGGGACAGTGCTGACTTAAGTGTTTCCTTTACCCGGGACATCTGGTCCGTGGGAGTGTACAAGATGTAGTAACGCATTTTTTTCATTTTCAAGATCTTTCGTTGCTTTGCTCCTCAGGATGACAGTGACAGAAAAGATTCTTCGCTTCGCTCAGAATGACAACAGGTATACCAGATTCTCAATGGCATCAGGTATCAGGTATAGTGCATTACGGATGACCTCATTTTTCCTGGGTCAGTTCCAGCATGATCTCATTGCTGCGATTGACAAATCTGGTCATGTCATCGGGGGAGAGCTGCTTATTGGAGATCATGGCCAGATCATAGAGCTGCTCCTCGATGAGCTCCGCCTTTGAGCTGCCTTCGTTGTCGATTATGTATTTTACCAGAGGGTGAGCTGCATTGAGAGTCAGGATAGCTCCGTCATCGGAGGGGAACATATCCATGCCGCCCATGCCGCCGGATGCATACATCTTCATCATATCCTGCATCCTGCGGGAATCCTCGGACAGAGTAATGACAGCCGACACCTTCTTGTTCTTGAGTTTCTGGATCTTGACTTCCAGCTTATCCTTGCTGAGCCGCTTGCGAAGTGTCTTTTGTACAGCCGCTGCAATGCTTTCAAACTTCTCCTGATCCTTCTTTGAGGTCTTGCCCTTCATGGCCTGGGTAAGATCTGCATCGATCCTGAGGAACTTAACTCCCTCATTCCTGCTCTCCAGCTGCTGCAGGAAGGGCTGGTCTATATTGTCCTTAAGGACTACCGCCTTCATGCCTGCCTGGCGGAACATATTGATATACTGTGACTGCTGTACCTCATCGGTCACATAGTAGACGATCTTCTCTTCAGGCTCTTTTTCTTCATCTGCGTCTTTACCGTCATCGGTATCAGTCTTATCGTCAACCACCTCAGCATCCACGCTCTCCCCTGTCTCGGCGTCCACAGCGGTATCTGAGGTCTTGCCTTCCTCGCCTTCTTCCGCCTCATCCTCGGTATCGATGGGTGCCACATTCAGACAATCAGGGAGAGTGGTGTAATCCCCGTCAAAATCCCTGAAGAGGATATAATCATTCATCTTGTCGCAGAACTTATTGTCCCTTAAGCAGCCGTATTTGATGAAGGGGCTGATATCATTCCAGTATTTCTCATAATTCTCCCTGTCGGTCTTGCACATACCGGAGAGCTTGTCTGCCACCTTTTTGGTGATATAATCGGATATTTTCTGCACCATGCCGTCATTCTGCAGTGCGGAACGGGATACGTTAAGGGGCAGATCGGGGCAGTCTATCACGCCCTTTAACAAAAGCAAAAACTCGGGAATGACCTCCTTTATATTGTCCGCGATGAACACCTGGTTGTTGTAAAGCTTTATCACTCCCTCTATGGACTCATATTCCATATTGATCTTGGGGAAGTAAAGGATTCCCTTGAGATTGAGAGGATAATCCATATTCAGATGGATCCAGAACAGAGGCTCCTTATAATCCTTGAATACCTTACGGTAAAACTCTTTATATTCCTCCTCGGTACACTCAGCAGGATTTTTGCCCCACAGAGGATGGGTCTCATTGATGAGCTCCGGCCTGCGTTTGATCTTCAGTCTCTCGGTGCCCTTGGTCTCGGTGGTGCCGTCATCCTTGGTCTCCACAGTGGGATGGATCTCCTCGATCACCTCATCGTCGGGGAGCTTCTCATCCAGTTCTATGGTCTGGGTCTCAGTGGTATTCTTCTGTGACAGATAGATCTCGGTGGGCATGAAGGAACAGTACTTTCTGAGGACCTCGTCCACCCTGTATTTGTTGCAGAACTCCAGGGACTCCTCATTTACGTGAAGAGTGATGGTGGTTCCCACCTCAGTCCTGCTGCCCTCTTCCATCTCAAAAGAAGTACCGCCATCACAGGTCCAGTGGACGGGCTTTGCATCCTTCTTATAGGAAAGAGTCTCTATCTCTACGCTGTCCGATACCATGAACGCCGAATAAAAGCCCAGTCCGAAGTGGCCTATTATCTGGTCTGAATTGGCCTTATCCTTATATTTTTCCAGGAAAGCTTCCGCGCCGGAGAATGCGATCTGGTTGATGTATTCATCCACCTCATCCGAATCCATTCCCAGTCCGTTATCGCTTACGGTGATGGTCTTGCCCTCGGGGTCCACTATGATGTCGATCCTGGGTTTATAATCCTCGGGAAGCTCGCACTCACCCATCATCTCGATCTTTTTGAGTTTGGTCACGGCATCACAGCCGTTGGAGACCAGCTCGCGAAGAAAGATATCATGATCCGAGTACATCCATTTCTTTATTATAGGGAAAATATTTTCGCTGCTGATGGAAAGATTGCCTTGCTTTATGGTTGCCATTTTCATAACCTCCTTTTTTTAAGATTCTTCGCTTCGCTCAGAATGACAATGGATATACTGCATCCAGAATGACAATGGATATACTGCATCCAGAATGACAATGGATATACTGCATCCAGAATGACAATGGATATACTGCATCCAGAATGACAATGGATGTACTGCATCCAGAATGACAGCTGGTGTATTGCATCAGGAATAACCATATCCTTTGTCATCCTGAGGCTTCAGCCGAAGGATCTTTATTATTACATTCGCAAGGTATATATTAGCACTCATTCGATGTGAGTGCTACTGATTTTTAGATTTTTGTTAGTATTCCACAAATGATGCTGCCTGTTTTTATACAATATATCAACAGACCGGATATTCGCCGCCATGTTCAGGTAACATACCAAGCCGCCCGTATACAAAATAGCAGTTTTCGTTCATTTGCGTGATGGCAGACTCCTATGATATATTTACCGATGATACGGCTATGTCACCTGTATCTGATAATGCAAAGCGTTTCATAAAAAAGATCCTTCGGCTAAAGCCTCAGGATGACAGTCGGTGTAGTTATTCTGGGTAAAGCACACCTTTTGTCATTCTGAGGAACGTAGTGACGACGCATATCACACCATGAAATGGTGTGATGCCGCCCCGACGAGGGGTTGCGAAGCAACAGGAAGAATCTTGATAATATCAAGGAATCCAAAAGAAATGAGGCAATATATATGGAAGAATTGGTTACAAAATCCAGGAATATAGGTTATCGCTATGATGAAGGAGAACGCCCCGATTTTGACGCTTACATAAGCCGCCTTGCGGAATTTGGCCTTCCCAAATCTTACCTGTATGAGTCAATTTATGAGGCGAAAAAGTATACCGATGAATTTGATTATGACGCTTTTGACAAAGAGCGTGTTGCCAGGCTCGGGTATCCGATAGACTGGCTGCGCAGATGCGGATTTACCCCGCTTAACATGTCCTTTTTACCGGATGAAAAGATCATAGACGTGTGTGAATCGTTAAAAGCATTTGACGAAGCGGCATCACGCTGCAAGATAATGTTTGAAGGCAAAAAGGACCAGATGATAGGTCTTGTAAGACAATTTCTTGAAAATAATTGATCCAAGCTCATCTGTCAAGAAAAGCCAGTTCAGCCAGGATCTCTTCCGGCACTTCAAATCCGCCGGCTTTCACCTTCTGACAGATAAGTTCCAAGGTATGACGGCGCTGTGCCAGCTTCACATTACGCTTCTCTATGAGCTCTTTATACATGGGGTTCGAACCTATGGAATTCAGTATAGGGGCCGGGAAAGGCGCATATTTTATGAGAATGCTCCTGGCCACCTTGTTCAGTCTGGGCGATCCCTGAGACTCAAACTTGATCCACTGTATATAATCCATGACATAGGCTTCTCTGTAATTATTCTTTGCACGCTTGAGCTGAAGCTTCAGTTTTTCCTTCACGTCATTTGACAGATCCCTGTTCTTTTTGAAAAACTGCAGATAATCGCAGTAATCCGCGGTAAGTGAAGGATCGGTAACATCATTCCATCTCACGCCCTGGATCCTCTTACACAATTCCCACTTAAACTCTCCGGCCAGTCTCAGCATGATATCATCCACATTTTCCGTAGGGAAGATGGAGATCAGCATACGGCCGGGGGTATCCTTTCTGGAGCCTGCGGTTTCCTGCCACAGTGAACCTCTGGATCCCACATTTGGCATAAGGATAACATTCGGTAACACTTCCTTCGAAAGGTATTCCTGATTGATCCCGATCTCGGGATTCGAGTACATGACCCCCCTTCTGAAGCAGTTATAATCTATGTCCGTGATGGTCCTGATGGCCTCATGCACACGCTCGGGGGTCAGTCTGATACTTCTCAAAGGTCTGATGATATCGTGTTCCGAAAGAACGGGACAGAAGGTGGATATACGTCCGAAGGTGACACGGTTTGCCAGCTTGAACATGTTTTCCATCTCGAATTTTACTTTTTCCACCCGGTCGGCCAGCAGCTTTTTCTCATCCGAAGCACTGATATAACCGTTGTTTTTCTGCTCGCGCAAAAATGCGGGATAATCCAGGTCAAACTCGTTTTTGGAGGGCTGCTCCTTTCCGTCATAGATCCTCTTAAACCAGTCATAGATGGTCATGACCCTGCCTTCCTTGTCCGCAGGCATGTCATTTATCATCTCAAAAAGGATGGCTGCATTATTCATGCCGCAAATATTTTCATCCATATATCCGAAACAGAAAAACATCTTCACGGGAGTAGGTATATGCTTATCCGAAAGGCTTTTGAAAAAGGCCCTTTGATATATATCGTAAAATCTGTCGGAAATAAGCTTTCTCAGCTTCCTGGCAGAATCATCCGTGGCATTGCGGTCACTCATCAGCCTGTACTCATCAAGCAGCCCGGCAAAGGACTCCATCTCCTCAGGCTCGCATTCGGCGTAGGCCATTATGGTATCGCAGGAGCGGTCAAGAGCTTCGTAAGCATCCTTTTCCACTTCAAAGGAAGCTTCTTCCACAACAGCTTCCTCAATATCCTGACGGGTCTTTTTGTATTCATTTATACGCTCATCTGCCGAGATCTTGTCCACGTAAGGGCTGTCGCTGATGTATATGATAATGCGGCTCACAGCTGCTTCAATGGTGGTGGTATCCGAAAAAGGATTACGGGAGGCCTGAAACAGCAGATTTGAAAACAGATCAAAGAGATCCCCGTCTCCCAAAATGGCTCTGGAGGCCATATCGGACAGATAATCCACCGCATTCTGGATCAGATTCATAAGGGCACCGGTGGCATCGATACAGTTCATGATGATGCCCAGCCCTGTGTATACGGAGGATGACAGAAGCTGATTCTTTATCTCCGGAGCGAGATTCCTGACAGCGTTGAAATACTGTAATTGCCAGGCAGGAACATTTTCCTCGGGGGTATAGGGCTGCAGCTCGTCCATATCTTCGATGACACTGCTGACAGGCACATTATACCGCTCACACAGGTCCTTGTAGGCAGCGTATGCCTCACCCATAAACCTGTACATACTCTCCGTTTCTTTTACAAGCTTCTGATAATTCTGCCAGGTGTCAAGATAGGTCACCAGGACAGAGTTGAGAATATTCGGTATGATCTTGGGATTGGAAGCTATCACACGCTCGATATCGGAATTTTTGGCATAGGCATAATCAAAAAGAACCACATCATCCGACAGGGCTTCATAATTAAATGAATAAGGCGAGCCGGGAGTCTCCAGCACGCCTATAACGCCCCCTGAGGGCACCTTTACGCTTCTGTAGTCGTCAAAGATCCGGACATTGCCGGACAAAATGATCTCAATGGAAGATGCCACGGAATCGGTACCGTGGATGATCGTACCCTTTTTATATGAAACCTTACCCATTATCAAAATCTCCTGCAGTAATCAAGAATTTCCTTATATTTTTTGATGACGTTGAGAAACAGCTTACGTTCCACCGCATCCTGCCATACGCCTGTCTTTCTCATACCTTCTTTTGAATATTTTGACAGGACGGCGTTCAGCATGTCATCGTCCTTTATGGTGGCGTTCTTAATGGCGGCCTCCTCCTGGGCAGTGGTCTTTATCCTGCGCTTCGTGTAGGCATAAAAATAATTCCGGTCCATGAACACCGTATTCGGGATCATTTTCACAAAGGTCATGAGAGTCCCGTCATATACGGGGAAGACCATGGAACTGTGCCCCTGCTCTCCGTCATAAGCTTTTGCCACATCACCGCCGCCTCTCTCCTCAAAATAAGGAATATAGGGAAGCAGCTTCTCCACATCGGCTTCGTATTTTTTTATAAACTGCTGTACCTGGGTCAGGTCGTCTTTTTTATCCATGATACCCCTCCGAATCAGATAATAAGATTATACCGCATTAACCGGAGAATTCCAATAACACATTTCAGATAAAACAAAACGGGGCCGTATTCAGAAAGATCTGACTATCTCACAGATCCTGTCCACATCCTCGATCGCCAGATCGGCAAAAATGGGCAACGTCAGCACCCTGTGAGCCGTATCCACAGCTACAGGGGTATCTTTCCCGGCATCCCAGCCTCTGTCTGCATAGCACTCCATCTCATTTATGAGAGGATAAAAATATTTTCTGGCACTTATGTTGTGCTCCGAAAGCCGCTTAAACACACTGTCTCTGTCAGCACCGAAATCTTCCCCGAAGACCACGGGGAAATAGGCGTAGTTGAACGCCACCTCCATGCCCTTGACCTTCTCATTCTCATAATCGGGGCTGAGCTTTATTCCTTTTACATCCTTGAGAGCTTCACGGTAACGCCCCATGACCCGTCTTCGCTTTTCCATTTCCTCCGGCAGATGTCTCAGATTACACAGACCCATGGCGGCCGCGAACTCGTTCATTTTTCCGTTTGCCCCCACTCTGGCCACATTCTCCTCATCCACAATGCCGAAATCCTTCAGATAATACACCTCACGGCCCAGAGCTTCGTCCGAAAAGCAGACACAGCCTCCCTCTATGGAATTAAAGACCTTGGTGGCGTGAAAAGAAAATATGGAAGCATCACCGAAGGAACCTATACCTCGCCCGTCCACCTTTTCGCCAAAGGTATGGGCCGCATCATATATCAGCTTAAGTCCATGATCTTTTGCGATCCTTTCCAGCTTGTATACATCACATATATGACCATACACATGCACCGGAAGTATAGCAACAGTCTTTTCTGTGATCAACGCTTCCACCTTGTCCGCATCCAGGCAATATGTGTCCGGGTCTATATCACAGAATACGGGAGTCAGATTATTCCGCACTATGGCATGTACCGTAGAGGCAAAGGTAAAGGGAGTGGTGATCACTTCGCTTCCCGGCGCAAAATCAAAGCTCTGGATAGTGAATTCCAGAGCCGAATGTCCGTTTACCAGCAGTTCCAGGCCGGGTACGTCCAGATATTTTTTAAGCTCCTGCGTCAGCAGATTATGCTTTTCTCCCATATTGGTGAGCCAGTGTGAGTCCCAGAGCGTCCTGATCTCTTCCACATACTCTTCGAGGGGAGGCATGGAGGACCGGGTCACCAGGATCCTTTTGTTTTTGTCAGACATGGTTTTATCCTTTTTTAAGATTCTTCCTGTTGCTTCGCAACCCCTCGCCGGGGCGGCATCACATCACTTCGTAATGTGATATGCGTCGCTTCGCTCAGAATGACAGGTGGTTTAGGTTACAGTGCTTCCTTCATGTTAAAACACTTGATATAACGCGTGGTGGGATAGTCCCCGAACTTCGGCGACGTGATGGTAAATTCCAGCTTATACACATTATCCGGATAATCAGATCCGGCCTGTTCCAGGGAAAAGGTTCCTTCCTTTATCTCATAACCCATATATGCTTTTTTGTCAAAACGCCAGGGGACCTGCTTATACTCCACCACTTCATCACCGGACATATCTTTATGGGTGGTCTTGTTAAAGTAAGTGACCAAAAGCTCCCCCCCGTCCTCTTCGATACATACAGGGCAATTGGTGTCATTGACAAAATACAGCTTTCCGTCCTTTATCAGAGGCAGCTCGTCATTCGCGGTGACCGAAGGATCCGAATTATTGATGGTATCCAGGTCTATGCTGGCGTGCTCGGTCATGCCGCCCACCAGACCATCCGCCTTATCCGCTATCATATCGGCCACCACCAGGGAGTCATCTATCCCCTTGGCGGCAAAATAGATGTTAACGGTATAGCTGATCACCCTGCAGGCTGCCACCAGAAAAAGCCCCAGAAGGGCAAAGGTGACTATCATCTCCACCAGGGTGAAACCTTTGTTATTCGATTTTCCCACAAATGATCTACTCAAATCCATATACCTTCAGACCGAATTTTTCACTGAAATCACCGCTGTAAGTATAGCTGCAAAGGGAGGGAGCGGTAAATACCACACTGTCTGATTTAAACAGCTCAATATTACTTTGGGCATCCTTGAATTTACCCACCGGGCGAAGCTTAAAATCACTGCCTGCATTACCCAGATCCTTTTTTTCCACCAGGGACTCATCCACGGTGGATTTATAAAGGGCCTCCTCAAACTGGGTCTGCCCTTTACGCATATCGGTGGATTCGTACAGCATGTTGGATCCAAACTGAATCATATGGTAAACTCCGGCCATAATGATAGTGAGGATCACAAAACCCACCAGCACCTCAACCATGGTCATACCCCGGTCATTCATATCATATTTTGAAGCACGCTTACTCAAAAGGCACCTCCACATCCCTGGTCACCACAAAAACGGTGTCACCCCTGCTGCAGGTGATCTCCATGGTGACCACATAATTCCCCGTGCCCGTACTGCTGCCTGCCATCTCATCCCATACATCGGGATCCGCTTCGGAGGAGTCAGTGAACTGGCCGTCATAATCCGCGGCTTCCCCTCCGGCCTCCGATACTTCCTCTCCGGTTTTGGTATATCTGAAGGATACATCAAAATCATAGGCCTTGAAAGCCTCCTCGCTTCCCAGGTAATCCAGCTTATATTCTATGATATCGTCAGCTTCCGAGGAGGAATTCCCCACGGGTGCCCAGGTCCCTGAATATGAACCGTCCGGATTCTGTTTCCTGATCTCAGCGTTAAGTCCCTTGTACAGCTCGGATTCCTTATCCTTAAGCTGTGTCTCCAGCTGCGCAGCCATGTTGCCCGCCGCATATTTACACTGGATCTGGACATTACGTCTGGCGGTCTGGGCGTAAAGGGTATAGGTTACCAGCAAAAGAGACAGACAGAACACTGCCATGACCACCCCCGCCACTATGGCGGTTATCATGGCAGAGCCTCTGTTATCCATCTTTTTGATCTTAATGTGGGAAGTTAATTTCATCTTCCTTTTCCTTATTCAAGATCCTTCGCTTCGCTCAGGATGACTGTAGTGTAGATCCTTCGCTTCGCTCAGGATGACTGTAGTGTAGATTCCTCGCTTCGCTCAGGATGACCTTACCAACTGTCATCCTGAGGCCTTCAGGCCGAAGGATCTTCTTTACCGGACTCATCTTTCTTCGAAGAGGAATCTTCACTCTTTGAAGGCTCTTCCTCCTTCTTTGTGGACGAATCCTCCTTCTTCGTGGAAGAGTCCTCCTTCTTCGTGGACGAATCCTCCTTCTTCGTGGACGAGTCCTCCTTCTTGGACGAAGAGTCATCCTCATCCTTTTGCACATCCGTAGACTCGGAAGGTTTTTCGGAATCATGCTCTATATCGGAGGCCTTATCCTCATGATCCTCTGTCTCCGCTTCTGTCTCCACGCCCGAAGCCACTTCCTCTTCCACGTCGCTTACATCCTCGATCTCAGCGCTTATCTCATTTTCGGATACGGTATCTTCCTCGCCGCCCAGCAGATGCTCTTCAGCCTCGTTTTCATCGAACAGGCTCTTTTCGGTAAACCATCTCTTTGCCTCATCGTGAGTCATATATGCGAAGGCACTCTGTCCGTTATATCTGTCTGCCTCAGTCACCCTGTACCAGACAACATGTCTGCCGGGATGGTAAGCATCAGAGTCAAGGCACTTGGTCTGGATCAGCACACTGTCCGTAGCGATATAATTGATGATATTCGCCTGACTGTCAGCCCTTTGCAGATCGGGAAGTACCAATCTCACAGCCGCATCCTTGTCACCTGCCTCATAGGTCATGTAAGCCTTGAACTTAAGGTTGGAACCTGTCCACTCATGTGTGATATCCTCGATAGTTAACTTCTGTTCACCAGTCTCGTCATCATCAAAGTATCCTACCCATACAGCGTCCGATTCGATGGAGCAAGCGGGTATCTCATGCTCGTCGTCACCTTCATACTTGTCTCCCACTTCCAGATCATGATCTGCGTCTAAGGCAGCATCCTTAAGAGCCTTTATATATACATCCATTCCGCCCTTATCCCTGTTTCTGCACAGGAAGACTCCGTATACGGGAGTAACCGTCGAGCCTCCGGAAAGCTTCGAAGTCTGCTTGATATCGAAGGCATAGCCCGCTGCATTCAGATCGGCCTTAAATCCAATGGCCACCTGCTCAAAGACGGTGTTGGAATCGCTCTGTCTTGAATCATACAGCGTAGAACCGTCGAAGTAGCGTACATTCGGATTCACAGGATAAGGATTGCTGAGGGTCAGCGAATCTCCCAATACCACATCATCCAGTACCAGCTCCGGTACATGGAACCAGTAATAATTCACAGTATCTCTTTCCAGAAGATCCTCGTCAGTCCAGGATGAAGAGATATTGTTAGTCTTTGACGCCATGAATGCCAGCTTGATCCACTTTCCGGCAAATTCTCCGGGATAGGTCTCATAATCGGTAAGCTTCAGATTATAGGAAGCTGCATCCGCCTTGCCCGCCATGACACCGGGTGCTTCCTTCGTCAGAAGCGTCTTAACGGCACCGCTGTTCCAATAGCCGTCCAGGGCCTCATCCGTCATATCACCTGCAAAATGTCTGTCCTTATCGCTACCCTCTCCGGTAACTGAAGCATCCGTACATTCATCAAATACGGCAGCTGCCACGTTGAGAGTAACGGTATCTGCTCCTTCTGCCTGATAATTTCCGGCATTTGTCATATTGATGGTCAGACCCTTTTCATAAGTCTCATAGGATACCGAATTCTGATACTCGATATGATATGAAGTACCGGAAATATCCGTCACCTCACGGTCATAATCCGAAGCTTCGAACGAGGTCATCACAGTATCATCTGCCTTGATATGATCATCCGCAGTCTCGTCGGAGCTGATGATGGGAGTATTCAGTCTGGTGGAAAGAAGCTTTTCAAATACATTGCTCTCCATTCCGTCACTGTATACCTCTGCCGCCGTCTTTGCTATGGGCTGTACGGTATAACCAAGTATATGTCCGCCGTCAAAATCGGAAAGATTGATGATCGCATAATACTGGCTTGAATTATCGGGATTCACGCCGCTTTCAAGAGGATCATAGGTCACGCTGCCGTCTTCTTTGTCAAATACCGGCGTTTCATTGACCTTGACAGGATAATAATGTATCTTCGGCTCAGTCACCGGATCGCCGTTCTCATCCTTACGGTCCACTATCTTTATCACATAGCCTGCCAGATCCTGAAGCTGGTAAGGATCTGTGATCTGATCCCATACAACCTTATAATCCAGATCATCGGTTATGAATCTCTCCTCTGCATCCATATTCAGATCGGCGCTTATTATGGATACGGTATCCAGCCTAAGCATAACCTTGAACTCATCTCTCACCTCCGTATGAGGCAGGATATAGGTCCTATTGTATTTATTCTCCGTACCTACTCTGGTGACATGGAGTCTTAAATTCTTATAATTCCAGTTATCCTGACTGTCAGTGAAATCACACTGTCTTTCGGAAATACCGTTAACCTCCGCTATGGGAACCATATCCTGGGAAACCGTATCACCATAGAGACGGACGTTATATACGGAATTCTCATACAGAGGATCCTCTTCCAGGGCATCCTGATCCCAGAAGAAGGTAAAGACATTATGTCCGTTTTCGGTACGTTTGATATAGTTCTTACTGATGGTAGGCGCAGGCTGTACTCTCTGTATATCCTCATTATACATCTTCACATCAAATTCAAAAGGATCGGATGACAATGAAGAATCATAGGTGTACGTGAATTCCAGATATCCCCTGTAAACCCTGAAATCTATATTGTGAGTCTTGCCGGCCGGATCCACGATCACATTGTTGGGCTGGAACATAAAGTCATATGAGTTGCCCGGATCCTTTTCATGCTTTACGGTAGCAGACTGGCTGAGTCCGTTGTTGACGGTATTGCCTGTAGCGGACGCACCGGAGGTAAAGTTGAGGCTGTTGTTATAATTCATCTCATCTCCGACATGAACTATCTTGTTGTTGTAGGCCTTTTCCTTACCGTAAGGATTACCCTCTGCGTCAGTCACATAATAGCTTCCCTCTTTATACCTTATCACGATATTGCCATCCGGGCTGTTATACTTTGCACCGGTGATGGTGATATCATAGGTCATGGGTGAGATCTCAGGATTCTTATTTGAATCAATATAATATCTCCTGGTCACTTTCTTTGAGCTTTCGGTCTTTTCCTCTCTGTATGACACATCTGTCGTAGTATAAAGATCATAGCCTCCGGCCTTTTCCTGAAGCTCGGTGGATGCATCCTCGTAATCACAGTATTTATATTCTATGCTCTTTATCTGGTAATTACTGTCCTCGGTGATCTTTCCGGCAGCCTTGTCAGGCTGTCTCTCCTCACACTCCAGAGATGAACTGTAATATACATCAAATGTGCCGTCGGGCTTCTTCCAGAGTACATATCCGGGACGGAGCTCTGAACCATCGCATACACTCTGCGGTACCACGCTTCCGTCGGCGCCGTTTATGTATTTCTCATCCGTCAGTGCCTGGACATCAGACAGGGAGTCAAACTTCACTCCCTCGGCCACATAATGACCCATATGAAGCATATTATCCTGAGAAGCATATACATAGGTCCTCACCCCAAAGTCACGTTCCACCAGATCCTCAGGCAGATCACCCAGACCTATGGTGAAATAGGTATACTGCTTCAAATGCCTGTTTGCGGTATGAAGAACACCGTGACTGTATGCTACCGGCAGTCCCAGTTCTTCATCAAGTGAAAGCAGGTCTCCGTTGATATAGAAGTCGGTCTCCATTACCCTCACTTCTATATAGTACTTAAGATCGTTTGCCGTGGTACCGGAGAAGCCCGCAAATCTGGCACCGTAAATATACTGGGGTCCCATATGCTCAGGCGTGAACAGGAAGGTACCTGATGTCTGGAAGGGCTCGGAATCCGCCACTTCATCGGATTTTGATATGGCAACGGCCTTCGTAAAATTATTATCCTGGTAGCTGCCGTTAGCGATATTCAGCTCAAAAGGAGCGGAAGTATATCTGCCGCCTTCAAGAATGATATACACCGTAGACACGCCATTCTGTAGCTTATTGGCTACAGGATCCTGGTAATTCGCCACCATCTTGCGGTCAAAGTCAACCTTTATGTGCTTAAGCACATCCTCATATCCCACAAAATCCTCGGGATTTTCCAATACTGCCACCACAGTATTCTTGCCGGTATATTCGAAATGATATACAGGCTGGGGCAGCACATCACTGGCCTTCCAGATATATGAACCCCAATCGGAGTCATACTGTCCGGCATCCGACGCATTTTCATGGGACAGATGATAAGGGCTGATGGCTCTAACTTCCAGCTTCAGGCTCCTGGCTCCCCACTCCTCATTCCATTCGGGTACCAGTGCATTGATCTCCTCTATATCAAAATAGGTAAATATGGTTTCCCTGCCGTCCTTCTTTTCCCTCATGGCTCCGGAAACCCTCATGATATCGGTACTGCCGCGCACTATGGGACTGCCTGTCTCCGTGCTCACCAGGGATATCCTCACATCATAGGCAGCTGCACCGTCTATCTTATTCCAGGAGAATTTATATCTGCCGTTCTTGTTTTCCTTGGCAAACCAGCTGGGTGCGGGAAGTTTCTTATACACTGTTTCTTCATTGCCGAAGAGACCTTCTTCGAATTTGGGATCAAATTCCTTGAAGAAGCTGATCCTCTCACTTCTGTCCCACCAGCCGGGCTCGATGGAAGTATCATCGTAATCCCTGTCATATCTGCTCTTATCTGCCACGTAAGCATCTGACAGCGGATCTGACTTGACCAGCTTGATACCTTTGTCATAATCGGGCTTTGACCTCTCGGGAACCAGGGTAATATCTCCCTTGGGTGCTCCCTGAACCGTCTTTACCAGCTTAATAAGCTTTGTCTTCTTGTTTACGCCCTCAGCCTGAGACGCATCATAATAAGGAAGCTTCACTACCTCATCTTTGCCTTCGGGGATCCAGCCAAAACCGTTAACCCTGACCATGGCTTCTCTGCCGTTCACATTGTTTCCGTGATTCTTGAGATAAACCGTAACTCCGGTTATCCGGCCCATATTCTTTTTATTTTCACCGTTTTCGTCACCGTCACTCTCTGAAGGTACGGGAATGGTGATCAGACTTCTGGTCTTGAGCCTGTCTGTCTTTGTCCAGTCAACTGTGGCTACATTGTCATCCTCATCGGTAAAGACTGCAGAATAGCTGTGATAGTATCCGCTTAGGGAGGCATCATCATCCTTTGTAGCCACATAAACGGCTATGGCATCCATATCCGCGGCATCGTCCCTGAAATACGTGGGCTCAAAGGAGAACTGAGCTGTATATCCGTAGGCGGACGTACTCATATAAAATACATCGGCATTTGCGACGATCCTGTCATAATCCCTGAGGAACGCAGCATCATACGAACCGTCTACCAGCATATTCTTCATCTTGTTGCCGCCCGGATAATCCCTCTGTGACCAGGTCATCTCCGAATTGGAAGTGAAACCGTAGCCCACTCCGTATTTTTCCGTCAGATATGTGTCGTAGGAATCGCAGCTGTGGATCATACCGTCTGTATCCACCCATTCGAAGCCTCTGAAATATACAGCCGTATCAGACTTCGGAGTGATCTTTAAGGTGATCTTCTCCACTGTACCATGACCCGATACCTTAAGAGGCAGTCTGTCAGATTCAAGAGTGTTCGAAGCGGTAAATCCTGACTCCGTAACCGTGAAATCGCCGCCGCTGGCTTTTACATCAGCTACGACATCATATGTCTTTTTGACTGATGCGTTATTCGCATCATTGTTAAACAGATAGATGACAAAATCCTCTATCTCAGCATGGTCACTGCCATAATCCACATCTATCTCAAACGTAAAGGGCTTACCTGATGTCCCCTTCTCTGTATGGAACTTGTTTACCACGTCACCGGTCACCGGCTCAAAATAATCCGACGCCTTATCCGAGATCCGTCCGTTGCTGACTGCAGAATCAGCGGCGAAGCTGAAGTATACACCGCTTTCAGAGGCAAAAGCATCACCGTCATCTATATAATAGTTATTATAAACATAATCCCCCGTAGCCTTCTGGGCTATAGGTAACAGTGAACTGGGATATCCCGCAGAACCGGCCTCAGGGTAAAATCTGTGACCCAGGGAATTAGTCAGGTTCTTTGTCTTGTCGGAATAGGAAAAGGCATTGCAGTTACTGTAATCACGGCAGTTATCACAATACAGGCTGGTACCGGCGGAGAACGCAAACATCTTGGGAGAGGTAGCTAAAAATGTATCGTTTGCGCCGACACCCTTGACCTGATACAGGTTTCCGGTATTCACACAGTCCGTCATATAAGTGCCGAATCCGTTATCCACACCCTTTGCGTACATATCATAGAATCCCGAACCGCTGCTTACGGCAATGATATCACCATGATTGAAACAGCCGTCTACATAGCACTCGGAACCGGCAGTTGCCACATACTGGGTAAAGCCTGCCGCACCACCGGTAATGGATCTGATCAGACCGTAATTGATACAATCTTCATAGCTTACATTATTATAGGTAACATCAGTACACATTCCGGCCGCTCTGTAGCTGCAGAGAACATCGCCGAAATTCCTGCAGTTTTTAACCGTGTACTGCAGGTTCGTCTTCTGATTTACATATCCCACAAGACCGCCGGCGGGTGAATGTCCGTTAACCCGGCAGATCACATCGGTATAATTATCCAGATACTCAGGATTCTTCGCCGAAGAAGTAACACCCATGATACCGCCGATACCGGACAGGTTATCGGATCCATGGGTCTCCAATACCCAGTCATCGCCGGTAGTGGTGTGGGTGGTCTTTGTTCCGGCCAGAATGCCATCTTCAAAAACATATCCGGCGATACCGCCCGCTATGGATGTAAATGCACTGAGTTCCACTCTGTCCTTCGATACGGGGAAATTATCACACTCTGTGATGCTGCCTCTGTTTTCACCGGCTATACCGCCCAGATATGTATATGATACGGTATCGCTGGGAGAAGTGATCAACGCGGTGGCAAGCTCCGGAACATTTGCATTCTGAGGCTTGGTAACGTCCGGGATCAATTCTCCGTGATCATCTTCAATATTACCGCCATAGATTTTAGTCAACGACTGCTTACCTGTCTCCCTGTCCAGATTCAGGCGATCATCCAAAACGCCGATAGATGAATGGGATATGGCACCTTTGTATCCGTTTATTCCGGCGATACCGCCTATCCTTGCTATGGCAGAACCGGTACCTCTGGCGTTCAGGGTTCCGTCAAAGGAACAATAATCTATGGACGCCACAGTCTTTTTGTCACCGGCCTTGTCCTTATCCACATAACCGTTTACACCTACAACTCCGCCATGTCCGATATCCGCATCGCCCATTTCGCCTTTGATGATACCTTTGACGCCGACGCCGGATATGGTTCCCTGATTCACTCCGGCCACTCCGCCAAAGTTTGCCAGAGATGCTTCATCCAGATATTCCTTTACGTAAATGATCGAGGTAGGAACTCCGGTTGGACCATAACTGCCGTCTATGGTTCCTTCATTTATACCGGTCACGCCACCCATGGCCGCCCGGTTCACTCTTGTATAAACCACCGTACCTTCGGTGGACTGGCCTGTAGCCAGGCTTATGCTTCCGATCTTTTCCCCGTCCTTCTTATTTATGGCGGCAAAAAGACCCGCCGCGCTGTCTTTCTTGCTGTTCTTTGTATTTGATACCTCTACATATCTGACCTCGCAGTCCTCTATATCCGAATAATTGACTGCAACCACGCCGCCGGCATACTTTTCAGCCTCAAATGCCAGCAGTTCGTAATCTTCAGGAACATCAAGGGCGTAATTAGACTCGTTATATTCATCATCTTCATAGAACATATCGCCTATGCTGTAATCGTCCTTTTTCTCATCCTTAAAGAATTTGGGTGAATAAACGCCGCAATATTCTATTTTTCCGCTCAGGGTAGAGGGCTCATCATCAGTGACTATATCGTCGTCACCTGTCTTGTCGGACTCGTTTACCGCCGCGATACCACCGGCATAGCCTTCGTTTGCCTTTACTTCTCCTATATTTACACAGTATCTGATGGCACTCTTATTAAGGGATGTGATACCGCCCGCATTACCTTCATTGGAAGCCGTGACCACGCCTTCATTCATACAGTAACTGATGACCGCTACAGCCGCGTTATCTCCGACTATACCGCCGGCATTACCGTTTGTAGCCGTGACATCCGCTTTATTGTCAAAGAAAGAGATCTCTGCGGGCTTCCCGTCAGAATCCTTAATGACGCTCCGGTTTACACCCATCACTCCGCCGGCATTTTTGTAGCCCTTCACGCTTCCGGTTATGATCACCGGATTATCCGCAGCAACGTAAAGACCTGTCTCTTCCTTGATGGTCTCGTTATCAGGTGCGATGAGACCCATGTTTATTCCCGTGATACCGCCGGCACAGCCGCCTTCGGATCTGACATTTATATCCTTGATCTCCTGAGGTGTATATATACGGCCCACATCACAGTTCACTGCGGCATAGACACCTGCTACTCCGTACTTGTCCTCACCCTGACCAAAGCCTTTCCTGTTCACAAAACCGCTGACTATCTCGGGCTTGTTGATGGCAACCGAATAGATCCGGCCTCTGTTCTCTGCGGCCAGACCGCCCACCATATTTTTACCTGTAATGGTCTTTGTATCGAGGGTACAGTTCCTGATGATACCGTAGCTGTCATCCTCGGGATCATAGTCGTTAAGTCCTACCAGACCGCCTACATATTCATATGCGGCAGAACCGAAGTTAGAAACTTCACAGTTGATCACAAGGCCTTCATTTATCTCGGCCATGGCACCTCTGTAGGTTCCCTCGCTGGTGACTGCTCCCGAAGGTGCGTTGGAGCAGTTATCTATGGTCGTATTCTTCGTTACTTTTCCAAGGATACCGCCGGCATAGGAATACCTGTAGGTGTAATCCTCACCTGCATAATCCTTTACCCTGTATTTCTTTTCACCGTTTTCCTTTATATACTGCTCTTCCTTATTCTCTATGGTATATCTGGCCACCACGGGGGTCGCGTTCTTGGCATTTCTTATATACAGTCTGGTATCCGTATCGTTAAAGCCCATGACTCCGCCGACACAGACATCCGATGCGATACGTCCCAGGTTGGAAGAGATGATAGCCGTTTCGGCATCGCCTGTGATATACATAACCGATTCAGCCTGATCCTCATCCGTGATGATCCTCTCTCCGTTTTCATCGAGAAGATTGTGCTTCAGATCGCTCATGAGCATAACTTTATCTGTGAGCATGGCCCTTCTCTGGGCATCATCCGTCATGGCTTCCGGATAATTCCGATCCTCTTCCTGCATTCTCTCCAGGATAACCTCGGGGATCCTGTCAAAGGAATCCCGCGCCATATCAAACATGGCGTTGTATCCCACAAAGCCACCTGCAAATGCATGGGTTCCCTTGATCTGCCCCAGGAAATTGTTGGTCTCAAAGAGGCCGTGTATCCAGTTATCCTCACTGTCGGTTATCTCACTGAACACCTCGCTGTTCATGTTGACCATATTTCCGCCCACATTTCCGCCGACAAAATATGCGCCTGTTATCTCATTGGGATTCGAGCACACCCTTCGGGCCGCATAAATGTCGACCGACTTCGTGCCGCCTTCACCGTCGGGCACCTCGGTGGCCACTTTCTTTTCCACATCCATCAGCAGCGCCATGGACACGTTAAGTCCCGCATATCCGCCGACAAAATAACCCTCGTCCGGATCGGCCAGCACGTGACCGCCTGAAACCTCGTAATTCTCTACCAGCGCATCCACCGCGTTATATCCGACAATGCCGCCCACAAAATTACGGCCCGTAACATATACGGCAGCTCTCAGGGTCGGGCCGTCCCCGCCCTTCTTTTTACCTATGTTTTCCGCGGAGCCGGCCTCAGCTAATGTGGTATATCTGTCGGTAGTACCTATGATACCGTTGTTCAGACCCGATATACCGCCCACATAATCTCCCGTATATCTGCTTTCGGAGATCTGTTCAAATACGGCATTTGCAACATCCGGATCGATATCCGAATTACAGTTGTATATCCAACCGGTATTGTAGCCTGTGATACCTCCCGCATATTCCTTTATGGCGACTACCACGCCCTTGTTTGTCCAGTCCCTGACGCTGACACCCAGGTTCCTGCCTATATCGGGCACCAGGATCAGTTTAAGCGGCTTTCCGGCCTCATCGGTAAACGCTTCGATCTGCTCAGGATCCTTTTTCACGGACTCCTTTGTCTCATCGCTGAGTTCATTCCTGGCAAAGGCATTTACGCCTGTGATACCGCCAACATAGTACTCACCCACCACGTTGTTTGTGTTGACTGCCATCTCTCCCGCAATTCCGTCAATATTGCCGGAATTTTTGCCTTCAATGGCAGTTCCCTCGGCAGGTCCTATGTTCATTCCCACGATACCGCCCACATATTTATATCCGAATACATAGCCCCTGGGCTTATTTTTAATATCGGTAGTACAATTATTGATGGCGCCGTATCTGTTGAAACCGGCAATTCCGCCTACGTATACGCCGTACAGTCTGTCCTGCAGATCTCCTATGGACTCATACTGGGGTGCACTGGCACAGCTTACCACACTGATATTTACATCTTCGTCTTCAGCCCTGTCATCATAGAGATATCCGGCTATACCGCCTATATATCTGGAGTACTGCCGCTTTTCCTCTCCCTCTGCCATATCCTCGGGCACAACGCCGCTGACTATACCTTCGTTGGTACAGTCGCGGATCTCGATCTTTTTACCGTCTCCGGACCATTCATCCGTGGAGATATACTGTTTAAGCGCCGAAGGCACACCTGTGGTAAAGCTGTTACGGCTCATACCCAGGATACCGCCCACCGCCATTTCACCGCTGACCGCACCTCTGTTATGAAGGTCCCTGATCACCGTGGGATCGGAAGATACGGAAGACTCAACCGGAAGTTCAAAGCCCATGATTCCGCCCACATTTTTAATACCGGTAACCTTTGTGGTGCCGGATGTGTTCTCAAGGATCAGGTTTTCCATTTCACTTCCTGCGGATGTGAGATTGATCCCCGCAAATGCTCCGACACAGGTCTCGCCTTCCACCTCGGAATCATCAATCGTCAGATTCTTTATGCTGCCCTGATTCACCAGGAAAAGACCGGTGGCAGGTTCGTCCACCTTTTTAAAATCTTCGCCCTCTTTTTCCTGGGTATAGTTTACATAAAACAGTTCATTGGAATCCTTTGAAATGGAAAAGTTTGTGAGTTTGCAGGACTCTTCCACCTTGGAAGTCATGGGATCGATCTTTTTACTTCCGTCAAAACTGTCCCTGGTCCTCAAAGTTTTGAAAGAAGGGAAATCGCAGTCTGTCACGTCAACGCCGCTCACATTCACGATGGGCTTTGATGATTTAAATGCAGAGGCCTGTGTAAATTCCTTCCAGTCGATATCGCAGTCAAGGTCAAAGGAAAGCTTCCTGTCCCCATCTAAGTACGAATCCACATCCTGAGTGGTTATCACATCGGGATCTTCCGTAAATCTCATGTTATAGAAATGTCTCGGATTCCTGAGCTTGTAGGTGTACGACTGTTCACCGCTCTTATGCGTCTTTTTGATGTAGCCCGTATCAAAGCCGAGAAGTGAATATTTTTCTTCATAAAAGACAGGGTTTTCAGTGTTTGAATATACATGGACCGTATCCTCATAGGTCATGGCAGTCGCCTTTACGGAGCATTTTATATTATCCGCACACTGACCGAACCTGAAAAAGCTGTATGTATCCTTGAAACTGTTATCCGCCTTTTCATAACGAGCCGTGTCTTCACTGTAAATATCTTTGTAATTCTGCTCATAGAGCCATGATGTAGCCTGGACATCCGCGGCATCCAGTACCAGATGGACTGTCTTGCCGTCCATCCAGATAAGAAAAGGAAGACTGCCCAGATCATCTCCTTCGGGAGAATAATACTGGGAATCTCCGTTTTTGGCCACAGTATGTCTGGTAACGGGGATCATGATGCTCACGGCATCGGAAAGGCCGGTACTTTCGGATATACGCTTCAGCAGTTTCTCGGAATCTTCAGGCGAAAGGCCCATAGAAGTCCCCAGAGAAGGGAATTTGAGATTCAGGGTCAGTTCCAGATTATCCCCTGTTTTTTCCGCATCATAAACCTTGATCTCGTAATTCGTGTTGAAAGGCTCGATGCTCTCATTTGCATGATAAAAAGCAAGATGTAAAGCCTCATCATTGATGAGGCGTACTTTTTTGATCTTCAGTATATCGGCCGCAGCCTGTCCCTTTATGGCCTTGGACAGCGTATCGACGCCATAGTATCCTACCATAAAAGATGAACGGTAGGATTCATTCCTGTTTGCGGCATTGTAATATGCGGTATTCTGAGCCGTGTCCGCATCATATTTAAAATCATTGGTCCTGTCGGAATACAGGAGGGCAAATACCTGCCCGTCTTCAGGTGCGATCTCGATGGAAATGGTCGCTCCGTCCAGAACCTCCCGGTCGGAAACATAGGAACCGAGCAGTCTGTCTATCCAGTAAGCCTGAAGCTTGTCGCTGTCGGTGCCGGCCTGTTCCAGAGTCTTAACCTTACCGATATCTCCGGCCTTGGCCTTAAGGATGACTATGTCCGTTCCGAAATCACCCTTGCCGGACTCATCCAGCGATCTCCATACCGCTTCCTCTCCGGAATAGGGATCTCCCTCGGCGTCGGTAAGCTTTGAGACCTCCCTCACGGGGACCAGATAATCATCCTCGTCATAGTAATCGGTACCGTTATCCGTGGGCTTCGCGTTTTTCTTTACCAGAGAATTCGCAAATTCGGTAAGATAACCGTTTCCCGCATACTCGGTCAGCTGGTTTGATGCAGCCGAAAACAGGGCCTGGGCGTATTCATTCTGCTTTTTGAAATAGCTCCAGTCCTGCCATTTGATGACTGAAAGAGTAGTCAGACCCGCGGCTATCACTATTATCGTGATGACAACTATCAGCTCAACTATGGTCAGACCTTTATTTCCGGTATTCAAAACCACGGCCGGATTCCGTCTTTTATTCTTTTTTCCAAAATAAAACCTTTTCATATACACACAAGGCCCCCTATCTGAATATTTATCGGCACTCAGGGGCAAATAATTAACCGGCAGCCGATAATACATCTACTTATATTTATGTATATACGTTTCGGAGCATAAGATTTTAAGTTTTTCTCATGGCGTGTAAGTATTTTTTACCATTGTTTTATCTGAAGAGTGGTTTACATAATACCACATTGGCCAACTTTCCTGGTTTACATAAATCACCGGGGTTATCCTTTAGCAGTTTACATAACTTTTCAATTCATTTCTCATGGCGGTTTACATAATTTTTAAAAACTATCTTATTTAAAGGTTAACATAATTTCAGACTTCTATTTCTCCTGTGAATACGGTGACGGCAGGTCCGGTCATAAAAGCACATTCCTGGGAATCGGTACTGCTGCCGTTCCACTCTATGGTAAGATCGCCTCCGAGAAGCTTTACGGTCACATTATTGTCGGTGAGTCCGTTAAGTATACATGCTATCGCCGTAGCCGTGGCCCCTGTTCCGCAGGCCAGCGTCTCACCGCTTCCTCTTTCCCAGACTCTCATCTCCACGGTATTGCGATCCAGAACACGGACAAATTCCGTATTGATCCTTTTGGGGAAAGCCTTATGATTTTCGAAGAACGTTCCTTGACTGTTTAAGTCAAGATCCTTCACCGGTTCATCCACAAAGATGACAGCATGGGGATTGCCTACAGACACGCATGTCACTTTGTGTTCTTTCCCTGACACTTCCAAAGTCCTGCTTACTATGGGGCGGCCGTCATCTTCGCCGGCTTTGTATTCTTTGAATTTGGAAGGGACACAGGGGATCAGCTCCGGCACAAAGGCCGGGATCCCCATATTCACCTTTGCACCCTTTGCCTTATGCTCTTCATTTTCGTCAGGGATTATCTCGATCTCCCTGATATTACCCATGGACTCAATGGATATGACATTTTTGTCAGTCATCCTGTTATCATACACATATTTTGCGACACACCTTATTCCGTTTCCGCACATCTCTGCTCTGGAACCATCGGCATTGTACATTTCCATCTCAAAATCAGCCAGGGCAGATGACGGATTTATAAATATCAATCCGTCAGATCCGATCCCGAAATGACGATCTGACACTTTGATCGCCAGATCACTTTTATCTTTGACTTTTTCGGTAAAGCCGTTCACATATACATAATCATTTCCCAGGCCCTGCATTTTGGTAAACTTCATGATCTCCTCCTCATTAACTCTTATCCCATAAGTGCCAGTATCATCTGTGCTGTCTCAGACAGTCCTGTTCCCGAATCCATACTGGATTTCTGAATATAGCGGTGAGCTTCGGCCTCCGTCATATTATTCCTTTCCATCAAAAGAGCCTTTGCCTCGGCTATGATCCCCTTTTCCTTTTCATTTCTCTGTACGGGAACCTGTCGGCGTTTTCTCCGCTTCTGCTCCAGATTCTGTACCATCATGGATACAGTGGAGACAAGTTCATGGACCTTCAGAGGCATCTCCACACAGACGATATCGCTTCCGAACACGTCTGCCAGATTAGGTCTGGACGCAACCAGAAGCATTTGAAAATGTGTCGGCAGAAATTCCATGAGCTGCGTGCATATCATGTCCGGATATTTGTAACCGCATACCAGTACACCGTCATTCAACCCCTGCGCATATTGCAGAGCCTGAGCGCCGGTATTACATACAGCCTCCACGGAAAATCCGCTTTTCACCAGGATATTTCTTATATTTTTTGCATTTTCAATTTTCGGAAACAGTACAATAATGCTGGTCAAAAGGAACCTCCGAATGGTTTACATAACATTTGATGATCAGTCTCGCATCTGATTTACATAAAGTTAGTTTACATAAATCTACTACATCAGTATTTGCCCAGATAGGATGCAAGTTCCCATTCGGATACATATTCGCTGTATTCCCTGAATTCCTCTTTTTTTGCCATCAGATATCTGGTAGCGGAATACTCTCCCAGAACATCCATGATCAGCTCATCTTCTTCCAGACAGGTGAGCGCCTGTCCCAGATTATGAGGAAGTGAACGGATGCCCGCTGCTTCCCTTTCCTCATTTGTCATCTCAAAAATATTGCTGTCGATCCTGGCCGGAGGGTCTATCTTTTCACTGATCCCGGAAAAACCGGCTGTGATGATGGCCGCTATTGCCAGATAAGGATTAGCGGAAGGATCGGGGAATCTGAGTTCTATCCTGGTATGCTGTCCCTTTGAAACCGGAACCCTGATAAGGGGGCTGCGGTTAACCTTTGACCAGGCAACATAGACTGCCGCATCAAACCCGGGGACCAGCCGCTTATAAGAATTTACCAACGGATTGGTCACGGCAGCCAGCGCACAGGCATGCTTCATTATGCCTCCCATGAAGTAATAACCTTCTTTCGACAGCCTGTTTTCATCCTTGGGATCAAAAAATACGTTTTTACCTTTCTTTTCCAGAGAAATATTGATATGCATACCGGAACCGGTTATCCCTGCGGTGGGTTTCGGCATAAATGTGGCATGCAGGCCATGACGCTTTGCCACGGTCTTTACCGCCATCTTAAAAGTCTGGATATTGTCAGCAGTCTCCAGCGCAGGAGAGTGAGTGAAGTCGATCTCATGCTGGGCAGGGGCCTGCTCATGATGGGAGCCGGTAACGGAAAAGCCCATTTCCTCAAGAGTAAGCACCATATCCCTTCTGGCATTTTCTCCTCCGTCCAGGGGAGCTATGTCAAAATAACCGGCCTTATCGGAAGCGTGGGTAGTAGGCTGTCCCTGCTCATCCGTATCAAAAAGGAAAAACTCAAGCTCTGTACCGATGCTAACCTCAAATCCGGCTTTTTTTGCCTTTTCCATAGCTTTTTTTAACAGATTTCTGCAATCGCCTTCAAACGGAGTCCCGTCAAATCTGCAGATATCGCAGATAAGCCTGGCCACCTTTCCCACCTGCGGTCTCCAGGGAAAGATCACGAAAGTATCGGGGTCCGGCTTCAGATACATATCGCTTTCCTCTATCCTTGCAAAACCCTCTATGGAAGATCCGTCAAAAACTATCTCCCCATCCAGCGCCGCAGTAAGCTGTGCTTTCGTAATGGCCATATTTTTGAATGAACCAAATATATCGGTAAACTGCAGGCGGATAAATTCCACATCTTCCTCTTCCACGATCCTCAAAATATCCTTTTTGGTGTATTTGCTCATCTTGTCCTCCTCACACTCTCATGATTAACAATATCTCTCATACCAATCAGAGCCCGACCGACTCCAGTTCTTCCTGCCACAGCTTTCCCACGGCGTCCGTAGGCATACGCCAGTCTCCCCTGGGCGAAAGGGCAACACTTCCGACTTTCGGTCCGTCAGGCAGACAGGATCTTTTAAACTGCTGCGAGAAAAATCTCCTGTAAAACACTTTTTCCCACTTTAGGATGACTGCCTCATCATAAATCCCCTCAAAGGCCAGCTTTGCCAGTCTGAATATCTTGGCCGGGGTAAAACTCCATCTCAACATGTAATACAGGAAGAAATCATGAAGCTCATACGGCCCCACAATATCTTCAGTTTTCTGTGATATGACTCCATCCACCGGCGGCAGAAGCTCAGGGCTCACAGGCGTATCCAGCACATCCTGCAGTATGACCGCCGTCTGCTCAGCCGTATCATCATCCTTCGCATATGTATCTACGAGATGTCTTACCAAAGTCTTCGGTACCCCGGCGTTCACCCCATACATCGACATATGATCCCCGTTATAGGTAGCCCACCCGAGTGCCAGTTCAGACATATCTCCGGTTCCCACCACCAGGCCGTTATACTTATTTGCAAGATCCATCAGTACCTGGGTACGCTCCCGGGCCTGAGAATTCTCATATGTGATATCATGTGTTATTTCATCCTGGCCTATATCTCTGAAATGGGATCTCACCGATTCGGCAATATTTATTTCTTCCAGGGTGGTCCCCATGGCCTTCGCTAAATTGCATGCGTTATTGTAAGTTCTGTCCGTAGTGCCGAAACAGGGCATGGTCACCGCTATGATACCGGTCCGGTCAATACCTGCCAGATCAAATGCCTTCGCCATTACGATCAGGGCAAGCGTGGAATCCAAGCCACCCGACAAACCCACCAGAGCCTTTTGACATCCTATGGCTTCCAGCCTCTTTTTTAATCCCATAGCTTGTATAGTCAGGATTTGATTACACCTTCTGGACCGCTGTTCTTCAGCATCCGGCACAAACGGCCGACTGCTGAACACACGCTTTAATTTCAATTCGCACTGTTCTGTCGAAAAGCCTCTTTCGACATAAAAGTCTCTGTCACTTTGCAGGATCCCGGGATTATCAATAACAGACTCATATCTTATCTTATCGACTCCGGCCGTCTCCCAGGTATTCATCCTTCTCCGGTCATGACATAGACGCTGAACATCAATATCGGCACATATAACACCCGTTTTAAATATCTCACTTTCAGCCAGGATCGCTCCGTTTTCACAGATCAGATCATGTCCGGAGAAGACCATATCCTGAGTGGATTCTCCCTCGCCTGCGCATGCATACACATATGCACTCATCAGTCTGGCAGAGGTAGCCGCCACTAAAGAACGCCTGTAATCATTTTTCGTGACCAGCTCGTCCCCGGCAGAAAGATTAACTATGATATTTGCACCGTTTAACGCATGGGATGTGGAAGGGGGCTGTGCCACCCAGAGATCTTCACATATCTCTGCCGCCACGACAGCATCTTTATAAAGCTCACCCTGTCCTTTGAAAATAATATTTCTTCCGAAGGGAACATTCTTAAATCCTGCATAATCCGTAAGCCGGACCCTGTCATCTCCCGGAGTGAAATGTCTGCGCTCATAAAACTCTCCGTAATTCGGAAGAAAACTCTTCGTAACAAGACCTATCAGATCCCCGCCGTTAAACACGGCAGCTGCATTATACAGCTTTTCTTCGCAGCTTACAGGAACGCCGATGAAGATCAGTGCTTCCAGCCCTTTTGTGCCCTTTGCGAATTCAGCCACCGCATTTTCCACTGACCTGATCAGCGTATTCTGAAAAAACAGATCCTGACAGGTATAGCCGGTCAGCACAAGCTCGGGAAAGACAATTATCCTTGCCCCTTCCGAATATGCCTCACCGGCAAGTCTGATACATTCTTTCAGGTTGTATTCAACATCCGCCACCCTTATACAGGGCGTTACGGCAGCAGTTCTTATAAATCCATCCTTCATTATCCTACATTCTCCTCCTGATCCGGACCTTCAATTCTTATCCTTTAGGATCATACCTATCTGTGAAGGTGGGAATCTGTATACTTTATCACAAAACTGACATTTCACTTCTATATCCTGGTCCTCGGCGGCCATTTTTTCAAGTTCATCCTTTCCAAGGGAAACTATAGCCTTCAACACCCTTTCCGTGCTGCAGTCGCATCTGTACCCCGTCGGGATAACATCCAGGATCTCCAGCTCCAGCGGTTCCAGCAGCATTCTCAGCATATCTGCGGGTCCTGCGCCCTCATCAAGCACCTGGGTCACTGAGGTGAACATTCCAAGATTAGCCTCCAGCTGCGTGATCACATGATCCGGAGCATCCGGCATCAGCTGCAGGATGAATCCGCCGGCACATCTGACCGTATTATTTTTATTCATCAACACCCCCAGTCCTACAGAAGAAGGTACCTGCTCACTGTTGGCAAAATAATATGTCATATCCTCAGCGATCTCACCTGAAACAAGATCTATGCGGCCCACATACGGCTCCTTGAGCCCCAGATCCTTGACAACAGTCATATATCCCTTACCTATGGCGCCTGAAACATCCAGCTTCCCGTTTTCCTTTGCGGGAATC
>JAEEGL011266856.1_pt1 | contig 41051 bp, 37 predicted proteins | sample 9134231 | NCBI WGS metagenome assembly JAEEGL01 (sample SAMN16246548, study PRJNA631951) | gut metagenome | biome: gut microbiome; feature: rumen; material: fiber-attached | host: Bos | place: Iran: Karaj | collected 2018-10
GACGGGAATTGAAAAAGAAAAGATGAGGTATCGGGAAATATGAAGAAAGAAAAATCCTGCGGAGCCATCGTATATACCGTCAGAGACGGTCAGATCCTGTATCTGCTGGTAAAGGAAGATGAAAAGGTATACAGTTTTCCCAAAGGACATATGGAAGATGGGGAAACAGAGGATGAAACCGCCATGCGGGAGATCTTTGAGGAAACCGGCCTGAAGCTGCAGGTCAGTGAGGATTTTTACCGGACAGAATCCTACGAGCTTTCGGAAAAGCCGGGAGTCACCAAGGAAGTAGCATATTTCCTGGCGGAATATACCGATGCGAAGCCCCATATCCTCCTTCCCGATGAGATCAAGGGACTGGCAGAGGTACCGTTAGAAGAAGCTGCAAAGCTTCTCCGGTATGAGAATAAACGGCAGATCCTTACAGAGGCGGAGGAGTTTATCCGGAAACGTCATAACCTGTAGGGATGCAGAACGGTTACGACGACTTAGATAGCAGATCTGCCAAAGGATCGCTAATTCGGATCCTTGTGTCCGGAAACAGTGTTAGCACAGACAGCATGGAGGAGACATAAATGGCACAATTATACGAAAGAACCGATATCTACGACCTGGTGGAAAGTCCGGAACGCTCGGAAGCGATCCGTAGCGCATGGGCATCTTTTCTGGGGGAGCGTGATATTAAAAATATCCTGGATGTAAGCATCGGGACCGGCAGCATGACCTTGCCTTTGCAGGAACTGGGGATCAAGGTATACGGCTCTGACTTAAGCGAAGCCATGTTGAAAAAGTGTGGTGATAAATCCGCTGATAAAGGCATTCCCTTGGAACTAAAATGCAGCGACTTCCGGGACCTTTCCTGCTGGGAGGATCGCACCTTTGACTGTGTACTTAGTTCCGGCAATTCCCTGGCTTATGTGGAAAATGCAGATGTCCTGCGGGCACTGGAGCAGATGGACGCTCACGTAAAACCCGGCGGATATCTGTGCTTTGACTCCCGTAACTGGGATAAGATCCGGAAGCAGAAGCTCCGGTTTTATCTATACGATCCCTTTTTTAAGGACGGGAACCGCATCAACCTGACTCAGGTCTGGGATCATAACCCGGACGGGTCCATCACCTTTAACCTGCTCTATACCTTTGAAAAGGATAACCATATATTCCAGAAGGAAAAGTTTGAAGAGCATTATCATCCTTTTGCCAAGGACCTTGCAGAGGATAAGATCCGGCAGATGGGCTATGAAGATATTCAGATCGCGTCCCTTTCCGGGAAAATGAAGAATCCGGATTTTGAACTGATCGACTGGTACCGGATCATTGCAAGGAAGCCACAGACAAGATGACCGGAAATCGGAACCGGCCGATTGATAAAAAGAAACGACATAAACAGAAAAGGGTAGGAACCATGAAGAAGCGGATCATATGCTTTGGCGACTCAAATACCTGGGGATACAATCCCACAAACGGAAGCCGCTACGATGAAAATACCAGATGGCCCATGGTGTTGCAGAGCCTTCTGGGAGAAGATTATCAGATCATAGAGGAAGGACAGAACGGCCGTACGATCGCTAACGCCGACCCCTGGGAATGGGGCTGCAAATGCGGGATGGATTACATCCTTCCCATGGTGGAAAGCCAGAAGCCCTTTGACCTTTTGATCATCATGCTGGGCTCCAATGACTTAAAGGCCAAGTTCCATCTGCCGGCCGGGGATATCGCCGGGAGCCTGCAGAATATGCTGATGAAGACCAAAAGCTTTTTGCAGTATCAGTGCGGTATAAACCCGAAGATCCTGATCGTATCACCGCCACATTTGGGAGATAACCTGGCTTCCTCACCCTTTGCCGCTTTCTTTGAAGGCGAAAAGGCTATTGAAAACTCCAAACATCTGGCATACTGGTACGAACTGGTAGCAAAGCAGTTTGACTGTGATTTTCTGGATGCCGCTACAATCTGCAAGGCCGGCACCGTAGACAGCCTGCACCTCATGGAGGAGGGCCACAAAGCATTGGCAGAAGGCATCTTTCGTAAGATTCTTGAGATGAAACTGTAGAATTACTTATTAATCCTAAGGTTTTCGGAAAAAAGGATGGATGCTGCAATCGTATGTAGCTTTACAACGGCAGCGGCGCAGGGATAACTAAGGCGAACGTCGCAGAGGCTTGTAGATTTTTATAGCCGAAATACGGGTTATAGGACAAAACGTGTTGATGGCTAATCCCATTCGTTATAGTTTTTGTCCGTCTTATGGAAGTCACTCCAAACGATAGCATCACCCCAAACTGAGAGGCTCTTTTCCAGGCGTTGCTTCTCATTCATTCTTTGATATATCGCTGCAATGCTCTTATCTGTAGGCATTGTAGCTAAGAGTTCAGACGAAGAAAGCGGTTCTGGAGAGTGCATATAGCACCACCAGTAAACCGCTTTTATTCTTCTCTCTATTGAAAGTCCCCTGTGATTTCTTAGCATCTCTCGCAAGCGGGAATTCACCCCGCCTTCAATTCGATTATTCATAGATGGGGCATTAAAATCACACCTCAATTCTTCATCAAGATAAGTAAATATCGTGTTTTCTCTGATCAGTTTAAGTATGGATCTTTGGGCTTTTATGAGTCTCTCGTGAGTAGGTCTTCGATTCCCATTTTCATCTGTAGTCATCTGGTTTAGAAATTCCTGATGTTTTTTGGTCCATCCTATAAAGCGTTCCACCCATTTTTCTGCTTCTTCTTTGTTTTCAACCTTTAGCAGGTCTTTGGCCAGATGATATAGTTCGAATCCAGCAAGTGTATTGGGACGAGAAGTTGTATAGCGCTTCACCTGGCAGAATACATGAAAAGTACAGCGCTGATGCTTCGTTCTGGGCCACATCTTTTTCAGCGCTCTGGCGAATCCGGTTCCTCCATCTGAAACAACCATCCTTGGCTCTGCTATCCGCTTCATTAACGCCATCCAGGCACCTGCGTGCTCATATCTGCATAGATACCATCCAAGCACGTTCTTTTCATCACAGCAGATCAATATACAGGCTTTTCTCCCTAGATATATACCATCCAGGAAGACTACGTCTCTAGGGCCCTCTATTTTAGGAGGCATGGGCCATATATTCCAGAATCTGGCGGTTTTTCTCCGGAATGTACGACCATCTCCGGGCATTGTAGACTGAGGGTCTTTTCCAAAAAGCCAGTCCAAAAAGATCTGGAGCTCTTTCGCGCTATTGTCTATCGTATGCGTTACTGATGTTTTACATTGCTTGCATAGCCAACGTTGAGAGCCGGCCTTTGTTTTTCCTGACTTAACACATCTCATACCGCATACAGGACAATTCACTTGATTCATTTAATCCCTCCTAAAGTCACTTGTTTAGGAAGATTAAATACCTATAAAGCCTCTGGATACAATGATTTAGAGCATTTTTATCAACACGTTTTGTCCACCCTCAAAGTTCTTCAGAAAAAGATTAAACCCTTGTAACGCCTTTATTTACAAGGGTTACAAGGGTTTTCATCAACACTTTTTGTCCTATAAGTCTTTTATGTTCGTAACTCTTTATGCAGTCTCTCCGCTTAAGTAAGCTTCAATATCGCTTACAGCAGCCTCTTCATCTGCACCGTCAGCTAATACAGTGATCTCTGCACCGCTATCTAATCCAAAGCTCATCATTCCCATGATACTCTTTGCATTTACGCGCTTGTTGTCTGCCTCGATGTAAACCGAGCATTCGTGCTGACTGGCAACCTGCACCAGCATGGCGATGGGTCTGGCCTCAAGACCGCCCTCCAGCTTAATCGTCATTGTCTTTTTTGTCATAATCTCCTCCTAAACCATTGCGGTCCCGGATCTGCTCCGCAATCTCACAGATCTTCATCAATCGGTGATTGATACCGCTTTTCCCCACGGGGGGATGCATCAGTTCGCCCAGTTCCTTAAGGGATGCATCGGGATTGGCAAGTCGCACTTCACAGGCATCCTTTAAAGGATCCGGTAAATCCTTATATTCAGGCTGTGCCATCAGGAACCGAATATCCTCTGTCTGTTTTGCAGCAGCCTTAACGGTCTTATTAATGTTGGCCGTTTCGCAATTCACTCGCCGATTCACGGAATTGCGCATATCTTTCATGATCCGATGATTCTCAAAGTTCATCAGGGATACATGGGCCTCGATAACGTTCAGAAAGTCGGAGATGGTCTCTCCTTCCTTCATATATACCACATAGTTTGCTTTCCGCATGATCACACGACTGGATATATCGAAGATCTGCAGGATATCCCGAATGCGGTAAGCCTGTTCCTTTTCGGAAAACACCATCTCCAGATGGTAACTGCTCTTTTGTGGATCGTTAATGGAACCAACCGACAAAAAAGTTCCTCGAAGGAAGCTTCGTTTGCAACAGGGGCGACTAAGGAGATCCGTCTCTTCCGTCAGCTCTAATGCCTTATCCGGAAGGGAGATTTCCAACTTATTTTGCCCTTCGTCCAAACACTCATTTTCTATATTATATGCTTTCTTTAACAAAGTAAAGAGCTTTCTCGTAACGCTGGGGTTTTCACCGCGCAGGATGAGTTTTCCCGAAACCTGCCCGTTTTCTGCTTCTTCCAGCACGATCTTCCCGTTTAAGGAAAGGAGTGCACACAGCTCTGCCAACAGACAGTGCTGCTTGGTCCCCAGGACCGTTTCCAGCTCTTCTTTTACATCTGAAGAAAACGACATATTTATAACCTTACATCTCTATGCTGAAGCTTCACACCATAGCTTCCCTTATCTTTAAGGGCTTCGTACAGGTAATTGGCAAAGGTAACGCTCCGGTGCTTTCCGCCGGTACAGCCAATGGCTACCACCAGCTGATATTTTCCCTCTTTGACATAATTGGGGATCAGGAAATTCATCATGTCTACCAATTTATCCAGGAAATCATGGGACTCCTGAAAGCCCATGACATAGTCCTGTACCGGTTTGTCATTGCCGGTCTGGTGCTTTAACTCTTCGATATAGTAGGGATTGGGTAAAAAGCGCACGTCAAATACCAGATCCGCATCGGCAGGGATCCCATACTTAAAACCGAAGGACAGGATGGTCACCATAAGAGAATTATATTCTTTGTTCTGAATGAAGATTCGGTCCAGTTCTTCCTTTAATTCCCTGGTGAGCAGATTGGAGGTATCGATGACGTAATCCGCTTTCTTCTTAGTCTCTTCCAGAATCTCCTTTTCTCTTCGGATCCCGTCTTCCACACGACCGCCTTCCAGCTGCAAGGGATGCATACGGCGGCTTTCTTTATACCGCTTTAAGAGGACCTGTTCTCCGGCATCCATAAAGAGGATCTCAAATCCGTAGCCGTTCCTGCGGCACCTGTCCAGAATCTCCTGTACTTCCCGGAAATTCTGATCGGAGCGTACGTCCAGACCAAGAGCCACTTTGTTGATCTCATTGTTAGGCTCAGAAATCAGCTCTATGAACTTTTCAATAAAGGATGCCGGAAGGTTATCCACGCAGTAGAATCCCATGTCCTCCAACATCTTAAGGGCGGTACGCTTGCCGCCTCCGCTCATTCCCGTTACAATAACGAAACGCATACGGAGTTTCTCCCTTCTTTAAACCCAATTACCGAACCAGTTCGATTTTTTAAAACCTGCCCAGGCAGATCACTTCCGTCTCCAGTTGCACACCGGAAGACGCTTTTACTTTCTTTTGCACTTCACGGATCAACTGATAAATATCTGCTGCCGTTGCATGATCCTTATTGATGACAAAGCCACAATGTTTTTCCGAAACCTGCGCTCCACCTACGGAAAAACCGGAAAGACCGGCGTCCTGGATCAGTTTTCCTGCAAAATAGCCTTCCGGACGTTTGAAGGTAGAACCGGCACTGGGATATTCCAGGGGCTGTTTGTCTCTTCTTCGTCCGTTAAAGTCCTTCATCTTGCCTTCAATGGCATCTGCATCTTCCGGTACAAGCCGGAAGGTAGCACTGATTACCGTCATAGGCTTTGTCTGCAGGATGCTGGTACGATACCCGAAAGCCATTTCTTCGTTGGAAAGAGTTCGTACTGCTCCCTCCGAATCGATCACCTGAACTAATTCGACCACATCCTTTAATTCCCCATCATAGGCACCGGCATTCATCATAACGCCGCCCCCTATGGAACCGGGGATACCGGAAGCAAATTCCAAGCCGGACATAGAAGCCTTTTTCGCCTGCTGGGCCACCTGAGATAGCAATGCTCCTGCTCCGGCAGTAATGTGATCACCATCTACGCTGATAGAACTCAGACCACTTCCGATATGGAGCATTACCCCTTCGTATCCTTCATCGCTGACCAGAAGATTGGTACCGTTCCCGATGACGAAAAAGGGATGGCTTTCCGATTTTAAGAAGGTTAACACAGCCGATACCTGCTCCGCAGATACTGCTTCGATCCAGGCTTCGCAGGGGCCTCCCACACGAAAGGATGTATGCTCTTTTAAAGGTTCCTGCAGGCGGATATTTTCTTTGCCTGCAAAGTCCGTTAATTGTTTTATAAATGTGTTATCCATTTTTACTTTAATGCCAGCTTGGCTGCCCCGTAAATTCCGGCATCATTTCCAAGTTTTGCCAGAGAGAACTCTGCTTTCCGGCAACCTTTGAAGGCATATTTCATATAAGGGGGCTTGATGTATTCCATAAGGACTTCGCCTGCTTTGGATACACCTCCACCGATTACAAATACATCCGGATTTACAACGGCTGCGATCTGGGCAAGGCCTTTGCCAAGATATTCACCGAACTCCTCAGCAACTTTAATAGCAAGGGCATCCCCTGCCTTCACTGCATCAAATACCGTCTTGGCACTGACTTCGCCTTCCCGAAGAGCGGAAGGTTCCGAACTTTTTTCCAGCATATGGTTCGCCAGACGAACAATACCGGTTGCAGAAGCATACTGCTCCAGGCAGCCTTTGTTTCCGCAATTGCAGGCTACATCCTCATTATCTTCCAAATGCATGTGACCGATCTCACCACCTGCTCCGGTAGAGCCGCTGACCAGTCTGCCATCTACAATGATACCGCCGCCAACGCCGGTACCAAGGGTTACAGCTACAACATCCTTGTGACCTTCGCCGCCGCCTTTCCACATTTCACCAAGGGCGGCTACATTGGCATCATTTCCGGCTACAACCGGGATACCAAGAAGGGCTTCAAAACGATCGTTTACATCGATCTCACCCCAACCGAGGTTTACGGCTTCGTGAACAACACCCTCTGCATCCACAGGGCCGGGAACGCCTACACCTACGCCGGCTACGCGTTCCTTGCTGATCTTGTTTTCCTGCATCTTTGCTTTCACAGAATCTGCAACATCTGTGAAGATCAGTTCTCCGCCGTTTTCCTTCCGAGTGGGGATCTCCCACTTTTCCAACAGTTCCCCTTCACTGGTAAACAAGCCTAATTTCACGGTGGTTCCACCGATATCTACGCCAAATACATACTCAGTCATCTTCTTCGTCTTCATCCCTTCTCTTGGACAGGTTTTCCTGTACTCTTCTGTATAATTCCTGTGCCGCATTGTAGCCCATCTTCTTCTGTCTGTGGTTAACCGCTGCGGATTCACAGATTACCGCCAGATTTCGGCCAGGACGGATGGGGATACTGTGGCAGACTACTTTGTTGCCCAGATATTCCGTATATTCCTCTTCCAGACCCAGACGGTCATATTCTTTGTCTTTGTTCCAGTCTTCCAGACGGATGACCAGATCGATCTGCTGGGTATCCTTAACGGAGGAAGCACCAAACAGCGCCTTCACATCGATGATGCCGATACCACGCAGCTCAATAAAGTGCTTGGTCACATCCGGAGAGGAACCGATCAAGGTCTCATCACTGACCTTACGGATCTCTACAGAATCATCCGTAACCAGACGGTGTCCACGTTTGATCAGCTCCAGAGCCGCCTCAGACTTACCGATACCGCTTTCACCGGTGATCAGGACACCTTCACCATATACATCCACCAAAACGCCGTGGATCACGATGCAGGGAGCAAGCTTTACATTTAACCAGCGAATGATCTCTGCCATAAATGCAGAGGTTGCCTTCTTGGTCATAAGAACCGGCACGTTATTCTTCAGCGCGATCTCAAGGAAGATCGGATCCGGCTGCAGTTCTCGGCAAAATACGATGGCAGGGATCTCATCGGACAGGAGCATGTTATAGATCTCCCGCTTGCGCACATCGGTCATGCTCTCCATATAGGAATATTCCACGAATCCGATGATCTGGATACGGGTGGTTTCAAAATGTTCAAAATATCCGGCTAGCTGAAGGGCCGGACGGTTAATATCCGGCTGGTTGATGCGGATATGATTGACATCGATCTCCGGTGTCAGGTTTTCCAGTTTCATCTTGTCAATAACACGTGCCAGACTGATACTTGCCATAGATTCATCCTCCTGTAAAACGACTTATCTTCTCAACAATCATAGCATGATTTCCATAAAATGCGGTAAAAACTTCCCTACTGCTTTGCTTTGAAATACTCTACCAATGCATCCGCTTCCTTTTCCCGTATCTCCGGGATCTCCAGAAACTGTTCGCGAGTAGCATTTCGCATATCTTCAAAAGAGTCAAAATGCCGCATAAGGGCTTTACGTCTGGCAGGGCCGATGCCCGGGATATCGTCCAGAACGGATTTCACCTGATCCTTGCCGCGAAGAGACCTGTGGAACTCGATGGCAAAACGGTGAGCCTCATCCTGAATCCGGGTGATCAGCTTAAAACCTTCGCTATGCCGGTCGATGGGAAGCTCTATATTATTAAAATAAAGCCCCCTGGTTCGGTGATGGTCATCCTTCACCATACCGCAAACCGGAATGTTCACATGTAGCTCGCTTAGCACTTCCAGACAGATATTGACCTGTCCCCGTCCTCCATCCATAAGGATCAGATCCGGGAAAACGGTAAAGGAGCCGTATTCCTGCTCCAGATTTTTGTTCTTGCGTTCTTCCCGCTCCTCCAGTCCATGCTGAAAGCGGCGAGTCAGTACCTCCCGCATGCATTCGTAATCGTTGGGGCCTGTAACGGTTTTGATCTTAAACTTACGGTAGTCGCTCTTCTTGGCTTTGCCTTTTTCGAAGACCACCATGGAGCCAACTGTTTCGAAGCCGCTGATATTGGAGATATCATAGGCTTCCATACGATTAAGATCCGGCAGTCCCAGTATCTCCTGAATCTCCTTTACCGCACCGATGGTACGGCCTTCTTCCCGCTTGATCCGTTCCTTATCCTTGGAAAGGACCAATGCCGCATTTTCTGCTGCCAACTCCACCAGTTTTTCTGCACTGCCTCGCTTGGGAACGCGGATGCGTACTTTGTTGCCGCGTTTGGTGGAGAGCCATTCGCCTAAAACAGTCAACTCTGAATCGAGGGAATCCTTGCCTAGCATGTCATCATCACTGACAACATCTGCCTGCTGCTCTTCCTTGTCAAAATCATTGGTCTGTTCTTTTATATCAGATAGCGAATCATCACTTTCATTAATGATTGCTCCTGAAATCAGCTTCACATCCTCCGGATTCTGGATCACCAGCTCCTTGGGAACGAAAGGCGTTCCTGCATAGAACTGCTTGGTAAAGTCCAACAGGATCTCTTCGGAAGGGATTCCTTCCGTGTGGCTCATGTAGTAATGCTCCCGTCCGATCAGGCGGCCATCCCGGACAAAGAATACCTGCACCACTGCATCCCGGTCATCCCTTGCCATAGCGACGATATCTTTATCTTCTCCATCGCTGTCGGACATCTTCTGCTTCTGAGCCACATGCCGGACACTTTCCAAAAGGTCACGATATTTTACGGCTTCTTCAAACTCCAGCGCTTCGCTGGCTTCCTTCATCTTCTGCTCCAGTTCCCTGAGGATCGGTCGGAAGTTGCCGTTTAAGAAGTCCAATGCTCCGTCTACCTGTTTCCGATATTCCTCTTCGGAGATATATCCCTGGCAGGGTGCCGGACATTGGCCAATGTGATAATTAAGACATGGCCGTTCGATGCCCATGTCTCTGGGCAACACCTTATGACAGGTGCGAAGGTGATACACCTTATTTAACAGTTCGATGGTATCCCGTACCGCTCCGGCAGAACTAAAAGGTCCAAAGTATCTGGCTTTGTCCTTTTTCATCTCCCGGGAAAGCATCAAACGGGGGAAGGCTTCTCCTACCGTTACTTTGATATAAGGATAGGTCTTATCGTCTTTTAACAGGGTGTTGTACTTGGGGCTGTATTCCTTGATCAGATTATTTTCCAGTACCAGCGCTTCCAGCTCGGAGTCAGTGACAATATATTCAAAACGGGCGATCAGGGAGACCATCTTGTCAATCTGAGGGCCCCTTCCCACGATCTTACGAAAGTAGGAACGGACGCGGTTATAGAGATTTACCGCTTTTCCCACATACAGCACATTATCCGCCGCATCATGCATGATGTATACGCCGGGTTTATGCGGAAGTTTTTTCAGTTCTTCCCGGATATCAAAAGCATTTTCCGGTTGTTTTGTTTTTTGATCGATCGTCATGCTCTATTCAATGTTTCGTACTTATCATTTGTGAAACAGCCCGGAAATCATTCGTTTGATCACCCCGGCTGTCATCGCATATCCCAAGGCCGCCATCGGCAGCATCATTACCAGATATTCCACGATATATCGACTTTTTGCTTCCCAAAGGATACTAAAGAGAAATCCTCCGATCACAGATACTAACAAAATGTACTGCCCAATATCTTCGATCAGAAACTGCAAGGACAGATTGCTGTGCTTACCGGAAAAAAGATTCTTTAAGCACGTGCTTAACTGCATCAGGATATACAGGAAAAAGCCTGCATAAACAACCGCCTGATAGATATTACAATACTTCCAGAACCATTCCGTATATTCACCGGCGGTTAGTTTTGATACAAAAGACTGTACCTTTTCGTCCCCACTCTGGGTTTTCACGCATAAAAACATGGAATCATAGGAAGGTTCCGCCCACTGAGAGATCAGCTTGCGCTTATAAAAATCCTTCGCCATCTGCGGATTTGCCCGAAATTCCTGTGTCCTGCTTTTGATATAGTCTCTGGCCACTTTCTTGCTTGCCGCAATATCACTCCCCTGCTCTGCAAAAACCACCCGATTATAGTCGTTATACCATCCGGGACCGTTCCACTCATCCTGCATGCCCATGGCAATCCACAGTTCAAAGGGAATACCACCGGTCACTTCCATATTACTGATCCGTGCATAATATGCCCGGATTCCATATCCCGGAACCTGAGCGGCCAGAAAAATGCAAAGCGCAAATAACACCGGCTTCCAGTTCTTCTTCCAGATAGCCGATATAAGTAGCACGATTATCGTAGCTACGATGAAGATGATGGTATTCTTACGAAGCAGCATGGATATCGCTACAAAAGGAAGAGCGCCGAATATCCATCGAATATGATCCGTCTTCACATATTCGTAAAGCATCCAGGAGACAATGATCATTCCGGAATAAGAAGCTACTTCCCCGTACATATAGTGGACATACAGAAACGCCGGCAGATTGATAGCCGAAAAGAATAACCAGAGGATTTCTCCTACACGGGTTCCCTTACGCTTCTCCAGATCTCTGACCAGCATATCTCCTGCAAAAACAGTCGCAATCAGGAGTACCGTATTGAAATAATAGAAGGGCTTGTAGGCACCCTGTCCAAAGAATCGAAAGATCAAAAGATTAACCATGACGGTTCCGATCTGCTGCGGATAATTGGTCAGATATCCTCCCGGAGCGAATTGTGTATAATCTCCGTCAAACAACTGCCAGGCAACCGAATAACAGATCCCGGAATCATCGCCGATCAATGGCATGTCCAGAAACCGGATAAAGCAGATGGATACTCCCGCTACGTACAAAAGCATAATGACAAGCAGGACATTCATCACGACCGCTTCATTCCGGCCACGTATCCCTACGAGACACACCGTCAAAAGTAACAGAAACGCTACAATTACCAGCTTTTTCCAGGGTGTATCCAACGAAATGGAGATCTTCTCATAATCCGCATTATTACTGGCAGTATAAAAAAGCGATAACCACAGGATATACATAGAAACGGCTCCTCCTATAATAAGAAGGATCAATTCTACGATCCGTGCAGAAATATATCCCTTTGTTGTCTGTTCTTTCATAGATTTCGTTGGCATAGTACTCCCAATTCGTCCGTTTTATTCCTTCAAAAGTATAGACTTTCTGCATGCCTCAACAGCAATAAACAGAAAGGCAATGATCGCAAACAAGGAGACTGCTTCCAATAATCTCCAGAGTATCGGCATATGAACCGCTAATCGAATGGTTCCTTCGTAGGAAGCCGGGATCAGGATCCGAACCCGCCCATTGGTTCCGTAGGTCAGTTCAAACTTCTGATGACTTGCCGTATCCTTGGCGGCGTACACCGGATAATACCAAAGGGGTACATCCACGTAGCTATCTGCTTCTCCGCTATTTTGTACGAAACAGGTGATGTTGGTAAAATCCTTCTCATAACTGCCGATTGTGATTCCTTCTCCTAACACCACATCAGAAGTAGTCGCATACGCATCACTCATATCGGGAACGTACTCGGTATTCCCTATGTATCTGGCCATGTAATCATAGTCATAGTCCTGCATACGGAAGAATTCTTCCACTGTCGTTCCTGCAGTATCTGCATCCAGCATCATATAGTTATGCCAGCTCATGCTGACAACGGTTAACGCGATGATCCCGCACCCTACTGCTACAGCAATCTCCTTGCCGGCTTTTTTGCGAAGTACAAGAATCATTGCTGCTGTAGTTACTGCCGCAAACAGGGATGCCAGCCCCAGGAATCGCCAGGAATACTGAAGATTGTGACTTAAGGTGCCAAATATCTCATGGATAGTATTCAGGTCATCATAGGGAAACAGGCAGGATACCATTATTAGCGCGACCACAGTAAAAAAAGATCCCGCAAACCCTACACGCACCACGCGTTTTGTTTCGCCATTTTCCAGTCTACGCTTGCCATATCCATATACCACGATCCAAAACAAAACAACGCCGATAACAAGAGATAATCCAAGTGACTGCCCGATCTCATCGGCAGTGGTTCCAAAGGCAGTATGATCATAGCGAACACCGTTAATGAACATCCCGAAGATCTGCGAAAAATAGGACCCGCTTTCCTGAATATTGCGATTAAAGTTGGCGGCTGTTTTAAACTTGTAATTCCCCCGCATCATGGAAAGCAGCGGATAGATTGTCCAGATATTCATGAACAGAAAAACCACTACCGTTCGCACCAGATCCCGGAAGATATCTTTTCGGAAAGTATATTTTATGAAGATCAGGCAAAACAGAATGATAAACATCCCGTTCATAAGGCAGCTTAGCAGATGACACTGCATTAATCCGCAAAGTCCGAGGGTCAGCAGGATCCATCCCTTATTAGTGATCAGTCTGGTTATATAACGACGATCGGTATATTCCTGTCGTTTAAAAAAGACCATATACAGACCCAGATAGATGAGGGGTGTAAAAGTAAGTCCTGTATATTCACCAACTGCCGCTCTGCTATACACCATCTCCATACGGTAGATCGCTGTGGTAAAGATAAACGATCCAAAGATTCCCGCATAACGATTCCTGAGGATCTTTGAAAAGCACAAACATGCTATGATCGCTGTGATCAGATTAATAGCAACAACATAGCATTTATACGCAGTCTGTAGTCCATAGCCCATCAACACTAATGTAGCAGGAAAATACAGGAAGAAATCCGGATAAAACATAGATACGGAATATCCATAACCGTCCCACCAGTTAGGCTGGATCAGTACCGGGAACTGGCCGGACTGGAGTCCTTCTGCAATTCCCTCGATCCGGTTCATATGGAAATACAGATCTCCCGTTCCAATGATAAAATCGTTCATTAGTGGGATACTGGCAGCAACCGTCGTAGCGATGATCGATAGAGCGGTGATCCGGTTTTTGGTTCGTTCCTTATCACTCCAAAGCTGATGCTCTTCCCATAAAGCCAAGTCAAACAGCAAAATCAGAAATAACAACCAAAACAACGGCGTATAGTTGGGAATCCGCTCCAAAGTAATACTGTAAATCTTGAGATACCCTTCCCCACAGTAATTGATCCCCGCATTTAAATAGATCGGTTTTAAGCCTCTGTGATAGGATGAGAATACATCTTTAGTACGCTTTGCTTTTAACGTAGGAAGGTTATTATAATCGGTCACATCCATGCTGGTATTGCCATAATTGGCATAATTGGATGTGGTGATATAGATGGTATTAAGATCCGTATCGGTTTCGTACTCTACGGTATACCGATAGTTACCGGTAGGCATTCCAAAGAAGGTGGCGTCCACCATTCTTCCGGCAGACGCTGTATCAGCGCTTGCCAGGATACTTCCATCTGCTTCGAAGGAACCTTCTATACAAGTCAGCTCTCCTTCTACGCCATTCTTTACGATGGTTTCTCTTTCCAATAATGAAACCAAAAGAAAGGCCAGCAAAAACAGGCATAATTCTGCTAACAGCAGTATCTTTCTCTTTTCATATAAACAATCCCAACGAATCTTCCATTTTTCCGATTTACTCATATACCCTCGCAAAAAAACGCTGAAGAAATACCGGCTTTTCGTATCTCTTCAGCGCCATGTTTTCTATATAGGTATTTTACTACAGATTGGCAGAATCCTCATAGTTTTCTTCCACCATATAACTTATATCATACAATTTCGCCTCGCTTTATCATAGCCAAAAGTATTATAATAATGTAAATCTATAGTTTCATCATAAATCATCTTACGAGAGCTTACAAATGATATTTACATCCGTACACTTTATTTTCTTTCTTCCCATAGTATTTTTCCTTTACTACCTATGTCCCTTAAAATTTCAGTGGATACTTATACTTATTTCCAATTATGTATTCTATTCATTCGCCGGCATACAATACGTACTCTTACTAGCATATATAACAGTTATTACTTATCTTTGTGGTAAATATAGCAGAAACCGCTTTTTACCTACATATCTTCAAATAATATTACTTCTCTTTCCTCTTTGTGTTTTCAAATATACTGGTTTTATAACCGAAAATGTAAACATTATTTTATCGGCAGTGCATTCTTCGGTGCATTTAAGCACCATGAAAATACTGTTACCATTAGGCATCTCTTTTTATACATTTTCAGCAATTTCCTATGTCATTGATGTACAGCAAGAGAAATACCCAGCTTTTGACAATCTCTTTCATTTAGCTGTAGGCCTATCCTTTTTTCCGATTATTGTATGTGGCCCCATAGAAAGACAGGGAAAACTTGTTCCTCAAATACTCTCTGGTCACGTATTTGATTATTCAAAAGCAACCCATGGTTTAAAACAGATTGCTTGGGGTCTATTTGAAAAAGTTGTCATTGCTGATAACTTTTCAATTTATGTAGATACCGTTTTTTCAGATGTTCACTCCTATTCAGGATTTCCTTTATTAATAGGATCTGTATGTTTTTCAATTCAGATTTACTGTGATTTTGCTGGTTACTCTGATATGGCTATCGGAATAGGCAAATTATTCGGTATAGAGCTTACAAAAAACTTTAACAGTCCTTATCTCTCCTCTAACTTACAAACCTTTTGGCACAACTGGCACATATCGCTATCTAACTGGCTCAGGGATTATATATACATTCCTCTTGGCGGAAATCGAAAAGGATTTTTCCGGAAGCAAGTTAACACCTTATGCACTATGCTCATTAGTGGATTATGGCATGGCGCTGCGTGGACTTTTATTCTTTGGGGAATATTTCATGGCCTCATATTAGTTGTCGAAGATCTGCTAAAAATCCACGCCCCCTACAAAAAATCCATCATTCGCTCTTTTTTCGTTATATTTCCTATCTGCAACATTTTTTGGATATTATTTAGGGCAGCGTCCATTAATGACATATTCTATATATTGACTCATATGTTTACAGGTATTACCACGCCAAGTGTATATTTCAAATCCATTACCCAACTAGGTATCGGAGAAGTTGCGATAGCTCTAGCTGCACTTAAAATCGCAATTCTATTTTCGTATGATTATTATTCATTAAAGTGTGATGTGATAGAAAAAATAACAAATTGTAATCCTGTTGTTCGTTGGTGCATTTACTTGCTTTTTATACTTTTGATTGCTCAGCTATCATATAAAGGAAACATTACGAAATTCGTTTATGCCGGATTTTAAGGTGCATGGATAGATGAAAAAATTAATTTCAAAAATATTAATTCTTTTATTCTCGTCTCTTATAGTTTTAATTACATATAATCATCTTTATCAATCAATACGTTTTCGTGATCTATCCCCATATTCAACAGACAAGTATCTTGATATACCGTACAATATCCAACTCTGCAACTTTGGTAGTAGCCATGGCGTATTTGGATTTGATTATTCGAGTTGTTCTGAAGAATACACAACCTTCAATTTTGCGTTGCTCTCTCAATCTTTATCATATGATTATCGAATTCTTCAGCAATATGAAGATCATCTAGCAGATAATGGAACCATGTTTATTGTCATTAGTTATTTTAGCTTCGGACTAGATGAAGAATCCGAATCCGACTTTATGGTCAAAAACGAACGTTATTATACCTTTTTAAACTCCAGAAATATTAAACAGTATGACTTGCTAACCGATATAAAGCATAAATATTTTCATGCTTTTTTTGAAAATCCCGAAACCGCCGTTGCTTATATTTTAAAAGCAGGAAAGAAGGGAAGTAGCTATGAGCATTATGCAGCTGATGTCGATTATCTAGGGGATGCAAAAAAAGCCTATAGTCGCCATCATCATGCAGATGATACAGATAACATCATTGTTCTTAAAGATGAAGAAGATGCCCTTTTAGGGATGCTAGAAATCTGTAGAAAACACCAGATACGCCCTATTTTGGTAACCACTCCTTATCGCAAAGAATATAATGATTTATTTAGTGAATCATATCTTTCCAGCTTTTATACTGAAGTGAAAAGCATATGCAACATTTCCGAGGCAGAATACTACGATTACAGTCATGATGAACGTTTTACCCTTTCAAATGAATACGAAAGAAACGCAGATCATCTGTCATCTGAAGGAGCAAAAGTCTTCACCGATATACTAATTAATGAGTGTGTAAAAAAATAAGACAAATACTATAATCACAAAATTAAAGCACATTTCTTCCACTGCAAAAAAACGCTGAAGATATGCAAGCATATAAGCATCTCTTCAGCGCCATGTTTTTCTACATATGTATTTTACTACAGATTGGCAGAATCCTCATCGTTTTCTTGCCCTGCAGGTTCTGCAGCCTGTTTCGTTTCTTCTTCAGCAACCTTTTCAGGTTCTTCACTGATAGAAGTGGCCGGCTGGCTACTCGCAGCCTCCTGTCTGGGCGGATTCGTTTGCGGCATCTCTGCAGGAATCTCCAGGTTGATCCTGGAAAACCGTCCTGCATCGGGATCCGGTTCTTCTTCTGACTCTTCCTTTTCCTTCTCATCCAGTGGGTTCCAGGGCACACTGTGCGTTGCTGCCCATTGCACGGAATTAGGATACGTCACAGTCTCTTCTGCCTTTGCTCTTTTTTCAGCATCCTCTTTATCCTGCTGGATCGCTGCCTTTTTATCTTCCATGGCAACGATCTCTTCCGGGACGCCGCCTTTCATGGAGATTCGGGAAGCATTCTGCTTCTCCTCTTCCGTAGGCTCGGAAAGACCGGTCTCACGGCGATAGATCTCCATAAATTCCTTGCCGGTGATGGTCTCCTTCTCGATCAGGTATGCAGCGATCTTATCCAGGACTGCCCGATGCTCCTTCAGGATCTTCTTGGCCTGCTTATAGCTCTCCTTGAGGATCTTCATGACCTCTTCGTCGATATCCGCCGCGGTCTGATCGGAGCAGTTAAGGACGGTACGGCCATCCAGATACCTACTTTCCACAGATTCCAAGCCGATCAAGCCAAATTTCTTGCTCATACCGTACTGAGTTACCATGGAACGGGCAATGGAGGTCGCTTTTTCAATATCGTTGGAAGCTCCGGTGGTAACCGTATCAAATACCACTTCCTCTGCTGCTCGGCCACCTAAGAGCCCTACCAGCATTTCCCGGAGTTCATTTTCCGTATTTAAGAACTTCTCTTCTTCCGGTACCTGCATAACATAACCAAGGGCTCCCATAGTACGGGGAACGATGGTGATCTTCTGTACCGGCTCAGAATTTTTCTGTACCGCTGCAACAAGCGCATGGCCCACCTCATGGTAGGAGACAATACGCCTCTCTTCCTTACTCATGATGCGGTCTTTCTTTTCTTTACCTACAAGGACCTGCTCCACTGCCTCGAAAAGGTCCTGCTGATTTACGGCCTTACGGCCTTTCTTAACCGCATTGATGGCAGCCTCATTGATCATGTTGGCGAGATCGGAACCAACCGCTCCACTGGTTGCCAGTGCAATCTCCTGCAAGTCTACAGATTCATCCATCAGGACATCCTTGGCATGTACCTTCAGAATATCCACACGGCCCTTCAGATCGGGCTTATCTACAATGATCCGGCGGTCAAACCGTCCCGGGCGAAGAAGTGCTTTATCCAGAATCTCAGGACGATTGGTTGCTCCAAGGATAAAGATACCCTTATTGGAATCAAATCCATCCATCTCGGAAAGCAGCTGATTTAATGTCTGCTCCCGCTCATCGTTTCCTCCGCCGTACTTGGAATCACGGCTTCGACCGATGGCATCGATCTCATCGATGAAAATAATGCAAGGAGCATTCTTCTCAGCTTCTTTAAACAGATCACGAACTCTGGAAGCGCCCACGCCTACATATAATTCCACAAAGTCAGATCCCGTAAGGGAGAAGAAAGGAACCTTTGCTTCTCCTGCTACCGCTTTCGCAAGCAGTGTCTTACCGGTACCGGGAGGACCTACTAACAGTGCACCCTTCGGAAGTTTTGCGCCGATTTGCGTAAAGCGGGCAGGATCATGCAGAAACTCTACGACTTCTACAAGAGATTCCTTCGCTTCATCTTCTCCTGCTACATCCTTAAAGGTAACGCCGGTTTGCTTCTGAACGTAGACCTTGGCATTGCTCTTTCCTACGCTCATAGGGCCGCCGCCCTTGGTCATACGATTAAACAGGAAGCTGAGCAGTACCCACATGATGAGGATAGGGATCACATAGCTTACCAGAATGGATAAGAGGATACTGGCTCCGCTTACCACTTCACCCTTTACATCCACGCCATGCTCTACCAGCATGGGAATCAGGGTATCATCATCCAATAGCGGTGTGTAATAGGTGATCTCCACTTTGCCATATAAAGGCATCATAGCAGGCTGCTGTTCCTCAGTCTCCTCAATGGTCACGCCTTCTTTGGGGGTGATCTTAATCTCATCGGAAGAGATCAGGACACTCTCCACCTCGTCGTTTTCCACCATCTTGATGAATTCCGTATAGGAGATCTCCCGGGTGGTGGCACCATTCATGGTGCGCAGGAAGAAACTCACCATCAACAGAACAAAGAACGCCGCTACGATCAGCAACATCAGGTTCTGTCTGTGGGGATTGTTATTACTTCCGTTTCCTCCGCGGTTATTGTTATTTCCGCCTTGATTGTTATTTCCGCCATTTGGGCCATTATAGCCTCCACCTTCGAGACGGTGGATCCTGTTATCTACTATTTTCATAGTACTCCTTGCAAAAATCTGTCCAGGTCTTTATAAATCTCAATTATTCATTTTGTCTTCATTCTTAGCATATCTATCTGTCACTTCATCAATGATAAAGGTAGGTCTTTTTCTGGCTGCATCCAGCGTTCGCCAAATATATTCTCCCAGTAATCCCATCATGATCATCAATAGGCCGAATCCTAGCAGCACTACACACATGAGAGATGCCCAACCGTCCACCGGCGTATTTCCAAAGATCTTTTCAATAATGACATCTATCATCATCCATAATGCCAGAAAATCAAAAGCAACACCAATTCCCAACATTATGCGAAGAGGGGTATAGGAAAATCCCATGATGGAATCCATCACTAATTTTATCTTTTTAGCAAGAGTCCATCTTCCCTTGCCCTTTTTCCTGTCCACTCGTACAAACTCGATCACATCAGTTTTAAATCCAAGCCACATTACCTGAAGCGTAAGGGAAGAATTTTTCTCGTCCATAAGTTTCAGTACTTCGATCACTTTTCTATCCACTAGATAGCAATCGCAACCGCCTGCAGGCATATTGGGATTAACCATCTTTCTGATAAGAGAATAATAGCAGTTGGCAAAAAACACAGTGATCGGATTTTCTTTTCGTTCCTTTCTTGCCGCCAGGACAACGCTATTGCCCTTTTTCCAACTATCGAACATCTCAAGTATTAAGGCAGAGTCTTCCTGCAGATCTGCCTGCTTGGTTACAGCGCAGTCACCTGTACAAACGAAAAGACCAGCCAAAATAGCGGAATGTTCTCCAAAATTACGAGAAAGCCGAACACAGCGTACTTTATCATCCATTGCACGAAGCTCATTCATCACTTCCCAGGAATTATCACCGGATCCATCATCCACGAAGATCAATTCGTAATCCTCCATGATATCCAGCACTTTCCCTTTAAGATCATGGTACAGATCCGCTAAAGTATCTGCGTTGTAATATACCGGGACGATTATCGATAGTTTATCCATGCTATTACCTTACTTCTCTTTCTTTTTGCTTGCCGCTATGCTGCCTTAATTATAGGGAATGAATTGTGCCAAATCAATAAACTATCCGTAAAATTTTTATTGTAAAATCGTATATAATGAAAAGGACATCGACTGTCAATTACTTCTGAAAACATGTTGGGGGATCAACTCTTACTATGAAACGAACTGCAGGAATGGATATCATCCGTATCATAGCCATGTTTTATGTCATGGTCTTTCATATTGTTGGACAGGGAGGTCTGTTATCCCTTTCTCACGAAGCAGGAGAAGTAACTTATCGGTTTATATGGTATCTGGATACCTGGACCTATTGCTGCGTGGATATCTTTGCTCTGATCACCGGCTATGTATATTACTCCGATGAAAAGCGCTCCCATCGTTTCTCCAACCTTTTCAACCTGTGGCTGCAAGTATTTTTCTACTCCATTTCCATTGCGGTCTTTTACAAGATCCGCCATCCGGAGCTTATCTCATTCGGCGATCTTACAAAGATGTTTTTCCCGGTATCCAATAACCTGTACTGGTATTTTACCGCATTTGTAGGAACCTTTTTCCTAATCCCCTTTATCACAGAGGCCATTCGGCAGATGACCGAATCCTTCTGTCGTAAGAGCTTTGTTATGCTCTTCCTCCTTTTCTGTTTCTATGAAAACTTTGTAGGACGCTTCTCTATGGATAATGGATATAACTTCCCATGGGTTACTTTTCTCTGTCTGCTCGGCGCTTTGGCAAAAAAAGGGAAATTGTTTGCTTATATGCAGATATCAGTTGCAGTCCTTCTTATCATTGCCGTTAATACATTCTCCTGGTTTTATGCGTTTCACGGTCCGTCCTTTACCCTGTTTGGACGGTTGAATGAGCCCACAACCTTTATCCGCTATACAGCCCCAACCGTTGTATTTGTAGCATTGATGCATCTGGCGATTGGAGAAAAACTGATTGTTTCCGATAAGATCGGAGCCTTTACAAAATCACTTTCCCATAATATTTTTGCAGCCTATATCATAAATACCCACCCTTATCTATGGACCTATTCTCTGAAAAATCGCTCTGCAGGCTGGATTCACGACAACTTACCTATTATTTTGGCGAAGGTGATCGGTTTTTCCGTAGCCTTTCTCATAGGGTCCATTCTCATCGATCGGGTTCGCGTGGCAATATTCCGATTGCTTCATATTCCGGATCTTACCGGGTATTTAGAACGCAAGATCAATCAGTTCCTGAATTTTGTTTGTAACAGATCTTTGGAAAGGGCCAATTAAGATGCATTATACATTTGATAAAAAAAGAATCCTGATCATCCTGCTATCCTGCCTTAGTTGGGCGTTTATTGCCCATATCATGATGCTCACCAATAAATACTCCGTAAGCGACGATTCCTTCCTCTTCAGCGTCGGTGCAACTTACACATCTGGACGATGGATGCTGGGTTTCCTCGGATATCTGGATTCCGGTTTCTTCATGGGAGGGCATTACTCTCTGCCCGCAACCAACGGCCTTTTGGCAATCCTCTTTGGCTGTGCCTGCCTGATACTGATTACTGATCTGTTGGAAATCTCCCAGCCTGTTCTTCTGATTTCACTGTCCGGTTTGTTTATCACCACTCCGGTTATAACCGCTATGCTGGGCTTCATGTTTACAGCCCCTTATTACATGGGGGCCATGTTTGGTGCAACCCTTTCCATGTATCTCATTATCCGATTTCGGAAATGGTATGTTTTCGTGATCAGCGGAATCATCCTTATCTGTTCCGTAGGAATCTATCAGGCCTGCATCCCCATGACACTGTCCGTTGGCCTGATCTACCTGATTCATACTGTTCTGCATAAAAAAAGCAGTGCAAAACAAACCCTTGTATCCGGTCTGTCGGTACTGCTGCTTAGTGTCGCTTCGTTATTATGCTATCTTAGTATTAATCAACTGGTATTAAAAGCCCTGGGATTAACCATGAATTCCTATAAGGGCATGGATGATATGGGGAATCTGTCCCTGAATAAACTCCTTCCCCGTATTCCCTCTGCTTACAGAGCCTTCTTTCATCCGACCCCGGGTCTGGAATCCTATCTGTATCCCATGGGAGCAATCCGTTTCTATAAACTGCTACTAGTCCTGACGGGAATACTACTCATCGTGATTGGCGCTGATCTGATAAAAGAAAAACTGTACGCTGCTTTTTTACAGTTCCTGTTTCTCTCTGCTCTGGTTCCATTAGCTACAACTTTTATCTACGTTATGGCCGGTGCCGACTCCGTCAATACCCTGACCCTCTATTCGCAGACTCTGTGGTTTGCCTATGTAGCTGTCTTAGTTAAGTATATGGTAAAGCAGGATGTTTTAAGGCTTTCCTTCCGAAACGCTCTCAAATATGCCACTGTTTTCGTACTGTTTATCCTGGTTATCATCTACTGCAGATATGACAATGTTTGCTACCTGAAAGCAGAATTAGCGAAAAATGAAGCAATCACCTATCTGGGGAATATGGTGCACGAAATACAAGATACCGAAGGCTACTCACCAGAACTCCCTGTAGCACTTATCCGAAGCAATACTCTGCAGGATCCCAGCCTGACAGATCTGGACCGATATGCCTTTTCGGAGATTTGTACACCACCTTATTTCTTTACGGCAGAAGATTATGTGAACGCATATAATGTCGAATACTATCTCCGCAACTGGTGCGGTTTTGCGCCTACTTATCTGTCCGAAGATTCCGAGGAAGTACAGACGCTCTCTCAGATCAAAAATATGCCCCACTATCCGGAAAAGGGCTCCATACAGGTCCTTAACGATATCGTGATCGTAAATTACTGATCTACTGTGTATCCGAAGGCAGGAATCCGGCACGAAGGTTGCCATATTCCGCCAGACGAAATCCAGGCTTATCCCCGGGTTTCCTCGCTACCGCAGGGAACAGATGATATCCCTCCTGATCACTTTCCAGGGGATACCAGAACATTACCCCATCTACTTCAAAGGAATCGCCCTCTGCTACCCGGTAGTCTGCAGGTCGGATCGGATAGGTTCTTAAGGCAACGCCCGTCGCTACCACCGATGGTAGGAGCATAAACAGAGAAATCCCAACCCACAATACAGGAACCAGGGGCCTCTTCACGCTTTCCATATACTTGATTTTGCAAGTATATAATCCTGAAAGAATCCAGCCTACCATGGACAATATTCCAAAATAGAGGTATGCCTGTCCATATCGGATAAGCGGTGCATTAAAGAGCCAGAAAATAATACTTCCGAAAATCACCAGATAGAATCCTAGTTTTTCCCATTCTTTTTTTACAATCTCTCTAACCGGCAAAACGATTGCCATCAAAGCACTTATAAGCATACATGCCTTGTTTCGCAGAGAGAGATTGCCAAACCAGTATCCGATCCAATCTAATATATTATGGCTATTTCTCCATTCTACTGTTTCCTTCTGCAAACCGTATCCCCAGAATTTGATCTGATACGCATCACTTTCCACAGCATCTTTTGCAATCTTCCAGGGAACATCAAGCAGATCAATCCCTGCAAAAGGATACACCAGGTAGCCGGACAGGATAACATTGCGGATCAAATACGGGCTTATAATGATGGCGGCCAGCAAGGAATATTCTGCTATCAACGCATACCGTTTCTTTTTTGCCAATGCGGCAATGGGAATGATCGCCAATAGCAAAATCGGTGCTGCAGATAACTTGATGGTCAAAGTCCATGCTGCTACCATAACTAGATACGCCTGACGGTGTATCCGCTTTTCACTTCCCGGTTCGGTCTCTTCCCAAACAGCTACCCATTTGGCAATGATATACATGATCAAATAAGCAATGATCCGGTCTGTTGCTACGGAAGCCGTCTCACTGGGATAGTATCCCACAAGCAATATCCCCAATCGGAAGATATCCGATAAGGTAAATTTCCGCTTCCAGACAATTTTCATGGATAAGACTGCCCATATGGTCAGGATACAAGCTATAGCCCCATTCACCACACGATAGGACTGACCAGTCAACCACTTAAAGGAAAACAATGCCTGCAGGCAAAATGCGCTGCTATTGTAACCCAGATTTGAAAGAAGGTTTACGCCGCCCTTGATCACTCCATACTCTTCAATCCAACGGATTGCCTGGGCATGGTACAACTCCGTATCAAAGTGCCAGCTTTCCAATGAAGAGATCGCACAGATAATGATGAACAGCACAATTCCCACGCATAGTTTACAATAATGTTCCCTCTGGAATGAAAAAAGGATTCTCCCCTTTTTATATTCCGCAAACAGTAGGATAATCCCCAACAGGTTCATCCCTAGCGTCACTAAAGACGCACTTCCGGAAACCGCCGAAAACAGTGACCAAAACTGTGCATAGACGGTAAGCATGATCAATCCGGTGAGGATCATCTCATCCATTCCAGAGTCAAAGGATATGCCGATCTTTCTTAATCCCCGAAGGCACAACATCCCCCACAAAGCAGCTGATATTCCAATATACAATTGGACCCCCATCATGATCAGCATGGCTTAACCTCTTCCTTCTCATCTCCCATATGGATCAGCAAAAACGAAAAAAACCAGAAAATAAAATCATAGTCCAACGGATTACATCCTAATGCATCAAAGGTGTTCATCTCCGCAAACAGTCCCAGCCACAGAAGCAGTTCCAGAAAGCACCTTTTCGATGCAAATCGGTAAATACAATAGACCAAGGGAAGGCCCAAAAACATAACAGGGTAAAGAATCCCGTATCGATAAGCAAGATTCACTGCAGGAAATTCAAATGCTGCAGAAGATATTATGGTATAAAAATCTTCCAAAGTTCCATATCCACAAAAAAGATGCAGAGGATGATCTCCACGCTTCACCAGTTCAACAATTGCTTCGAAACGGCCGGTTGAAAATGAGTTGATTTGAATCCTTTCCAGAAGTTTCCCGAATATCCCGGAGATAAATCCAACTCCAACACCTGCCACACCGATGATCACCATATACTTTTCTTTTAGCATAGCAAGTACTGTTATCCCGGCAAACACAGCCATTCCACTTTTACTGGAACAAGTGGCTACCAACAGCAAGGTTATCCCAAAAGACAACCACATCGGTAATGCGCCTTTTTGTTTCTTTGCTTTTGCAGAAACATTCAATGCATAGATCATGTTGGCAAGTGCAACATTCAACAAGGGATGCCCCAGGTAGGAACAAAAACGAGTATAATCCCCTCCAAAGATCACATGGTTGGTAAAAATGGGATTGAACGAGAGAATCTCTGCTAACACCCGAATGAGGAAACGCTCAAACAACAGATCAATACATGCAGCTATCGCTAATAATGTTTCCAAGATATTAAAAAAAATAAGGCACCAGCGTGTAAGTTGTTCGGAAACAGTAAGATGTGTCAAGAACACCAAGGAAATCGGCATATATGCGGTACATACCAGCATGATCACCGTCGCCAGAAAATTCGCAGTATTACTCTGATATTTGGGCCATAAGGAAAAGCTCATCTGCATTAAGGGAAGCAACAATAATGAAAGCCATTTCACATCATACAGAGTATGCTTGAGTCCATTTGCGTGATAAAGAAGAAGAAGCCCCAGCAGCGCTCCAAAATTGACCGCCCAAAAAAACATAGCAGTGGAGTGAAAGCAAGATACGACTATCTGCTGGCGTATATAGAAACCAAACACAAATAGAAAAGCCATTAATAAGACGACTGCTATGTTTTTTTTCTTATCTCTATCTTTCATCATGCTACGCGTGTTAAACCTTCTGTAAAATTGAACCATCCCTTTTAGCTACCAGCCATCGTTTATCCTGCGGATATACAAAACGGTTTCGAGGAGATATGATAATACCCTTGTTAAATAAAGCTGCATTATAGGAAAAAGAGCTGGATCCTATAAGTAAGATGTCCGCTTTGATCATATATAACCAGGAAAGGGCCACTTCTTCATTTAAAATATACTTCAGCGGGATATTTCTGCTATCCGCAAAAGCTTGAATGGAAGAAAACAGCATCTCATTTCCTTCCGAAATAAGATATAGAACCGCCTTCCGGTCCTTATATTCCGGGCATCCTATTATTGTATCGAGGAGCTTTATGTAATAGGTATTATCCAGCCACCACTCATCCATCCCGGAATTCGGTTCCAGTTCTCCTATATCTCCTCTTCGGATATGAAGTGCTATATTCAAGCAATGATCGTCGTATAGAACCGGGTCATTATCCCGAACAGATGCATTCCAGAATTTATTTTGCAAAACTGCTCGATGTTGCAAAAGTGTTCCTCCCGGAACACTTTGCTTATCTTCCAGAAAAAAAACTACTTTCTGTCCACTGTAGGAAGCTATCATCTTTCTGATAATATTCAGTTCTTTCTCATTTTCCAGAAAAAAATAAGGAAGGCGAACTTTACGATAACCTTCCTGTAGCAACTTTTCTGCGTTAACCTCCCCTTCGCCCAGTGCCAGCATATCTGCCAATTGTTTATCCGGAAGTGGCATATACGCGTACTGCAGATTCAATACTTCCGCCATATGATATCCGCACATACTGTTTTCGAAATTTACTCCGATTCCACTGGTACGGTCACTTCGCTGTGTAAGATATTGCGTTTGTTCCTTTCGGTTAGTACCCCCTCTGAAAATCAACATATGATACCAAGCTCTATACAGCCAATATCTTCTACGATCGGAAGGAGGATTGATTCTTCCCCAAATCTTGTTATAGAGTTTATATCCTAAAGACGCATAATCGTGCTTGTATTTTGAATTCATTTATTATCCCTTTGAATTCTTTGCTCTTCTATAAATTCCTTCTCAATCTCCAGAAGTTTCCTGCTTCGGTCCTTTATTTTTTTGCAAGGCACCCCAACATACATACCCCAGGATTCTAATGACCGATTCACTAAAGACATCGCGCCAACAGCTGTTCCTTCTCCGATTAATACTCCGGGTAATATCGTGGATCCTGTTCCGATTAATACATGCTTTTGCAGTACTACTCTTTCCTGTTTCACATTCTTATATTGGTTCGGTACAGTCGCATTCGTCATATACTCACCAGAATAGTCATCCGTAAGCGCATAAACTGCCCCTCGGGATGAGATACAACAATAATCCCGGATCAATATCCCCTCTTCTCCTCCGTAGAGTAACACAGCAGCTGCCAGATGCACATTGTCTCCCACGGTAATATTACCGCTTAGGATACAAAAATCATCTATACGAACATTATTACCCAGGGATATTTTTTCCGGAGAATATATACTGGCATTTCTACTGACGCAGACATTTTCTCCGTATGACTGAAAACCTATTTTTTTTAATTCTTCTTCCGAATAAAAACTATTCGCTCCCAATCTTTTCTTCTCTTTTCAATACAACCAAAGGAACGTCACCGATCAATGCAGCACATTGGGAAAATGTACTTCCATAGCTCCCATAAATCTTTCTGCATTTTGATAAGCTCCACATATCTATTACTGCAGCCTGTATACCTGCTTCTTTATTCCTGCTCTTAGGACCAGAAAAATTTATAATCTTCCCCGGATACTTTGCCGTTAATTCGCTCAATACCTGTTGATCATCTGTTGCAACATAAAAGGTCGCTTCCGAATCTTCCTTAAGACAAAAATCCATCGTCTCCAAAAACAATTCCATCGGACTATTTTCTATGGCTAGCACATGATCTGTTCGACGTACGTGTATTCCAATTGTATGGTCGGTAATCCTACTCCACACGTCCCGCGCCATAGAATCAATCACCTCAGAAGGATGTAAACACATGAAATCGGCGTGTCCTATGGGGCAACATAATCCCGTAGCCTTGGAATAATACTTTCTTCCCCTGTAAACGTTGTGCGCAGAATCTTCATTCCCAAACTTATCGCAATCCAGGAAGATCGCACCAGTTTTATATTTTCGTTTTTTCAGATATCCCCAAAGTGTTTGCAGAGGCTGCCTTTTTAACGGCATCTCCACTATCTCTTCGACCATAATCTTCCCATCTAAGGGTTTGAACAGATTTTGAAATTTAGCATAGGAAGCCTCTTCTCTTTTCCAGACAATTGTCAGCTCGCTATCCGTCTCTTTAGCATATTTATAAGTCGAAACCAAGGCAAGAATACGATTGCCAAGTCCCGCACAGGGTTCCAGCGTAATCTGATTTTTCAAACCGTTCTCCTATTTTCGCATATCCAGTATAATCTTGCAGATATGAGCCACATCCTTTTCTTCCAAATCCTCATACAAAGGTAATGTAAGAACAGAAGAACTGATCTTCTTAGCAATCGGAGTCAGATTACTATCATATTTCCCATGGAAGCAGTCAAAATCACTGGTCAAAGGGTAAAAATATTTTCTGGCTCCAATATTGTTCTTTTTAAGAGCAGCTTGAACATCATCCCGGGAGTAACCAAACTCAGTCGGATCGATCAATACAGGGAAATACGAGTAATTACCCTTCACATCTTTCTGAACTTTGGATAACCTTATGCCGGGAATCCCTTCAAAATGCTGATAATAGCTTTCCGATAAGGCTTTTCGTTTTGCTATAGCCTTATCAATATGGCGAAGATTGCAAATACCCATAGCAGCACAAAATTCATTCATTTTGGCATTTGCTCCCACACCATCTACGGTTTCTTCGTCTCTGATTCCAAAATTTTTCAATTTATAGATTTCTCTTCCAAATTCAGGATTCGAAAAAGTTACTCCGCCTCCTTCAATGGAATTAAAGACTTTCGTTGCATGAAAAGAAAAGCAGCTGGCATCTCCAAAATTGCCGATACCAACTTGCTTGTACTCCTCTCCAAAAGCATGTGCAGCATCATAAAGGACCTTTAAACCATGCCTCCTGGCAATATGATCAATTGCTTCCACATCACATATATTCCCGTATACGTGTACGGGCAATATGGCTACCGTACGCTGTGTGATCAACTTCTCTATCTGCCCAACATCTATCGTATAATCCTCTGGATTGATATCACAAAAAACTACATCCAATCCATTTCGCACAATAGCATGCGTTGTTGATGCAAAAGTAAACGGAGTGGTTATAACCTCTCCAGCAGACAATCCCATTGCCTGAAGTGAAAGTTCCAGCGCCATATGACCATTGGTAAGCAATTCCATATATGGAACCTTAAGATAGTTTTCCAACTGTTGCTGGAATAATTGATGTTTCTCTCCCATATTGGTCAGCCAATGACTGCCCCAAATATCTTTTATTTCATCTATAAATTCATCCATATCAGGCATGGACGGCCTTGTTACTGTTATCTGATCTTTATTCATTGATCCTTATCAAGCCCTCTAATGTGGCAAATAGTATATCCATGGCAAGAAGCGAATAACCAGCATCTTTAATTGATTGATCGAAGAAAGCTTTTTCCGGCAACTCCAGAATTGATTCACCACGATTCTTCTGTAGTCCCACATTTTCTCTTTTGCACCGACCCTTTTTGCGTTTCCTATGGCACCGATCAATGTATTGCATGAACGAATACCTGAAATCTCTATCACATCGCGAAAGCCAGTGTCTTTCACAAGATCATAGATTTTCACATTGAAATCTGCCTGGGTAAGTGATCTTACTCCTAAATTCCCTTTCGTTGTACTCTGCATATTACCTGCATTATAAAAATACAGAGTTTTCGAAGACAGATATATTTTCGAACACGCTAATAAATATTCTGTTTTTGTTACCAGATCCGGTCCAAGAAAAATATAGTCTCCTATATCATATGTGCGAAGTAAAATGTCTTTACGAAAAATACACGCCCACATCTCCCATCCAAGGTGAAGTCCTGGCTTGCTTCGTTCCGCAGGTACGAGAAGATCATTTAGGATAGCTTCTGTTCCCTCGATCAACCTATCTTCTATTTTTTCCTGGTCGTGTTTTGTCTTGGAGACACTCGCTCGGAACTGGACAAAGTCAACATCCTTATCGAGCAAAATCTTTTCCATGCATTCGCAAGCATCCGGTTCTAGTTCATCATCCTGATCCACAAAAACAATATAGTCCGATTCTGCTTCCTTAATTCCTACGAATCTGGCATGGGCACCTCCATGGTTTTCCTGATGAATAACCCTAACAGAAGGATTATTATCATTCTCGATTTCATTGAGATAATGGAGCGTTTCCTCTTTCTTACTACCATCATTTACCAATAATAATTCACATGGCACTGTTTGATTACAAATACTCTTTATACAGTTCTCTAATAAATTTCGCGCCACATTATATACGGGCACAACCACACTAACCATAACTAATTATCCTTATTTGTCCCAATAACTACTGCCTTCTACCATCCGAAAATTCTCCGGTTTCTCTGAAATATCCGGATAAACCCACGCTTCATTATATATTTTTTGTATTATGAATGGATCGTCATCCCATCTGGCACCCTTAATCCCAAATAAAAGTTGTAATTCTCCTCCCATATGAACTGAAATCTTACCCATTTGTTTGATGCGAGCAGCCAAAGGAAATCCATAGGCTCCGCATCCAACTAAGGCAATGTCAAACTCTATCTTGGAAATTTCTTCCGTCATATAATCCAACGCTTCAAACCAAGTAGTGAATCGCTCATCTTTTTCCCCGGCTATTGTTTGTACTGCCTTATAGGTTATCAGATCAAACTCTGGTAGTATATTAGGGTTTTTAAATATTTCTATCCGCTTTTTATATTGACTCTCGATAGTCTTCTGGAATGGATGTACAACTAATACTTTTTTTCCAGCCAAATGTCTGGTCCAAATATGATCTTCTTCGCTAAATTCCAAAAAATCTCGAATAAAAACCACAGATTTCTTCATATATTGATCCGTTAGAAAATTAATACCTTTATAAGGGAACGGACATAAAGCATCTACCAGGCTCATAGCTTCCTTATAAACAGAAGAAAAATCAGGTATCCGATCTTTCTCCTCCGGAAAAAAGCCTGACCATACACATAGTTGATGAAGTGCTTTTTCTTCTTTTCTTACATATCTAAATTCATGAAGTCGTAGCATGGCACTTTCCGTAGCGCCAAGTCTGCCTGCAAAAAATGGCATTCCACTGTCAATTATTTCCTTCATCAAATCAGATGTTTCTTTCGCACTCAAGAAATCATACTCAATTTTTTTGAAGTAATAAAAAACATCAATCAGTTTATTCATATACTCACTTTATTTTCAACACATTATGTTTTACAAAAGAGGCTTTCTTTCTCATGTCCTCAGCCATATACCTGATGCGTCCGACTATCCCCAAATGTCCGTATAGATAATAATCTCGCATGTACATTTTACTAATCTGCCCACAATGAAGTGCTAATGCCTGCACCATTTCATCATTTTTCTTTATAAAAAACGGTTTACCTTCCACATATTGGGTAATTTTCACACTGTAAAAGGAATCAGCTTTATATTGTATTCCATTGTAACCCATACTATAGTTTCTGAAATTTGAATAGAATGTATTATCAAATACACTATGATTCCTTTCCTCTAAAAGATTGTAACCACGTATTTCCCGATGCTCTTTAACAAACAAATAGAGTAACCCCATCTCGGTAACTCCACCGGCCCAATGATTCCTAACTGTCTCATCATAAAAATCCCATAGGATCTTATTCTTTTCCGTATATTGTTCTATACAATAATCCGTAAAGGTTTTCAGAGCAGAATATGTAAAATAGCTGACATGCGCGGATGCAGAGTCATACGTCGCAGAAAAATCGGAATGTAAAAGATTATACGCAACGTCTATGTCCATCCCTAAAAAATACTGCGTATAATCAACATAACTAAGGACATCACTATCCAAAATAACGCAATCCTGCATATGGTTTCTTTTCAGGTACTCCTCTACCAAAAAGAATCTTTTAAAAAATCCCTTGGCCCAGGCATCTGGATAATCAACTGTCAGATTAACAAACACTTTCTCAAAAGATTTCCATTTATCGTTTATATAATCCTCTGCCAGTACACCTTGCTTGCAGTATTTGATATTATGGGAATCTCCCAGCAAAATAACTGTTTCGTTATAATCTTCAGCAGACCTAACACAATATTTTACGTATGATTGGCGCATACCAGAAGCAAAGGTCTTTTTCTGACCGCCTTCGTGATAAATAAAAACCGGTATCATTTGTCAGCCTTTCGTACAAAATTCCATTATTTCTTAACAGCTCGAAGAACGCCATGTCTGAAATATGGCTCTTTTTGATTGCTTTTCTCATTCATAAACAGCATATAGCCCTGACTATACTCACATGAAAAGCCCAATTTCGTCAGATAATCTTCGAGAATATCGGCATCATCCTGATTATGATATGTGCAAACTGCAATCTTCACTTTTTTGCTATTCTTTATTAAGTTCTCCGCAGATTTTAGACAGCTTAGTTCCATCCCTTCCACATCCAGTTTTAATAAAATCTTTTCACCATAAGGGATGATATCATCTAACCTAACGGTTTCATCAGATGCTGCTTCCGAAGATACCATTTTTCTTATCACTGTTACTTTATCTTTATACGGCTCAAACGTAAGCTGAAGAGGCTTTTGCCAACTTTCGGAAGCTTCTATCAGATAGAAATGTTTTCCCTGCCCCTTATGTAATGCTTCAAGTGCTTCCAAGCCTTCGGCACATCCAACATCAACAAAGAGATCATCCTCCTCCGGTTTAAAAAAATCCGTAAAATAGCGATGTGGACTTTGCAGATCCTGTTCCATTCGCAGTTGCATGAAAGAATGGGCTATTTCATCCAGTTTTCTTCCTGCAGGATAATAAACTTTATCTCCTTCATATTCACAATATGGCAAACCACTAGTCTCATCCATCGTAAAAGGATATTTGTTTTCTTTGTAGTTCTCGATAAAATCATAGGGAAACGGGGCCAAACTATGTGTACGTTCTACAAATTCGATTTCTTTTGCAAATTCCGGATATTTGCGTTTAAAACGGTCACTGTGAATCTTTACCCTTATTCTGTGTTTCCAATAATGCTTAACTTTATAAATGAACTCGCCTAAAGTCATTGTTTTCTTGTATCTCCTTTTACCAATGCCACCTGCCGTGTAAAACAAATTTGTTTAATACAACAGCACTGATGCACATGTGATGCAACATACAAAAAGTAAGAAACTTATCTCGAAATAGATAATAGATTCTCTTAAAACCATGACCCCCATATACACTAACCTCTAAGGGATGTGCGTTGATCTTTTTATGTATTCCTCGTCTTTTTTCACTTGCGACAGTATTTCTGACTATGTTAACACTATCCTTTACAGATCTTCCCTGTATACCTCGCCCCGTTTCATTGGATAAGCACCAAAGCAATACCATCTTTTGTAATTCACAGAAAAACCTCTCCTGATACTCAACCGCAAGGCCTGTATTATCTACTGCTTTCTCCATAAAAGAACGGAATGAAGTTATTTTTTCATAAAATGACTCGATATAGCGATCCTTTTTTATTCGCCCCCTGCTTTCCGATAAAGGATTATCATTGTTAATATATAATTCGCGTTCATCATATACAAAACTATGCGCAGCAGACATAACATCTATCATAAAAAGCAAGTCGTCTTCATAATCCAAAAATCTTTTGAAGTGAATCCCTTGCTCTCTGAGAAACGACACCCGAAACATCTTATCCCATACACATGCTGCCACAGAGACCATCTTCCCCTCATAGTTGGGTGCAAGTCCCCTCATAATCGCATCCCACAAAACATATTTCCAATTTTCATCTTCTTGGGAAAATATAGATACACGCTCTTCACGTAAAGGAAGGTACTTCTCTTTATCAATACACTTTATTGTGCCGACAGTCTTCTGTTTTCGGTTACATTTTATAAAATCAGCATTGCCGATTTCTTTCACAAATATGGATAATATGTCAGGAACAACTGTATCGTCTTGATCCCAAAAGCAAATAAAATCTCCGTTTGCTTTCTCCAATCCGAATTCTCTTGCAGACGCAATTCCTCCATTGGGTTTATAATAGTACTTGATACGATTATCATTTTGTGAAGCTGTTTTGATCAAATCTGCGGACTTATCAACAGAGCCATCATCTACAAAAAGCGCTTCCCATTGCACGTATAATAAATTGCTTAAAGTAGCTAACATGTTGGGAATCCATTTTTCTCCATTATAAACAGGAATTACAATAGAAACCGTTCCTTCTTTTAACAAACTACGCTCCTTTATTTGCCTATCATTTTCCCGAATTTCTTGCATTCTTCCACTATCAGATCCACATCATCCATGCTTAAACTGGGATGCAATGGAATATTCAATCCAGTCTCGTTAAGAATCTCGCTATTTTTTAACGATCCTTCATAACGATATACAGGATTAAGGTGCAATGGATGGTATCTTAATGTAGTGTAGATTCCGTGGTCAAACAAATATTTAGCCATTTCATCTCTGTGAGGCACCTGTATGAAGTATGTGAAATATGAATGCTGATCTCCTCTTGATATATCAGCATCCATAGGTGTCTTTACCCATGATAAGGCAGAAAATTCCGCCTGATATATCTCCCATATTTTCTTACGGTATGCTTGTAGTTCATCTAATTTTTCCAGCTGTGCTAATCCTATTCCCGCAGCTATATCCGAAGGATTCATTTTAATGAACGGCTCAACTATGTTGTACTCCCACCATCTTTCCTTTCCATGTGTGGAAGCTTCAAAGCCTGATTTACCTATACCACAATATCTTAATATTGTAGCTCGTTCCATATATTTATCATGTCGAGAGGTAACACCTCCACCTTCTCCCATACACAAGTTCTTTACCGCATCAAAACTAAAACACCCTATATCACCAACTGTTCCACATTGACGTCCTTTATATTTGGAATCAACAGCATGGCAGGCATCTTCCACCACCGGATATCCCAATTCGAGAATCGGATCCATATCTACAGGTAAACCGGCATAATCAACCGCCATGATAGCAGCAGTTTTATCCGTAATAGCTGCTTTTACGGTCTCCGCTGTCACGTTTTGCGATGCAAGATCAACATCACAAAAAACAGGAACACAACCAGCCATCATTACTACTTGTGCACAAGAAACCCAAGTAAAGGAAGGCACGATCACCTCCGAACCCTTAGGTAGATTCAAAAGGGTAAGTGCCATAAACAAACTGTTCGAACCACTGTCGGTCAAAATGAACTGGTCTACGCCCAAGCGTTCCGCCATCTTTTTTTCAAAAGCCTTCGTTTTAGGCCCCATTCCCATCCATTGATTTGTTATACTTTCAGATATTTGACGAATCTCTTCTTCACCAACTTTAGATCCGAACACATTGATCATCACTCAACTTCCTCCGTTTATCTTTTTCTTAAAGCTCTTTCTATACTTCTCACTTAATAGTATCTGCAGTAATAGTCATAGTGTAGTAGTCATTTGTTGCCTCTAAAATTGTAAAGCCTGTTTTTTTATACCACTCTACAGCCGGATTATCTAATAACACTTTGCATGTTATCATTTTATCCGTGTTTGCTCGTATAAAGCCAAGCATCGTTATCATTGCACTCTTCATAGTAAAATCACCTTGAGATGCTTCTCCCCGAATGATATTATACAAGTCAATTTTTCCATTTTCTAAACGAAATCCCATACACCCTATCGCATGATCATTTTTCTTTTCCTTTACTAAAAACAAGAAATCCTCGTTTTTAATTCGTCGAGCCTTATATCCCTCGTACCATCTTTTTTGCATCTCTTCTGTAATGATATCTTGAAAAAAAAAGGATTGTCTTGTCGCGTTCTTCCAAAGTCTTAATTTCTCAATATCTTTTTCCTGAATCTCACACAAATATCCATTTGTAGCTTCAATGAAAATCTGCTCACCCTTTTTCTCTTCCATGCTTCTATATCTTTCTTTTCTTGATTTTTTCCCACATTCCCGAAATCCAATATATGCCTCTTGCCTCTAGAAAAAGCCGTATCTTTTTCCTAAACAAAAAGAAGTTGTTATGGAAGAAAATAAACCACTTTTTTAAGGATAGCGAGTAATCTTTACCTAGGATTTTATCTATTTTATGTATATCCCGAAAATCCTTAGGATATTCATTTCTGTACGTCTTAAATCTTCGAAGTGCATCCAAAGAAAGGATTTTTAACCCCCAAAAAGGGAACGAATTGTTTTCGTCAAAAACACTACTATGCAAACATTCTTCATAAAAGGGGATACTAAAAAAATGATTCTCAATATCATCCGCTTGAGGAAGTTGTGCCGTTTCAGGTAAAATTGTTAAATAATCCAAATCTCCCACTTTTCGAATACCAAATAGTGCAAGCACTGTAGAAGAATCGATAAGAAAATCCTTTGCCTCTAACCCCTTGCCTTCAATCATTTCCCTAAATCTCAAAATCCGTTCAAGGCAGTCTCTATCAAAACCAGGCTGCCCCTTCTTAAGAAAAAACAAATAGTTTATATTATCAAATGCTCTAAAATAATATTCATGCTCTCTGGGATCAAGCATAAAAAGTCGATATAAATTGTTTAATTCATCATTCTCTTCGAATAAAAAATCACTTTCTGAATCAGTTATAAAAGTATCATTTCTCAACAAATTAACGGTAAATTCGCCATCATTATTTATGCTTTCACCTAGAGAATCTTGATTCAGCATTCCACATAATTCAAACATAAAATTCTTATACTCAAAAGATGACAATCTAAGGCTCTTTTCTATTTCCCAATTCTTCCCTAAAAAGTAATTTATAATATCAAAATTCTTCGAAAGTTTACAGATTAGTATACTAAATTGCCCTTTATAGTATATGTTCTGCCCTTCATTTTGCATCTATATCCACCCTTTAATAATCACTATTTCTTTCAAATTCTGACACAGCCATTTCATATTCTTGTATTTTCAAAAATGCGAGTAATTTATCCGTGTACCCAAAGAACACTCGCCGTAACAGATCGTTAACTACTTTATCACTCCACAGAGCCATTTCTCGAATTATCTTTCTATCTTCTTCCGAAAAACTTTGCTTATTAAGGATACAATCTGTAATCACGTATACAAACAATGTTACGTCATCTGCTATATAATTATCCGTTTCAGCGAAAAAAATACGATTATTTAAAGCATATTCGTTTATCTTTTTTTCGAGTGGTACAAGTGCTCTCTCAAAAAAACTTGTTGTAAATAATACTTCTGTAATCAGTATCCGGCTTTCTGCTATATATACTACTGGCTCTTTCACAGAATACAGCATACGATACCCTTGATATGGATACTCTATTTTTGTATTTTCATCATTTCTTATCTTTTCGATAGTCCCTTTTTTTGCAACAATTATGCTATCTGCTATTTGGTTCTGTCGGATAAATACAGGTCTCCTAATCAGATAAAGTGTATCATTCTTTATTATGTCTTTTGTCGATAATATTTCCCCATTGGCTAAGTGGCTTATATATTGCCTTTTTACACCTTTGCAATTAGTTTTTCGCAGTTTATATATTCCATTTTTGAAATTTTTTAACACCTGCTTTACTATATTTTTTGAGTCTATTACCCTCTGCTTACTTATAGATTGTAGATTTGAAAAGCTAACTTGAAGGCAGGGCAGTTCATAATCTCCCCCATATTTCTTAAACAAGGCAACAGCCCGATGTTCCCCATCGTATATCTGGTTAAGTTGGTTAATCATAATATACTTATTAGAAAACGGATACCCTCTTTCTTCAAGCAGTTCATTCATTTTTCTGTTTCTGTCAACATGAGAATCATGAACTCTACTATATTGATCCAGAAATTCAGGTATTTTTTTTTGCAGAAGCGGAGATTTTCCCAGCGGAACTATATGTCCAAATTCTGGTCTGTTCCAATAAAAGGCTCTGGTATACAAATCCTTCAATGAAACTGTTACAAGTGATATATTCGTAATAGATTTATAATTGTAAGCCCACGGCCAATCAAAACTTTCTTCATCAACTTGATCCAACCGAATACCCGAATATTGAAACAACTCATGCATAGCACAATCGACGCTTTTCGCAAAAGCATAAAATTCTGCTGTGGTAAGTTCAAATCTCATCGCACCAACATGAATATGAATAGCTTCTCCCAAATTGTCCTCTATTCGGAGACGATCACCATGAATACTAGCTTCCGCTAAGAGAAACACAGCTGGATTACTCATGTTCGTCTTCCCCCTCGTTTTTTAAACTATTTAATTTCCTAACAGCACGCTTGCATGCTGAGGCCAATATCATAAAATCCTTATCAGATAAATCGTACTGTATGCGATTGCTTTGAATATGAATATCATACCCCTCACTATAACCATCATTTAATTCTATTCGTACCTCATGGCCCTTTATGTAAAATGTACTTAGATCTTTTATCTTCTCTCCCATTTTTTCCATCACCTTTAATTGACTATTAAGATCACTCACCACTATACAATCGATTTACCGTTCCTTTTCCAACAACCATTCCCGTGATAACAGCAATATCAGGTTGAAAAATAAAGCTATAATCAGGAAATACTTTTTTAGTATCTGCTGCGCGCCAATATTTATAAACCCTTCCCCGACGTTTGTCCATGAAAAACCATCAAAATATAAAATTGATTTCATATTCCATCCGAAATGAACCCAAATATAAATTCACTTCTTCTCCTTCATTCACTTCCTGAATATCCACGCCCTAAACAATCCATCGTCCTTTCCTTCGTAAGGAACTGACTCAACTGTTTCAAGGTTAATACCCATTTTCTTCGCCTGTTCGCTCATAATATCTTCAGAAATCCACTGTTCCCATTCGTAAAGTTTCAGGCTCCCTAGTTTCTCTGCAGGTTTATCGATGATAAGTAACGTACCTCCTTTTTTTACTGTCCGAAGCAATTCGTTCAATGCGCCTTCCAGGTTTATGGCACGTTCAAAACTCTCGCTACAATAAACTAAATCAAATATTTCATCCTGGAAAGGCATACATGTCAATCTGCCCTCGCTTTTTACCAATCCTGGAACATCTTCAGGATTAATAAAAGACATTACCTTAGATGAAATATCTACCGCGTAATACTGCGCTGATACGCCTTCCGAATATAATCGAGCAAGATACCTGCCCTTTCCACATCCTGCATCACACACCAAACCATTGTGTGTATTTTCTACTTCCCTTTTTACCAATAGATATCGCCCATCATCGGCATCGATCTCATTCATAAACACTGGTGCCTGCATCTCAAACGAACATTTCTCTCTTTCAAAGAGCGCATCCAGGAAAAATTTATTTGCCCAGCTTATTTCCGCATTAGGGAAATAGTATGCCTTTTGTCTTCCTCTCATTAATTTATTCAAAAGTTTTGATTTTGGATAACTGCCAAACCACCCCCCGGATTCATTTTGCAGTTTCAATGCATAATTAAAAATACGGTCGCCTTTCTTTTGCTCACTCAATTTATACAGTACAAGAGCAATCTGAAACATTCCTGTACTGCAAACCCAGGAAACATTTCTTAAACCGCGCAAGGAACCATTACATGTTATATATCTATCCAGATTTTTCAGACTCTGCTGCAGCAGCTCCAATTCCTCCAGATCAAACAACGCTTCCATCACATAAGCATAAAAATGGGATAATAGATTAAAGTGTAGAATTGCCTCCCGATAATTCTCTATATAATATTTTTTTATGTTTAGGGCTTTTTCTACATAATCCTCTCTGCCAAACATTTTTCCTGCATGTATGATCGGTGATAAACAATATAAATGTATTAGCTCTGAGCAAAATGTAGTATCTTCCCCCCATGCGTCCTTGCTGGGTGTAACCAACTGGCCATCTGCCCTCATATTGCTCAATATCCAGTCGCATCCTTTGATAATATTGTTTTTGACCTCAGGCAGGATCGGATATATGGCGAGCAACCCTTTTAATATTTGAGCAGAATCAAAGATATATGGTTCCTTGTCTAAAGAATCATACCAGGAGCCATCTTCTTTTTGTATGTTACAAAGATAATCCGCATACGAAAGGGCCAGTTCTCTTTCTCCCCATTGCAAAAGCGTTGGTATATAGTATCCCGTAACTTCCGGATAAATATTGGAATCCAAAGAAGTAACTGCTATTCCTTTTCCATTAGGTTTCTCTACTGTATGGTCATATATCCAGGTTCTTGCTCTATTAAAATAAATGATATTGGTCCCGTTTTTATCCATGCTCCTGCATTTCTCCTGAAAATATTCTTTAATACTTCACACCACTTGTTTTTCTGATTCCTAAATAATACTTAACAACTGCTTTTATTGGCCATATGATTTCCCGTTCAGCCCAACA
>JAEEGL010307204.1_pt1 | contig 41047 bp, 32 predicted proteins | sample 9134231 | NCBI WGS metagenome assembly JAEEGL01 (sample SAMN16246548, study PRJNA631951) | gut metagenome | biome: gut microbiome; feature: rumen; material: fiber-attached | host: Bos | place: Iran: Karaj | collected 2018-10
AGTGGTCTCTCAAGTAAAATATTGCGGTGGTTAAAGCGATGAGGATCCACCTCTTCCCATCCCGAACAGAGCCGTTAAGCTCATCCGCGCCGATGGTACTGGCCCACCAGCTGGGAGAGTAGGTCGCCGCCGTTCTTCGGAGCCCCCCTGACAGACTAACGTCCGTCAGGGGGGCTCTCTCATTCCATACTGGGGGCTAAGCCGCCCCCAGACCCCCCGCGGCCTTTCCGGCTCCACGACTTCGCTGTCGCGAAGTCCCGCCCCGGCCGGTCGGCTGATGCCGACTTGTCCCCCGCCGGACCTGAGCTACTCGCTGACGCTCGGAGTGTCTGTCAGGGACTTCTTCGTTTTTATTCATTTATGTGTTAAATTCGCGGAGATGAAAGGTCAAGCTACTGTCGTAAAGAATGCGGGAAGTCATTTCCTGCTGTCGAGGCTCCCTGAATGGGCCCCGTTCCCGGCCGTGCTTAAAGGCAAGATCCGTCTTTCCGGCAGCGAAGCCACCAATCCCGTCGCAGTTGGAGATCTTGTCACTTATGAATATTCAGAAGAACCTTCCCTGACGCATCCAGCCAGTATCGTGGAAGTCGCTGACAGAAAGAATTATGTGATCCGCAGGTCCACCAATCTTTCCCGTCAGTCTCATGTCATCGCGGCCAATCTTGACAGGGTTTTCATCGTCGTGACCCTATTCTTCCCGGAGATCAAACTCCCGTTCCTGGACAGGATCCTGCTTACTTGCGAGGTCTATGGGATTCCGGCGACAATCGTTCTTAATAAAGTCGACATATTCAGGGAAGAGTTTCCCGAGCAGTTAAGCGATTTCCGTCGTATTTACGGGACTGCCGGTTATCCGGTCATCGAGACTTCGACTCTTACCGGCGAGGGCATGGAGGAGCTCAAGGCCGCTATCAGGGAGGCCGGGGACACTTCAGTTTCCCTTTTCACAGGCGAGTCCGGCGTAGGAAAGTCCTCCATTATCAAAGCCTTGGACCCGAATCTAAACCCCAAAGTGGGGGATATATCCATAGCTCATCTGCAAGGAAAACATACCACCTCCCTTTACGAGATGTATCCTCTTTCTTCCGGCGGTTTCATCATCGATTCTCCGGGTCTCAGGGGTTTCGGGCTTGTTGATCTTAAAAAAGAAGAGATATGCCTGTATTTCCCGGAGATGCTCCGCGAGATGCGGAATTGTCGTTTCACCCCTTGCACCCATACCCATGAGCCAGGCTGCGCGGTCAAGCAGGCTGTTGATGAGGGGAGAATATCCAACGAGCGTTACAATTCTTACCTCGGGATGCTCGAGGAAGATAAAAAATTCAGGGCTTGACTTGCATGTAAACGGATATTCTGCTATCTTCGCGATTAATAGTAAAAGGTATTACAATAAAATATGGTACTAGAAAAGCAGGTTTTTCTTTTCTTGAACATCGTCCATAACAGCATGAAGCAAAAGCTGACGGACTACTTCCGGGAGGGGGGATTCCAACTTTCTCCTGAGCAGTTCCTTGTGATGGACACTCTTTGGGACGAAGGAGTGCTGACGCAGCAACAAATCGCTGACATCACGATGAGGGACAAGAACTCCATCGTTAAGCTTATAGATGGTCTTGAGAGCCGCGAGCTTGTCAGGAGGGCCTCCAACCCGCTGGACAGGCGTCAGAATCTTATAGAAGTCACGCCTTATTCCCTGACAGTCAAGGATAAGATCGAGGCTCTCGCTTACGAGTCCGTGTACGGGATTCTCGGAGACATCCCGAAGAAGGCCCTGGATACGTTTGTGAAGGTCCTTGTCAGGATGGAAAAGAACATGGATCCGGCTTCGGATCTGAAAGCTTTGGCAGAGAAATATCCAACTAATAAAGATAATAATGGGTAAACTATACGACCTTTTGATGCAAGACTACCGTCTTAAGGAAGGCCTGAACGCATGTATCAATTGTGGAACATGCACGGCTATCTGTCCTGCGGCGGAGTTCTACCGCTACGATCCGAGAAGGATCGTGGACATAGTCCAGAGTCAGGACGAGAATGAGATAGAAAAACTCCTGAAGAGTGACACGATATGGTATTGCGGCGAATGCATGAGTTGCGTGACCAGGTGTCCGAGAAAGAATGCGGCCGGGTTGATTATCATGTCATTACGCAATCTCTCTATTGAGCTGGGCTATTTTATCGAGTCCGAGAAAGGACGCCAGCAGTTCCTGCTTACCAAGGACCTGTGCTCCAATGTCCTCGATTACGGCTATTGCGTTTATCCCCGTCGTTTTGACTACGCGACCCATCCCGAAGCCGGAAGGGTCTGGGAATGGGAAGAGAAGCACCTTGATGATGTGTTTGAGCGCCTGGGAGGCAACCTCGACGGAAAGGGACCAGGGGCTATGAGGCGTATTCCTCAGGAAGACCTTGATCAGCTGAAGGCGATATTCGACATCACAGGAGCGACATCAAGGATGGAGAAAGTCCAGGCGGCAGGCGAGAAGAAGGCCGCGGAGCTTGGAATGACAATGGAAGAGTTTACCCAGATGGTTTACACAACCAACGATCCCAAACATTTGAACCATTAGGATCATGATTTACGAAGGAAAACAGAAGATCTGGTCAGACTACCAGAAAGATATACCGGACGATCACTATTTTTATGTCCGTAGCTGCATAAGGCAGAGCTTTTTCCCCGCTTCAGAGGCGACATTCCTTGACATAACCAGAAATCGTCTGGGAAAGGATATATTTGAGACTGAGCACCATACGACTTGCGGAGGGATCGCTTACCACAGTGATACCATCCCGCAGGAGACAGTGATGACCATTATCGCGCGGCAGTTCGCCTTGATGGCGAAGAATGGCTACGAGAACTATGTCTGTTCCTGCATCACGTCATTCGGTCTCTATTGCGAGACCATGGAGACATGGCGGGAGTTCCCGGAACTGGAGGCCAAGATAAGGGAGAACCTATGGAAGTCATGCAAGCTCGAATTCGCCAAGCCGAAGTTCCTGATCCATGCCAGTGACCTTATCTATAAATACCGGAACCAGATCGCGGCCCAGGCGGTCCGCAAGCTTGTCAATGTCCATACCGGCGAGCCGCTCAAGGTCGTGGAACATATTGGATGCCATTACTCTAAGATGTTTCCTTCAAAAGGAGTCGGAGGAGCCGAATACCCTTATGTCCTTGTAGGTATGATCGAGGCTTGGGGAGGAGAGATCGTTGACTATCCGGAGCGTCGCCACTGCTGCGGATTTGGTTTCAGGCAGTATTTCATCAAGGGTAACAGGGGATATTCCCTGTCCAACACCCATAAGAAATTCGAGAGCATGGAACCGTTCAAACCGGATCTGATCATCACCAATTGTCCTGGATGCCCTTATTTCCTTGACAGGTGGCAATATGTCATCGCCGAGTCTACCGGTAAGACTTACGGCCAGGACGGCCATGGTATTCCCGCCCTGACTTATGAGGAGGTCGCAGGGCTCGTGATGGGGTATGATCCATGGGATCTTGGACTGCAGACCCATCAGGTTGGCGTTGAGCCGCTTCTGGACAAAATGGGGGTCGAATATGATCCTGCCAAGAAGTTCCTTGGGAAAAACGGGAAAGATCTGGGTGCTCCCGCACCTTGCGCATGTTTGAAATAAATCTGATATGAAAAATAATATCCTGATCATCGGAGGTGGTCCTGCCGGGTTGGAATCCGCCTCCCAACTCCAGAGAATGGGGTATAATGTCATTTTGATCGAGAAGTCCCCAAAATTGGGCGGCCATCTTGCCAAGTGGGACCGGCTTTTCCCGGACAGTGTCCCCGCCGACGAGGTGCTTGGTGGCCTGATTCGTGCCTCTGAAGGAGTCAAATGCTTCACTGACACTGATGTAAGGGCCATAAACCGGCTGGACAAGTCGTACAACGTGAGGCTCACAAACGGTATCACTGTACTTTCAGACGCTGTTCTCGTGGCTTCCGGATTCGACCTTTTCGATGCTGTCAAAAAGGAGGAATATGGCTACGGGATCTACGACCAGGTCATGACTAACGCGGATTTGGAGGCATATTTCAAGACAGGGATCGACCGCCGGATCGAGAATCCCGGGAAAATCGGATTCGCCCATTGCGTCGGCTCCAGGGATGAGAAAGCCGGATGCCGTTCTTGCTCCAAAGTCTGCTGCGCCACCGCGGTCAAACAGGCGATTGAGATGAAGCAGGCTTTCCCCAATGCTGAGGTCTTCTGTTTCTACATGGACTTGCGCCTGTTCGGAAGGCATTATGAGGACATCTACCTGAAGGCCCAGAAAGAATATGGTGTCAGGTTTATCCGCGGTCGAGTGGCGGAAGTGTCTGAGAACTACGATGGTACTCTTCTCGTGAAGGCTGAGGACACAGTGGCTGGAAAGCCTCTGAAAGTGACTCTTGACCTCCTTGTCCTGATGGCGGGAATGAGACCATCCGGCGTCGGTAAGGCCATCGGCGACCTGCTTGAGATGCCGGTGGAGGAAGACGGATATTTCGCTGTCAGAAGCGGAATCGCCGCAAGTCAGAGGAGCCCTATTCCCGGAATATTCCTGGCCGGTGCGGCCACTGGCCCCAAGACGCTTCCCGAGACACTTGCTGATGCCAGGGCGGCGGCTATGGAGGTTGACCGCTATCTGACTGAGATATTCCCTGATGCGAAGAATTACAAACAACTTGTCAAGGAGAGATGGTAGATTTCGGATTCGGTTTGGTGCCGAGCTCCAGGATAAACCTGGACTTGTTCGACAAGGATAAATACAGGGAACTCGTCAAGATAGAGCCAGATGCCAGAATCTGCATGGCGTGTGGCAGTTGCACGGCGGTCTGCACTGCTGGAAAGTTTGTCCACACGAGCCTGCGCGAGGCCATTGAGGATATCTTCAACGCCAAAAATGATAAGGCTCTCGAGTCCCTTCAAGCGTGCCAGCTATGCGGCAAGTGTTCGATGGTTTGCCCCCGCGGGATCAACACCCGTCATCTTATCCTGTCAATCAATAAAGTATATTCAGCGAAATGACACCTCTGTTATATCTTCTTGCCGCCCAGGCTCCGGACCCGGAGGTGATCGACAGGATCCCGTCCGGATTCAGCCCGTTTGTCCTTCCGTTTACAATCGGAGTGGCGTTCATGTTCAGCTGGATAGGAGTAGGTCTTATCAGGCTGCTCGCCGATATCCCTAAATCGGATCGCATCAAGTTCGCCAAATCTCTTTTCATTCCCAAGACGGCTCTCAAGAATATCAAGGATCTGTTCTGTGACTGTCTCTTCCATGTGAAGATCTGGCAGAGGAAGCCTTTGCTCGGGTATATGCACTCAGCTATAGCCTTCGGATGGTTCATGATAATCATCCTCGGTCACATCGAGGTCGCGTTGTTCGTGCCTGCCAGGCTCAATGTCACGAGGGGAGGACTTTTCTATCCGATTTTCTACAGATATTTCGTCTGGATGAATCCCGGCCATACAACTCTGCGAGGGTCCTTTTTCTTCTTCCTGATGGATTTCTTCCTGTTGTACATCCTTTCCGGAATAGCCTTGGCCATATTCAAGAGGTTCAGGTCCATTGTCCTTGGGATGCGTCATACGACAAAACCGTCTTTCGCGGACAGGGTCGCTCTGTACAGCCTTTGGATGATTTTCCCTTTGAGACTTCTTGCGGAGAGTTTCACCGCCGATCTCAGTGGAGGAAGTTTCCTGACGGTGCCGGTCAACCACTTCTGGCATTTCCTGTTCGGAGACAAGCTTTGGTTCATGCCGACATGGTGGGCCTATTCGATTTGCCTCGGGCTTTTCTTCGCGGCTATGCCTTTCAGCCGTTACATGCACATCCTGACCGAGGTGCTTTGGATCCTGCTCAGAAACGCGGGAATCGAGCCCAATCATCCAAGGAAAGGTGTTGCCGAGGCGGAGATTTACGCTTGCTCAAGTTGCGGATTGTGCCTTGACGCTTGTCCGATGAATGTCCAGAAGAAGAACCTGAAGTATTCATCAGTCTATTTCATCCGGTTCTTGAGAAGGCATAATGAGAAGAAAATCAATGATATCGCCGACAAGTGCCTGATGTGTGACAAGTGCCATGCGCTGTGTCCTGTCGGGGTGAACGCTCCAGCTCTCCGCAGAGCCCAGCGCGCCACCGTCAACAACGCCATCCCGTTTGACTACTCCTATATGTCGTCCGCATATGCCGGACAGCCATCCGTCCCCGGCCGCGTCCATCCTCGCATCGCTGCGGCTGAGTACGGCCTTGGTCCGGAGGCTGCTCCGGCTGGTGACATGGAGCGGAGCGAAGTCGGCATCAGCCGACCGGCCGGGCCGGGACTTTGCGATAGCAAAGTCGTGGAGGCGGAAAGGCCGCGAGGGGTTTGGGGGCGGCCTAGCCCCCAATATGAAAGTAATACAGGACCGAAGGTGCTGTATTTCGCGGGCTGTATGACGCATCTCACGCCAAGGATCATCAAGTCGGTGGAAAAGGTGTTCAAGACGGCGGGAGTGGATTACGTTTTCGCTGACCGTGAGGGCGGAATCTGCTGCGGACGGCCATTGATGCTTGCCGGAAGGAAAGAGGCCGCGGCGAAGGTCATCGAAGCCAACAAGAAGATGATCGAGGAATCCGGATGCGACACCCTCGTGCTCTCTTGCCCCATCTGCCTCAAGGTGTTCAAAGAGGAATATCAGCTCCAAGGCATCAAAATCGTCCATTACACCCAGTTCATCAACGACTTGATCGCTTCCGGGAAGCTCGCTGTCAAGAATTCCGGCGAGAAGATCGTCTATCACGATCCATGTGAGTTGGGCAGGGGATGCGGAATATACCTTGAACCCCGCGCCGCGCTTGGCCAGGTAGGAACCCTTGTGAAAGCCTCTAAAGAGTATGATGAGAGTATATGTTGCGGCGGAAGTCTTGGCAGCCTTACTCTAGACATGAAAGACAGGGGAAAAATCTCCGAGTCGTCGCTGGACAGTCTCCTCGCGAACGATCCCCAGACCATTGTCACCGCTTGCCCTCTGTGTCTCAAAACGTTCTCCGAGGCCGTGTCCAACTTCAAAGGACCAAGAAAAGATGTAAAAGTTAAGGATTTTGCTGAGGTTATTTGTGGTTAATTTTTGAAATTATCACTATCTTCACGGAAACTTGACAATTGACAGTTATGAAAAGAATTCTTATCACTGTCGTCGCCATCATGATGGTGACGTCTCCCTTCGCCCTGGGCCAGCCCAGAGGCGGACGTCCGGGGGCGGGGAAACCCGAGCCCGAAAAGAAAGAGGAGGCTGAAAAGCCTGCTCCGGCATTAACAGTAACGCCTGGTTTGTTCGGCGTTGCCCACAACGAGAAGGACTGGTATTTCGAAATACCGGACAACATCCTCGGCCGCAGGATCCTGGCGGTTACCCGTTATGTCAGCAACACTCCCGGTGCCTCCCAGTATGGTGGAGAGGAAGTTACTGAGAATATGATATATTGGGAGAAAGCCTCCAATGGCAATCTCCTTCTCCGCGTTGATGCCCTGGTGATCCAGGCGGATGAGGGACAGGACATCCAGAAAGCGGTCAAGGTAAGCTCCGAGAACCCGATAATCGCATCGATCAAGCCTGAGAAGACATCTTCTCCCGGTACCACGAGAGTCAAAGTCACCAACCTTTTCGAGGGAGACGTCCAGGCGTTCTCGCTCAATTCGATGTCTAAGAGGCAGATGAATCTCGGTGGTGTCAAAGGTGACGCGAGTTTTATCGAGAGCGTCAGGACTTATCCTATCAACACGGAAGTTACTGTCACCAAGACATTTACTTATAACCAGCCGACCCCGAGCTTCGGTGGTGGTCAGAGCCCCATGCGGTCCCAGTCTCTTCCCGCCGGTAGGGAAGCCGGTACTGTGACCCTCGTCCTGAACACTTCCATGGTGCTCCTTCCTGAGACTCCCATGCAGCCCAGGCTTGTGGACAATCGTGTCGGATACTTCGCTGATGGTTACAGCAAGTTCACGGATGACCAGCAGGGTGTCGAGAACATGAGGTTTATCACCCGTTGGCGTCTTGAGGCTCGTCCGGAGGATGTCGAGAAGCAGAAGAGGGGAGAGCTCGTTGAGCCCGTCAAGCCTATTATCTATTACATCGACCCGGCTACTCCCAAGCAGTGGAGGAAATACCTGATCGCCGGTGTCAATGACTGGCAGAAAGCTTTCGAGCAGGCCGGATGGAAGAACGCTATCCGCGCTGAGGAATGGCCCGAGGACAATCCTGATATGAGCCTCGAGGATGCCCGTTTCTCCGTGATCCGTTACCTCGCTTCTCCCACAGCCAACGCTTATGGCCCCAATGTCCACGACCCCAGGTCAGGAGAGATCCTCGAGAGCCACATCGGCTGGTATCACAACGTCATGACCCTTGTCCACGACTGGTACCAGATCCAGGTCGGCGCTGTCGACCCCAGGGCCCGCGCGTTCAAGTATGATGAGGAACTGATGGGAGACCTTATCCGCTTCGTCTCCTCACATGAGGTCGGCCACACTCTTGGACTCCGTCACAACAAAGGTTCAAGCTTCATGACCCCTGTGGAGAAACTTCGCGACAAGGAATGGGTCGAGAAGAATGGCCACACGGTCAGTATCATGGACTATGCCCGTTTCAACTATGTCGCTCAGCCTGAGGACAATATCGGTAAGGCCGGACTTTATCCCAGGATCAACGACTACGACAAGTGGGCTATTGAATATGGCTACAAGGCTACTCCTTACAAGACCCCCAAGGAGGATCATCTTTACTGGAACAAGGTCATAATCGAGAGATTGGCCGCCAACCCGAAGCTTTGGTTCGGTGGGGAAGGATATGATGCCGATCCCAGGGCCCAGAGCGAGGACCTCGGAGACAACTCCGTCACCGCGAGCGAGTACGGTATCAAGAATCTCAAGCGTATCATCGGCCAGATTCCCGAGTGGAACGCTGAGGAAGGTGACCAGTACAGGAACGTCAGCCGTATGTATTCAGCCCTTACGGGACAGTACAACCGCTACCTTGGCCATGTCGCCGCCAACATCGGAGGCCGTTACATCACCTACAAGAGCATTGAGCAGTCTGGTCCCGTGTACGAGGCCGTTCCCAAGGAGCGTCAGAAGGAAGCCTTGGATTTCCTGAACAGGAACCTGTTCCAGAAACCTTCATGGCTCGTGGAAGTTCCTTATATATTCAACATCACCGATCGTCCCGACAGCTATCTTTACTCTCTGGTGGATAATGTCGTCAGCCCTTCAGTTCTTTTCGATGTCGCGAAACTGACCCGCCTTGAGCAATTCTCGCAGTACGATTCCGCCAACTACAAACCTGAGGAATACCTTTCCGATCTGACCGGAATGGTCTTCTCTGAGCTGTATAAGGGCAAGGCTACCGACAGCTATCGCCGTTATCTCCAGCGCAGGTTTGTCAGCGCGGCCATCGATGCGGCCAACGCTAGGGGAGCCGCCGGTACAGACGGCAGGGCTTTGATCCTCGGCACATTGACGGATCTTCAGAAGAAGGCCGCCAAGGCCAAGTCTTCAGATACCGCTACCCAGGCTCACTGGCAGGATATCGCGAAAACAATTGAGAAAGCTCTTAAATAATGATAGCTCTCCTGACAGGCGCTTCCCGGGGAATTGGCCGGGCAATCGCTATGGAACTCTCTGATTTAGGTTTTGATCTCGCCCTTGTTGGGCGGGATCAAGCTTCTTTGGAGGGTACCGCTTCACTGATCCCGAATACTCGAGTGGCCTTGATCACGGCCGATTTGTCGGATCCGGCGTCAGCCAAGTACATCGTTGACGAGACAGTTTCCGCTTTTGGTGGCTTGGATCTGCTGGTCAATTGCGCCGGTGTCCCCCAGAAAGGTCCTTTCACTGAAGTGACTCCTCAGGAGTGGGACAATGTCTTCGCCGTCAACGCCCGCGCTCCTTTCTTTATCTGCCAGGCGGCGCTCGAGCCCCTGAAGAAGTCTTCCAAGCCGATGGTGATCAACATAGCCTCTGTCGTCGGGTTCAAGGGATACGCCAATCAGAGTGTATATTCCTCATCCAAACATGCCTTGACCGGATTCACAAAGGTGTTCGCCAAGGAAGTGCAGCCTTTCGGGATCAGAGTCCATCTTATCAGCCCCGGCGGAGTCGCCACCGAGATGGTCAAGAAGATGCGTCCCGACATTGACCCATCGGAGCTTATCCAGCCTGAAGAAATAGCCGAGATCGTACGCTTCCTTGTCACCCGCAAAGGTACCGGCACGATCGACCAGTTCTATATTCGCCGTTACACAGGCCTTGCTTTTGATTGACTCTGTTCTCACTAAACACTGAATCCTCATGACCGAAAAAGAAAAAAGGGATGCCGGACTTTTGTATAACGCTGGCAATGACGAAGAGCTGATCGCGGAAGTCCGAAAGGCGAAAGACCTTTGCCACCGGTACAACCAATTGCCTCCGATGGATTTCGAAGGGCATAGGGATATTCTTTCAAAGTTGTTTGGCAAGAGAGGTGAGCGGATCAATATCTATCCTCCGTTCTGGTGTGACTATGGGTATAATATCGAGGTCGGGGAGGATTTCTTCGCCAATCATGGCGTGACTATTCTGGACGGAGGCAAGGTTGTCTTCGGGAATCATGTTTTGATCGGTCCCGGTTGCGGATTCCATACGGCCGGCCACCCTTTGCTCGCGGATCAGCGCAACCGATGGCTTGTGTTCAACAAGCCTATCACTGTTGGTGACAACGTCTGGTTCGGTGCCGGGGTCCAGGTCCTTCCAGGGGTCACGATAGGGGACAATGTCGTCGTGGCCGCCGGGAGTGTGGTTACTCATGATCTGCCGTCCGGGTGTGTGGCTGCGGGCAATCCGTGCAAAGTGCTTCGGGAAATAACTGATGATGATAGGATATGAGACGGATTCTGTTGTTTTTGGCCATACTCTCCACCATTGTCTCTTGTGAGGAGCGGGCGAGTCGCGTGGCTGTTACTTTCAAGGAGGTTGAGAAATCCTTCGCCGAGCCAGGGAAAGAGTTCAGGCCGGCGCCGCTGTGGACATGGAATGCCCGTGTGAACCGTGGGGACATTGACTCGGGCCTGCGCTTTTTCAAGGAGCAGGGCTTCGGAGGAGCGTTCATCCATCCTCGTCCGGGACTTGAGACAGATTATCTGTCCGAAGAATGGTTCGAACTCTACCGCTACAGTGTCGAGAAAGCGAAGGAACTGGGACTGGACATCTGGATATATGACGAGAATTCCTATCCGAGTGGTTTTGCCGGTGGCCATGTACAGCGGGAAATGCCTGAGTCATGGGATCATACAATCCGGCTGCGGCCGCACCGTTTTGAGTCTCTCCCGGAAGACCTGTCCGGGTATTCATATTTCCTGAGGCAGGAAGGCGAGGACTTTGTCGACATCTCCTCCAATCTTGATTATTATAAAGGAAAGCCGGGAGTATATTACCTTTATACCGCCGAGAATGGAGAGGCTGTGCATGGCATGTCGGCTTGGACCGGAGGTTATCCTTATGTCGATCTGCTCTATCCCGGTGTGACTGCGAAATTCCTTGAGATAACGATGAGCGGCTACGAGAAGGAGTTCGGGGAGGACCTCGCTCCACTCCTTCACGGATCATTCTCCGATGAGCCCTGGTGCCCTTTCTTCACCCCCTCCATGTTCGAGGAATTCAAAAATGACTGGGGATATGACCTCTTGCCAAACCTTCCGAAACTGGCCGAGGAAGTCGGTGACTGGAAGAAGGTTCGCAGGGACTACGCCCAGACCAGACTTCGCCTTTTCGAGGAGCATTGGTCCGTCCCTTATTCCAAGTATTGCGAGGATCATGGGATGATCTGGACGGGACACTATTGGGAACATGATTGGCCAAGGACAGCCATGGGGCCCGATAACATGGCCATGTACCGTTACCATCAGATGCCGGCTATCGACATGCTTTTCAATGATTTCAACGAGAAATCTGTCGATGCCCAGTTCGGCAATATCAGGTCCGTGAAAGAAGTCAGGAGTGTGGCTAACCAATGCGGCCGCCAGCGTGTCTTGTGCGAGACTTATGGCGGTGCGGGATGGGACTTGACCTTCGAAGACATGAAGCGTCTGGCTGACTGGGAATATGCGCTCGGCATCAACTTCATGAACCAGCATTATTCGAATGTGACGGTTGAGGGCGCCAGGAAGATGGACTACCCTGATTATTTCACTCGCTATTCTCCTTGGGGAGAAGACTACAAGCTTCTCAACGACCATGTCGGCCGCCTCTCACTGGTGCTCAGCCAAGGCGAGCAGCTGAATGATATTCTCGTGATCGAGCCGACCAACACCGTCTGGCAATATGATTCCGAGTGGTATAACAATCCTGAAGTTCAGCGGATTGGGAACGCTTTCCAAGCGTTTGTGACTTCATTGGAGAAGGATCAGTATGAATATGACCTCGGATCGGAAGACATCATCAAAGATTTGGGAAAGGCCGAGGATGGCAAGTTCATCGTCGGGCGGAGGGCCTATTCGGTGGTCGTGATTCCGGAGCAGGTTGAGGTCCTTTATCCGGAGACAGAAGCGCTGCTGGATGCTTTTGAAAGTCAAGGTGGTGAGGCAGTTTGGATGAACAAGGGAGAGAAGATGACAGATGTCCCGAAAGGGGGAGCCGTTTTCGGGGACCTTGAAGGAACGGGACTATACCACCATCGCCGGGAGTACAGAGATGGGGAATTGATCTTCCTCGCAAATTCCTCATTGACAGAAGTTTCCAGAGGTACTCTCACAATCACGGGCTCCTGTCTGATCGAATATGACACGATGACTGGCGAGAAGTTCTCCTACCCATCCGAGCCAGCCGGCAAGGGGGAGGTCAAGGCTTCTTTTTCTCTTCCTCCGGCGGGCCATCTGCTTCTTTTCGCGTCCCGGAAGAGGGTCTCGCTTGGGGGAAAGCCTTCAGTGCCTTCCGAGAAGGGTTCCGTTCTCCAGCCTGATTCCGGACTAAGAGTCAGAAGGTTGTCCGACAATTACCTGACTCTTGATGCCTGCGACATCTATATTGACGGAACTCTTTTCCGGAAAGATGATTACGTTGTCAAGGCAAGCAGGGACCTGTATGCCAGGTTCGGGATGAAAAACCCTTGGGAGAGCGCTGTCCAGTACAGGCAGGAAGCCATTGAGGCTGATACCATCAAGGTCGGGGATATCCATGTCCGGTACTATTTCCAGATTGCTCCAGGTACCGATCGTTCAACTCTCAAACTGGTATGCGAGAAACCGTGGCTCTGGAAAGTCACGGTCAATGGAGGAACTCCGGTACTGATGGAGGATGTTCACCCGCTGGATGCCCGGACCGGTTGCTTCGACATTTCCGCCCTCGCAAAGGAAGGCAGGAACATCGTCGACCTGCACATTCCTCACATGAGCGTGTTCGCTGAGATTTCGGATGCGTTCATCTGCGGTGATTTCTCCGTAGTCCCCGGCTCGGACGGGTGGACGATCGCGCCACCTTCCACATTGGGTAAAGGCTGGTGGAGCGGGCAGGGAATGCCATTCTACTCCTGGACTGTCTCGTATTCAAGAGATTATACGGTTGAGGACCCTTCAAGGCACTACCTTCTGGCGCTGGACGAACTTCATGGCACGGTGGCTGAAGTCCTGGTCAATGGGGAGAAAGCCGGGATCATCGGCTGGAAGCCTTTGGAAATCGATTTGTCGGGGCTTCTCAAAAAAGGCAAGAACGAGGTGGAAGTACGCGTCATTGGATCGCTTCACAACCTTTATGGCCCTCACCATGTCGGTCATACCACCATGGTAGGCCCCGGCCACTGGAACGAAGTCGCGGGTAAGATGGATTGTTCTCAATACATTTTCCGCCAATACGGACTGGCTGGTGATTTCGAGATCCGGGAATATTGACTCATGCCCTGCCCAGAATCGCGGTCTTGTATTTAAGTGTCTGATAGACTGATCTGTAGATCAGATGCGAGTAGTAGGCGGCGAAAAGCAGGTGCACTTTGGCGTCCAGACTTAACTGGGAACCTGTCGCCCGGGAGATGAGGATCCCGCCGAACCAGATAATGAAAAAGGCGATAAGACATCCTATATTGGCGTCACGCATGTCTTTGGTTGCTGTGGCGCCAATATATATTCCGTCCCAGGTGAATGCCGGGCAGCCCAGAAGCGGCATGATGACAAGCCAGGGCAGATAGGCTTTGGCGGCTTGGATGACCGTGTTGTCCGAGGTCATCAGGCGAAACATCGGCGTGCCTGCGGCGGCGTAGATCGCCACGAAGAACATGCCTATCCCCATGCTCCAGACAAAGGTCCATTTGACGGTCCTGGATACCGCCAGCTTGTCCTTGCTGCCGACAAAGCGTCCGGTCAAAGCCTCGCCCGCAAACGCGAAACCGTCTGTAAAGTATGAGAATATCATCATTAGTTTCATCATGATGGAACACATCGCGAGGCGGGTGTCGCCCAGGCGTGCGGAGATCGCCGAGAATGCCAGATACACTCCCATTAGGCATAATGACCGCACGAACAAGTCCCCGTTTACGCCGAAGAACTCCCTCATGGATGTCCGCCCGACATTGGCGACTTGATGTGTTGAGACCTGCCGGAGGACGGAGGAGTATTTAAGCAGAAGGATCGCGGAGGCGGTTAGGATGCCGGAATATTGGGCGATTAAGGTGCCCCAGGCGATTCCGGTGAATCCGATTCCGGAGAAGGAGGTTCCTGGGATGCCGAGGGCCAGGAGAACGCTGGCCGCTATATTCATTCCGTTTACCATGATGTCTGTCAGCATTGAGGAAAAGGTGTCCTGCATCCCTATGAACCATCCTCTCAAAGCCATCAGACTCAAAGTCGCCGGCGCTGCCCATATCCTTATGTGGAAGTACTTGAGCGCCAACGCTCTGACCTCGTCCGAACACTGGACGAACACGAACATCAGCTTTTGGAAAGGCCACTGGATCAAGATGAGGAGCAAGGCTGACAGCACGGCGGCACTGAGTCCTCTCTTGAGATTGGCCGCGCAAGCGCCCCAGTCTTCCCGGCCATAAGCCTGCGCGGTGAGTCCTCCGGTACCGGCTCTCAGGAAACCGAAGTTCCAGTACATCATGTCGAACATGAGAGAACCGATCGAGATCCCGCCGATCAGCGCGGCCGCGGAAGTGTCAAGATGTCCCGCCACCGCGATGTCCACCAGCCCGACCAGAGGTACTGTCAAGTTCGCCAGGATGCTCGGCAGGGCGAGTCTCAATATCTCCTTGTTCAGTTGTTTCACTTGATTCAGATTCTTCGCTTCGCTCAGAATGACATGGTCAGGCTTTCCTGCGGAAGTATTTGCCGACAACCGGTAGGGAGGAAAGCGGAAGATCGCGACGCGTTATCAGGGCGCAGAAGGCCAGGATCAGGATCACGTTGACCCCCATGGCGGCCCAGGTGCCGAGGTGGTTGTTGGCCAGCACCATGAAAGCGTACAGTACCGCCGCGGCAAGGCAGTATAGGAATATGTCCTTGAGGGGATAGTTGATCGGATATTTCTTTTGCCCGACAAAGTAGGAAAGCAAGGTCGCTGTGCCGTAGCCTCCTACACCGGCCCAGGCGCAAGCCATGTAGCCAATTTTCGGAATGAACACGATGTTGATGGCGAAAAGGACAAGGCAGCCAATCCCGGAGAACAAGGCTCCCCAGAGGGTCTGGTCGGTGAGTTTGTACCAGAAAGAGAGGTTGAAATATACCCCCATGAGGATTTCGGCGGCCATCACGATCGGGACGACCTTAAGGCCAACACGATAGTCCGCGCCGATGATGAATTTGAGGATATCCATGAAGCCTATCACGCAGAGAAATGCGAGTAACGTGAAGATAATGAAGTACTTCATCGCTTTCGCGTAGGTTTCCTTACTATCCTTGTCAGAGGAGCTGCCGAACACGAAAGGCTCGTAGGCGTAGCGGAAAGCCTGGGTGATCATGGCCATTATCATGGCGATCTTTATGCACGCTCCGTAAATGCCAAGCTGAGCGGCCCCGTCCTCTCCCTTATAGACATAGGGGAATATGATCTGGGAGGCTGTCTGATTGAGGATCCCGGCGATACCAAGGACCAGGATCGGCCAACTGTACGAGAGCATCCTCTTCATGAGACTCCAGTCGAACCCGTGCTTGAAGCCACGGAGTTCCCCGGCGAAGAAGATGGTCATGAAGGCGGTGCAGAAAAGGTTGATGTAGAAGACCCAACCCACCTGGATGCCGTTGTCATAAATGCCGAAGGGATTGAGATTCAGTTTCGGCAGGAAGACGAAATAGGTGAGGTTCAGGAATATGTTCAGGAATATGAACCCGAGTTTCAACGCGGCGAACTTGATAGGGCGTTTCTTGTACCTCAAGTAGGAGTACGGGATGCATTGGAACGCGTCGATAGCGACCGTGAGAGCCATCGTCCAGATGTAGTCCGGGTGGTCCGGATACCCCATCGCCTTTGAGATCGGACCGATGAAGCCTATCACAAGGGCCACGAACAACGCGGATGTCGTCAAGACCGAGGTTAAAATGGTCGAATACACCTTGTCCGGATCCTCTCCCTCCTTGTTGGAGAACCTGAAGAAGGTTGTCTCCATGCCGTATGTCAGGATAACCAGAAGTAGGGCCGTGTAGGCGTAAAGGTTGGTGACGACACCGTATCCTCCGCTGGAAGCGTTTATGACATAAGTATATAGAGGGACAAGGAGATAGTTCAGGAATCTCCCGATGATGCTGCTCAGGCCATATATTGCCGTGTCTTTGGCAAGTGATTTCAAATTCGCCATATCCCGATCGATAATTTAAGCGCTAATTTAACGATTTTTCCCGATTGAAGCGCTGTAATCCATAAGCCGCCACCAGGATCTTGTTCTTCAGGAGCTGAGGATAATCCGGGTTGTCCTCAAGGAATGAGTCAAGAGCTTGAAGGGCTTCGGTCGAGCGATGTCCGCCAAGAAGCGCCCCGCACCACTTTCCCGGGAAGAAGATGTCCCCGGTGGCCTTGACTTCCAACAGGGCGTCCAGGCCCGGCCTGATGTATTTGACAGAGGCCGAATCCCTGAGGAAGTGGTTGAGGTAACCGAGAGCTTCTTCAGCCCAGGGCTCGACCGTCCTTCCTTCTGGTGTGAGCAGCTCGGAGAAAACTTGGTCCCGTGTTTTTTGGTCCGGCATGGCGGCCCTTGACACGAAATCGAAATGGTCCAGATTGTTTTTGTTGAAACTTCTTGCGGGATCGCTCCCGTCCAACCTTGCCCTTTGGGTTGAAAGAATCTTTTCGGCTTTGTCGGGCTTCCTTATGGCAAGTTGGCAGGCGAAAGACATATAGTCATTGACAGTCAAGGCTTTGCCATTTTCTTCTGACCAGATTCCGTAGATTGTCGTTACCGCCTCCTCGCTGGTTCCGCATGTGGCGAGCAATCTTTTCAGTTGCAGCCTGCATGACTCAAGAGGATGCGTCAGGGACATCTTCACGATGCGTCTCTCGGGATCAGACCGGTCTCCTTCCATTTCCGTGAGCGGGGTCCTTAGTGAGGAGATTATCGTGGAGGCTATCAAGGAGTTACTTTCTTTTTCCAGCGCGCTTAGGAGCGTTTCCAAGTAGTCTGCCGCGGGAGTATTCCCGGCCAGGAAATCTTCTTTTGCCATCAATATCCCGGCTTCCCGGACTGTCTCCTCATTGACATCCCGGCTTCCGTCACTGAATGATTTCAGGACTCCCGGCATGTCTCCGCCACGTCTGCTGTTTACCCAGGAATCGCTGAACGCCCTGACATCCTTGTCGCTTTGGGAATCCATCGCCGCGACGAGGTCGTCCCAAGTAGCGTTGCCGTAGGAATGAGTCTTCAGATACGTGCGGAGACTTTCACGGAACGGGTCCGCCCCGATATATTCCTCAAGCATCCGCATCATCACGGGCGCCTTGTCATAGACCATGTTGTTGTAGATCAGTCCGGCATCGGAGAGGTTCGGAAGCTCTTGGCGTATCGCCGTGGCTCCCTCCGTCCTTTCCTCGTCCATTGCCAGGGCGAGGTAACCCTTAAGCCATGCGAGCTCATGGTTGATCTGGGGGAACATCGGCTCAACCATCTTGGCCGCCAGATGGTTGGCGAAGACCTCCTTGGTCCAGACCTCATCGAACCAACGCATTGTCACAAGGTCCCCGAACCAAAGGTGGGCGGTTTCATGTGCGATCAGCTTCTTCCTGGCGAATTCCTCGTCAGGAGTCGGTTCCTCGCCCAGAAACATTGTCCGCTCATTGAAAAGTATAGCCCCGGGATGCTCCATCCCTCCGAACTGGAAGTTGGGGACGATGACGAAATCATATTTGCTGAAGGGCATCTTGATCCCGGTGTACTCTTCCATCCACGAAAGAGCCTGCCTTACCTCTTTGAATATGTCCGGCAACTGGGCGACCTTTTTTGGGTCCGTTTCCCTGTAGTACGCTGTCATCGCCCTGACCCCGTCGTCGGAAGTGGCCTCATGCCATTTTCCGGCCGTGAACTCGAAAAGGTATGTGCTGATCGGTTCCGTCTCCCCGAAAGAGATCCTTGTCCTGCCGTTCTCCAAAAGAACTGTGTCCAAGGCGGCTGTGTTCGAGACCGCTGTCCAGCCTTCGGGAATCTCGAGCGAGAGGGTGAACCTCGCCTTGATGTCCGGCTGGTCGAAGCACGGGAAGACGCTCCTGGCGTGGGCCGGCACAAAAAGGCTGTAAAGATACTCCTCATTCCTGTTCAGAAACCGGTTGTCAGCTGTGAAATCAATGTCGAAAGAGTTCCTTCCTTTCTTGACGTCCAGGATGATATGCTCATTCTCGGCGGAAGTGTAGTCAAGGGCGATTTTTCCCTTGGCGCTGGACAGGAAAGAGACCGTCTCCTTTCCGGTTACGGCAGAGTCTTTTTCCGCAGGTATCGACAGCGAAATGTTGTAGGAGACGTCTGAGATCATATTCCTTCTCAATCCGGCAAGCTCGGACGAGACTCCTTCCTGGGCCAGAACTTCCTTATTCCTGACCGTTGGCTGGCATGCCATTATGGATAAAGACAAAGCGGTCGCCAAGAAAAGCGACCTGACAAATCCTGATTTCATTCCGTTTAAATATGTTGGCTGTTGTACGCTTCAAGAGCTTTCTCCAGGACTTTCAGCGCCCTGGCGAGATCCTCTTTCTTGAGGACATAGGCCATTCTAACCTGGTTCCCGCCAAGCCCGGGAGTGCTGTAGAACCCGGCCGCAGGGGCCATCATGATGGTCTCTCCGGCGTAGCCATCCGGGGTGTCCTCGTCCTTGTAACTGAACTCGGACAGGCACCATCTGCAGAAGTCTTCGGCATTATCCACCGGCAGGGACGCGACCGTGTAGAACGCTCCTTTGGGAACAGGAGAATAAATGCCTGGAATCTTGTTAAGACCATCTATGAAGAAGTTCCTGCGCCCAAGATATTCCTCAAAACACTCTTTTGAATATTCCTCAGTCCCTTCTATCGAGGCCTCGGCCACGATTTGTCCCAGCAAGGGAGGGCTCAGGCGAGCCTGGCAGAATTTCATGGCGGTTTCCATGAAAGTGGTGTTACGGCTCACGATCATCCCGATGCGGATCCCGCACTCGGAATATCTCTTCGAGACAGAGTCCACCACGATGACATTGTCCTCAATGCCGGGCAGGCAAAGTGCCGAGAGATAGGGCTCGTCGGTGTAGCGGAACTCCCTGTAGACCTCGTCTGAAATAAGGAAGAGATCATGCTTTTTGACAATATCCCGGAGCCTGTAGAGCTCCTCCTTGGAGTACAGGTACCCCGTCGGGTTGTTGGGGTTGCATATAAGGATCGCCTTCGTCCTGCCGGATATGGCCTTTTCAAAAGCCTCGGCATCAGGCAGGGCGAAGCCGTCCTCTATCTTGGATGTGACTGTCTTGATGGTCACACCTGCCGCGACCGCGAACGATATGTAATTCGCGTATCCCGGTTCAGTCATGATTATCTCGTCGCCCGGATTCAGGCATGTCAAGAAGGTAAGCAGCAGAGCCTCGGATCCTCCTGTCGTGACAATAATCTCTCTCTCCGTGACCTCGGCTCCGAATCTGGCGTAATAACCTGTCAGAGCGTCTCTCAGTGGTTTGATCCCATTGCTGGGGCTATATTCGAGAGTCGTCCTGTCGATCCGCTTGAGAGCGTCCAGCGCCTTGGCTGGTGTCGGCAGGTCGGGCTGCCCGATGTTGAGATGGTAGACTTTCATCCCGCGAGACTTGGCGTCGTCAGCATAAGGGGTGAGTTTCCTGATCGGAGAGGCGGGAACCGCGATCCCGCGCCTGGATATGCCGGGCATGGCGAGGAATAATTATTTTGCCTTACCCTGGTTGGCTACCGCTTCTTGCTTGCGCTTGAGTTCCTCGGGATCAGCGAGGTAATAGTCGTTAACGAGGTTGAGGTTGTCATCAAACTCGAATACGTAGGGCGTGGCTGTGGGGATGTTCAGCTTCACGATGTCGGCGTCGGAGATGCCTTTGAGGTGCTTGACGACACCACGCAGGCTGTTTCCGTGGGCGACGACCACGATATTGTCATGCTCCTTAAGGGCGGGGAATATCTCGCACTCCCAGTAAGGCATCACCCTTTCGATGCACTCCTTGAGCGCCTCGGTGCGGGGAATATACTGGTCGGGAACGGCCGCGTAGCGGGGATCCCTCGTGGCGCTGTTCGGATCGTCCTCGGGAAGGTTGTGAGGGGCGATGTCGAAGCTGCGGCGCCAGATCAAAACCTGCTCGTCTCCGTATTTCTGGGCGGTCTCGGCTTTGTTGAGGCCCTGAAGCATGCCGTAATGCTTCTCGTTCAGACGCCATGTCTTTTTGACGGGGATCCAATCGAGATCCATCGAATCGAGGACGTTATTCAAGGTCTTGATGGCCCTCTTGAGGTAAGATGTGTAAGCTACCTCAAAAGTGAAACCGTTCTCTTTCAGTATTTTACCTGCGTCGAAAGCCTCTTGGATGCCCTTCTCGCTCAAATCAACATTTGTCCAACCGGTGAACCGGTTCTCTTTGTTCCACTGGCTCTCGCCGTGACGAATAAGTACAATTCTCTTCATGTTATAAAAATTAAAGTGATATGATTTTTCTGTTTTCTCTCTCATATTGCCTGCACCAGTCCCGGATGGGGCATTTCTCACATTTCGGCTTTCTCGCCACGCAGGTGTAACGCCCGTGGAGGATAAGCCAGTGGTGCGCTTTCGCCCTAAGGCTCTCCGGTATATTCTTCTCCAACTCCTTCTCTACAGCCTCTACGGTCTTCCCGTCGGAAAGCCCCAGGCGGTGGGAAACCCTGAACACATGAGTGTCCACGGCGATGACAGGCTTGTCGTAGACTATCGAGGCGATGACATTGGCGGTCTTTCTCCCCACGCCGGGAAGGGACATCAGAGCGTCGATGTCCGAAGGCACCTCGGAGTTGAAATCCGAGACGAGTTTCTTGGCCATGGCGACCAGGTGGGCGGCCTTCGAATTTGGATATGACACGCTTTTGACATATCCGAAGACCTCTTCCTCAGTCGCGGCGGCAAGATCCTCAGGCCTTTGATAGCGCTCGAACAGGGGCGGGGTTACCATATTGACCCTCCGGTCCGTGCACTGGGCGCTCAGGATGACCGCGACAAGCAGGTGAAACGGCGAGTCGTGACCGAGTTCTGTGACAGGCATCGGCTGGTTCTCCTCGAACCAGTCAAGTATCTTTGAATATCTGTCTTTCTTGAGCATCAGATTGTCAAGGCGAGGTCGATAACCTCGTCGTTGAGGTTCTCCAGGCAACTCTCATCCTTGCAGACGAACACCCTGCCATGGTATTTCTCGAATATGCCCCTGTTGTGAGTCACCATGACTATCGCCGTACCGTCCTCTTTGTTGATGCCGGTCAGCAGCCTCATGATCCCGTCAGCGGTCTCATTATCAAGATTTCCGGTCGGCTCGTCAGCGATGATCAGCTGGGGACGGTTCAGCAGCGAGCGGGCGATCGCGACTCTCTGCTGCTCACCTCCGGAAAGCTGATGGGGCATCTTGTGCGCCTTGTGGCTCATCCCCACGTCGTCCAGTACCTCCCTTATGCGTTTGTCGACGGCGTTCCGGTCCTTCCATCCTGTCGCCCGGAGGACGAACTCGAGATTCTCTTCCACTGTCCTGTCCATCAGAAGCTGGAAATCCTGGAAGACGACACCGATTTTCCTCCTGAGGTAGGGGATGTCTTTTTCTTTCAGACCGTTGAGTTTGTAACCGCACACCTCCCCGAAACCTTTCAGAAGCGGGCTCTCGCCGATAATCGTCCGGATTATGGATGTCTTGCCCGTGCCGACCTTGCCCACGATGTAGACAAAGTCTCCGGGACTGATCCGCATGTCCAGCCCGTAGATCACCACATTGTCTCCGCCGCGGATGTCAGCCCCCTTGAAGGAGACCAGCGGCTCGTTTTTTGTTGTATGTATCGCTTTGTCTTCCATGATTGTACAAATATACTTCTTTTTTTTGAGTATATTCAGTAAATTTGTGGATTGTAAGAATTGACTGTAAACTTTCGCAAGATATCGTTATGAAAAGCAAACTCATTGCGGCGCTGCTGTCGGCCGCGATCCTGTCGGGTGGATTCTCCCTCCAGGCGCAGGATCGCTTGCGGGACAGTTACCGCCAAGCGCTGGACCTCTACAACCACGGCATGTTCGAGAGGGCCGGTGTTATTTTCGACAAGATTGTCTCTTATTCCGGTGATGCCATGGCGGAGGGGTACAAGACCCTCTGCGCTGTACGGCTTCAGGAAATCGGTCATGAGACGATGGTCTCGGATTACTTGTCGGCATACCCTTATTCCAAACTTGTCCCCCAGATCCGTTTTTACAACGGACTGAATCTCTTTGACAAAGAGGACTATAAGTCTGCCGCCGAGGAGTTCGGCAAGATTGACTCGAACAGCCTTTCCAAGGACCAGGTCGCCGAGTTCATGTTCAAACATGGTTACGCCCTCTTCGAGGAAGGCGACCTCGACAAGGCGAGGGAGATTTTCTCGAGGGGAGAGAGGATGCCTTACTCGGACTACACGGCTCCATCCAGGTATTCGATGGGTTACATCGATTACACCCGGAAGGAATTCCAGGAGGCCTACAATTGGTTCGAGAAGGCCGGCAAGGACGCCCGTTTCACAGACATCTCCAATTACTACATGACCGAGTGCCGTTTCATGCAGAAGGATTACGCCTATGTGCTCAAGAACGGCGTGAAACTCTACGACGAGGTCCCTGCCGACCGCCAGTCCCATCTGGCCAGGATAATATCCGAATCCTATCTCGCCACCGGCGAGTCCCTCAAGGCCAAGGAGTTCTATGACAAGATCGAGCAGAGCCGCGTGGACATGGACCGGGACGATTGGTTCTACGCCGGCACGGTCCTCTATTCCAATGGTGACTTCAAGGGAGCCATCGACAATTTCTCGAGGATGTCGAGCCGCACGGACTCCATCGGCCAGATAGCGAATTACCAGCTGGGTTACAGCTACATCCAGACCGGAAACAAAGTTGCCGCGCTGGATGCTTTCAAGGATGCCTCTTCCCAGAAATACAATCCGGACATCCAGGAGGACGCCCATTTCAATTACGCCAAGCTGTCCTTCGACCTCAACCACAACCCGAAGGTCTTTGACGATTACATCGCCAAGTACCCCGGCAAGGAGAAGGGCGACCAGATCTACAGCTACATGGCTCTCGCATCCTTGTACAACCACGACTACTCCGGAGCTGTCGACGCTTATGCCAACATCGATAATCTGGATGAGAAGCAGAGAGCTAACTATATGAGAGCTAATTATCTCCGCGCTAACCAGCTGATAGGGGCCGGCTCCTGGAGGGACGCGGTACCGCTCCTGAAGGCCGCCGGATACTACTCGGACAAGAGGGAACCCTTCAATCAGCTTACACGTTACTGGCTGGCGGAGTCCTACTACCGCGGGGACCAGTTCGACAAGGCGGTTGAGACATTCCAGGAGCTTTACAACAACTCTGCCCTGGATGGGAAGCCGGAGGGTAAGCTTATCCCTTACGATTTGGCCTACAGCTACTTCCGCATGGGAGACTACGACAATGCGGCAAAATGGTTCGACGAGTATCTCACGGACAGGAACCCTACCGAGGGCGAGGATGCCGCTGCCAGGCGCGCGGACTGCGATTTCATAAAGAAAGACTACAAGACGGCAGTCAAGGGGTACGAAGAGGCCATGCGCCGGTTCCCGTATTCTGACAATCTGTATCCTTCCTACAGGGCCGGTATCGCCTATGGCCTGCTCGGAGACAAGAACGGCAAGGTCTCTGCTCTTTCCAAAGCGCTGAAGGCGAGCCCTTCCGCAGGGTACTATTCGGAGGCCATGTACGAGCTCGGAAGAGCGTATGTGGCGGCAGGAAACAACGACGCTGCCATCAAGGCTTTTGACAAATTGAGAGTCAACACCGACGACAAGACAATCGCGGCAAGAGCTCTGATTGAGCTCGGAATGATCTACAGGAATATTTCCGAATTCGACAAGTCCCTTGGGTATTACAAGCGAGTGGTCGAGGACATGCCCGGAACCGAATATGCTAGCGACGCTCTCGCGGCGATCGAGTCGATCTACCAGACAGAGGGCAGGACGGACGAGTACATCGATTATGCCGACAAGATCGGAGCGATCAAGGACAAGTCCGCCGGCGAGAAGGAGAGCATGTATTTCGCAGCCGCGGAGCAGCTCTATCTGTCCGAGAACTGGAACAAGGCTCTTGCCGCCCTTCAGAATTATCTCGAGCGTTATCCCTCTGGGGCCGATGCCGGGAGGGCCGGTTTCTACACCGCCGAGTGCTACCGCAACCTTGGCAAGAAGGAGCAGGCGATCGACTGGTACAAGAAAGCTGTCTCAGGGCCTTCAGGAGCCTCTTATGTCGAGAGCGCGATGCTTAATTTCTCAAGGCTCTCCTATGAGATGCAGCGCTACAAAGATGCCTATGGCGGGTTCAGTTCCCTGCTCGGAGCCGCCAAGATCGAGGGCAACAAGCACACGGCAAGAGTCGGCATGATGCGTTCCGCGTTCAAGGGAGGGGACTATTCGTCCGCCATCTCTTGCGCTGACAAGGTTCTCGCCGACAACAAGAGCACCGAGGTTGAGCTTCGTGAGGCCGACTACATGAAGGCCAAGTCGTTGCTCTCAACGAATGAGCGTTCCGAGGCGTTTGAGATATTCACCTCGCTTGCCACCAAACCATCCACTAATGAGGGTGCCGAGGCGGCCTACATGCTCATCCAGGATGCCTATGACCAAGGTAAATATGACTCTGTCGAGAAGATGGTCTACGACTTCTCTTCCAAGGCGGGAGGTCAGAACTACTGGCTGGCGAAGGCATTCATCGTCCTTGGCGACTCTTTCGCCGAGCAGGATAACCTCGCCCAGGCGAAAGCCACATTCGAGAGCGTCTTGAACGGATACCAGCCTGTGTCTGGCACCGCGGATGATGTCCTGGACAATGTCCGCATGAGACTTTCCAAACTGGCAGACTTGATGAATTAGAGAAGAGATGGACATGAGAAAGAATATATTTACAGCGGCCGCCTTGTTCCTTTGCGCGGTCACATTCGCCCAGACGAATCTCAACCCTACCGTTGAGGTGACCAACACCTATCAGGGCGATCCATCAGCGATCCATAAACCCCAGATCGGGATGGCCATCCCGGACTCCCTACTGAGGTTCGACATGGACTTCGGCTACGAGGTCTTCGAAAAGCCATACCAGGGAGCGTATAACTTCAAGCCCTACATGCTCGACATGAAGCCGGGCAAGGACGCTTATAGGGGCAGGAAATTGTATCTGAAGGCTGGAGCGGGCTATTCGCTTCATCCCCAGCTGGATTTCGTCTTCAGCCCGGATCAGGCCGGTCCTTTCCAGATGAGTGTTTATGCCGGTCACAGGTCTTACCTGGGCAAATACAATAATCTGATCCTGGACAGGGATGACCAGCTGTTCAAGGTGGTCAAGGATCCTGGCCGGTCATTCAGCGGCTACGACATCCACAACTCACTAGGATTTGAGGGTAGCTACAGCTTCGACAAAGCCATATTCTCTTTTGGGGCAGGTTATGATGGCCTGATGGCTCGGGATTCGATATTCAAGCGTTCTTTCAACGCCTTCGATTTCAACGCCAGGATCCGTTCCAACAGGAATGATGACAAGTACATCTATTTCGACCTCGGTATTGATGGACGTATCGGTGGTGACAAACGAGAAGGGTTGGGAAAGATGGTCTCTTCCGATTCTTACTGGGACAATCTCTCGGAGAGGTCGATCACCCTTTCCGGCGAGGCCGGTCCCGTTTTGTCTCCCGGGCAGGCCGTCCTTGCTGGTTTCGAGGCTCAGACAGTGTCTTATGGCGGCCTCTTCGAGGGCAACGCCGGCCGGCTCGCGCTTGTCCCCAAGTACAGGATGACCTACGGCAAGCTGGACGCCAGCCTTGGAGTCCGGTTCGAGGTCCTGCTGTACGGGAAAGTCCATGAAGGAGCGCGGTTCCCCGCCATGTTCCAGCAAAAAGGAGGAGTGGTTTTCCCTGATGTGCGTCTGCGTTACAATGCCACCGACAAGTTGAGCCTGTTTGTCTCCGCGACAGGAGGCAATAAACTCAACACCTACTCATCGGTCCTTTCCCGGCATCATTTCATCAATCCTTCGATGATCGACAATCGTGTGCGTTTGCTGGACAACTCGGTTGAGAAAGTCAACGCCAGGATAGGTGTCGAGGGTAATGCCGGTGACAAATTGCAGTTGAGCGTGTCAGGAGGTTTCGCCCTGGTCGGCAATGGCATTGTGGACACCGGATTCCCCGTTTATGACATCACGATCCCCGAGATTCTTTCATTCCTGCCGACTGTCGGCTATTCGGACTACAGCATGCTCTACGCCGACGCTCTCGTCGACTACAGCGCCGGCAATTTCAGGCTCGACGGCGGCCTGCACTTGAGAAAGATGGCCTTCAAATACGATTCTGATCTCGGTCTGGCTCTGCCCAGGGTGTCCTTTGACGTCAAAGGAGTATATGATTTCTCCTCCAGGGTTTACGCTGGGGTACGCTTGCAGGGCTCCGGAGGCAGGAAAGGACGTTGTCTCGCCCCGCCGTGGGTCAACACGACTTCGTATGAGCTGAAGACTCCCGGCTGGTTTGATTTGGGACTTCTGGGTGGCTGGCAGTTCAACCGCAAACTCTGTTTCTGGCTTGAGTCAGGCAACCTTCTCTGCGAGACAATCCAGCGATCTCCGTTTTATTCTGAAAAAGACCTCTGGATAACGGCTGGAATCACCTTAAGTTTGTAGAATTTTTCGTATATTTGTCCGTTTTATGGGAAGCCCCCTGAAACGGGCAAATTTTTTATTCGTAACATGATAGAGAACGAAGAGATGAAAAAGGCGGAGGAGCAGTATTCCGCCAGTAGTATCCAAGTGTTGGAAGGGCTTGAGGCTGTGAGGAAAAGGCCGTCGATGTACATCGGCGACGTGGGTGAGAGGGGCCTTCATCACCTGGTATATGAGGTCGTTGACAATGGCATCGATGAGGCCATGGCCGGCTATTGCGACGAGATCAATGTGTCGATCCTTCCGGACAATTCGATCCGGGTAAAGGATAACGGCCGTGGTATTCCGACCGGGATGCACCCCAAGGAGCATCGTTCAGCCCTTGAGGTTGTCATGACCGTCCTCCATGCCGGAGGAAAGTTCAATAAAGACAGCTACAAGGTTTCCGGAGGTCTCCATGGAGTCGGTGTTTCCTGCGTGAACGCTTTGTCGGACAGCCTGGTCGCCGAGATCCACAGGGAGGGGAAGATCCATGTCCAGAAGTATTCCAAGGGCAAGCCTCTCGGGCCTGTCGAGGTGGTAGGGGAGTGCCAGGACACCGGTACGATCATCACCTTCCATCCGGACAACACGATATTCACCCAGACCATTGTCTACAAGTACGATACTCTCGCCGCGAGGATGAGGGAACTCTCCTACCTCAATAAGGGCATCAAGATCACCTTGACCGATGAGCGTGAGATGGTTGAGACCTTCGAGACCGATGCCAACGGGGATTCCAAGCCTACCGGGCGCCAGGAGTTCCGCGGTGACGTGTTCTACTCGAAGGACGGTCTCAAGGAATTCATCGATTACCTTGACGCCGGAGCCAACCAGCTCATCCCGGAGGCTGTGTGCGTCCAGAGCGAGAAGGTCATCCCGATCGACATCGCCCTGTCGTACAACAACGGTTTCTCGGAGAAGATTTATTCTTACGTCAACAATATCAACACGATAGAAGGTGGAACCCACCTCCAGGGTTTCAAGATGGGACTGTCCCGCTCCCTGAAGAACTATGCCGAGAAGAACAATCTCCTCTCCAAGTTCAAGGGTGACCTCGCTCCCGAGGATTTCAGGGAGGGTTTGACGGCTGTCGTCTCCGTGAAGATCGCGGAGCCCCAGTTTGAGGGGCAGACAAAGACAAAGCTGGGGAACCCTGAGGCGACCTCGGCAGTGTCCCAGGCCACTTCCGCCGCCATGGAACAGTATCTTGAGGAGCATCCCAAGGAGGGCAAGATGATCATTGAGAAGATCGTCCTGGCCGCTACTGCCCGCGAGGCTGCCCGCAAGGCCCGCGCGATGGTGCAGCGCAAGTCCGCCCTGACCGGTGCCGGAATGCCCGGAAAGCTGGCGGATTGTTCCGAGAGGGATCCTGAGAGATGCGAGCTCTTCCTCGTTGAGGGAGATTCCGCAGGCGGTACCGCGAAGCAGGGCCGTGACAGGCGCATACAGGCGATTCTTCCCTTGAGGGGAAAGATCCTCAACGTCGAAAAAGCGGCTGGAGACCGCGCCTTCGACAGTGAGGAGATCAGGAATATCTACACGGCTCTCGGAGTCACAGTGGCCCAGGAAGACGAGGACGGAGTAAAGAGGATGGACCTCAGCCGTCTCCGTTATCACAAAGTCATTATCATGACCGATGCTGATGTCGATGGTAGCCACATCGCCTGCCTTATCCTGACGTTCTTCTTCCGTTATATGTTCGACCTTATCAAGAACGGCTATGTCTACCTCGCTACCCCTCCTCTCTATCTTGTCAAGAAAGGCAAGGAGGAAGTCTACTGCTGGACTGACGAGCAGCGCTTCGAGGCTACTGCCAGACTTGGAAAGGGATCTGACAAGGGCGTCACGGTCCAGAGGTACAAAGGTCTTGGAGAGATGAGCGATGAGCAGCTCTGGGACACCACGATGGATCCCGCGAGAAGGCGCCTTCGCAAGATCACCATCGAGAACGCGGCCGAGGCCGAGCGTACATTCTCCATGCTTATGGGTGACGATGTGCCACCGAGAAGGCAGTTTATCGAGGAGAACGCCCACTACGCCAACATTGATGCGTAATATATTTGGAAATAATTGGAAAATAAAAACTTACATTTATGTATAGCGACATATTTGAGAGAATCGAAAAAGATTCCGGTGGCCCTATAGGGCAGTATTTCGAGCAGGGTTTCGGCTATTACATGTACCCCAGGCTTGAGGGTGAGCTCGGCCCCCACATGACATTTAACGGGATTCCGGTGCTGAACTGGTCCCTGAACAACTATCTTGGTCTGGCCAATCACCCCGAGGTCCGCAAGGCTGACGCTCAGGCGGCGGCTGACTGGGGCCTCGCGTATCCGATGGGCGCCAGGATGATGTCCGGTCACACCCGGTATCATGAGAAGCTTGAGAAGATATTCGCTGACTTCGAGAAGAAAGAGGACGCCTTCCTCTACAACTTCGGTTACCAAGGAATCGTCTCCACGATCGACGCCCTGACCGGAAGGCACGATGTCATCGTCTATGACGCTGAGTGCCACGCCTGTCTGCTCGACGGAATACGTCTTCACATCGGCAGCAAGTACAAGTATCGCCACAACAACATGGCGGACTGCGAGAAAGTCCTTGCCCGTGCCTGCAAAGAGGCGGATGAGAACGGTGGCGGTGTGCTGCTGATCACCGAAGGTGTCTACGGAATGACCGGTGCCCTCGGCAAGCTTGACGAGATCGCCGCTCTCAAGAAGAAGTACCCGTTCAGGATACTTATCGACGATGCCCATGGATTCGGTCTTCTCGGTCCTCACGGAAGGGGAACCTCGGAGCATTTCGGCGTGATGGATGAAATAGATCTTTACATCGGCGCCTTCGCCAAGAGCATGGCCTCCATCGGTGGTTTTGTCGCCGGTCCTCATTCGATCATCAATTTCCTCAGGGCCAACATGCGCTCCCAGATGTACGCCAAGTCTCTTCCCATGCCTCTTGTCCTTGGTAATATCAAGAGAATGGAAATCATTGATTCTCCGGAAGGTGATGAGCTTAGGGCAAAGTGCTGGAAGATCACCAGAGCGATCCAGGAAGGTTTCAAGTCCGAGGGATTCGACATTGGCGAGGCCGAGGCCTGCGTCACTCCTGTCCACATCAAAGGCGGTATCGCCCAGGCGACGAAGATGGCGAAGGATCTTCGCGAGAACTACCGTATTTTCTGCTCGATGGTCATCTATCCCGTCATCCCGAAGGGCATGATCATCTTCAGGATCGTCTCCACGGCCGCTCACACGATGGAAGATGTGGAGTACACTCTGAAAGTTTTCAAGGAGATTAAGGCGAAGCTCGACGCTGGTCAGTATGACGGTGACGACATTGCCGCGATGACAGTAAAATAACTGCCATCCAGCGTAACTTGTCATTCTGAGCGAAGCGAAGAATCTCAAAACCAATGAATAAGGAATATTTTAAAGACAAAGTCATCATAGTGACGGGAGCCAGCTCGGGAATCGGGTTGGCTTCAGCCCGCTTATTGGCTTCAAGGGGAGCGTGTGTCGTGATGGCCGCCAGGTCCTACGACAAGCTTGTCGAGCTCTCCCCGAGCGTGAGCCCAGATCCGGATAGGGTGCTGTGTGTAAAAACGGATGTCTCCAAGGAGGAAGACTGCCGGGCCCTGATCGAGAAAACGGTCGATAAGTTCGGCAGGATTGACATTCTGGTGAACAATGCAGGTATTTCCATGCGGGCCATGTTCAAGGATCTGGACCTGGGAGTGATCCGCTCACTCATGGATGTTAATTTCTGGGGCACTGTCCAATGCACCAAGTATGCCCTTCCGTATCTCCTTGAGTCGAAAGGTCAGGTGGTGGGAGTCATCTCGATCGCCGGGTTCTCCGCTCTGCCGGCCAGGACTGGCTACTCCGCATCGAAATATGCGGTGAGAGGCTTTCTCGACACTATCCGGATAGAGCATCTGAAGGACGGGTTGAACGTGCTCGTGTTCGCTCCCGGCTACACCGAGTCCAATGTCCGCAAGGCCGCTCTGACGGCGGACGGATCCCCTCAGGGCGAGACCCCGCTCAAAGAGGAGAAGCTGATGAGCGCGGAGGAATGCGCTCTTCATCTTGCCAAGGGCTTGGAAAAGAGAAAATCCCAAGTCGTGCTGACCGGTCTTGGAAAGGCTACTGTGCTTGCGCACAATCTTTTCCCGAGACTGACAGATAAACTGACGTACGGCTACATCGCCAAAGAGACAGGCAGTCCCTTCAAATAGTCCAATGTTACCATGAGCAGGCCGGAAAGGAAAATAAACTATCGGATAGTAGTCCCTTTGGTCATGATCTTCGTGATCCTGACCCTTGTGTTCCCCAGGAAAGCCAAGTTCGCTTACGACTACAAGAAAGGCTCTCCCTGGTCCCATGAGACACTCTTGGCCCAGTTCGATTTCCCGATCCTGAAGACTGACGAGCAGTTGAGGGAGGAGAGGAGCAAAAACAAGTCGGCCGTCATTCCTTATTACCGGTTCCGTCAGGATATTGTCGACAATAGCCTCAGCGCTGTCGGCAGCATGGAGCTCGGAAAATACTCTTCTTTCCGCCCGCAGCTCGTTTCCGTGCTGGAGAGCATCTTTTCCCGGGGAGTCGTCTCGGATGAAGGGGTTAAACTTGACAAAGGGGCCGATCCTTCTTCAGCGGTCATTTATATCCAGAAAGACAAAAGAGCGGTGAAAAGACCGGCTTCCGAGGTTTATATGGAGTCGGAGGCAAGGGCGAAGCTCATGTCAGATGTCGCTTCAAAACACCCTCGTGTGAATGTGGATTCGGTCCTGAGGGCGGAAAAGGTCTATGATCTGGTTGTCCCGAATCTTGACTATGACTCCCGGACCACGGATCTCGTGAACTCTGAAGCCTCATCCAGGATATCTACCACCCTGGGTTTCGTCAATGCCGGCCAGCTCATCATCTCAGAAGGAGACATAGTGACTTCCGAGATTGCCCAGATTCTGGATTCCTACAAAGTCGAGTATGAGGAGAACATGGGGTACGGCGGGCCTAAGATATTCTTCTGGCTCGGCAACGCCTTGATGGCTTTCGTCATCACCGTGCTCTTCTTTCTGGTGATATATTTCCTCAACAAAAGGATATTCAAGGACACGCGGCGCTTCTGGTACTTGGTCCTGGTCTTGCTGATCAGCGCCCTTACCACAGTGATAGCCAATAAGTTCTTTCCGAAGTTCATGTACATGGTCCCGTTTACCCTGACGGCGTTGTACCTTGAGGCCTTCTTCAAGAACAAGATGATCCTGCCGCTTTGTGTCGTCTCCTTCATGCCTCTTCTGATATTCCCGGACAACGGGGTGGTCTTGTTCGTGATGTTCATCGTGGCCAGCGTCGTGGCTGTCTTCGCGTTCAAGTTCTTCAATCAGGGCTGGAGGCAGTTCATCACGGCGGCCATAGTCTTTGTCAGCCTTCTTGTCACGTATTTCGGCTTCCGCCTGATCGGCAAGGTCAGCGACGATCCCTATCAGGCGATCCTGTTCCTGTTCATCGGATCGATGCTCAATGTGGCCGGCTACCCGCTCATCTACCTCTTCGAGAAGATGTTCGGCCTTGTCTCGAACTCCAGGCTCAGGGAGCTGTGCGACACCAACAATCCTCTCCTGAGGGATCTGGAACAGAAGGCTCCTGGCACTTTCCAGCATTCGCTGCAGGTTATGAATATGGCCGATGCGGCCGCACGCGCCGTCGATGCCAACTCATTGTTGATCAGGGCAGGAGCCTTGTATCATGATATCGGAAAGATGATGAATCCGTCTTGTTTCATCGAGAATGACAGCCTTTCCGGCAATGGCCCTCATTACCACGACGGCCTTTCTCCGAAAGAGAGCGCCATGGCTATCATCAAGCATGTCCAGGACGGCTTGGATCTTGCCAAGGAACATGATCTCCCGGATCTCGTGACCGATTTCATACGGACCCATCACGGTACCTCCAACACTGGTTATTTCTACTCCAAATATCTCAGGGAAGGTGGAGACCCCAACGATGTGGACTGCTTCTTCTATAAAGGCAGTAAGCCTCGTTCCAAGGAGCAAGTCATATTGATGATCTGCGACAGCGTGGAGGCTGCTTCCCGGACTCTCAAGGACAACTCGCCGGAGACCTTCTCCGAGTTTGTTGAGAACATCGTGGAGGGCAAGATAATTATAGGACAGCTTGACGAGGCTGACATCACCATCAAGCAGCTCAACACCGTCAAGGAAGTCCTCAAGAGCTACCTCTCGCAACTCTATCACGAGAGAGTGCTCTACCCAACAGTAAATAAATAATAAATAATTTATAAAGTATTATGGAAGTAATTAAGAATCAAATTGATGATCTGAACATCGAAGTGACAGTCACCCTCAAGGCGGATGATTATGCCGAGCAGGAGAAAAAAAGACTTGCCGCCTACAGGAGGCAAGCCGATTTCAAGGGTTTCCGTAAAGGAATGGTCCCTGCCCAGCTTGTGAAGAAGATCTACGGTGATCAGGCACTTTACGAGACCATCAATGGGATTGTCTCGGAGCAGCTCGACAAGTTTATCAAGGATAACGACCTGCATATCCTCGGAGAGCCTATCGGAAGCGAGTCGCAGAAAGAGAACGAGTGGGTCGACGGTGCTGATTTCGAGTTCAAGTTTGACCTCGGTCTTTCACCGAAGCTTGATTTTGAGGTTTCCAAGGATGACAAGCTGCCTTACTACAAGATCAATGTCACCGAGGACGCCAAGGCCAAGATGAAGGAGAACATCCTCCGTCAGTACGGACAGCTTGAGGAAGGCGAGGCCGCCGGTGAGGATGACTATGTGGTGGTCGATTTCAAGCAGGGCGAGAAAGTTGTCGAAGGAGCTTATGTTTCTGTCAATAAGGTTGATGGTACAGCCAAGAAGAAGTTCCTCGGAGCCAAGGTCGACGACAAGTTCACCGTCGATGTCAACAAGGCTTTCACCAATGAGACAGACCGCGCCGCCATGCTCAAGGTCAAGAAGGAAGAGCTCGCGGAGCTGGATCCGAAATGGGAGGCCATTGTGGTTAACGTCAAGACTTTCGTTCCTGCCACCGAGAGCCAGGAGACTTACGACAAGGTTTTCGGAAAGGATGTTGTGAAGACCACCGAGGAGTTTGACGCCAAGATCGCCGAGAGGCTTGAGAACGAGTACAAGCAGGAGGCTGATTACAAGCTTTCCCAGGACATCCGCAAGTTCTTTGTTGACAAGGCTGGTGTCCAGGTTCCTGAGGCTTTCCTCAAGAGGTGGCTCTATGAGAGCAACAAGGAGAAATTCACCAAGGAAGATGTCGACAAGGAGTTTGACGCCTTCCTGGGCGATTTCCGCTGGCAGCTTGTCCGCGGTTACCTCATGAAGAAGTTTGACCTCAAGATCGAGGATAAGGACATGGTCGACGCCGCCAAGGCCTATGCCTCCTACCAGTACGCCATGTACGGGATGGGCAACGTTCCAGAGCAGTTCATCACCGATGCTGCCATGAACATCCTCAAAGACGAGCGTCAGATTCGCAATATTGAGGAGAGCGTTGAGAATGAGAAGGTTATCGCGGCTATCAAAGAGAAGGTAACCCTCCAGAGCAAAAAGATCTCTGAGGATAAATTCCGCGCCTTATAATTATGGACGAGTTCAAGAAATACGCGGTCAAAGGCATGGGGCTCAGCTCCATGACCCTTGATCGTTACCAGAGGGCCCTTCGACAGGCTAATGGTGTCACGACTGACGCCTACATCAACCCCACGATCATTGAGGAAAGAAAGCTCAATGTCGCGTCAATGGATGTTTTCAGCCGGTTGATGATGGACAGGATCATATTCCTTGGAGTGCCGATCGACGATGATGTCGCCAACATCATCCAGGCCCAGCTCCTCTTCCTGGCTTCCACCGATCCGGGTGCCGATATATCCTTGTATATCAACACTCCCGGTGGCCAGGTGACCTCCGGCCTAGCCATTTATGACACCATGCAGCTTGTTGAACCTGATGTGGCCACCATCTGCACGGGAATGGCGGCTTCCATGGGTTCCGTCCTGCTTTGCGCCGGTGCCAAAGGCAAGCGTTCCTGCCTGCCTCACTCCAGGGTCCTCATTCATCAGCCTCTGGGAGGCGCTCAGGGCCAGGCTTCCGACATCATGATCGCCGCTAAGGAGATCGAGAAGACACGCAAGGAGCTCTACGACATCATTTCCCAGCACTCTGGGCAGCCTTATGACAAGGTCTTTGCCGATGCTGATAGGGACTTCTGGATGACAGCCCAGGAGGCTCTCGATTACGGAATGGTGGACGAGATCCTTTCCAAGAAATCGAAGTGATGGCCCAGAAAGGTTCGTCACAAAGACATTGTATGTTCTGTGGCAGGAAGGAATCAGAAGTTCCTTTCCTGCTTCAGGGCTTGGATGGTTATATATGCAGCGACTGCGTCGAGCTGGCTCATGAATATCTTAACGACACCGTCCGGGAGGCGGCCGCCAAAAGTTCCTCTGAGCGTATTGACGACAAGAACAAGCCGGCTGACATCAAGGCGTTCCTGGACCAGTACGTGATTGGTCAGGACCGGGCCAAGAAGATGCTCTCCGTGGCTGTCTACAACCACTACAAAAGAATCAACCACAACCTTGTCGACAAGCCAGACGACGGGGTCGAGCTGGAGAAATCCAACATCCTCCTCGTCGGACCGACCGGTACTGGCAAAACCTTGCTGGCCAAGACTATCGCCAAGATGCTCGGCGTTCCTTTCACCATCGTTGACGCGACTGTCCTGACCGAGGCCGGTTATGTCGGGGAAGATGTGGAGAGTATTCTCACCCGGCTTCTCCAGGAGGCTGATTTCGATGTCGCCAAAGCCGAGAGGGGAATAGTGTTCATAGACGAGATCGACAAGATAGCCAGGAAGAGCGACAACCCCTCTATCACTCGTGATGTCTCCGGCGAGGGTGTTCAGCAGGCTATGCTCAAACTCTTGGAAGGCAATGTGATAAACGTTCCTCCGAAGGGAGGGCGCAAGCATCCCGAACAGGAGTTTATCCATGTCAATACCCAGAATATCCTCTTTATCTGCGGAGGCGCTTTCGAAGGTATCGAAAGGCGCATCGCCCAGAGGCTCAACACTCAGGTGATAGGTTTCGGAGCTTCCAAGAAGCAGAAGATAGACAAGGAGAATCTCCTTCGATATGTCGACGCGCAGGACATGAGGGCTTACGGCCTCATCCCTGAGATCATCGGCCGCTTGCCTGTGATAACCTACCTCGACGCCCTGGACAGGGACGCTCTCCTTCGGATCCTGACGGAGCCGAAAAACGCTGTCTTGAAGCAATATGCCAAACTTTTCGAGATGGACGGCATGACGCTCAAGATAGGGGAGGGTGTCAAAGAGTTGATTGTTGACACCGCGATTAAGAACAAATTGGGCGCCAGGGGATTACGCTCCATCTGCGAGCAGATATTCGATGATGCCATGTTCGATGCGCCCTCTTCTGGCAAGAAGACCTTCACCGTAACCCTTGCCTACGCCAAGGAAAAGCTCTCCAATATAGTTTGAAGCCTGTTTCAAAGCACTTGTTGTGGGTGGTCCTTTTTGCCATTTGTGGTTGTCGTGGCGAGGTGACGTATTACGACAACCCTGTGATGGCAAGCGACTGCCCCGACCCGTCGATTCTGGATAACCGCGGGCGGGACGGGTATTTCTACGCCTATTCCACCAGAACCCGGTTGGGAGACGACCTCTGTCAGATCCCAGTCTACAGGAGCGGGAATCTTGTCGATTGGGGACTGGTCAGTGAAGCATTCCCTCCGGGAACAGCTCCTTCCTGGGAGCCAAAAGGGGCCCTCTGGGCTCCCGACATCAATTATGTCGACGGGCAATATGTCTTGTACTACGCCCTTGGTGTTTGGGGTGACCATGACCGCAGCGCTTCCGGTGTGGCTGTCTCCAGCTCTCCGATGGGACCATTCGAGGATCTTGGCATGATCGTCTCGATGTCCAACACTGGAGTGGGTAACTCGATCGATCCTAATTATTTCGAGGACACAGACGGGCGTAAGTATCTTTACTGGGGCAGCCTTCGTCACCCTACGGACAAGGAGGTCGGAAGAAAATCGGGAATATATGTGGTGGAACTCTCCAGTGATGGTTTGTCGGTGAAGCCTGGCAGCGAGCCTGTTAAGGTCGCCGGTGACCTGATGGAAGGCGTTTATGTCCATAAAAGAAAGAACTATTACTATCTCTTCGCTTCGGAAGGGTCTTGTTGTGAAGGTTCCGGGAGCACATATCATGTTGTCGTGGGGCGTTCCAAGAGCCCTTTCGGACCGTTTTTGAGCCGTTCAGGGAAGTCCATGATCGCAGGGGATGAGGGGATCTATGACGAGATTATCCTTCGTGGTGATCAGGACAAGGTCTTCTGCGGGACCGGGCATAATGCCGAGATCGTGACTGATGATAAGGGGCATGATTGGATGGCATATCATGCTTATTGGTCTGGAAATGAATACAAAGGGCGGTGCATGATCCTAGGACGGGTGTACTGGAAAAAGGGGTGGCCTTGTTTCGATAGAGGTGTCCCTTCCTCATCCGCTCCCGCACCGACATTTACGAAGAACCGGTCCAGTAATGTGGCTCATTCTGAAAAATAATGTAAATTTGTTGGAGGTTCAAGAATCGATTATGAAGAAGTCCAGCGATAGCCAGGTTTTAAGAACGCTCAGTCTGTTCTCCGGTTGCGGGGGAATGGATCTGGGTTTTGAAGGGGAGTTTGTCTGTCACAGGAAATCGGTTCCCTCCGATTCTGGATGGATTGAGAAGACCATTGGCGGGGATTGGGTGCTGCTGAAAAAGAACAGGTTTGAGACTGTTTTCGCCAATGATATTCTTGAAGAGGCCTACCTGACATGGAACCAATACATGAGCCGTTTCGGGAAGGATCCGTCCATCTATCATCTTGAGAGCATAGTAGATCTTGTCAAGCGTCATCGTGCCGGCGAAAAGGTGTTCCCTGAGAGGATCGATTTGGTCACCGGTGGCTTCCCTTGTCAGGATTTCAGTGTGGCAGGGAAAAGGCTTGGTTTTGAGTCACATACTTCGCATGATGGCACGAAGCTTCCCCAGGAAGTGCCTTCGGAGGAGAACCGCGGGAAGCTTTATTTCTGGATGAAGCAGGTCATTGACATCGTTAAGCCTAAGGTGTTTATCGCCGAGAATGTCAAGGGGCTGACGAATCTTGGCAATGTCAAGGAGATCATCCAGCGGGATTTCGCCCAGGCTGATGGTGATGGTTACATCGTGCTGCCCCCAAGGGTCCTTCATGCCGGCAACTATGGTGTTCCGGAGACCCGGGAGAGGGTGATTTTCATTGGAATACGGCGCTCTGCCCTGAAACTGGAGGTCCGGGCTGTCTTTGATAGCGATCAGATCCCGGCCGAATATGATCCCTATCCGGCTCCCACTCATAATTATACTAAAGACTCTACCGGTGTTTTGCCTTTTGTCACCTGCCGTGATGTGTTCGAAGGTCTCGCTGAGCCGGATGAGTCTCAGGATCTTTCTCAGAAGTATTATTCCAAGGCAAAATACATGGGACGCCATTGCCAGGGCCAGGCCGAGATTCATCTTGACGGACTCGGCCCTACGATCCGTTCCGAGCATCATGGGAATATCGAGTACCGCCGGTTGTCGGAAGAACATGGAGGTAAGATAGCGGAGGAATTGGAAGCCGGGCTTCCCGAGCGTCGTCTAACTCCGAGGGAATGCGCTCTGATCCAGACTTTTCCGCCGGATTATCCCTTTGTCTCTTATAAAGAAGACAGCAAGCGGTTCAAAGTTTCCCAGTCCGGCGCCTACAAAGTCATCGGCAACGCCGTACCCCCGCTCCTGGGCTACAACATCGCCCGCCGCCTCCAGACCCTATGGCCAATCTATTTTGGGTGATTTTCAAAATAGTGTCGAGGCGTGTTTGGTGAATTGATTGAGTATAAGCATGTTATGGCGTTTGGCCGCGAAAATATCAGCTTATTAATGTTGTTGTTTTCATAATGTGTTTCTGTAGGTTGTTGATAATAAAGCTATTAGTTCAATCTAGCATCTCTTGGTTTGAGAAATAGTAAGCTTATTCGGTTTGATAAAGTGTTATTATGGTTGGTGATATAGAATTAAGAGCTTTTCAGCAATTAATTGATTCAGTGTTAGCAACTCTTAGCGTAAGAGCGGCCGAGGACATCAAGAGATTCAGGGGGATGTCTCCTTCTGACTTGGAAGTGGAAGTGTTTCAGGCCATAAAAGAGGCCTGTAGGGGAGGCTCTTTTTTCCATGAAGATGAAGTGAGACTGGTTTCCGGTATGAGATTCCCTGATATTATTGTAGGGAAAAGCTTCGGGGTCGAGGTTAAATCGACCAACAAGGACCATTGGACTTCGACCGGGAGCAGCATCGTTGAGACCACGAGGGATAAAGAAGTCGAATGTATCTATTTGTTGTTTGGTAAACTTGGTGGCGGTACTCCGGAGTTTCGCTGTCGGCCATACCAAGATGTCTTGTCTGAAGTGGCTGTGACGCATTCTCCAAGGTATCGTATAGACATGACACTCGAAGCAGGTGAGACTATCTTCGATAAGATGGGCGTTTCTTATGAAGACCTTCGTTACTCCAAAAACCAGATAGCTGTTGTCCAAGACTATTATCGGAAAAAGGCATTAGCTGAGGGCCATCAGATGCCCTGGTGGATTTCGGAAGGAAAAGCTGAAGAATCTTTAGTTAACATGAACATCAGGTCTTGGAGGATTCTTTCTGCCTCTGAGAAATCCAACTTGGTCGCTCAACTTCTTGTCCTGTTTCCCGAGGTGATTTTCGGTGATTATGAAAATGCGGCCATGTGGTTGGTAAGCGTCCAGGGAGTAGTTTGTACAAATCTTCGGGATCCTTTTTCGGCTGGTGGACAAGTAAGACAGTTGAATGGTGTGATGTTGGATACCCCAATGCCGCATATCGTAAAAACCATTTCTGACAAATATCCTCTGATCGTTTCTCTGCTGAAAGACAAGGACTTCCTTGATCAAATTTCAGCGTTTAATCCAGGTTTGCTTCCTGACGTGGCCAGTAGGTGGATTGAACAAATCCAGTCATCACTAAGTCGTGTCGGTGTCAACATGCCTGTAAATTATTTGTTCGAAGAAGGTTTAATGTAAAGGTTTCATGGCGGACAGGATGACTCCGGAGCAGCGGCATCGCTGCATGGCAAGCATCAAGGGTGTTGACACTCGACCCGAGATGAAGGTCAGGCGCTATCTGCATAGTCAAGGTTTCCGCTATTCGCTTCATTCAAAGCGGCTTCCGGGTAGGCCGGATCTGGTGCTCAGGAAATATCATTCGGTCATATTCGTGAATGGTTGTTTCTGGCACGGCCATCCAGGGGAGTCCTGTTTCAGGAAGCCCAGTACCAATGTGCGGTTTTGGGAGGAGAAAATCCGCCGTAACAAAGAGAGGGATGCTGCTGATGTAGCTGCCCTTGAGGCACTTGGATGGAACGTTATCACAGTCTGGGAGTGCGAGCTTAACAAAAAGCGCTTCGAGCAGACGATGTCCCGCCTAGTCTCAAACCTCAAAATGAGGCTTGAAGTAGAGCATATTCATAGCATCCCTCTCTCCGTCAGGAAATTATCCCATCAGGATCCATCGGCCTTGTGAC
>JAEEGL012263658.1_pt1 | contig 41043 bp, 20 predicted proteins | sample 9134231 | NCBI WGS metagenome assembly JAEEGL01 (sample SAMN16246548, study PRJNA631951) | gut metagenome | biome: gut microbiome; feature: rumen; material: fiber-attached | host: Bos | place: Iran: Karaj | collected 2018-10
CCGATGCAAATCCTTGTATTGCGGTTCTGAAAGCCGCTGCCGAAGCAAACCGGCCACGGAACGTATTTCCTCCGGTGTCTTTGCCTTTTCAAAGCGCACCAGGAAAGAGAACAGATTACCCTTGTCGTCTGTTTCCCCGCAGTGCTTTTCATCCAGCAGGAAATACTTCCGCCCCGAATGGTACGGCTCCAGGCTTGCCGGTACCGGCTCACACATCTCTTCCAGAGACAGGGAAACCTTCCATTCGCCCGCGCCATTATAGATAACTATGGGAAGCACCGGCGGCAAGGCATTCCCCACCTGCAATTCCCCAGTTTTTATCAGGTCCTGCCACAACAGCCCCGTATAGGTTGCAATCCTTACGGGCATCCACGGATCCGGCGTACTCTGAAATTCCAGAATAAGGCAAAGATAGCTGGTATGTCCACGCCACTTGACCTTCCACACGCAGTCATCCATCCGCTCACGCAGATCGTCCGTGATATACGAGCCGGAGCACTGCTCCAAAGTGGAAAAGTCAAGTTCCGAAACAAAGTCCTCCCGCACGAAACCCGTCAGCAGGGATTCCACCATTTCCTTGTGCTTGAAGAAGTCTTTGTAAGCAACGTCGTGAATATTCATACCGTTTTTATACCCGATACGGTACATGCCTGCAAGTAATGTGCTCCCCCCAAATTAGACAGGTATGATAGCTTACCTGTCCATTTTTAGGGGAGCACCTCAAGTTGGCAGCACGAACAGGATGGTGACAAGCGTGACAATCCGCAAAGATTACTTCCCTTCGCAGATGGAGCAGAGCTTGTAGCCCTGCTTGACCGCCTGCTCCATGTTGGAAAACTTCTCCGTCGTGCCTTTCGCGTCATAGTATTTGCATGATGGGCCGTGTAGCATCTTGGTGTTGGGGTTGCCCTTCAACATCCTCGGCTGCTTGTTCGCCGTCGCCACGCCCTCTTTGCCTTCGCATACCTTGCAGGCATGGTAACCGGCGGCTTCCGCCTGCCTTGCGCTGGCGAACTCGGCTGAACACGTCTTGCACATATAGTATTCGCAGTCCGCAGCATGATAGACCTTGGAGACGGTATTGCCATGCAAAGGCTGGGCGGCGAAAGCCGGCACAGCGAGAAGGAGTGCGGTAGTCAGGGAAAGAAGGATGCGTTTCATGGTTGGTTTCCTTTCTGTTTAGGTTGCTAATCGAGACTGTAACAGATTCTGTGTAAACCCTATGGAACGATGTGAAAGTTTCAACGGTTTACCACAACTTCTCAAACCTAGCCGGATTGGCAGCAGTGTACAGTACGGTGTGCTGAATACTTCGATGCCCCAGGTAATCCTGAATCAATCTGGTATCCGCGCCCTGAGCCGCCAGAGCAAAGCCACAAGCGTGCCGCAGCATGTGCGGGTGAACCTCAACGTCCAACTTTGCCCGTTCACCATAAAAGCGCATCAGAGCCCAAACCGTCCTGCGGTTGAGCGGACGGCGGCGTTCTCTCAGGAAAAAAGCAGGTGAATCCGCGCCCATTTTCCCCCGCCTCTGCAACCACGAGCGAATCACCCGCACTTCGTCTGTCCGAAGCGGATGAGTTGTGGACAAGCCATGTTTCAGCCGTGCCACATGGAGCACACGACTCTCCAGGTCAACCTGGGCGAGCTGCATTCCACACGCTTCAGAGGTTCGGAGTCCATGCCGGTACATGAGCAACAGCAGACAACGATCCCTTGCCTCGTTCCGACTGCCTTTCGTGGCCTCTATAAGCCGGGCTACCTCTGTTTGGGTCAGATGCTTACGCTCCTGTAACGTTTTGTCCAATGTCGGCTCCGAAGGGAAAAGCTAAGGTATTGATTTTATGATACTTAATTTTCAGGCCAAACGCAATATTGGACAAAATGTTACATTTTGTCCAATGAGATATGCGGGAAAATACGTAAAAGAATGTTTTGGGGATATTTCTTAGCTATAATAATACTGGACCAAGCAAAAATTGATATTGTGCTCTTTTCAATTGAAGCCTATTTACACAATCAATACAAACTTTCATTTCTTCTACAGGTCTTCCAAATAAGGCGATATTTTTGTATTCTCTATCACGGATTCTATTGAAAAAAGATGAGTATATAATACCATCATATCCTTTGTATTTTACTTTGTCTGCCAACAATCGCGTTACACGATAGGCGCCACTATTTGCAGTAAACAAAAATCTGACAGCAATATCTAACATATCAAATGGTGTATTTTCATTATAGTCAGTAATTACTTCTGTAAAATCTAACAACTTTAGTTCTAAAAGAGGTTTAATTGTAGCAATATATAAAATATCATTTATAGTAGCTCTACATTCATGGATACAAGTCTCAATATCAAATGCAGCATAAAGGACAGGAACTCCTTTTGTATTTAATCTTCCAGCAGAAGCACGCTCTGAAGGAGGTGCATCAAACATCTTATCCTCAATCGGGTCTTCCCTGATGTCCCTTCGCATTCTATAAAATATGTCTCTTGGCCCTACAATTTTCGGAGTCATACGTTCTATAAGCTTTTCAATAGCACGATCTTTCTTTCTTTTATTCTTACTTGTTAAATCCTCTAACCAGCTAATCTGTCCTACTCTCCACGTCTGTGGCGCAGCACAAAAGATTTCAATAGCAAATTGTTTATACAGAAGTGATATATCATGTTGCAGTTTTTCACCGACAGCAATATTGGATTCTTGTAATCCTCCTTCAGATACATTTAAAATGCTTGCACCTCCAAACATCGTTTTCTCGTAGGTTCCATATATGAAATACCGTTCACAAAGCGTTCGAATATCTTCATAGGACATCTTCTTTCCATCTATATGACCACACATGGGACAGACAGAATTGTCATTATGTCCTAAAAGTCGTGCTTCATGCTTCAATCCAAAGTCTTGAAAGCATTCTGAACATATCATTGGATCTGAATAATTTTTCATATCTTAGAATATTAAAATGGTATAATTTTTCTCTACTTTAATGAGATAAGAATGGTCTAATTCGTATCCAGAGGTGATCCCATTTGTTAAACAACTGTCCGTCTGTTCATAGATTGAGCGCGCAGGTTGCCCCCAGAAGGGTGCGATTGAGACCGTCCCATGAATCTTTGTCTCGTCATTTTCGCCTTCCTTTCGTGGAGCGGAGTACGCTACCATAACTGTCCATTTTTAGGGGAGCACCTCAGATAGCTCAAATGAATATGGGAGGACTCACAAGTCTAAAACCTTAACCGACGCCGTAATTCGGCTTCGGTATCTTGTTGTTTAGCTTCCTGCTCATATGTATTGACCATCGACATCAGCAACGACGACACAAAGGGATGCGTAAACTGCAAGGCGTCGGCCCAGATACGGTACCTGTCTGCAATCTCCCGTTCCTGCCTGCCTCCTTCCCCTTCTCCACGCCAATGGGTACCGCGTGCGTTGTACAACCCTTCCCATGCGCCCCTGCTAATATTCTCGGACCTCAAGTCCTCCATCACATCGCGAACAACTTCATTTGGCCACACGCCATCCTCGCCAGCCGGTGCTTTAGAAAACAGCTCTCCAAGGCATATATCCGCGATCTCCGAACGGCTAAGTTCAGCACAAGCCCCCCTTACCGTCGCAACCCATTCCGCGAGCTTTTCATACTTTTCCTCTTTAGTTGCCCTGTCCTGACCAGGGATACGCTTAATAGCTTCAAGAAGATGATACCCACGCTCTGCCAAATGCTCGCGGTTTTCGGAAATACGAAGCTCAGGAGGGTCTTCGCCACGGTCATTACGCTTATAGGTCCATACTATAGCCTGCACAAACAGTTCAGGATGTGCTTCAATGTAGCGTTCAAGGTTCGGAATCTGCTGCTGACCCTCTCCAAGGAAAGAACGAGCCAAAACCTCTAAGTATGCGAACTCCAGCCCTGCTTTTTCCTCCAAAGAGAGATCCGAGCTGCGATTGAGAAACTGAAAAGCACGTTGTATATCGTATCTGTCCAGTTGGTATTTCCCAGTTTTATCCTTACCATTTTTCGCCATGGCAGATAGCATCTGCCCAAGGAGAGGCGGGGATATTTCTTCGAGATTGAAATGTATTGAAGAGAAAGCTGACCGAGAACGTTTGACCGCAAGCAATCGGTAAATACTCTCGTTATTTTCCTCAGGCGAGTCAAATATATACCGAGGATCCACTTCAAGCCAGTACCGACTGCAAGCTTCAGGAGAGAGCTGATCCACAAGAGCCCACGTAGAAGCCCGGTAAGGCGAAAGAAGCAAGAGACGAAGAGCTTCCTCTTCGTCAATCTTGCCTCGCAGACTCGCGTACATGGCCTTTCTCCTATCCTCATCCAGCGTCCAGAGTACCCCTGCGATAATGCCGTTACGACTCGAATCATTTTCTGCTGAACGCAGGCATTGCAAGAGCATATCTTCAATCTGCTCGCCGGTAAGTATGCCGGACACCAGGTGCGCGCCAATTTGGTGCTGGGTATTTCCTTTTTCAGCAAGAGCGAGAATGCCCGGAATACCCTGTTCTCGCACAATGTCCGTCAGGGCTTTAACGCGGAGCTTTTCGATGTGTTGCTCATGCACCCGGAAGTCCATCGCGTTCCTTGCGGGTTCGTCTGCCGACTCCTCAACCCACAAATGGCGAAACAGCCACTCATATTTGTTCACGATATCCTTGGGCTGCAACTCGGCATAAACTTCTTTGGCTTTTTTCGTCAGGCTCGCATGCCCTTCCTCATCGACCTCTTTAGGCCGCCGACGAGAGAGAACCGTTACACGAATTTTCTCACGTATTTTCGCAACTTCCTCGTCAAGAGCGCCCGTCTTGTGCCACTCATCAATGATCTCCCATACGCGATCCTGATCTTTCGGCGCAAGTGCATGTAGCCTTGCCACAAGGTCACATAACATCTCGACCGTGTAGGATGGCCTGTTCAACGCGATTTTTATCATCTCCCTGACGAATGCATGAACCTGTTCCCATGTCTTGAAGGGCTCCCCAAACCCGTAGCCGTCAGAACGCCATCTCGGCTTATAGTTATAGTCACCAAAACGACTCCCGTAGTCACCAAACTGCTGGAGACAAACTTTCCATCCAACTGTCGGGTACCTATCCAAAAGCATGTTGATCGCCTTCAAACGCATCTCGTGGTTTGCTGCCGTCTGCGGCATCCAGGCCCGAAAAATGGAGCCAAGCGATTTGATGGGCTTATTTAACAAGTTATCGTTAATCTCTACCTCAGAAAGCTGGCCCAGAATTTTCACTACCCGGGGAAATGTGTTCGGATTCCAAGCAAGTCCTTCGAGGGCCCAAAGTAGTCCCGTGCGTGGAGATGATGAACCAAAAGGCCCGGCATTAACAGGTCTCAGCAAGCCCATCACCTCGGACTTTTCTGCTCGCAGATCACGCTCAATGATGTCAAGAAACTCGTTAGGAGCAGCTTCTGCATAAAATGGAAGATCTCGCTCGTTAGCCTCCAGTTTTCTAGTCGTTACAGGTTCAAGAAGCTTACGCACGACTTTTGCGGCTTCAAGTGCCCCATCAAAGCCTAGATTTTTTTCGAAGAGCTTCCTGCTGTGCACAGCCAACAGAATCAATGTTTCAGAAACACCCTCGCGTACTGCCCTAGAGAACTTCCTGCTTTTGCCATGTATGGCCGCTGCCCAACGATCTTCATCGGGCAAGTCGAGCGCAGGATCATCTTCCTTCAGAACGGTCCAAGCAACGTCAAGAAAGCGGTCAAGATCAGCCCTTGAAATTATGTCCGCAATTGCGAAGAGAGAGTCAATTTTAGAAATCACCCCCCGGTATTCACCTATCGACCAAACCGGAGAGTCATTGAGTCGCAACAACTTAGGAATGCGCTGTTCCAAAACCTTAAAAGGTACGTCAGCCAAACGAGACAAAATGGTTTGATCCATCTCGTTTTGGGTGTCCCATGCGCCAATGAGGACAAACGGAACGAGTTCGGAGGCATTTTTTTCAGCCCAAACAGGTGTACGGATTGCTGGGGTATCAGAGAGGCGACGCCGAAGAACGGTCAAGGAACGCCCTGACTCGTTAGCCAGTTTCACTATATCATCATGCGATTTACCCATCGCTTCCAGAGCCTTAGCGAACGGTTCTAACCCGATTGGCTCCAAGACAACATGAGGCTCTACGTTAATAGCATTGCGGGGATAAACAATAATGGTTCGTAGCAATGTACTGTATGGCCCAATCTCACGTTCCACATCCCGCGTATGAGCGACTGCGATGAAATCGGTGGTACCTTGGGCAAGTTTCGGTAGCACGCCTGTCTTGTCAAACACCAACACTCGATCCCTATACTGTTCTAGCTCGGGGGTTGCCAGAACTTGACTTAAAAAAGCAAGTGCCTCTTCAACGGAGTCTGCCGCTATTATCAAAGGGTTCGCACTGCTACCCACTATGAAGGACTTGATCTCACCATTCCATGCCTCGTTTGCCGTAGCAAAAAGAGAAGGATGAAGCACAGGATCGGCTACATTTGCCCAATCACTCCAGCAGCGTTCCAGTGTCCTAACACCATCTGAAGGCTGGTTTGTCTGGTTCGCAAACCACGTCTGGGCTGCAAGTGATTGCTCCATCCACTGTTCAAGATCACTGGCATCGTATGCACGAACGTCTTTCCAGAGTTTCTTGTCCTTCATTTCTGCGGCCCAGGCAGTCTTACCCGGCCACCGTCTTGGAGTGACAAAGACAAAGGTAATATTTGCCCTTTCAGCACTTTTGAGCGCCCGGACACTTTTTGCAAAATCCCCGTTTGCCTTGCCCTTAATGTTCGCTGTGACACCGAACTCCCATCCAGATGCGCCAGAAGGAATCCAAGGTGTGCCGGAACTGGACTCAATAAAACCGTCCCAGCCGGGACGTTCGGCATCGTCATTACCGGGGAAGTCAACTTTCTGAAGATCGCGGCCCGTGGAGTGAATAAGAATTCGCAGCAAAACCGCTAGCTTAGCTCGTGCAAAAATGTCCGTTGTAAACCACTCTGTGAGATCTTTGGCCCGAAAGTTTAGAAAAGGAGGCACGTAAGTACGCGCTTTTTGAGCTACATCTGTCGTTTTCTCAACTTGTGCATCATACGCTGTCTGCAAATCGAGAATGGCTTTAGCGGAAATCCCAAAAGTACCGAAAGTACGTTCAAGCCGCGCCGCCATATCGGGTGTTGCAGACACCTTCCCATTGAGAAAATTTGATAGGCTCGGACGGCTAACTCCAAGCAACTTCGCTACCTTGGTAACCGTAAGTTTGTGAGGATTAAGGACATTTTCCCGGACATAAACACCCGGATGAACGGAAAGTGAATTATCTGCCATGGCTATCCTCTGTTGTAAAGTGTAACATTACACATTACAAAATAACACCGAAGATAATCCATTTCAATGTCTTAACGCAGCTCTTCGCTCACAATAATCAAGACAGTAGCTTACCCGCAAGGGCTTCAATTGAAGTACTCCCCTAAAAATGGATATGTGACAGTTTACTCCGTCCCACGGAAGGAGAGCTAAAATGAACTAGTTTCGACTTACCCCGACAATACTCTTGTGAAAGAGAGAGTTCCGTTTTTGATGGCAGAGTTTCTCTAATCGGCGCTGTAGCGGTCGGAATAGTCGGTGTCTGGCAGCAAGAGACATGCCGACAACTTGGCGATATGCTCCTTTCCTCCTGGAAGTATTTTCAGGGCGCCGATATGGCTTTTGACGGTGGAGTTGATGGCAAGCACGGAGCCCTTGTTCTTGATCCAGTTTGCAGGAACGAACAGTTTCCCCTGGTCGGCGCTGGCGTCGCTCGCTGCCTCGAATGCCGCGTTGAGAATCTGAGCCGCCAAAGAAAACGCGTTCTTCAGCATGCCCCCCTTGAAAAGCCCTGCGTACACCTTCGATGGGCTCGGCACTTTGCCGCCCTCCGGGCCGGTCTTCTTGTTGAACTCGTTCGTCAAGGCGCTGACGGCATAGAGAATATGGTACGGCGCGTAGGCTGTCATGGCAAGCAGCGTCTCGTTGAGTCCGTTGCCGGGATCTTTCCAAATCTCCATTACGACGTCGAACATATCCTTCAGCGCCTGCATGTCTTCGGCCTTGTAGTCTTTGTGAAAGAGCTGTCTAAAATAGTGGTCGAATATCTTTGTCTCGCCGTAGCTGAGGTTTGGACGCTGGCTGTGCCATGCGATGAGCGTCTTGCCCAACAGGGGCAGTTCGAGCACGTGCTTCGCCGCGCACTCGGGACCTGGTTCCTCTCCCCTCTTTGTGAGCAGCCGGCCGTCCGGATAGGCATGCTCGTAAGTTTTCTTCATGGCCAGCACAATCTTGTCGGTGCTCCGCAGATCCCTCGCCTTGACAGCACTCTGGCTGTTTGTGCTGTTAGTGATACCATCGGCCTTTGCATCGTCCGAGATTTCGTAGAACTTGAACAATATGTATCCGCCGGAACTCTTTGCCGCTTCCCCGCATCCATAAATCGTGGTTAGGCTTTGGCAACCGTTGACGACGTTCATGTTTTTGACGGACAGCTTCGAGCCGTCCACGGAAACGTTCGAACAGATGGCAGTGATACCATTGTGGCAGAAGAAGAAGTCGCTGGCTGCGTCCTTGATCGTCCGTGCTATGCCCTTGTTCACATTGTTGTTTCTTCCAAGAGCCTGCCGGACGTTTTTCTTGAAGAGCCTGCCGTCCTTGATGCCGGTGATATTAACGCATTCCTTCAGAGAAATCGCGGCCAGAACCGTGTTGATGCCGTTCAGGTTCATCGCCAGGCGCTTGTCCTCGTCGACGGTGAAGACATGGTCGATACGGCTGTCCGGCACGAGCGACTGATTGTACTTCTCTTGAAGTATCTCCCCGTCGATCACGTCAAGCCGTGCATCGAGATCCTTGTTCTCGGCAATGAACTTCCGGAAAACCTCGAAGTCGGCATTCGCCTGGGGCGACAACTTCGACGTCGTCACAAACTCGAAACACAGCTCACAGTCTTCCTCTTTCTCAATCGTCTCTCCGATTTCGTTGACCTTGATGGCCAGCTTCTGATTGGCCTTCTCCTGCAACTTGCCAAGATCCTTGAACTGCATCCAAGCCGTGGCGATCTCGCACAGCTGTCCTGTACCGATCTCTTCAGCGCCGTAGAACTTGCCTTGGATGATATAGATCGTCGATTCCTGGTTATCCACGTAAACAGCATCAATCTGCTTGTCATTGGGCCCATCCGTGATGCAGCCTTTCGCCTGGTTAGGCTCCAACCCGTGGATGTTCCGCAGATACCATGCGACGAAACGCTGGCCGTCATTCGAAAAATTTTCCTGGTACCAAGACTGGCTGATATCTTCCTGAATCTTCTTCCTCATTTTTTTCTCCTTGGAAAGAAGGCCTTGAACGCCCTACCCTTCCGTTCTTCGTTCAACAGCTCTGCAACGTTTCCTGATGTGCTCCCCCCAAAAAGGACAGATATTGATTTACCCTGTTCTACGAAAGGAAAATAAAAATGGCGTGACGAAAAACTCTTGCGCCGGTCTCAATCGTACCCTGCGGGTGACGTTTCGACCGGCGCGATCAACTGCAATAGATGGACAGGTGGTTAATAAAATGCGATCACTTCACACATCAGCGCCGTCCAGCCGGGCGCGTTTTGGGGCTTGACGTTTGTTTCGGCGTGGTTCGCTTTGCACCCAAGTCTTCCTTGCGCTTTTTCAACATTGCCACAATCTGATTGTTTTTTCTTGCATCCCAGAGCATCTCGTCATACTCGTCTTTGCCCATCCCCACCTTCGCCGCTCTCTTGTTGTTTTCCTTCGCATGCCAGAGTGCATCATGCCCCTTTTTGTCCACGGCATTTATGTCGGCTCCGGCATCCAGCAACATTTTGACTATTTCCGGATCTCCCCCTATCGTGTTTCCTATCCCCGTTACAAAGAATCCCCCTTTTACCGTTTTTATCAGCGGCGTTTCTCCATTCTTGTCTTTAGCGTTGACATTGCCCCCAGCGTCCAACAGCATTTTGATCATTTCCGGCTCCCGCTGCAGTTGCTCATTCATTAACGGTGTCTGTCCATCCTTATCTTTAGCATTGACGTCTGCTCCGGCTCTTAGCAGCAACTTCGTATCTTCCAAGGAATTATGCCCTTGCACCATCATCAGCGCCGTTCTTCCATCCTTGTCTTTTGCGTTAACATCGGCTCCTGCGTCCAGCAGCACTTTGATCACTTCAGGGGAAGACCCACTCGCCCTAGCTCCCATATTTACTGCCACCATCAACGGAGTGTAGCCACTTTCGTTTTTAGCATCGTTGACATTAGCTCCTGCATCAAGCAGCATTTTGATTACTTCCGGGTCATTTCTAAAAATACCGGTTATCGCAGTTATCAGCGCCGTTATGCCATCCTCATCTTTGGCGTTGACGTTCGCGCCATTTTTGATCGCCCTGCGCACTTGCTCCGCCGTACCGCTTCCGCAAAGCTCCATAAAAGTCTCGTCCGACACCGCCCCTTGCGGATACTCCTTCAAAATCTGTATTATTTTTTCTTTGTCACCCTTTTTGTTTTGTTGCGCATGCCAAAGCGTATCATGCCCATACTTGTCTACTGCATGAATGTCCGCCCCGTTTTCCAGCAGCTTCTTCACTATCTCCGGGTTGGAATTATTTGCGGCCGCAACCATCAGAGCCGTCCTGCTGAAATTATCTCTGGCATGGATACCTGAGCCGCCTGCCAGCAGCGTCTTCACCATTTCCGGATTGGAATTCCACTCCGCAGCAGCCATCAGCGCCGTTTTGCCATCCTTATTTTTAGCATTGGCATCCGCCCCACCGGCCAGAAGCACCTTCACCACTTCCGGATTGGTATTATAGATCGCCGCACGCATCAGCACCGTCCAGTCACCTTTATCTTTGGCATTGACCTCCGCCCCTCCTGCCAGCAACATCTTCACCACTTCCGGATTGGGATTCCCCACCGCCAACATCAGCGCAGTCACGCCTTCCTTGCCTCTGGCGTGGATATCCGCCCCGCCTGCCAGCAGTGCCTTCATCACTTCCGGATTGGAATTGAACATCGCCGCCAACATCAGCGCCGTCATGCCCTTATTATCTCTGGCATGGATATCTGCCCCGCCGGCCACCAGCGTCTTCACCACATCTGGATTGGAATTTTTTGCGGCCGCAGCCATCAGCGCCGTACCGCCATTCTTATTTTTAGCATTGGCATCCACTCCGCCTGCCAGCAGCTCCTTCATCACTTCCGGATTGGAATTGAGCATCGCCGCCAACATCAGCGCCGTCATGCCCTTATTATCTCTGGCATGGATATCTGCCCCGCCGGCCAGCAACGTCTTCACCACTTCTGGATTGGAATTTTTTATCGCCGCAGTCATCAGCGCCGTACCGCCATCCTTATTTTTAGCATTGGCATCCGCTCCGCCTGCTAACAACTCCTTCATCACTTCCGGATTGGAACTAAACATCGCCGCCAACATCAGCGCCGTCCAGTCCCCCTTATCTTTGGCATTGATATCCGCCCCTCCTGCCAACAACGTCTTCACTATCTCCGGGTTGGAATTATTTGCCGCCGCATGCATTAGCGCCGTACCGCCATCCTTATCTTTAGTATTGGCATCTGCTCCGCCTGCCAGCAGTGCCTTCATCACTTCCGGATTGGAATTCTTTTCCGCCGCAGCCATCAGCACCGTACCGCCATTCTTATTTTTAGCATTGGCGTCCGCTCCGCCTGCCAGTAGTGTCTTCACCACTTCCGGATCGGAATTTTCTGTTGCCGCGTACATCAGCGCCGTCGCGCCATTCTTATTTTCAGCATTGGCATCCGCTCCGCCTGCCAGCAACGTCTTCACCACTTCCAGATTGGAATTCCACGCCGCCGCACGCATCAGCGCCGTCACACCGTTCTCAGTTTTGGCATTGGCATCCGCTCCACCCGCCAGCAGTGCCTTCATTACTTCCGGATTGGAATTCTTTTCCGCCGCAAATATCAGCGCCGTCACACCGTTCTCAGTTTTGGCATTGGCATCCGCTCCACCGATCAACAGCGCATTCACCACGTCCGGATTGGAATTCTTTTCCGCCGCATGCATTAGCGCCGTCACGCCATTACTATCACTGGTCTCGGGATTAACGTCTGAATCAAGCGCCCTGCGCACTTGCTCCGCCGTACCGCTTCCGCAGAGCTTAAGAAAAGCCTCGTCCGACACCGCACTCCGCGCACCTTTCGCCTGTTTTAGGGAGAGGGCAAGACGAATACCAAGGGTGCTGTTGCGGACATCCGGCGTCATCCCATTCCGGTTGGCCGATCGGCAGATCCCGGTGTCGCTTCCCCAGCAGCCACCGCGACGCACACGGATCACACCCGAGGAAGGCCCAACAGGATCATCCATTTTCCTAGACCAGGAGTAGTATTTTTCATTATACCAATCCGAGCACCACTCCCACACGTTCCCGTGCATATCGTACAGTCCCCAGGCATTCGGCTTCTTTTGCCCCACCGGATGTGTGCTACCGCTCTCCCAAGCTTCACCATACCAGGCGTAGGCATCCAATTCGCCGGCATCATCTCCGAAGCTATAGGCCGTTGTGCTCCCGGCGCGCTCCGCATACTCCCATTCCGCCTCCGTCGGTAAACGATAACGGTTGTGGCCCTCTTTCTGGTTCAGGCGCCGTATAAATTCCTGGACGTCATTCCAGTTTACATTCTCTACCGGATTGGTCCGCGCCTTGAACTCGCTGGGATTATCCCCCATCACCATCACCCACTGTTCCTGCGTCACCTCGTACTTACCCAGATAAAAACTAGAAATACTGATATGTTGCTGCGGTGTCTCGTCAGATCCACATTTCTCAAAGTTAGGATCGCACCCTCGATTGTAGGAACCAGCCGGGATCTTCACAAATTCCATACCGATGCTGTTCGTGTACGTTGAAGCACTCTTAGAAGTTGAACCATCCTCAGAGCTGCAGGCAAACATGCAGCACAGTACGCAAGATAACGCAAACAAACTCACCACCACACCGCGTCTCTTCAATTTGTTCATAGTTCCCCCATAACAAAAAGAATGCTTACTCCGATGAAGAACATCACCTTGCAGAGGATGCATATTTCTTCAAAATCTGTATTCTTTTTTCTTTGTCTCCGCTGTCGTTGCGTTGCGCAAACCAAAGCGCATCATGTCCACCCTTGTCTACAGCATGAACATCCGCCCCATTTTCCAGTAGCACCTTCACCACTTCTGGATTGGAATTCACCGCCGCTGCTCTCATCAGCGCCGTCTCGCCATTTTTATTCCTAGCATTAAGATCAGCGCCAGAAGCAAGCGCCCTACGCACTTGCTCCGCCGTGCTCTTTTGGCAAAGCGCAAAAAAACAAATTTGCAGAATCTGTCTTTTCCTCTTTTCTCCCCACGGTGATTGCTGTGCATGCCAAAATATATCATGGCCTTTTTTGTCTACAGCACAAATATCTGCCCCACCAGCCAGTAGCGCATTCACTACTTCCGAATCAACATTGAATGCTGCTGCTCTCATCAGCGCCGTCTCGCCATTTTTATTCCTAGCATTAAGATCAGCGCCAGAAGCAAGCGCCCTACGCACTTGCTCTGCCGTACCTTTTTGGCAAAGCGCAAGAAAAACAATTTGTAAAATCTGTTTCTTTTGTTGAGATTGCTGCGCATACCAATATGTATCATGACCTTCTTTGTCTATAGCACAGATATTCGCTCTACCTTTCAGCAACACTTTCACCACTTCAGGATTGGGATTCTCTACCGCCATCATCAGCGCTGTTCGACCTTTTGTATCCCTGGCGTGGATACCCGCCCCACCTTCCAACAATGCTTTTATTACTTTTGAATTAGAAGTATTCTTTGCCGCTATCATTAGCACTGTCATGCCATTCTTATCTCTTGCATGAATGTTCGCCCTGTTTTCCAACAACATATTCACTACATCTGGATAAAGATTGTATGCCGCTGCATACATCAACGCTGTCCATCCATTTTTATCCCTAGCATGAACATCCGCTCCATGTTCCAATAATGCCTTTGCCACTTCCGAATCAGCATTGAATGCCACTGTTTCCATTAGCGCTGTCTTACCATTATCATTTCTAGCGTTGACATCAGTTCCAGAAACAAGCTCTTTACGTACTTGATCCGCTGTGGCATTTAGACAAAACTTAAGAAAATCATCCTTTTTAAGCATTCGTTTCGTCTCCTAAAAACGCCCTTACCACTTTCGGATTAGAATTATTCGGCTGTCATCATCTGTATCATTACGCCATCTTTGTTTTTAGCATTGGCAAAGGTGCGCCCCTAAAAATGGACATGTGACAGTTTACCCTGCCCCCAAAAGGAGAGCAAAAAAAATGGCGGGACCAAAAACTCATGCGCCGGTCTCAACCGCACCCTGCGGGTGACGTTTCAACCGGCGCGATAAACTGCAAACAGAAAACAGGCAATCTTTTAAATGATCACCTCTCACAGGATGCGTACTCTTTTAGAATCCGTATAATTTCTTCTTTGCCGTTTTCTATATTTTGTTGCGCATACCAAACCGCGTCATGCCCATTCTTGCATACAGCACAAACATCCGCTCCATTTTCCAGCAGAATCTTCACCACTTCCGGATTGGCATTATTTAACGCCGCATACATCAGCGCCGTCATACCATACTTATTATGTCTGGCGTGGATATCTGCCCTGCTTTTCAGCAACATCTTCACCACTTCTGGATCAGTGTGTATCACCGCCGCCAACATCAGCGCCGTCGCGCCATCTTTATTCTTGGCGTTAACCTCAGCCCCACCTCTTAACAACGCCTTCACCACTTCCGGATTGGGATTCTCCGCTGCAGCATACATCAGGGCCGTCCATCCATCCTTGTCCTTGGCGCAAACATTTGCGCCATAAGCAAGCGCTCTGCGCACTTCGTCCGCCGTGCCCTTTTTGCAAAGCTCAATAAAAGCCTTGTCCGGCATTGCACTCTGCGTACCCTTCAAGTTTTCCCGCTCTGTTGCATTCCGTTCGGCTACGGACGACGATGATGATGACGTCCCTGAGCCATCTTCCCCCGTCGCCGCCCCGATCTGCTTTAAGGAGAGGACAAGACGGAAACCGAAGTTGATGTTGCGGACATCCGGCGTATTCCCGTCCCGGTTGGCCGACCGACAGTCCTCGGCACCGTTGCTCCAACTGCCACCGCGACGCACACGGATTACACCCGAGGAAGGGCCGCTAGGATCATCCGTTTTCTTAGACCAAGAGTAGTATTTTTCATTATACCAATCCGAGCACCACTCCCACACGTTCCCGTACATGTCGTACAGACCCCAGACATTCGTTTTTTTTTGTCCCACCGGGTGTGGGCTACCTCCCCCCCAATCTTCACCATACCAAGCGTAAGTTCCCAACTCGTCCGCATTATCTCCAAAACTGTAGGCCGTCGTACTCCCCGCACGGGCCGCATACTCCCATTCAGCCTCCGTAGGCAGACGATACCGGTTGTGGCCCTCCTTCGCGTTCAGGCGCCGCACAAACTCCTGAATATCGTTCCAGCTTACGTATTCCACCGGATTGGCCCGGCCCTTGAAATGACTGGGATTCGAGCCCATCACCGCCACCCACTGTTCTTGCGTTACCTCGTATTTGCCCAGATAAAAGCTGGAAATGTTAATACGCTGCTGCGGTATCGCGTCAGAAAGGCAATTTTCAAAGTTAGAATCGCAACCCCGCATATAAGAACCAGCCGGGATTTTCACAAACTCCATGCCGATGCTGTTCGTGTAAGTTGAAGCGCCCCTAGAGGTTGAGCCGTTCTCAGAGCTACAGGCAAACATGCAGCACAGCACGCAAAGCGCCAACAACCCACGCACCAACACTACACTGCGTTTCTTCAACTTGTTCATGGCTCCTCCATAAAGAAAAGAATGCACACTCCGATGACGAACTTCACTTCTGCGCTGCTTACGGCTGACATCTGCCGCAGGGCCTGAAACCTGCCTCAACCGCCTGTTTCCGGTCCGTGAAAAACCGCGTGCAGTTCTTGCAATGATACCCTTTGCAGGTGGAACGGTGGAAGACACCGCTTTTGACGTTGCCGCTGTAGGGCTCTTCCGTTTCTCCCGGAGGGGTCAGCAGCTGCTGCCAGCGGTGCGTTTTGCGCCATTCCCACGGCGGCCGGGGCGAATCCTTCTTCCATAGCCCCAGCCTGGCTTTTCGTGCGTTCTCTTCGTCTTTTTGCCATTTGCCGCAGAAGGATTTCGTGCAGTATTTGACGTAGAGCCACGCCTGGCCGTCCGCCACCATTGTTTCGCATACGTTTTTGCCGTCCGCGAAAACGATGGCCACGGTGCGCCCGTAGCGGTCCGTCGTAACGGGCTTGATGCCCACTTCATGATCCGCAAGCAGTTTCCGGAGCGCCTTCGTCGATTTCTTTCCGTATTCCTGGTAAAGCTCCGGAGCGTCTATGCCGTAGAGCCGGACTTCAGTTTCCCTGTCATTCAGACGGACGACGATGCTGTCGCCGTCCTTGACGTAGATCAGCTGGGCGGAAGACATCCTGCCCGATTCCCTGCAGGCCGTGAACAGGATTGGAAGCAGGGCCAGCAGCGTAAGGTACACAAACCGTCTTCCCCCAAGGGCACGGCATGTGCCCATCAGAGTTGTAATGAAAAAGAAGAAAACATGGCGGCTGTTCATGGGCTCTCAAGAAACATCTTGAAAATGTTTTTTCATTTTGCCATGGCCGCCTCCTGCATGGCGTCGTACACGCGCAGGATTTCGTCCTTGGTGCGGTAGGAGCCGAAGGCGGCGGTATCCTTCTTTTTGCGGATGGGGAAGGTCTCCATGATGTAGTCCACGGCGCTGCGCGGCGTGGGGAAGGCTTCCTTCAGGGAAGCCAGTTCTTCCGTAGTTTCGCCTTCCGCCTGCTTCCATGATCCGTCGGGATTGGATGGCAGGTACAGATGGAAGAACAGCGCGTCCAGTTCGCAGCGCAGGGTGAAGCGGCGCTCCTCGTCCCATATGAAGGGTTCCCCGTCATAGCCCAGTTCCTCGGCAAAGGGCTTCATGTCCCACGCCGTGTAGGTCAGCTCCAGCACGCGGGGGCGGATGAAGTCCGCGATGGTCGGCGTGCCGAGCCATGGCAGGGAGCGGGAGAAGGTCTCGGGAGGCAAAACGGCGAGCTGCTGGGCTATAAAGAAGTTGAAATTTATTCCTCCGATTTTAAATCTTGCAAAATAATCAGACACAAACGAGGAAACGATAGAAGGCAAGTATGTCGCATCTGCATTTGCAGAAAGCCATAAAGGAAGACTGTCTCCAACTGCAAACGAAGGAAAAATTCCCCCAACAACAGTCCGTTCATCTGTTGCTCTACATATTTTTCTCCAGCCCATGAGCCAGTCGTGCTTCCAGCCCATGGTGTCCAGCTGGCTTTGAACCTGATTTTCATGTACCCAATATCTGGGCTGCACTACATATTCTGGGTTGGTCAACTCATCTAGCTCAACATTGCGTACGTCCTCGCCATCAAAGGTCGCCCAGCGGTGATTGTAATGATGCACCATCTTGGCTTCGTATAGCGGCAGCCATGTGCCGGCACTAACCTCCAGCGGACCAGTATCCGTCTGCAAGCATACGTCTTTTTCCACGAAGAATCTGTTGCCCCTGAGCACGCCGCCGGCTTCCGCCAGATGCCCATAGGTGCGGAACAGGGAGGAATCGTTGGACATGTGGAACAGGGTGCCGAAGCGGATGCTCCAGGGATTTCTTTCCGGACGCAGCATCTTCCCCTCGGCGTCCTTCTTTTCTTCCTGTCTGAGCACTGGCACGCGGCGGTAGGCGGCCTTGGTCAGCTCGGCGTCCTTCCTGCTGCGGAAGATGGGACAGGTCTGCGTGTTGGGGTTCATCTGGGCGATATCCGCAGGCGACAGCGAAAAGCGCTTTTGCGGATCCTTCAGATCTTCCGTGCTGTGGGCGAAGAAGACGAATTCCGCTTCGTCCGCCAGCGGCACCTTGCTGTTGCCCGCCGTGAGCAGGGAGAACTTGTAGCTGCTGTGAACGCCGGGGAATATACCCTTGTTCTCAAAGTCGAACAGGCTGATCAGGCTCTTCTTCTCCACCATGTTTTGGAAGAAGCGCTTGGTGGTGTCGTCGGTGGCGATGCCGCTGGGCACAATGCAGCCCACGCGCCCGCGCTCATTGACGGCATTGCGCATGTTCTCGGCGAACACGGCGTACATGTTGATGTCGCCGCAGCCGCAGAGCGGATAGCGCCCGCTGTTCCTGATGAAGTGGCTTGCCCCGGCGGAAACCCGCAGCACGTCCTTGAAGGCCTGGTAAAGGGCGGGATCGCTTTTTTGCAGCCCGGCGATCATGCGCTTGCGCTCGGCGGCGTTGAGAGCGTTGGCAATGGCGGGCACGCGGGCGGCAAACCATTCCTTTTCCTGTATCTTGATCTTTTCCCAGGGCGGATTGCCAAGCACCACGTCGAAGCCGCCTTTCGCCATCACTTCCGGGAAGGCGATGTGCCAGTGCAGGAACTGGTAGTCTTCGGCGGCCTTTTCTATCAGGGCGTCCAGCTCTTCCGGCAGCTCTTTTCCCGTGCAGAACCTGCGTATCTCGTTCTGTGTGATGCCGGCGGTGTTCTCCGGGCTGCCGTCGCTGAGCTTTGGCGCGACGAAGGCGGCGCACCACATGTCGCAGAGCTTTTTCTTTTTCCGGTACTCGTCGGAGGACTTGTACTTTTTGAAGGCGTCTTCCTTGGCTTCGACCTGCTCCAGGGTGTCGGAAGGCATGGCGTCAAAGTCTTTTGCCGAGGCCAGGGCGTGGATGGCCTGGACGGCGGCCCCGTATTCCTCCGCGAACAGGTTGTCCTCCTGCCGCAGCAGGGAGAGCTCCGCCCGGTTGCGCTTTTTCAGGGCGGACACCGCCGCCTTGTCATCGCCGTCCAGCGCGGCGAAGGCCTCGTCCGGCAGGCCCTTCCGGACAAGTTCCGGCGTTGTTCCCAGCAGGCTGTTGGCGCAGACGATATGGTGGTCGAGGAAGGAAAGCGGCTTGCCCGCTTCCATGGCTTCCATCCACAGGCTGAGCTTGCACAGCTCCACGGACATGGGGTTGATGTCCACGCCGTAGATGCAGCGGCTCACAACGTCGCGCAGGGCCTCCTGCACGGCTGCTGGTGACGGGTCGGCATCGCCGGAGCGCTGGGCTGCCAGCCGTTCCGCGACTCGCCTCGCGGCATCCAGCAGGAAATGCCCGCTGCCGCAGGCGGGATCCAGGATCTTCAGGCGGAGAAGCTCATCTTCAGGGTTTTCAGACCGGCAGGCCCGCGCGATCACGGGGTCAAGCGCGGTCTCGAGGAGGCTTGTGATGAGCTGGGCCGGCGTATAGTACGCTCCTGTCTTTTTGCGTTCGTTGCCGGCGGCATCGCAGATCGTGAAGCCTTTTCCGGAAAGTTCCGGGTGCAGTTCGAGAAGGGATTCATAGACGGAGCCGAGCTCCCGCGCCCCGAGATGGCGGTAGTCAACAGGCCGCATCCTGGAGGAGCCGGATATGCCCGGGGCGCTGATGAACGCAAGGGCCCTGACGGCTTCGAGCAGGCAGTCGTTGGAAAGCCGGGCGTCCATGAGATCCGGGACAGCGCCGGGTGACCAGAGAAAACCGCCCATGGGGCTGATGCCAAGCCCGGCGCAGCCTTCTTTGGAACCGAACATGCGCATGGTGAGCTTGAGCCCCTCATACAGGTCGGCATGGCCGGTGCCGGACATGCGCCGCGCGAGATTGCGGAGCCTTTGCATGGAATAGTACTTTTGATAGCGGTTTCTTACGTCTTCAGGCGTGCCGGGCGCGTGGATGAGCCCGCGGTCCTCGGCGACAAAGCAGAAAATGAGGCGGTACACCAGGCGCAGGAGCTGATGGAAATAGTCCTGCAGCGGCAGTGCGCCCGCGTGGAGGCGCTCCTGGAGGGCGGCATTCCCCGCCTCAAGGAAACCCTGGCCAAGGATGGCGATGGCCGTTTCAACGTTGTTCCTCAGGTTGTCAAGGGCCTCAAGTGCGCTTTCCCTGGCCTCCTGCGTCCAGGTTTCGAGCAGGCAGCCTTCGGGAGACGGTTCCTGCCCTTCCTCCACCGGGCGCGTTTCCACGCGGGACTGGTGGCACAGCAGCCAGAGCAGCGCGAAGTCCGAGAAGGAGGAATCGGCAAAAATGGCTTCCAGGTCAAATTCTATGTATGCCTGGCGGCTGAGGCTGGCGCAGTCGCGCAGGATGCGCAGAACAAGGCCGTTGGATACAAAACCCCAGAGGTGGCTGTCGGAACGGTTGAGGAATTCCTGCACCAGGGAGTGCGGACTGGCCTGCGCCGCTCCTATGGCGCCGCGCTGGCGGACATCAAGCCGCATATTGCAGCCGATGAGATGGATGGGCGACGCGTTCCACATATGGGATATGGCATAGGAAACGTCGTTCCTGTCCAGATCCTTCACGGAGCGCTGCCTGGCTGTGGCGGGCTGCAGGCGGCCGTAGCCGAGCTCGTCGAACAGCGGCAGGAGGAAGTGCTGGCGCGTCTGCGTCGTGCCGGTCTCCCCCTCCCCGATGTCTTTCCTGGTCAGGGAGAAGCGGTTCCAAAGGGAAACCATGCGCTGCCAGGAACGGTTGATGGCCTCGTTGATCTTTTCGGAAGGCGCAAGGCCGTAATCTTCCGGCCTGAGCCCGGGCAGCTCCCTGTCCAGCTTCAGGATGCGGTTCAGTATGTCGATGGGAAGGATCCCGCCTTCCGTGCGCACGTGGCTGAGCTGGCTTCTGCGTTCAGGCATGGCTGGCCTCCTCTTTTTCCCGCTGCTGCATGGCGAACAGGAGCTTCTGCGTTTCGATCTCTGCCCTCAGTTCTTCTTCCGTTGGGAGATACAGCTTGTATTTGGAGGCAAAAAGCTGCTCGCTGCCATGCATGACGGAGTAGCGGGCAATGTCCTCGTCCGTTTCGGAGCAGAGCACGATGCCCAGTGTTGGGTTGTCTTCCGGCTTTTTCTTCAGCTCATCGTACATGCGCACGTACATGTCCATTTGCCCGACGTCCTGGTGCGTGATCTTGCCAATCTTGAGGTCGATGAGTACAAAGCAGTTGAGCAGGTAGTTGTAGAACACCAGGTCGATGTAGTAATCCTCCTTTTCCGTATGGATGTGCTGCTGCCTGGCTACGAAGGCATAACCCTTGCCCAGCTCCATGAGAAATTTCTGCAGGTTGGAGAGGATGGCTTTTTCCAGCCCGGATTCAGTCGCAGAGGGATCTTCCGGCAGGCCAAGGAACTCAAGTATGTACGGACTTTTCACAAAGCCCGTCTTTTCTGCCTGGTACCGTGCCGTTTTTGTCTCCATTTCTGCGATGACAGGCTTTTTGTCGTCCGATAAAAGAAGCCTGTGATAATACTGGGTAGAGATATTCCTCTGCAAGGTGCGCACGCTCCATGTTTGCGCTATGGCTTCCTTTTCATACCATGCGCGCGCCCCGGGATCTTTTTCCTGGATGAGGAGCCTGTAGTGCGACCAGGAAAGAACGGGCAGAGATTTTCCACACGCTGTGTGGAAAATGTCCGGGAAGCTTCTGTAGAAAGAATAGAAGCTGTACAGGTTTGTTTTGGTGAAGCCCTTGCCATATTCTGCCGTCAGTTTCCTGGAGAGATCGAGAATGATTTCCAGTCCGTATCCGGCCCTGTGCTGCCCGCACATTTCTTCTTCGGCCATGCGCTTCCCCAACATCCAGTTGCGCCTGAGCAATATCACATTCACAGAACGATACGCCGTTTGCCGCGCATCTTCGATTATCTGCTGCATATCGGCCAGTATGTCGCTGGTCTGATGGTACGCCAATTCGTCAGGCATGGCTGGCCTCCGTTCCTGGATTGTTCTGCACCACCGGAAGATACACATAGATCCCAAGGATGTCCGGTTCGCCCTGCGGGCTGACATCGTAGCGCAGGCCCGTGATGCGGGAAGCTGTGCGGACGCGGCGGTGGGCATTAAGGAAGGCGTCTGCTCGCTGTTCCATGACTTCCCTGATATGCGGCCGCAGCAGCTCGAAACCTTCAATAACCTTGGCAAGGAAGTTCTGTCGTGTGCTGTCATCCACATTCTGGCGCGGTTCCGCCCCGAGCAGCTTCTGCACCTCGCTGCCTCCGAGCCAGACAGCCTTCTGCGGAGAACCGGAGAAGGCCAGCATTGCACAGTCCTCGGTAAGGTCTTCATGGTTCCTGCCCGCGCCCGTGGTCTTGAGTTCGTAACGGAAACGGCACAGCAGCAGCGTGGTGCGAGTCTGCACGGCATCAGTGCGCATGACGCCGCAGCGGCTGGCTATGGAGCCGGGAAGCTGCTCCATGGCCGTATCGAAAACATAGGCCGCGAGCTTTTCCACGAACGGATGCGTGCGGGTAAGGAGGATTTCCCCAGAGCTGACGGGAGGTGAGAAAGCCGCGCTAATCTTTTCGGGCAGGTCCAGGCCCCGGCGGGACCTGAAGACCTGCCTGTCAAAGAAAAACTCGTGCCGGGCGCGCGCTTCGCCGGAGCCAGACCTGTCCGTACCGCCAAGCAGCCTGACGGCGCCGCACACAAAACGCTCGACATCCTGTACGCTGCCCGCGGCTTCGTTGGCGGCGCCGATCTCTCGGGCAACGTCGTCCACCTTGATAGACTGCTGGGCGAAGACCGTGCGGGAGCGTTTCTGCTCTTTTGCCGCCAGCGCCTCCCATTCCTGTTCCAGGCGCTTTTTCTCGGGGTTGAAGAAGTCTTCCATGCCCGGCAGGAAAAGGCTGGCCGTTTCTTCCTGCCTTTTCCGGCCGCCTTTGAGCAGGAGCCCCTGCAGGATGGCCTGCATGACCTTGTCACTGTCTTCCGGGAAGGGCACGGATATGCCGAGCGCCTTGCGGATGGATTCGTGCTTGCGCAGCAATACGTCGAGTACATAGCCGTCGATGGGGTTGTCTTCGCCGTAGTAGGTGATCACCTTCACCTGCCTGAAGGGCTGGCCGAAGCGGTCAACGCGGCCTTCACGCTGTTCGTGGCGGGTGGGGTTCCACGAAAGGTCGTAGTGCAGCACGGCGTTGAAGGCCTTCTGCAGGTTGATGCCTTCGCTCAGGCAGTCGGTGCAGACAAGCACGCGCTGCTGCTCCTGCGAAAGCTGATCCACGCGGTTTTCCCGTTCTTCCGGCGCGAGCATGCCCGTGACCGGGGCGATGGATGCTTTGGGCAGCGCTTTTTTCAGCGCTTCCGCGACATATTCCGCCGTATGGATGAAGCGGCAGAACACGACAGGAGAATAGCCTTCACCGAGCAACTTCTTCACGATCTCCACGGCTCCCTTGAGCTTGCTGTCTCTGCCGGAGGAGATCAATTCTTCGGCACCTCTCGCAAGCTGGGCATAGCGCCGGCGCAGTGTGGAGCGCGCTTCTTCGGCAATGTCCAGGGCCGCATCGCTGCTGTCTGCCCCGGCAAGGGTGTCGGTGACGGCGCTGTCGTCGGTAAAAGTGAGGTCGTAGACCATTTGCCGGGCTTCGGCATCCAGCTGTTCCACATCCCTACCTTCCGAACCGAGCCCGGCCCGGCTGCGCAGGGTAGCCTTTGCCGCTGCCGGGCTGGAGGTCACGGCCCTGAGCAGGGCGAGCGCCGACCACCAGAACACGCGCTGGCTGTATTGGTCCTTGCCTTCGCCCAGCTTTACGCTGTCCCTGGCCAAGGAGAGTATCGACTGGAAATAGGCGTGTTCCGCCGGTGAAAAGCGCCAGGTCATCTCGCCTGCAACGCGTTCGGGAAAGGGTGTGGCTTCATCCATGTAGGCGCGGATGTCCCCCCTGCGGCGCTGCACAAAATAGTGGGCAAGGTTGCGGCGGGCAGCTTCGTTCTCCTTGCCGGCAAGGTCATCGGGCAGGCTTGCGAAAGCCGGATCCAAGAAGGAAAGCAGGGAACGGAAGACATCGTCCTTGCCGCTATGTGGCGTGGCCGTGACGAAGAGCATGTGGCGTTTTGTGTCGGCCGCGATGCGCCGCACAAGATCATAGCGCTGTTGAGCGTTCCTGTTGCCGGAAGCGGAAGCGCAGGTGTGGGCTTCATCCACGATGACAAGTTCGGGACAGACGCGCAGGAACTCGTCGCGGTGGCGCTGCGATTTGATGTAGTCCAGGGAAACGATGGTGAAGGGATGGACGTTAAAAAGCGACGTGCCAACATCCAGCCCCCTTTCAAGGCGGCCGACCGTTGACGGCAGGACAAGTTCCGCGCGGATATGAAATTTTTCATCCAGTTCGTCCTGCCATTGCTCGGCAAGCTGCGGTGGGCAAAGCACGGCCATGCGCGAGACTTCTCCGCGGTCCAGGAGCTCGCGGGCAATGAGCGCCGCCTCAACGGTCTTGCCAATGCCAACGTCATCGGCAATGAGCAGGCGCGCGGTTTCCTGCTTCATGGCCATGAGCAGGGGCACGAGCTGATAGGGGCGCGGCTCCACGGCAATACGCCCGAAAGAACGGAAGGGGCCGCTCGTGGAGCGGAAGCCAAGGCGAGCGGCATCGCGCAGCAAGGCGCAGGAACGCGCGTCGCCGGCCCTGGCAGGATCCGGAAGCGCAAAGGCGGCAGGCTCCATGGTTTCCAGTTCGGGGGAAACGCTGACTGTTTCGGCGTCGATACCGCCGAGCGGCTTAAGCAGGTACCAGCCTTTTTCTTCAGGCGGCAGGACCACCCAGTCCCTTCCACGCACCTTCACCAGGGAACCGACGGAGTAGGTCATTTCTTCCCTCCAAAGATGGCAGGGTGTTTGTCAAGCGTTACGCTCCACTGTTCCCAATCGGCAAAGCGCAGCACAAGATAGCCGGCATCTTCAAGGCATTCTTCCTGCCCTGCGTCACGCTGCGCTCTGTCGGCGTAGTCATGGACAGGACCGTCGATGTAGACGGCGACATTAGGCTCGTAGAAGAAATCGGCCACGGTATGGCAGCTTTCAATGCAGCGCTGGGCATCGGACGGCAGCTTGTATCCTCGGGCGTCAAGATAATCCAGCCACTTTTTTTCCAGCTCGGAGTCGCATTTGGACCTGAGCATGTCCAAGTGGGAGCTGCGGCTGGCAGTCGCTGACGCTTTCGTCGCGGAAGAGCCGACCAGCCTGGTGAGCAGGTCCTTGATGGAGTGGCGGTCGAGCTGCCCATGGAATTTCTGGTTCCCGTAGCTCATAAGGCAGTCATAGCAGGCAACGACACAGTTTTCCACGGCGTGCGGGGCCTTGTGCAGATCTTCGCCGGTGTCCGGGTTGAAGTGGCATATCTCAAGAGCCTTGCGGGCGATCTTCGGGAAGGCGTCCTTATCTTCTGTGATGCGGCGGAGTACGCCGGCACCGCCCTCGGCGGATTCGTAGAAAAGCAGAGAGGTCGGATCGCCCAACGCCGGCAGCGCTTCACAGGAAAGTTCGTTATCTTCCAGCTGGTAGAGCTGCTGCAAGGACTGCTTGAGGGCCGCTTCGAGCGAGTGCATCTGCCCCACGGTCAATCCGAGTTCGGGACCGGGCGTTATCAGAAGGCAGTTCTTGCGGTCTTGCACATAGGGTATGACGCGCTCAATGCGCCCGGTCCCCGCAGTTTCCTCCATGAATTCTTCGGCTTTGCCAAGGGTCCCTTCCTTCATCCATGTGCCCTTGTCCAAGTTGAGGATGAAGCCGTCTGGCTGGTCTGACTTCCTGTTGGCCCAACCCAGGTTGATGCGCCACAGGTCCGCGCCGTGCCCGTATTTCAAGCTCAAAAGCTCCGTGCCGCTGCTGCCGAGTATGGCCGTGTCCCGGTGGCTGGGCATGCCGCCGTGCTCCACAAAGCGGAAGCCCGTGCAGAGCGTGTAGCCGAAGCGCAGGCGTTCTTCTTCGTCGGAGCTGATGCGGTCACGCCTTCTGGTGGCGACATTGCGCATGCGAAACATGTTGTCCATCTGCTTGAGTGACTTGCTCCCGCACATTTCGCAAAGGTCGGGGTCCTGCCCGTCGCCTATGACGTGGATATAGCCGCAGTCTTCACACAGCTTGAGGCGCCCTGCCGGCAGCGAGGGATCATCCCGCCCGTCCATGATGACGTGGCTGATGGCATAGCGGCTCCCTTCGTGATAGATGATGCTGCCCGGACCGAACTCGGAAAGGGCGAGAAAACGGGCGCGGGATATGTAATTGTCCCTGCTGCCTGCCCGGCTGGCGGGCACAAAGGCGGAAAGGGGCAGCCGCGGAAAGTTGTAGCCAGGCAGGAAGCCTTCGCCGGCAAAGTAGCGGTAGGAGTAGAAATCGGACTGGGAGGCGGAGCTCTTTTGCAGGAGCAGCTCGATCTGCGCTTCAGCCTCGCCGCGGAGCTTCTGGGCCACTTCGCGTTCCTGCTGGGTCCGGGACGCGTCGCTGACAATGGCGTTCTGTGTTTCCCTCTGGAACACGGCGGACCGGTACAGGCAGCGCCAGCGCTCGCAGGCGTCTTCAAAATGCCCGGGAATGTCATCCACGGCTTCTTTCAGCCAGTGTTCATTGTACCAGCCGCAGCCTTGCAGATCCTGCTCTATGCCGCCGAGTATCTTTTGCGCCCGCAGGATGGTCCGTGTTTTGGGCTCCCGGTCTTTCAGATGGGCAAGGACGCTTTCGTGGACGGCAAGAGAAGGATTGACGCCGCTGATGTCCAGCAGTTCGCTGAGCGACTGGCACAGATCGAGACCGGATTCCGCCAGCCATAGGGCATGCACATGGGCGCGTATGAGGTCTTCGTTGGCCAGATCGAGGCGGGGCGTGGTCACCGAGCCTGCCACCATGTCTTCCGGGAAGCGGAAGAAGTGCTGGTCGTGCGAGTTTCCCCGGGCGCAGTAGGTGATAATGAGAGCGGGCTGCCCCGAGCGCCCGGCACGTCCGCTGCGCTGGGCGTAGTTGGCGGGAGTGGGCGGCACATTGCGCATGCCCACGGCGTTCAGCTGGGAAATGTCCACGCCCAGTTCCATGGTCGGCGAACAGTAGAGGATGGGGAGCGTTGCTTCGCGGAACTGTTGTTCACGCAGTTCGCGCTCTTCGCCCGGTACCTGGGCCGTGTGCTCACGCGAAAAGAGCCTGGCGTCGCTCTTGACGGCGTTTCTGTAAAGCTGGACGAAAAACTGGTTGGTGCGTCCGTCACGTCCGTCGGCCAGGCGCATGCGTGACATGTCCTGCCTGGACTTTGTGCCATCACCAGCCTTCCAGATCATGCAGGAAGCCGGAAGCTGGTAGCCAAAACCCGGGCTTTTCCCTCTGGATACTTTTGCGAGGAGCCCGCCTTCTTCCAGTGCATCGAACAGGACTTGCAGAACAGATGTCAGCTCTTCTTTTTTGAGGTCGCCAAAGTCGGGCGAGAGCATTTTGCGCAGTTCCTTGCCAAAGGCGCTTGCTGGCGTGAGAAAGACGTCTCCCTGAGAATCATGCGGGGTTTCCGGGCGCAGAAATACCAAGCTGGAGGTGCGCAGCCTTTCGGTTTCCTCAATGGCCCAAGGCGGAATAAGATTTTGCTCACTCTGACGCTTCAGCGAATACTGCTTGTCGTTGTCCAGGTAATCCACCTTGATGGCCAGACGCTGCCGCAGGAACTGAAGCAGGCTAAGGGCTATGTCCCTGCGCTTTTCCGGGGAGAGAGCGGCAAGCATGGTATTATTCTTGTCCCACAGGTCTTGCGCGGCGCAGATATCATCAAGGTCGATATATTCGATGTTCAGCAGCCCACACTGCTCCAGGTTGGGGGCGACGATGCGCCACCCGCGTCGCAGGTCGCTGTAGATGCGGTAGGCCAGGACATTGAGGAAGTCTGCCTTTATGCCGTCGGCCCGGCTGAAGCGGGATTCCGGGAACGCCGAGTAACGGTCGGCAGGAAAAACGCCTCCAAAGGTTTCGCCAAGGGCGTCAAAGACCCTGGGCGCGAGCGTGTCATGCCGCAGTCCGTCTTCGCCTGCTTTTTCCAGGGCATTGAACAGGGCGGAACGGATCAGCCCGATCTCCACAAAATCATTGAAGTGGCCGGATTGCAGGGATGCGTCCTGCCGGTTGTCGGAAAAGCAGAGGAACTTCCGGGCAATGTCTTCCAGACCTTCTTCTTCGCGCAGGTGGTTCACCGTGGACATGGAGAGGATGGTCGTTGCCGTACTCCGCCCTTCGCTACCCAGAGATGCCAGCTTGGAGAAGTCACCGAGGCGGGTATCGTAGGACACGTGGCAGTCGCAGCAGAAAATAAAGGGCGCGGGCATATACCAGGCGGGCGTACTGCCTTCCATCTCTGTCCGCGTGAAGGAGCCGTCCTTTCTGACGAACACGCGTATGGGGACGTAATGACGCCGGGTCTTTTTTATCCGCGTGGCACCCTTGTGCTCTTCCAGCCAGTCCTCCGGCAAAAGGCACATCTGCGTTTCCAGGTCTTCAGGCCATTTCTCTTCGTCCTGGAGGAAGACAAAGCCGCTTTCCCCACCTTCGACTGTTTCCGTACTTGCCACGGCACGCGGAGCGAAACGACTGCTGTCATCATCGTCCATCTTCCAGACACTGTAATACTCCATGCCGCATTCACGGCAAAAAAGCAGCGGGAAGAGAGCTATGCGCTCATCGCCCCTGTCTGGTGCAAACTGCTGACCGTGCAGGGTGATGGAGCGCGCGTCAGGCGCCTCGATGGAGGCGTACACGGTGTCTCCCTTGCTTAGGAACTGGTGCAGCTTGAAGGCGAACACCGGCTTGCCGGAGGCCTTTTTGATCGTATAGCCTTCGAGCAGTGTCTTTTGCAGCGCGGCGAAGCAGACTTCCTGAGAGAGTCCGGTTAGCTGTGCAAGCGCGGGGGCAATACCGTTCTTCCCTCTGATGGGGCGCGGCTTGCAACGGACGAGGCGGCCCTCCGCGTTTTTCTCCAGCCCCAGGGTATTCTCTATCCAGACCGCAAGAGGACGGCGTATGAATGCCTGTAAGTCTGCCGTATCAGCAGGGGTGAGGATGTCGTCTCTGAGCTTCTGGACAAAGCGGGCATCGCCAAGGTCTTCGGAAATGTCGTTGACTGTATCAGGCGTCAGGGTTTCGACAATGATGTTATGCGGCTCAACCTTCGTGCCGAACAGCCTGGATGCGACGCCGGCCACTTCCTGCTGCTGCTCGGCAAACGTGCCCGGACCGGCAAGGGTGGCAGACGTTCCTATGCACTGAATGGGGAGTTCGTCCCCGAGCGGGGAGATCATGTTGCGGAGGCGGCGTATGAGCATACCTACGTCAGCGCCCTGCCTGCCGCGGTAGGTGTGCAGCTCGTCAAAGACAAGGAACTGGAGGCTCGATGCCGCTTTCACCAGCTTCTTTTCATAGGGACGGGTGAGAATGAGCTCAAGCATGACATAGTTGGTCAGAATGATGTCCGGTGGAGCGTCGAGTATCTCCTTCCGGTCTGTCTGGCTTTCCTGTCCCGTGTAACGGCGGTATGTGACAGGAAAAGGCGTCTTTCCGTACTTGAGGAACTTTTCCAGCTCCAGTTCCTGGGAGTTGGCGAGTGCGTTCATCGGATAGACGATGATCGCCTTCAGCCCCGTGCCTGAGCCGTGCTTCAGGATATGGTCAACGATAGGGATGATATAGGAGAGGCTTTTGCCGGAACCCGTGCCCGTTGTAAGCACGTAGCTGTTGCCGGACTGTGCGGCATGAATGGCTTCGACCTGGTGCTTATAGAGGAACATGGGAGAGCCAATGGGGTTATCCTCGTTCTTGTCTCTCCGGAAGATGTCTCCGCAGAGCGGATGAAGCATGCCCTGGTGCACAAGTTCATCCACGCTGCCTTCCATGGCGAAGGCGGGATTGAGCTGAAGCAGGGGTTCAGGCCAGAGCAACCCGTCCTGAAATTCCTTTTGCACCGCGTTTTTTATTCTATCATCGGCAATTTCGAAGAAACTGGTAATGTAGGATGAATAGTCGCCTATGATCTTGTCGCGCAGATGGAAAACATCCATGGTCATCCCCCTGTCGTTTATGAAACAGCGAATTTTGTTTCCATCACGATAGCCGGAATGACGTAGGTTGGCAATATTTGAGGCCATTTGTTGGACAACTGCTCGTCTGTTTAGGTGCTCCCCTAAAAACGGAGAAGTATGTTAGCCGATCCCGTCCCGTGAAAGGAAAGCGAAAATGGCGAAACGCGCAGGAATTTTAAAGCAATGTGGCGGAATTAAGCACCGGACACGGGAAAGAAGTGAACAAACAAAAAAACGGCGGTCTCCGCGCCTATTCCAGGCATGTTCCCGACCGCCGTGATCAAGTTATCAACAGGCTAATGGTTGTTTAATAAATGGAAGCACCCCATTTAACCCCATATTCTCCCCAATAAGTAAGCCTTAAACATTATTCATCCTCTTGATCTTCTTTTGTTTTAGCAGCTATAGATTCACCAGCTTTCTGCATCTCCAAAACAAATGCCACAATTTCTTTTCTAATACCATCAATTGCTACTCCAATAGCAATCAGAATAAATACGATAAACAATTGTGTAACAAAAATTGCAGTAAATATTACTTAACATCCTATATTGTTGGAAACAACTACTATTGATCATTTCAAAAATAACCGATCCAATTTATTTATTTCTTATTTTATATCCAAGCTTAACAATCAGCTTTAAGGTTTCAATCGCAGTATTCCTGTCGTAGGCTTTTTCATTCTCGGGCAAATCACTGTAGGGAACAAGGTCCGGGGTTACCTTGTTCTTTGCATCCTTCTTCTCCCCGTAAGTCCATCCTTCAGCAATTCTTCCTACCGCCCATACATCATGTACGTTTTCTGCAATTCTCTCGGTAAGTGCGAGCAACTCTTCCGGCAAAATCACATCACTGGTATCAACAGGTCTGGGATCATACATTTTCCCCGTCCTCCTCGCTTGCATACTTTCCGTTAATGACTTTGAAAAGAGTATGTCCGATATTGTTGATTTCATCATTTTTCCAAATGGTTACCACATCCATCATACTGCCACGTCTCCGTTGTATTGCATTGGGGGAGACGTCATCGCAGGAGCTTTTCTCCTGAGTATCGGCAATCAATACAGTAGTCGAATTAATCTCAAACTGTTCTGCCAGACTTGCAAGTTTGAAATAGAAATCTTGCTCTATAGAGGGACGCGCTTTGCACTCAACAAACAATGTGCGAAATCCTTTTGTAAGAATGAAATCAAATTCATTCTTAACATTTTTACCTCTCAAATTAATCTCAAAGTCACTGACTACGTCATCAAACTTTCCAAACTCCTTAATTTTGTGATATGTATATACTTCCAGTATTCTTCCTGCCGTGTTCAGTAATTTCTTAATTTGTCTATTTGCATATATAAAACTCATTCTCCCATCAGTAATAGAAAAATTTCTGATGTATCCCTTCTTTTTGAAAAATTCCATCAAAGTTCTGATCTCAGAAATTCTATTTTCAAGATTAACTTCTTTCACAACGAGATCGTCAAACATAATACTTACTTCACAGCTCTTCGCGATCGGAGTTATTGCGCCTGGAATCATAAGTGCATAGATATTAGAAAAAAGCTTATCATATAAGCTCCGATATCCGCAGCGATCTACAATGACAACTTCACACGATTCTGTCGTATATCCATTTACACGGCAACCTTGCTCTACAATTCCATTTTCTTCGAGATATTTTATGATATTTTCCACATTGTCTATGCAGACAAAAGGAATAATATAACGGAACACCTCCGAATAATTATTCTTATACTTGGTATCTTTCTTTCTGAAAGACACAAGTTTATCTTTATCTTCTGCATAAGCGCCTAAAATATTGCAGAGAAACTTCCATAGGCCTCTTCCTTCGGTGTACTTTTCCCAGAGTTCTTTGTAATCGTCAAAAAATTCCGGATTATTGATACTTTCAATCAATGACTGACTAAGAGTTATCATGTCAGCAACAGTAATATAAGGAGTTTTCTTTATATATCCAAGCATATCGCAATCAGATATAGAATTAAAACTCATTTTAGCAGAGTCAAATTCATAACTTGCAAAAGAATTATAAAATCCAGCCCCTTCAAGCAAAGAAGAAAGCCTTGCAGCATTTTTTTCTACTGCGAAGAACTTCTTGCCAGCCGAGCGTCGTTTAAGATATGATTCAAATTCTTGAGCAATCTCTTTACCATTTCCCAATCCGGTCAACTGGATCAGTTTCACTCCGCAGCCAATGTATCTTATTTCCTCTGCTACCTTGCTGTTCACAACGAAATGCATCGATTTATGAAATACAATTATGAACTCGACAGCAGATTTTAGATGTTTCTTCTCCATATATGCAACTACAGACCTGATAGAGTCTCGTAAATCTTGTACATCCTGTTCTTTCCTGACGGAATATAGATAAAGGATTCGCATAGGGTTCACTATAGTCGCAGAAGAAACATTTTCAAATACACGAGGTTCTCCATTTTTCCCAGTTGAAAATGGAATCACCAAGTACGCATCCTTGGTATAAGTAAGCACAAATGGAATATTATCAATAAATGAAACATCATCCTTCTTCCAATCACGATACTCCATGCTCTTATGAACAGGACAGAATACGGTTTCAAAAGCTTTTACCCGTTCACTTATAAACTTTTCGTTAGAAAGGCCGTCTACTTCCTTTAAGAAAGAATCTTTCAGGCTCTCATACAAGTGTATTTTTTCTCTATCACCATTCCAGATATTTTTAAGGCAGGTAAACCATTCATGAAATGCAGTAATCGCTTTTTTATTTTCTTCAATAAGTGATCTTATGCCTGCTATAATACTATTGTCATCAAGCAAATTCTGTTTTTTTGCTTTTTCAGCTTCCTTTGTGAACATACGATGCAATTCAACAGACATACGATCCAACTCATCAAGCTGATCCAGGTCTTTAACTTGAGCATTATCCCAATAACTCATATCAGAGCTGTACTCTTCAGCCAATTTCTGATCTGGACGGCTCCTTACTATGCACACATGTCTTTTGTTTTTCTCGTCTTTTGTAATTCCACCAGCACATTCATCCAGGTTTTCAATTCTACGCCAACCCCGGCAAAGCTTTTCTGTAACCCATCGGCGATGCTCGATCCAAATAAGCTCATTTTTAAGAAGCCGATTGCTTTTATCATTAATCATTTCCCTGAATAAACGAGCAGCTTCTCCAAAGCCGATCTTTTCCAAATTGATTCCCATACTATAGAGCTTATATTTCAGTGCAAGTACGCTGGAAACGCATGAATCGTGGTTGTAATGCTTTTCGAATTCAGACCTGATAGCATTATAATCAACGTTAAGATCCTTTTTCCAAACCAAATGTGTATTAAAAGCCATTCTCTCTATCTCATCATAAAGATGAGATGCTTTAATGTCATCATTAACACAAAGTGGACAAAGCACATGAGAAGAGGTATTAGCCATTGAACGATTTTCACAGATGTAGCTTATAACACAATCTATCTCTAAAACTTCAGAAGCTATTCTACATGCATTTGAAGCGGTAATATTTAAATCATCATCCCCAAGCGCAATAAATATGTAATGGGGGATCTTGCTGTCATAGTGTTTATACATGATATTCTGCAATACTTCAGCAATATTTGATTGATCATCACGCTTTAACTCAGCTATCTCAAACGTAAGATCTCCATATGTATCTCTACCATCCGTTATCGATCCATCTATATTAAAGAAATCCTTAAGTTCAGGCCTTTCGGAAAGGTAAATTTCCTTATCAGTTTTATCATCAGAGACTACGGTGACACACAACTGCTTATTTAAAATCTGTCCGTTTTGAAGACACGCATCCAAGAATTTTTGCCCATAATTTCCAAAACCAATAACAAGAACATTAATATCATCAGATTCTTTACTGCATTGATAAAGAGGATGCGCATATAAATGGTGCTGTATAGCAAGAAAAGAATTTTTTCCCTTGTTAATATCTAAAGATTTCTCGACATCTTTCAAGATCCACTGTTCACCTGCCCGATATTTCTTAGCAAATTCTGTTGGAAGAGCATAATAAAGTGCTTTCTCCAAATCACAAAGCAGATCTTCACAATTTTCATACCTGTATGTCCTCTCACAAAGGCATTTCTGAAGTATTTTTACAAGGATATTACGTAGTCTTGGGTGAGAATTTGCTTCTGAAGCTTGAATCAGTTTTGATTCGTCAATCATCTCACGAAGTCTTTCATAATATTCACTCTTAAAAAGATATCCTTCTTTTTCAGTTTCATCAGTAACAATAAGAGCATTAAAAAGAGTTGCTCCTATAGAGAAAATATCTGTCTGGTTACTTGCAGGTTCGTATCCGGCTTCAGGCTCAATGAACCCATAAGTTCCAACAGCATCATAGCTATCTCTGTAAACGGAACAAATAGAATTGATATCAAATAATGATATTGTTTGCGTTAAAGTTTGATTTCTTCGATTCATAAAGCCAAAATTTGACGGTTTAATATCTCTATGAATCATATCAGCGCTATGCAAAGCGCAGATGCACTTTGTAAGAGACTCAATTGCATTTAATACTGTAACAATCTTATGTTCAGGTTTATTATCAGGATGTTTATGTATCTCATCACATATATGATCAAATGTTTCACGCTTTGACTCAGGAGTCCAAATATAAATTGTACCTATCGCGCTTCCATCCGCATCACAACCATGGTAGATCTCGAAATTCGGAATAAAAGTCGATAAATCTTGTCCTGCGTTGCTCCGCTTCGCTTCGAGCAGCATCTTATAAGGTTCAATGTACTCTTCCTTTGCTTTCAAGAATGCATCTTTGAATTCTAAAGAATTGATTAACTGTCCATCTTTATTCCGCTTCAGTCCATAAGAACCTTGAGGATAAAACTCCTTTAGTACACCGATATATTTTTCTCCATGGTCGGCTTCATAACAGATAGAGGAAGCACCTTCACTTAGTTTCTTAAGGATGCGAAAAGTCCTTTTGGCATCACCATCACTTTCCTCACAAAGACGGATTAATTTTGATTTTCGCAGGTACTGACGTTCTTTCATGCGTCCTTCCTCCTGTTTATCTGTCTCATATCCATAGAGACAAAGCTAAAGTCATCAAAACAATTCTGCTTGATGAGGAAACTACCCAGAGCATCATATTCGTTATTTGAGAGCATACATCCCACTTCAGGTTTAAGCTTGTTTTTTGAGAACATCTCTCTCCAGGCACCATCAGAGCATATGACAACAGAGTCTATCGAACCAATGTCACATATCTTTACAAAAGCCATGTTCTCCGCCCGTTTGGTTGTCGTTACGCAGCACCCGGATGTGCTATCTGCCGGCATACCGAGCACCTTGCACCTTCCCTTGCCGGCAGCGATGATAATGCCATCTCCCAGGTTAAAGCAGAGCATTCTCTTTTCCTTTTTATCGACAAGGACGCTTGCAACGGTGCTGGAATAGGCTTCTACGGGCTGGGATGTGTCCGCCGCCTTCCTCTTCAACTCGGTCAGTATATGAGAGAGCGCAAAATCCGCAATTTGTTTATCCGCACATTTCAGGAAACGTTCCCCCTTTTTCAAGAACAAATTCGTTATGGCCTGGCTTGCAATAATGGCTCCATGTCTTGCTTCTTTGCAGGTTGAGACCCCATCAGCCAGCGATATAACGCATAAATCCTTGCTATTTTCATGGCAGACAGCATCTTGATTTTCGCCATCAGCAAGCGCATGACGCTTTCCCATCTGGCTTAACACCTTAATCACCGTTATCGTTTTCCCCCTTGTTTTATACAACATATTACAATTTTAAATACGCGTATGAAGAGAATGCTACCAATACATCAAAGATATTCCTACAACTAAAAGGCTGGTAATATGCTGCCTCAAGTTTGGGATCAATACCTCTTTTGAAATTATTAAACACTTCTTCAAAGTTTTTCAACTTATCAATACTGTCATTTTCATGAACAGCATTATAATAATAGTAATAAGCAACAATCATTGATGTTCTTGTTACTTCATCCGATGATAATACAGAAAGAGCCTTTGGAATTTGCTGGTCAACTGATCCTATAAAACTATTTATCCCAGAAAGGAGTTCCAGGAACTCGTTAAACTTATTTTTATCAATAGCTGGCATCCTGTCACAGATATCTTCAATTCCGTTCTTCATAAGAGCATTTACATCTGCAAACCACAGTCCATAATTGCATTTCTCCAATGCAACATCGCATTTTTCCAACGATCTTAATATATTTTTGTATTCTTTAAAAGCCGAGTTCTGCTCCGGCTCAACTTGAAGCACTCCCAATTTGGTCTTATGAAGACTATCATATGTTTCACAGTTATAATTATCGCAAATAAATCTCTCAAACTCTGAATCTGGTTTGCCAATGATATCTTCGGTAAAAATTTCTTTATAAAAGGATGTACCTCCAAGCTTCCTAGTGTCAATCTCTCCTTGTTTGAAATTACTTTCTTTCACACGTATTATCATATCGCTGGACAATCTGATTTTATCTTGAGGACTGCAATCTTTTGAAATGTAGTACAGATAAATCATTTCTGCGAAGTTCTTATAGTTTATACCCTGCCCTGATGGATCGAGTTCATATTCGCGCAATCTTCCCCTGTAATCATCAGAAATAAAACGCATGAGATTATTTGTATAGTAATCTCTGAACAGATTTGTCTCAACGTCAGTTCTATAATCTATAATACTAATCTCATCTCCAGAATAGTAAGTCATGCTGTATACCATGGCAAACAAGTAGAGGCTCCGTTTCGTGGCACCTTCTGCCCGGAATTTTCCTGAAGCAAGATCATCTGCTGTTTTCAAAAGGCCATATTTGCCATCAGGCTTCCTTTGTTCTTTCGTAGCCTTATCAAGGCCATTAAATACACCATCATCTACATTAGCCAGCACTTCATCATCCGAAGGCTTTTGCTTTTTCCCAATTTTTTCTTTTACATAATCGCAAATCGCATTTCTTCCTCCATAGCCTGCATCTGCAAGATAATTACCATACTTGATAAACTGTTTAAGAATTCGAAGGCGTAAAGTATCGTTTCCCCATCCATCTTTTTCAGTACAAAGCCGATCAACAATTCGCTTCATATAGTCTTCCGGAGACGGATAGTCCTCATACCTGTCAAAGAGGGCGAGCAGTATTTTATCGTCAATTTTTTCAGGGATGTCTTCTGCGTTTCTCACCAGATTTTCATAGTATGCATTATCTTTTCCGTACTCATACTTGATTCCACATACATCGAACATACGAAACAATTTATTTAACTTGCTTGGCCTGTCAGACTTGTTTCCAGAGCCCTTTAATGCTTTAAGCTTGCTCTCAAAATCCGATTTTTCGTATAATATTTTAAACTCGTGCTGCAAGTCATCAAGCACCGAGTCCATCCTTCTTGTTATCGTTCCTTTAAGTGCGTCCATTCTCCATGTCTCCATCCGAAATGATTTAAAAGCCCGCTCTTTGAAAGTGATGATTATACAGTCCGCCTGTCTCCAAGGTTCGAGGGGGGGGACCACGGTCTCAAAGAGTCTTAATAAACAGCGGCAATCTGAGGTGCTCTGATCCTGCCCGTTGTTGAAGGACATTCTGGTAAGCGAGTATATTCCCTTAACGGAGGTGTTCGATGACAACGAAACTCCAATCAGGCAAGAACAGGCAAAGGTATTCCCGGCAGCACAAGCCGGAAGCATTGGCCCTGGCCGAATAGCTTACGAAGCGCCAACAACAGCGCATGACTCCTGACAAGCTGGTTGCTGAAGCCTTTGCTGCGCGGAAGATGCGGGCAGGTCCTCCCCGCCTGGTTCCTGATCGACGCTCGTGCCCGCCGCCATAGTGTCATTGGATATGTCAGCCCCATGGCGTTTAAAGCACTTCAACACGCTTAACCCGGTGTCCACTCATGACGTGGCAAGATCATACTGCACTAATATTCAACTAGATAATATGTATTGCTTCAGAATAAAAATTTCATTAAAATTAATTGGCCGTTGGAAATCCAAACTCATAAAGGATTAAATTATGGCAACACGTCCAGCATTTTGGGTTGATAACAGTGTTCTTCCCCGTGAGGAGTTCTTCGATTTCACATTTCATAATGGATTTAGCATTTCTCAGAAGCAACGTTCAATCCGTGAATTGCATAATGCCATCAAAAAAAGATATCCTGATAAAAAAATATTAGAAATTTCCAGAAAGTCCGAACTGGATATTGGTAGAAGTCTTAGTGCCTTTAATTTGAAATATATGCATGCGAACAAAGCATACTCCCTTGAAAATATCTTTCAAAGCAGCAAGGTTTTTAATGATGGAGGACCATATAGAGATCTTTTATATATGTCAGCAAAAGATGCCAAGACTGACCCCAGAATTAAAATCGATCCAAAAACAACACCATTAAGGCATCTTATTCGGTTTGATTTTGAAGGTGAAACCTGGGATTTGGAGCCTAAAACCGCTTTTTATGACTGGATATATATAAAGGCTCTTTCTCAACATTCTGATTTGATTGAACAACTGCTTACCTTTGACTGTTTTACTGATATAGAATTCAATCCTCAAAAATCGTTGAACTGTCAGGCTAGATCAGCAGCTCTTTTCGTATCACTTTATAAAAAAAAGATACTTGAAAAGGCATTAAAAGATAAATCATCATACTTGTCACTTTTGCATCAGGTATCTGTCCTAATACAAAAAAGCGAACAACAAATCTATAAGCAAGGAAGCTTATTATAATACAGTAGAATAATAATCTATCCTAAGAATTAATAGTACCTCTTATGTATTTTAGAGGTACTTTTGTTTTAATCAAAACTTCAGCCTGGTGAAGCGCATATTCTGGAGTTCCATATTTTATATATCCATTATTATTTATAGCATCGAAATCAAGAAAGTTATGAAGATCATCTATATCTGATGCTCTTCGTATATCGGCATAATTTGAAGTTGCATTTATATCTGATATATATGAGGTTTCGCTAATAATGTCGCTATCTATTTTCAATGTAACAAGATCATAACCATTTCTTTCCAACCTATTCATCATAGGATGATGTGAGCAGAAACTGAGCCTTACATAATCACTCCAATCTGAAAAGCGTGTGTCAAGGCTTCGAGAAAGTTCGTTGCCCCCAGGCTTAGGTATGTGAAACCCGTTGGTTTCCATATATCTCCACGAGTAAAGTCCACCAAGAGATTTTATAGATTCAATATTTCGTTTGTCAGTAAAATGATAAAGATATCTGGGGCAATGTATTTTATTAGCAAGTCTGTCAGTATTATTTTTAGGTTGCATATCATCCTCAGGCTGCGAGTTGTCCTGATGAGGAGCAGAAATCCCAAAAAGTTCTTCAAGTCGCTTTACTTCCTTAGTTTTAGGTCCAGTAGAGAATGAACCTTCATTGAGAGGACTTTTCAAATAGTCATTGCCAAAAATGCCATCGTTTGAACTATGCTGTTTTCTGTACTTTTTGGCTTTGTTATTGTCACTAATTGCAAAAAATATCCCGGGGGCAATGACTGCAAACATCAACAAATATCCAAGGACCCAATCTTCCATTTATCCCTCTCATAAAAGTTGGAAAGCTATCACAATGCACAGTGCGGATGACGGCAATATGCAGCGCTGTTCCCTCCCGGCACGCAAGGCTTATAGCATCTTGGGAGACAAGCTTCCTGGAGGGGGGGAAAACAAAAGAGGAGCAAAGGTGGGAAACCTTCGCTCCTCAGTAATGGGTACCTTAACGTTTTTAGATTTTGAGCCTGTTGCAGGGCCAAAGCCCGGCACAATATTCTAAAAAATCAGCATGTTATGCGAGAGGAATGCCGCAGCGCAGCAAGCGCTTCCTCATACTTTCCCTCGTCCAGGAGCAATAACGCCTTCTTCTCCTGCCAGGTGATCGCCTTGCCGGAACTGTTCCGCTCCGCTATCGTCGTGTACAGGTTCAGCATGTCCGTTTCCATCTGCCGAAGCTGTTTGGTGGCTTCCTCCCGGCGGCCGCCGGCCGCCGACAATTGGGCGAGCAATGCGCCATCGGGATTCCTGGCATACTCCGCCGCCATGCGCGAGAATTCCTCGTTCAGACGGTCCCGCTCCGCCCTCAACTTCTGAAACGACTCGTTTTTGCCGAACAGCGGCACATTCTCCAGCGACAGCATCTCCTTGCCGTCCAGCATGGCTTTGCCCTCCTCTACCTTGAGCAATCCGTTCACCTCGGACGTGTGCGCCAGCTCGATCAGAAGGTTCAGCTTCACGAAATCCAGGGTATCGAAGAAACTGTAAAAACATCCCAATTCCCTGTCCAGCCGCTCCCTGAAAGCGGTAATGCCCGCCGCCGGCTCGCCCTCCGGCAGTTTGCGGAAATACACGAAAATCCTGGGCGCGCCACTCGCCTTGCATTGCTCCAGCGCCACATCAAATTCCTCGATGGTGTATTCCCCTGCCTCCCTGCCAAACAGTGCATAAAAAAACCGGCTTTCCCGAATCTCCTGGTTGTACTCCTCCTGTTTGCGCTTATCCGAAATGGCCTTGGACATGTCTTCGCAAAGCTGAAGCTTGAAGTAAATGCCCCGTTCGGCATAGCACTCATTGAGCAAGCGGACGAAGTTCCCCAACTCCATCCGCTCATGCTTGAATTCAACAGTGGAAGAGGCCAAAAACACTTTGATGATTTTCATGAAGGTATCTCCCTGATGAAAGAAAGTGTGCCAGGTGACGCCGCAGGATCTTGCCCCACCTATTCCAGACCGGGGCGTTGGCGGATTGCCTCCGCCTCCCTGCGGAGATCTTCCGCTTCGTCCGGGCGTCCGGTTTGCTCCAGCAGATTCGCCAGGCCATTGCAGGTATCCGCCACATCCGCCTCATAGGCGGCAGGGCTGGCTTCGGCAAGGCGGCGGCGTATCGCCAATGCCTCACGGTACAAATCCTCCGCGTCGGAAATACAACCGGTTTTGTACAGCAGGCCCGCCAGATCGTTGCAGCTTTCAGCCAGATTCGCCTCATAGGCAGCTGGGCTGGCCTTGGCCAAGCGGCGGC